>Ga0209066_10002912_pt1 | contig 20110 bp, 16 predicted proteins | sample All_14_2_FD_187198 | JGI IMG/M metagenome (GOLD analysis project Ga0209066, IMG submission 187198) | Freshwater microbial communities in response to fracking from Pennsylvania, USA - Allegheny Zone_MetaG_DW_15 (SPAdes) (version 2) ... | reverse complement strand
CCGGGTCGGCGAGCGCGCGCAGGAGCGCCCGCGCGGTGTCGGCGTCGCCCAGGTTGTCGGCCAGGGCCGCTGCCGCAGCACTTCTGACCAGCGGTGAAGGATGGCGTAGACACGCCCTGAAGACCGCCCACAGCTCCGGCGCGCGGTGTCCCCTCAGGAGGCGCAACAGGGATGTGCACACGACGGGCTCGGCACCCTCTTTCTGGAGGTAACCGCAGATGTCCGGCAGATTGCTCCAGTCCCGGTTGCGCGCCGCGTCGATCAGCGAGCCTTCGTGCAGGATCTTTGCGCGCCATGCGCTGTCGGGGTGCCAGGTCCGCACCTGCGTTGCGGCCCACCCTTCGCTTTTGTCTTTGTGGCAGAGCACGCAGGCGGAGGTGGAGCCGAAGCGCACGGCCGCTTCCGGACAGGGCGGGCGGTGCGAATGGTCGCTGCGCCGCATTCCCGCGAACGAGGTGGTCGGCATGTGGCAGGCGACGCAGCGGCCGGTCGCCTCGTTGGCGGGATGCCGCGAGTGTGCCGCGAGCCGCGCGGTTTTATCTGCATGGCATGCGGAGCATGCGCGGTTCACGTCGTTCGTGGCGAACCGGTAGCGCCCGCTGGAGGTGTGGCAGTGCGTGCAGTCCAACTTGCTTTTCTGCGCGCACGGATTCATCAGCCAGAGCGTGTAGGTGTAGTTCTCGCCCAAGTCGCGCCCGTCCGGGCTGAAATCAGGATGCTCGAGGCAGACGAGGTCGTAGTGATCGAAATACGCGTCGCCGGGGGTGAACGAGCGGGTGAGCGGGTGCATTTTGGCGTGGCAGGGTGCGCAGGCGCTGTTGACCTGGTCGGGCGTGAAGGCGCGCCAGCTTTTCAGGAACAGGGCGCTCGGGCTCGCGCCTTTGGGCAAGCTCCGGCAGACCCGGCTGTGCTCCTCCCCGGGGCCGTGGCAGGACTCGCAACTGATTCCCGGCTCGCGCCACACCGTCCGGTAGGAACGGTTGACGGGGTCGTAGTTTTTTTCGAGCTGACTCACGTGGCAGCCGAAGCAGGACGTGTTGAACGTGAGCATCGGATCTTTCCAGTCGAGCGCCGCATCGCCCGACGGGGCGAAGTGGCGGACCATGCTTCCCGTCGTGTCGTACCAGGAGCGATCCTTCACCTGATAGGCCAGCGGCATGACTTGCAGTTTGCCTTTCTCGAGCTGCGTCAGGAAATAAAAGACGTTTTTGCCGCCGAGCACATGCAGGATCGGGTAGCGCAAAGTCTTGCTTTCGGCCGTTTCTTCGGTCATGCGCCGTCGGCTCAGGTCGACCGAGTAACGCCGGCCGCCGATCGAGACCGGCTGCGCCAGCGGGGTCAGCCTATCTTCCGCGAACCGCGGCGTGAAGGGTTGCATGGCCTTGCCGTGATGGGAGGTCTCCCACTTCTGGTAGAAAGACTCGTGACACTCGCGGCAGGTCGCCGAGCCTTCATAGGAGGCGGCCTTCGCGCCCGCCATCCGCATTCGCACGGTTGCGGCGGGGTTAAGGAACAGCAGAAGCGCGCCGCCGAGGCAAGCTAAGGCCGCCGCCATCACCATGCCCCGCCACGTGTTGGGCCATCCTCTGAATGACGCTTTATTCATAACGTTTGGACCGCTTTCACCGGCAGAATGGTTGCAGGATAGAGGGATACACTGGACGCGTCAAGCCGCGGCGATTTTAATTATGATAGGACACGCACGGCGATAGGGCACTTACTGGCACGCTACAAACAAGGGCGCAGCGACCGCGCGGGTTTGCGTTGAAGCCGTGAGACGCGTCGTGCCGTAATTTGAATTGCTGCGGTGCGCGTGTCGGTGCTTGTGCTTTCCACTGGGACTGTGCGAAAATTAAACATTATGTTACGGTTTTAAGCTGTTTTCAGCGTGAATACTAAACGGGAGTCGATATGGGCCGGTTAATGGTTTCGTTGGCGGCGGTGGTGTTCGGTGTGTCGGTCGTGTCGCGTGCGGCGGAAGCGCGCGATGTCGGCCGTGTGACCTGCCGCATGGAAGACGTGCGGATTGGCGGACACCTCGGCGCGAGGATGGAGGCCTGCTTCAAAAACAACGTCAAGACGACGGACGGCTCATACCTTGCCAACATCTTTCATAAGCACGAGGGGACCAGCGACTGGCGCACGGAGTTCTGGGGCAAATGGATGCACAGCTGCGTGCCCGCTTACCGCTACACGCACGATGAGGCGCTCAAGCAGAACATCGACGCGTCCGTAAAGCGGTTGCTTTCGGCTCAGCGCGCGGACGGGTATATCGGCAACTACAAAGACGAGTGCCACATGCAGGGGTGGGACATCTGGGGCCGAAAATATACCCTGATGGGGCTGATGCACTACTATGACCTGACCGGAGACAAGGTGTCGCTTGATGCGGCCCGTCGCGTGGCGGACCAGCTCATGTCCGAGGTCGGGCCCGGTGCGGCGGGGCGCATCCAGACGATCGGCATGCATCACGGCATGGCGAGTTGTTCCGTGCTGGAGCCGGTCGTTTGGCTCTTCACGCGCACGCAGGACAAGACGTATCTCGGCTTCGCCAAGCACATCGCAGCGGCGATGGAAGATTTCGAGGACAGCCCGAAGCTGATGAGCAAGGCGCTCGCCGGCGTGCCGGTGGCGGAGCGCTTCCCGCATCCTGACCCGTGGTGGAGCTGGAAGAACGGCATCAAGGCTTATGAGATGATGTCCTGCTATCAGGGACTGCTGGAGCTCTACCAGGTCACGGGCCATGCGCCGTATCTCCAGGCGGCCGAGGCGACTGCGCAGAACATCATCGACGAAGAGATCAACGCGGCGGGTTCTGGCGCGGCGTTCGAGTGCTGGTATCACGGGAAGCGGTTCGAGACCGCGCCGGCCTACCATATGATGGAGACGTGCGTGACCACCACCTGGATGCGCTTCTGCGAGACGCTGCTGCGCGTGACCGGCAAGGCGCTCTACGCAGACCAGCTGGAAAAGACCATCTACAACGCCTATCTGGCGACGCTGGCGCGCGACGGCTCGACCTTCTCGAAGTACTGTCCGCTCGGCGGCACGCGCAGCCGCGGCAACGACCAGTGCGGCATGACCATCAACTGCTGTGTCGCAAACGGTCCGCGCGGTTTCGTGGCGATCACCGAGTCGGTGCTCATGGCCGACGCCGAGGGCGTCATGGTGAACCTGTATAACGCGTCCAAAGCGGCGGTCACGATTCCGGGTTCGCAGACGCGGGTGACGGTGGAGCAGGAGACGGACTACCCGAAGGGGAACAAGGTGGTCCTGCATGTGACGCCCGAAAAGGAGGCGGCGTTCGCGCTGCGCTTGCGCATTCCGGAGTGGAGCGTGAAAACGTCGGTGGCCGTGAACGGGACAGAGGTGTCGGGCATGCTGCCGGGCGCGTATCTTGCGCTGCGGCGCATATGGAAGCCCGGCGATTCGGTGGAGGTGACCTTCGATTTCACCGGACGCGTGGCGTGCAAGAACGAGCACTTCGCCCTGTTCCGCGGCCCCTTGGTGCTGTCGCGCGACACGCGCTTCAAGGACGGCGCGGTGGACCAGCCCGCCAAGATGCCGGAACTTGGCAAGCCGGTGGCGATCAAGCCGGTCGAATGCGCAGACAAGGACGTTTGGCTCGCCTTTGAGGTCATGTTGCAGACCGGGACTGACCCGGAGTCGGATGAGATGAAGCCGCACCCGGTGACCTTCTGCGACTACGCGTCAGCGGGCAACACCTGGAAAGCGGATTCCCTCTACCGCACCTGGCTCCGCAACCCCATGAACAGGATGGCCCGGCCGTACGTCTCATATGACGTTCCGTGAACGCCGATCATCTTTGAGTAGAAGCCTGCCCGGTATCGTTTCTGCCTGCGGTGCGAATGAGCAGTTTTCTGCGTTTTCAACGAGCTTGAACGCGGCACGCTCTTTTTGCTACCATTCGCACCGCCCGGTGAAGGACCGGGAGGCGATTTGTTGCGGAAAAGCGGGGGGCGCGCGAGAAAAGGTGGCGCGCGTGAAGATTTCCCCCAATAAACCAGCGCGCCGGCCGTTCCTCTCCATGAAGCAGACGAAGTCAGATGACGAGCTCAGCGATGCCGAACTGCTGAGCGCTTACACGCGGGGTGATCCGGCGGCGATGGATCAGCTGGTTGCCCGTTACAGGCAGTCGCTTTTCTCGTGGCTTCTGGGCATGACCGGCAACCGGGCGGATGCTGAGGACCTCTTTCAGGATGTCTGGTTCCGCGTGATCCGCAATGCCGCACGGTTTACCGACGTGTCCTTCAAAGCTTGGATGTGGAAGATCGCCCGGAATCTGCTGATCGATTTCCGGCGCAAGCGCAAACCGGACATCAGTCTGGACGCGGTCGATGAAGAAGACGATCAGCCGCTGGTGGACCAGCTCGCAGCAAAGGGGATGGGGCCCGCCGCGGCGGTTGAGAATGACGATCTGACGGGGCGCGTGATGCGGGCCGTGGCCACGCTTCCCGAGGTGCAGCGCGAGGTGTTCCTGATGCGCGTGCAAGGGGATTTGTCCTTCAGCGAGATCGCGAAGACGCTGGGGATCCCCCTGAACACGGCGCTGGGGCGCATGCACGATGCCATGACGAAGTTGAAGAGAATGTTAGCCGAGGAGAGCAGGTCATGAAAACGCAAACAGCCTTTACCGACACCGCCACGCTCGAGAAGGAGCTGGCCGGCCTCGCGCCGCTCGTGCGGCAGGCCTTCCTTCAGGCGGGTGGCCCTGCCCCCGAGGTGGAGGCCGCCATCCGCGAGGAGGCGCGCAGGTTTGCGGGCGTGCGCCGCGCCCGCTTCGGCTGGCCGCTTTTCCGGGTGCTCGCGGCGGCGGCCTGTCTGGTTCTCGTGCTGGGCGGCGCGCTCCAGTTGCACCTGATCCGCCAGACGTCCGGCCGACCCGCGGAAACCGTGAGCCGGCGGACGGAGAAAAGCGCTGCGCCGAGTTCGACCGGAAAGACCGACGACACGTCCGGGTTCGCCAAGCTGCTGCTCGACATCCAAGGCTTGGACGCGGAGAGCTACTTCACGGCTGAGGCATCTGAAGCTCTTTGGCTGTAGACCAGAGCTTCTCGATCGCGTAGTAAGCCCGCGCCTCTGTCGAAAAGACGTGCGCGACGACGTGGACGTAGTCGACCACCACCCAGCCGCTGTCCGGCTCGCCGGATTTGCGGAAGGTCGAGACGCCCAGCTCCTTCATGCGGTGTTGGGTCTCTGTGATCAGCGCTTTGAGATGCGGCGCCGACGTGCCGGTCGCCACCAGATAGAAATCGGTCACAGACGACAGCCCTCGCACGTCGAAAATGCGGATGCTGTCCGCCTTCTTCGCCGCCAGCGCCAACGCCACCTCAATCGCAATCTGTTCCGAGTTAATGATCAAGCCTCCTTTGTTGCCACATACAGCCCGCGCGCGCGGATATATTGCTCTACTTCAGGGCATACAAGATACCGGATTGTTTTTCCCTCCGCAATTCTTCTTCTGATTTCAGAGGAAGAAACATCGAACGACCGGCCGCGGATCACGTTCGCCAGCAGCGTGTCGCGCACGTCCGCGGGAAAGTCCAGCGATTCAGCCGCAACCCGCACATCGAGGCCCGGGCGCTCGACCGTGAGCACCTCGCAGAGCTTCAGCATCTCGCCGACCCTGTGCCAGTGGCTCAGCTCGCGCAGGGCGTCCATGCCGATGATGAAGGAAAACGCCTCCTCCGGATGGCGCTCGCGCAGCGCCTGCACCGTGTCGATCGCATAGGAGACGCCGCCCCGCTCGAGGTCCAGCGCGCAGGGCTCGAAAAGCGGGTCGCCGGCCGCGCTCAGGCGCACCATTTCCAGCCGGTCGTCGCCCGCGGCAAGGCCGGTCGCGCCGAGCTTGAAGGGCGAGACGCTGCACGGCAGCAGCAGCACCTTGTCCAGCCCGAACGCCTCGGCCGCGGCCTGCCCGATGAGCAGGTGGCCGAGATGGATCGGATTGAACGTCCCGCCGAGAATTCCGGTTCTTCCCATTCAGCACCTCCCCGCTAACGGTTGCCCAAGACACTTTCGGACTGCGCGTCGAAAAAGAGCGCGTGCCGCATGTCCACCGGCAGCCCGACCGTTGTCCCCGGCGTCAGCACACAGTCCGGGCTCACCCGCGCGGTCACGCGCGTGCCGTCCGCTGCCACCAGCTGGACAAACGTCTCGTTGCCCATGGGCTCGACCACATCCACCGTGCCGCGCAGGCTCGCCTCCGCCGCCGCGCCGGTTTCCGCTCCCAGCGCCTCTGGCCTGAACCCGAGCAGCGCCTCGCGGCCGACGAGCGGCTCGAGGAAAGCGGCGGACGCGGCGGGCACGGGCAGCGAGGCGTCCGCCGCATAGAGAAACGCCAGCCCCTGTCCGTGCCGCGCGACCCGGCCCCTGAGGAAATTCATGGGCGGCGTGCCGATGAAGCCCGCCACAAAGCGGTTGACCGGGCGCCGGTAAACCTCGGACGGCTTCGCCGCCTGCTGGATCGTGCCGCGGTCCATCACCACGATCCGGTCGCCCATGGTCATGGCTTCCGTCTGGTCGTGCGTCACATACACCATGGTCGCGCCGAGCCTGCGGTGCAGGCGGCGCAGCTCGCCGCGCATCTCGACGCGCATCTTCGCGTCCAGGTTGGAGAGGGGCTCGTCGAACAGGAAGACCTTGGGCTTGCGCACGATCGCGCGCCCCACCGCCACCCGCTGTCGCTGGCCGCCGGAAAGCTGCTTGGGCAGCCGGTGCAGGAGCTCGCCCAGCCCCAGGATGTCGGCTGCCTCGCTCACGCGGGCGGCGATCTCGCGCTTGGGCACGGCCCGCAGCTTGAGCCCGAACGCCATGTTGTCGAACACCGTCATGTGCGGGTAGAGCGCGTAGTTCTGGAAGACCATCGCGATGTCGCGGTCTTTGGGGGGCACCGCGTTGACGCACCGCCCGCCGATGCGGATCGTCCCCGACGAGATCTCCTCCAGCCCGGCGATCATCCGCAGCGTGGTGGACTTGCCGCACCCGGAGGGCCCGACCAGCACCAGGAACTCGCCGTCGCCGATGACCAGGCTGAACCGGTCGACGGCCAGCGACCCGCCCTCGTAACGCTTGCAGACCTCTTCTAAAACGACATCAGCCATACCGCTCCTAAAGCACCATGCGCACGCCCGGCACCTGTTTAACCGTCACGTCGAACGCCAGAAGCTCTTCCCGGTTCCGGATGTTGACCGACACGCTGTAGGCGTGGTAACGCCCGCCCGACGAGCCCCGCGAGAAAGCCAGCGGCACGGTGACCTGATAGGACGCGACCGCCGCGGCCAGCGCCGCCTCAGCGGCCGACTCGGACTCGGTCAGGATCCGGAAGTGGAACTCGGCTGGATAGGCCACCTCCTGCTCTGACGGAGAGGCCGGAAGGCGGGCAAAGCGGTCGGTTTCTGAAAGGCTCATGGGCACAAGTTTAGCGACTCTGCGCCGCGACAACAAGCCTGCGTTCATGGAGCCAGGGGAAACCGGACGTGGGCGACTTCCCATTCGCCCAGCGTGGCCACCCGCTCGACGCTCTGCGCCGGCAGGGCATCGAGTTCGGACGCCTGGCGCCTGTTGGCGATCACGAGGGCGCCGCGCTCCGTTTGCCGCGACCGTGCCAGCGTGGCGGCGAGCGTTTCTTTCGGGTGGGGCACGACCCATCCCCGCGCGTAGAACAGGGCGCTGTAGGGGGTTTTGCGGGCAAACAGCAGCGGCTCGGCGAGCGCGTGTGCCGCGGCATACTGCCGTGCGTGGCGGACGGCGTGCCGGGTCGTGGCCGTGTCCTGAAGGAAGGGGATGACGGCAAGGCTCGTGACGCCCATCAGCGCCAGCAGGAGCGGTGTCGCGCGGGTGATCCGCTGCCGCAGCGCGGCGTCGTTCCGCGTCGTCAGGGCGAACCACGCCGCAAAGAGCGGCACCAGAGGGAGCGTATACGTGATCAGCAGCTGCCGCGCCAGACACCAGAACAGCACCCCGGCGGAAAAGCCGATCAACAGAAAGCTGTCCCGCTTGTCGGCCGGGGTCAGCGAGCGCAGGAACGGCCTTTCCCGAAGCAGCCGCCAGAGGGCGAGGAGGCTCCAGGGGGCTGCCGCGGCCAGGAACATCCAGAGCGCGGAGCCGCGCGGGTAGAGGTGCCCGTTGCCATACGCGTCGCCGTACTCGTGCCGGACAAAGCGCAGCAGGTTTTCGTTCAGGAAAAAGTATTTCAGAAAGCCGGGGTTGTGCTGTTCGCACACGGCAAACCACGGGGCTGTCACCGCAAAGAAAAGGAGGATGCCCGGCGCCCAGCGGTGGTCGCGCAGCAGCTCCCACTGACGCCAGCGCAGCGTCCAGAGCAAGACGGGCAGCCCGAAGAGCGCCACGGCCACCGGCCCTTTCGTCAGGAACCCCAAGGCCAGCAGTCCGAACACCGCGAGGCTCCAGCGCCCCCGGATGCGGCGCGACGGCTCGCAGATAAAGGCGAAGTAGGCGAGCAGGCTGCCCGCCACGCAGGCGCACAGCAGCATGTCCAGCGCCACCACGCCGCTGACCGCGAAGAAGAAGCCGCAGGTCGTGGTCACCATGACGCTGAGCGGCCCCGAGCCTTTCCCGCCGTAGCGCTCCATGACGTGGTGCAGCAGCCACAGGAGCGCGAGGGTCGCCAGCAGGCTGGGCAGACGCGCGGCGAACGCGTTGATTCCGAAGAGGCGCATGGCCGCGGCCGAAGCCCAGAAGAAGAGCGGCGGCTTGCCCATGAAAGGCAGGTGGTCGCCGTACATCCAGACGCGCGGGGTCACCCAGTCGCCGGTGAGGGTCATTTCCTGCGCCACTTGGGCATACCGGCCTTCCGTCGAGTCCGTCACGGGCAGCAGCGCCATGGTCAGCGCCCGCGCCGCGAACGCGCCCGCCAGCGCCCACGCCGCCCAAGGTATCCGCATGCGGGTGGGACTCATGACAGGGGCGCCTCACAGAGCTGGGCGTGCGCGGCCGGCGGCGCGCCGGCTCCCTCCGGAGCTCCCGCCGGCCGCCACGCCCGCATGCGCGCCCGCAGGTGCCAGGCCGCGTACAGCATCCGCATGCCGTCACGCAAAGGATGCACGGTGGACCCCGGCCTCTCGTGCCACTCCACGCCCATTTCCAGCACGCGCAGGCCGCGCGCCTTGGCCATCGCCAAGAGCTCCAGGTCGAAGGCGAAGCCATCGCACTGCATGGCCCTGAACAGGCTGCGCGCGACCGTGCCCCGGAACACTTTGAAGCCGCACTGGGTGTCCTGCGTCGGGAGCCCCAGCACCCAGCGCGTGTGCAGGGCGAAGGCGCGTCCGAGCAGGCGCCTGTGGAAGGCTTGGGGCACGACCAGCCGCGCGCCTTCCGCGCGGCGCGAGCCGATCACGATGTGCGCCCGGTTGCGGAGAATGGGCTCGGCCAGGCCCGACAGTTCCCGCACGGGCGTCGCTCCGTCGGCGTCCATGAACGCCACGACCTCGCCCGTGCTGCGCAGGACGCCCTGCCGGACGGCGTACCCTTTGCCGCGGTTGACCGGATAGGCCACCACGCGCAGCGGCAGCCGGTCCGCAAAGCTGCGCGCCACACGCTCGGTCGCGTCGCGGCAGCCGTCGCACACCACCAGCACTTCGTAGGACGATGCGCCGAACGCGCCCGCCGCCGCACGGCAGACAAGCGTATCCAGCGTCGCGCCGATCCGGCGGGCTTCATTAAAGGCTGGGATGACGATGGACAGGTTCATGCGCGTGACGCCTCCGAATTCAGCGTCCGTCGTTCTCGCCGGCGTGCGGTGTGCACGCCGGCGAGAACGACGGACCGACACCTCATGAGATCTGCTGGCTTCATGAGGTATGTCGGAACTATAGCGGAACGGGATTACGCCCGCATTACGCCAAGATTACATGTCTGAAAGAATGCGGTTCTCGCCGGAGGGGCTCGGCAGACGCCCCGGCCTACTTCGGGTTGGACTCTTCCAGCAACACGTTCAGCGCCTGAAGATACGCCAGAATGCTGCCTTCGATCACGTCGGTGGAGATGCCGCGCCCGTGGTAGACCCGCTCGCCGTCGCGCACGCGCACGGTGGCCTCGCACTGCGCGTCCGTGCCGCCCGTGATGGCGTTCAGCTGGAAGCTCTCCAGCGTCACCTTGAGCCCCAGGATCTGGTTGATCGCCTTGAACGAGGCGTTGATCGGGCCGTCGCTCGCCGCCACCTGCTCGACCAGCTTGCCGTCGCGCTCCAGCCGGATCGTGCTCACCGGCGTGATGGCGTTGCTGGCCGTCACGTTGAAGCGGTCCAGCTTGACGCGCTCGGTGACCATCGTCTGGACGCCGTGCGCCAGCGCCTCGAGGTCGGCGTCGCTGACCGTCTTTTTGCGGTCGGCCAGGTCCTTGAACTTGCCGAACAGCTCCTGGGTCCGCGCCTCGTCCAGGTGGAAGCCCAGCTCTCCCAAACGGCTCTCGAAGGCGTGCCGCCCGGAGTGCTTGCCCAGCACCATCTTGTTGCGCGGCAGGCCGATCGACTCGGGCGTCATGATCTCGTAGGTCAGCGGGTTGGCCATCATGCCGTGCTGGTGGATGCCCGCCTCGTGCGCGAAGGCGTTCTCGCCGACGATGGCCTTGTTCGCCTGCACCCGGCTGCCGGTCACGGTGACCACGCACCGGCTGGTCGCGTAGATTTTCGTGGTGTCGATGCCGGTCTCCGCCTGATAGAACTCGCGGCGCGTGTGCAGCGCCATCACCACCTCTTCCAGGGCGGTGTTGCCCGCGCGCTCGCCGATGCCGTTGATCGTGCCTTCCACCTGGTCCGCGCCGGCCCGGATCGCGGCCAGCGAATTGGCGACCGCCAGCCCCAGGTCGTTGTGGCAGTGCACCGAGATGCGCGCCTGCGCGATGTTCGGCACGTTCGCGCGGATGTCCGAGATCAGCTGCCCGAACTGGTCGGGGACCGCATACCCGACCGTGTCGGGGATGTTGACGGTCCGCGCGCCGGCGGCGATCACGCCTTCGACGACGCGGTAAATGAAGGGGCGCTCGCTGCGCGAGCAGTCCTCCAGCGAGAACTCCACGTCGCCGCAGAGGTTCCGCGCGTACTTCACCATGTTGACCGCCTGCCGGTACACCTCGTCCGGCGTCATCTTGAGCTTGTACTCCATGTGGATCGGCGAGGTCGCGATAAAGGTGTGGATGCGCGGACGCTTGGCGCCCTGCACCGCCTCCCACGCGCGGTCGATGTCCTTGGGCAGAGCGCGGCACAGGCTGGCCACCGAGGCGTTCTTGACGAAGCCGGCGATCGCTTTGACGGACTCGAAGTCGCCGGCCGACGCGATGGCGAAGCCGCCTTCGATCACATCGACGCGCAGGGCTTCGAGGTGCTCCGCCACCAGCATCTTGTCGCGCAGGTTCATGGTGCAGCCCGGCGACTGCTCGCCGTCGCGCAGGGTGGTGTCGAACACATGGATGCGTCGCATGTTCTGGATCTCGCTCATTGCTGTTTCCTCATGTTGGCCGTCTGTCCGGACGGCTCGTTTCTCGTCTCTCACTCTTGTCCGAACGCCTCGGGGATCGTCGCACCGGTTCCGTGAAAACAAAACTCCCGCGGAATCGGCTGCGATATCCACGGGAGTTCTGGCCTTGCGTATTGACTTCGATGACTACACGGCAAAAATCCCATGGCCGCTCAGCAGCCACAGTCCGGTAAGTCGAAGGTCAAACGCTCTGAAATCACCATTCATTGTCACGGATTGTTTCATAACCCCGCCGGGCTTGGCAAGCGCATTTTCCGGATTCTTCACAGTCCGCCCCACCGCAGCTTGCGCCGCAGCACATCGCAGGGGTTGTAGCCGTGCAGTTCGATCAGGGGGATGCTGTGGCGGCTGCGGACGACCTCCACGCAGTCCCCGCAACGGAACGCCTCGTGGTCGCGCCCGTCCGAGCTGACGATCATGGGAACGCCGTCCGTCACCGCCTGCAGCGCGATCCGGGCGGTTTCCTTGACCACCAGCGGGCGCGAGGTGAGCGTGTGCGGGCAGATCATGCTGATGACCAGCGCGGGCGTGCCCGGCAGGAGGATCGGGCCGCCCGCCGAGAGGGAGTAGGCGGTGCTGCCCGTGGGCGTCGCCACGATGATCCCGTCGCAGAGGAAGCGCGAGACCGGCCGGCCGTCCAGAAGGAGGTCCAGCTCGATCGCGTGTCCGGAGTTGCCGCGCGTCACCACCACGTCGTTCAGCGCGTCCGGCAGGTCGACGGTCTCCGCGCCCCTGTGCCGCACCGTCGCGGCCAGTGCGGAGCGCGGGCTGACGTCATACCGGTTTTCGCGCAGCTGCTGCAGCGCGTCGCCGAACTGGTGCTCCTCCACGCTTGTGAGATAGCCGAGCGACCCGATGTTCAGGCCCATCATCGGCAGGCTCTGCCCGGCCAGCTGGTGCGCCGCGTCCAGCAGCGTCCCGTCGCCGCCCAACACGACCACGGCCTCCACGCCGTGCGCGGTGAACTCGGCCACGGGGCACGCCCGCTCGGACGGGCACAGCGCGGCCGTCTGGGGCTCGGCCCAGACGCAGAAGCCCATCCCGGACGCCAGCGACGCCACATGCTTGACGGCTTCCGGCGCCCGCGCCTTCTCCAGGTTCGCAATCAGACCGATGGTTTTCATGTCGCTCTCTTTCTCCGCCGCGCGGCCGTTTAAAGCTTGTCGCAGATTATACGCGCAAAGGTCCGGCGCGGACAAGCTGGGAATTCCCGCCCCCCGCCTTACCCCTTGCGCCACCAGGCGAGAAACTCGACGTTGCCTTCGGGGCCCCTGAGCGGCGACTCGACGCAGCCGAGCCACGTGAGGCCGAGCGAGCCCGTGCCGAACGCCCGGATGTCCGCGACGACCGCCGCGCGCACCGCCGGGTCGCGCACCACGCCGCCCGGCACGTTCTCGCGGCCGGCCTCGAACTGCGGCTTGATGAGCGAAACGATCTCGCCGCCCGGCGGCAGAACGTCGGACATGGGCGGCAGGATGAGCTTGAGGGAGATGAACGAGACGTCGGTCACGCCCCGCTGCGGCTGCTCCGGCAGGTCCGTGAGGCGCAGGTAGCGCGCGTTGAAGGACTCCATGACGCGCACGCGCGGATCCTGCCTCATCTTCCAGTGCAGCTGCCCCTTGCCGACGTCCACGGCGATCACGCGGGTCGCCCCGTGCTGCAGCAGGCAGTCCGTAAAACCGCCGGTCGAAGCGCCCACGTCGAGGCAGACCAGGCCGGTCACGTCAAACGCGGGAAAGGCCGCGAACGCTCCCTCCAGCTTGTCGCCGCCGCGGCTCACGAAGCGCGGCCGCGTGGCGACCTCCAGCGGCGCGTCGTCGGGATACTTATGCCCGGCCTTGGTTGCCACCTGTCCCGCCACGCGGACTTCGCCGGCCATGATCAGGCGCTGCGCGAGCTCCTTGCTTTCCGCCAGTCCCGCTTTCACTAACAGGGTGTCCAAACGGTCTTTCATCTGTTTCTTTCCTGTTCGTGCGCGGCGCCCGGGTGTCGATGCGGCGCAGGCGTGCCCTTGGTATCACGGGGTGCCGGTCGTGCCGCCCCGCATGGAGAGTGATGCGATAGTCCAGCCACATAAAATACCGTGCGGGACCTCGGTTGTCCAGACCGGGTGAGGGGCAAGGCCGGGCCGACGCGTCAAACTTCGAGCAGACACAGACCCTTTTTGTCCGCAGATTGTGCGATGCGTTGGAAAACAGTCGGCTCTGGACCGACCCAACCAAAATTTGTCTCACGCCAAGCCCCAAAGAACCCAAAGGGGGAGTCAATCTTGTCTCAAACTTGGGGTTCTTTGGGTCTTGGCGTGAGGAATAAGATGCGTAGGCTCTGGAGAAGCGACGTGCCTTATTGACAAAGACATTTCTGTGCTGATAATGTCATGGCGTAAACACCACGAAAAGACAAGTTCAGATCAGACAAACAAGGATAAACGGACGTTTCGCCTTGATTTTGTCGCTGATAAATGGGACTTTTTGACTATCACGTGCCCGGGTTACCAGCAAAAGGTAACTTTGACCAGAACACGTTCGACAGGAGAGAGGACAGAGACATGGGTAACGAGCAAAGGCCGGTCATTGCAGATCTCCACATGGAGTCTTTCTGCGGGTTCGCAGATTACCACATCACGTTTGGCCCGCTGACTGTGCTCGTTGGACCCAATAACGGGGGAAAGACAACTATTCTCCGCGCAACACGGTTTCTTGTCGATTGTCTTGACCTGACACTCCCCAACTATGCAGCTGGCATCCACAAACATATCACGCAAAAACGCGAGCTCGCAGAAACGCGAGACGCTGCATTGGCCGCCGCACAGGTTGAGAAGGACCAAGCGCTTGGTGAAGCGAATGGCAGCCCATCACAGCCGCCCGACCGACAGCGTGACAGGTATGCGCAACAAATTGAGCAACAGTATCAGACCCGAGTCCAGCAGGCGAGTGCAACCTATCAGAATGGAATCAACAACCTCAACAGGCAACGGCCTGTCTGTCGATGTCCCGTCAAACAAGTGGCGCAACGACAGCTTGTTGAAAACCTGGACACCTTCCTCTATCGCCATACTTCCACCAAACTACCAAAGCTGACGGCTCGGATCACGACGCAGCCTTTTCAGACCATTGCTATCCTCACGATCGAGCGCGAGAATAATAACGCGCTTCATGCCATTGTCGAACTTCGATCTGAGAACGGCACGATCGAGGAAATGGATGATGGAGCGCGACGTGCCATGTTGCAGTCGCTCCTGCTCCTTCGGTCGGAGTTCGTGCAACCAGTCAGTGCGCTCTTGCCCTCGGAGAAGGCTCATTCTTGGCCACAGGTGCAGGCCACTTTGAACGGAGGGAAACCTCACGAGGTCTGGCGAAACCAAATCCACTGGCTCTCGGAAGGAAAGACGCCCGAGGTGTTTCAGAGGGTCATAGACCAAGTACGGCACGCTCTGCCTGATGTGGCACTGAACCTCCCTGGTCGCACCCGCGATCAGGATACCAATGTGGTTGTCAACTTCCAGGATGATGGAACGACGTACGACATTGCAGAAGGCGGTAACGGTATGCGGACGTTGCTGAATGTTGCTGCGCATCTCTGTCTCTCCGACGCAACTGTTTTCCTCCTTGACGAGCCTGATTCGCACCTTCACTCGGCGGTGCAACGGGAGATGTGCACATTCATTATGGACTGCGTTGATGATTCTCGCCAAGTGATCCTCGCGACACATGCGCCTGATATGATCGACGCGTTGCCGCTCGAAGCGCAGCTGTGGATTGACCGATCCCAGAGAACCCCGCGCAAAAGCGATGACACAACTGCGATTCTCGTTGAACTTGGAGCATTGCTTCCTTCAGAAGCTCTGGAGTCATCCGGAAATACCTCACTGCTCTATGTCGAAGGCAAGGCTGACCGCAAGGCAATCACCTCACTCTTTGCATCCTTTGGAGAGCCTTCCTGGCTGAGTCACTGCGTAATCACCACCCTCAAAGGGTTTGGGGATGCGGCATACGTGCCGGGCGTCGTCCGATTCCTCCGCGAACATCACCAGAAGCCATACAGGGGCGCTGTGCTCCTCGATGCCGATTACACCTACCCCGATGAATTGGTCACCGCAACGTCCGAGCATGTGTTGACCGCTCGCCTGCCCTGCAAGGAACTTGAGAACCTGCTGCTCCTCAGTGTGGAAGCTCTTGTCACTGCGTTGCAGCACTGCGCTGAGCGAAGACAGTCGTTCATTGGTAAGCCAGTGTCTGTCCCGACACAGGAAGAACTATCTGCCATGATTACAGGTGTTTCCGAAGAGAGCTTCGCGCGGGAGAGCATCATCGACCACTGGATTATGTCGCGCATGCCTCCAAATCCGGATGCCGGACACCTGCGCACAGCTCGTCAGGAATTCGACTCGTTCTGGTCTGACTCGGCCAATAGACTTCGCTTTGGCCCCGGCAAGAAGATGCTCGCACGTGTTCGGGCTCTCGTGCAGGAACGCTACCAACTTTCACTCCCATCAACTCCCGAGCTCTTTGGCCACTACACGATCCCAAGCGATGTCTCCCATGTCCTTGAAGGAATTCGCAACCATCTAGATGAGCCATCAGAAAGTCGAACAACCGAATCGAACGCGACTTCGGATTAGCCGCGCCGCTTCGCTCTGCGGCCAATCCGAAGCTGTTCATTCGGGGCGTTGGGAAGAAGAGGGAAGGAAGTCGTGGCAGAATGGATAACCCCAAATTCAAAAGAACCGATACCCGGTGAAATTCAATGTGCTCATCATAAGCGTTTAGAAAGAGGGATTACGATGGGATGGATTATTGGGATTGTTGTTGTTCTGGTTGTCCTTGTCGCTTTCGCTGGACCGGGCAAATGTGATGTTTGTGGCCTGCCAATAAAAAGAACATCACATACTTGGACGATAGGAGGTAAGAAGCAGAAACTATGTCCAAAATGCAACGGACAGATGGAACGACGCGTAAGCAAAGAAGCCTTCAAGAAACGATTTGGATAAAGATTCCCAACAAGGCGGTGATGAGGGACGTCGCTGAAGCGCCGTCCCTTGTCTCATCTGGAAATGCGATTATACGGATGTCTTTACGGGTGATCGGGCCTGTAAGGAACCGCGCCGAGGAGGCCTCCCCGTCGCGGCCCGTGCCCCAGTCGGAACGGTAAAGTCTGTCTTCAGAGCCCCCTTTGAAAGGTGGCGGGAGGCGCCGGCAATTCGATTTTTGCAGTTGGATCGCCGGGGCGGGTCCGCTATCATATCCCCGCTTCAACAATCCGGATTATGAGAAAAGAAATCGACCTCGCCCTTTTGCCTCAAGACGCCGCCGAAGAGGCTCGGCTGGCAGCCCGCGCCGCCCAGGCGCTCGGCATCCGGCCCGGGCAGATCTCCGCCCTGCGCGTGATCCGGCGCTCCGTCGACGCGCGGCGGCGCCACATCGTCGTCAACCTGCGGGTGCTCGCCTGCTTCGACGAGCCCGCGCCGGCTTTCGAGGCGGTGGCTTTCAGCTATCCCGATGTGTCGTCGAAAGAGCCGGTCGTCGTTGTCGGCGCCGGGCCTGCGGGACTCTTCGCCGCCTTGCGCCTGATCGAGCTCGGCTTGAAGCCGGTCGTGCTGGAGCGCGGCCGGCCGGTCAGCAGCCGCAAGCGGGACATCGCCCTCATTCACCGCGAGCACGCGCTCAACCCCGAGTCCAACTACTGCTTCGGGGAGGGCGGGGCCGGAACCTTCTCGGACGGCAAGCTGTATACGCGTTCGAAAAAGCGCGGCGACAACCGCCGCGCGCTGGAGATCCTCCGCGCCCACGGCGCGTCAGAGTCCATCCTGTACGAAGCGCACCCTCACATCGGCTCCGACCGCCTGCCGACGGTCATCGCCCGCATCCGCGAGACCGTCCTCCGCGCGGGCGGCGAAATCCATTTCGACACGCGGGTGACGTCGCTCGCGACCCGTAACCGGACCGTCACCGGCGTCGTCACGCGGCAGGGCGATACCGTCGAAGGCCGCGCCGTGATTCTCGCCACCGGCCACGCCGCCCGCGACGTCTACGAGGGCCTGAGCCAAGCCGGCCTCCTGCTCGAAGCCAAGCCCTTCGCCATGGGCGTGCGCGTCGAGCATCCGCAGGCGCTGATCAACGCGATCCAGTACCACCGCGATCCGCAGATGGCCTTTCTGCCGCCCGCCGCGTACAGCCTCGTGCATCAGGCGTCGGGCCGCGGCGTCTACTCGTTCTGCATGTGCCCTGGCGGCTTCATTGTCCCGGCCGCGACCGCCCCCGGCGAAGTCGTGGTCAACGGGATGTCGCCGTCGCTCCGCAATTCGCCTTTCGCCAACGCCGGCCTGGTCGTCGAGGTCCGCGCCGAGGACCTCGCGCCTTTCTCCGCGCACGGGCCCCTGGCGGGGCTCCGCTTCCAGCAGGCGCTCGAGCAGGAGGCCTTCCGCCATGCCGGAGGCGGGCAGACCGCTCCTGCGCAGCGCGTCACCGACTTCATCGCGGGAAAGCCCTCGTCGGAGCTGCCCGAAACCTCCTACATTCCCGGCCTCAGCGCCTCATCCCTGCACGCGTGGTTGCCGTCTCCGATCGGCGCCCGCCTGCACGAGGGGCTCCGGGCTTTCGAGCAGAAGATGCGCGGGTTTGTGACGCGCGAGGCGGTCCTTGTCGGCGTGGAGTCGCGGACCTCTTCGCCGGTGCGCATCCCCCGCGACCGCGAGACCCTGCAGCACGTCCAGCTCGGCGGGCTCTACCCGTGCGGCGAGGGCGCGGGCTATGCGGGCGGCATCCTCTCTTCCGCGATCGACGGCGAGAACTGCGCCGCCGCCGCCGCGGCCTGGCTGGGCGCGAGCCCGGCCTCCCGGACGCAGGAGACCCTCTTATGAACCCCGGCAAAACACCCTTGGACGCCGCCCGCCGCGCCCAGCTCCAGAGCGAATTGCGCCGCGACGTCGCGGCACGCCAAGACGGCTACCGCGAGCGGGCCCTGCGCCTTCTGCCGCACGTCTGCGCCAGCTGCGGGCGCTCGTTCGACGGCAAACGCCTCAAAGAGCTGACCGTCCACCACAAGGACCACAACCACCACAACAATCCGCCGGACGGCAGCAACTGGGAGCTGCTCTGCATCTACTGCCATGATCACGAGCACGAGAAGAACCTGCTGGCCGGCCACTACGAGGGGGCCCGCGCCCAGCAGGTGAAACTCGCGCCGTCGATCTTCTCGCAGTTCTCCGCGCTCGACAGCCTCCTGCCCTCAGACTCCGACAGCGCCGAGCCATGAGCGCTGCTCAGGAGGCACGTGCTAAAACCTCCGCCGTAAGACGGCTCGGCACAGCCGCGCCCCCCAAATGGGGGATAGCGGTGTTCTTTTATTGGAGGGCGAACCTGCGGTGAGCCGCAAAGAGGCTTTGTACGCGCCTCTCAGGGCTGGTAGGGGACCGGCTCGCAAAGGGCCTTGAGGTTGGCGACCGGCGTGCCCGACGGGATTTCGCACCCGGCCATGACCAGGTGCGGGTTGCGGAGCGTTGCGTAGCTCCGCAGGACCGCGCTGCGGATGCCCTCCGGGGTGCCGTGCAGCACGTCGGCCACGGGGTCGACCCGCCCCGCGATGGCGACGCCGGCGCCGACGCACTGGCGCGCGAAGGCCGGATCGACCATGTGGTCGATGTCGAGGATGTCCACGCCCAGCTCCCCGATGTGCGGCAGCAGATGGGTGATGTTGCCGCAGATGTGCAGCTTGGCGAGGCCCTGCTTGGCGTGGATCGCCTCGACGAGCTGTTTCTCCAGCGGCCAGACCAGCCGCCGGTAGAGGTCGGGGGGCAGCTGGCTGGCGATGGCGTCGCCGATGCCGATGGTGTCGGCACCCTCGTCGAGCTGCGCCCCGGCGAAGCGGATCGCTGTCCGGGTGCAGCGCTCCATGAGGGCGAGGCAGGCCTCTTCGCTGTCCATGAGGTCCATCAGGAAGTCCTGCACGCCGCGCAGGTCTGCGGCTTCGGCGGCGGGGCCCTCCACCCAGCCGAGGATCGAGCATTCTCCGCCGGCGCGCGAGCGGAACGCGCGCACGGCCAGCAGGCGGTCGAGCATGCGCTCCGAGGCGTAGGGGTCGGGGTCGGTGCGGAGCGGCGCGAGGTCGCGGATGTCGGCGAGCGGCGGGCGCACGAGGCAGGGCGCGTGGTCGTCGATGTACTGGACTTCGGCGCCGAAGCCTTGGGCCTCGCGGTAGGGGTCGGAGATGACGCTGACCTGGTCGAAGCCGAAGTCGTCGCGGCAGCGGAGGTTGGCTTCCACCAGCACGCGCCAGTCGGAGGCGAAGGCGGCGTAGTTCGAGCCGATGTGCTCGGCGGCGAACTGCATGAGGATCGGCACGCGGGGCAAGTGGTCAGCGGAATGTCCGCCGACAACGGCGAGATAGCGTTCGAGTGAGTTCATAGTCGGTAGGGGTGAGGGGGTGGAGTGAGGGGGCGGACGCGCTGGCCCGCCCCGTTTTTCAGAGCGCCCAGCCGTCGCGGCGGAAGCCCTTGATGAAGCGGTTCGCCTCGTCGTTGTTGGTGACGCGCATCGCGGCGTCGTCCCACGCGATGCGGCTGTCCACGCGCTTGGCGATGTTGCCGAGCAGGGTGA
>Ga0209066_10002911_pt1 | contig 20120 bp, 29 predicted proteins | sample All_14_2_FD_187198 | JGI IMG/M metagenome (GOLD analysis project Ga0209066, IMG submission 187198) | Freshwater microbial communities in response to fracking from Pennsylvania, USA - Allegheny Zone_MetaG_DW_15 (SPAdes) (version 2) ... | reverse complement strand
ACCGACTGGATGTGGACCTACAATCACGAACGCCCGAACATGGCGCTCGGCGGCATTACCCCGAAACAGAAGTCAGCTCTTTTAACCAACTCTACTTCTGACCGCTGCTAAAAATGGGGGGATTACCCCACCTGACCCCGGCGCCTTTCAGCATCCGGCCTCTCTCCCGATTGATACAAATTCCCGGAAGGAGCTTTATCGGGTTTAGCGGCCCGCCCGCATATTTTGACTCTGACTTTTCGGCGTCGCCTTCCTCTCCTGCCACCAGAGAGGGATCGCCTAGCTTTGTAAGTCGTGGCCTAACCCCAACGAGGGGGCGGTCGCACGGCTCCGCATTCCTTCCGAGGTTGTCGCCTCCAGAACACGATTTCGCTTGCCAGTGAGTTAGTCCAATGAGTTTTAGGTCGCCATTTCGACCAAAAGGCAATCGGCTGCGCAATGCACAAGCCGAGCACGCAACGAGCCACAAGGGCTGTTCGCGTTAGCAATAGGAATTTAGAGCTATCCGGCTCCATCGGGTTTTGAAGATGCACCACCAAGACGGCCTGCTATCCGGCCTATGGCTACGGAGTCACAGGAGGAATGGGCGGTGCAGGACTCGCAGACGCGAGACAGGGGAATCAAACTGCTTTTTGCTACTTCCGGTTGCCCGGTGGCACCTCGTTGAGGGCCTTTCGTTTTGAGGCTAGTTAGTAACGCACGGACCAGCTACCGCAACGTGGGTCGTCACCCTTAATCTGTTTCGGATTCTCCGTATTCACTCTCGGAAAGTCAAGCATATTTTCCTCGTCGGCTTTTCGTTTCTCTACAAATTCTTTAGCCGATTCTTAACCGCAGCCCGCGTCTCTCCGTGTCTCAGGTTGCACTCTCTATCCGAAACAACTCCAATCGGCCAAAACGAGCATGGCAGATTTCGTTGAAATTTGTGGTCGGTTTTTGGTGTAAAAACGGGAGGATTTCGGTAAGATCGCACTGGCGTTTGCGACCGACTAGGGATGGCGAAACGTGGAATTCCACGCTGTTTTCCTCGCCCAACCTTCTTGCTTTGCATCCTTTTGGCAAGGGTCTGGGCCAAGTTACGGATTCCTGTGCCGCGCCAGTGGAGCTATGGAGGCTTTCTGGCGGCAAGTCGCGGTAATATGGGCAACCAAAGCGGTTAGCTGCCGCCATGCATACGGTGCAGTGGCCCTGCGCCGGCAATTGTGGCGCCAAACGCAACCCCCCACCTTTTTAGCGCCAAGAACGCCGCCACAGTGGCTTTGTGGCGGCGTCTTTTCGTCGGCAAAACCCCTGTTTTTGGAAGGCGATTTAATTTAAGCCCCGAAATACGATGGATTCCGTCCCCAAACACCCCAAAGGAAAGAAGGAATCGACAATGAGCAAATTTAAGCAGATGGTCGTCAAAGCCGTCGATGTCGGCTATGGCAACGTGAAATACACCTCTCTGATCACCAGCGCAGATGTGCAGTGCGGCATCTTCCCGTCGATCGCTCCCCAGATTTCCACTGGCCCGGACATGGCGCTCGGCCTCCTTCAGAAACGCAACACGGTTGAGGTCGAGGTGAACGGTGTTCGCTACGAGGTCGGCAAGGACGCCCGTCTGGCCCAGGACGCGACCCACGGCCGAATTCTCGACAGCGATTACTCGATGACCGACACGCACCTGGCACTACTGCGCGGCGCCCTCTTCTATATGGGTGCCCCGGAAATTGATCTGCTGGTGCTCGGACTTCCGGTGAACACCCACCAGAAATACGCTGCCGTATTGGCAAAGAAAATGACCGGCCGCCATCCGGTGCCGTTCAAGGGCGACGGCCCCCAGGAATGCGTCGTGCACAACGTCCATGTTTTGCCGCAGCCGATTGGCGCGTTCTATGACCACACGTCCCGCACCGGCACCTACGACAAGATGCGCCAGCAGATGAACCTGCTGATCGATGTCGGCTACTTCACCCTAGACTGGGTGGTTGCGGCAGGCTCAAAGGTGAACACCGCCCGTTCCGGCGCCACCAACGGCGGGATGTCAGCCGTTCTTCGAGCCATCACCGACTCGATTGCCAAGGATCTGCAGATCCAGATTTCTGATGTTTCGCTGGTCGAGGACGCCATTCGCAACAAGAAAAACCCGGAATTTTTTGGGAAGGAAGTAGCGCTGGAGAGCCACAAGAAGGTTGGCAAGACCAAGGCGGACGTTTTCGTGAACACCCTGGCCACCAAGGTTGGGGAGAACTACGACATTTCGAACATCATCATGACGGGCGGCGGCGCCGAGTTTTTCCGGGCATCCATCGAGGAGAAATTTCCGAGGCACAACATCATCATGGCGGACAGCCCGGTGTTTGCGAATGTTCGCGGCTTCTACAAGGCGGGAGCGCACTTCGCGTCGATGATGGCAAAGAGCGCGTAAGAAGGTAAGCATGGCTTCGAAAACAACCATCGATCTTCGAGTCCGCATTAGCGAGCACGATGAATTCCTCTGGAATTTACTAAAACCGATCGAGGCACAGCAGCAACGCGCCGAGGTACTTCGTCGGCTGGCAGTTATCGGCTCGATGCGGCAAGCTGAACTGAAACACGGAAGCGCTACGCCTATCCACTATCCGAGCGGTCCCGCCGCATCGGTTCAGCCACCAATCCACCGGACAATAGTCCAGACGCCCGAACAGGAGGCGCCGCCGCCGACCGAGTTCGACGAGGACGACATAAGCAAGTTGTTCTCCGAAGACATTCTCAAGGAGTAGCGCCGCTCACCTTTTTTTGGCTCGCGCAAGTTTTTTTGCATGAGCCAAAAAAGGGGGTAGAAATCGCAAAACGTCCTGATAAAAGTGAGTTTGTAAGCACAACTTTTCAGGAGAAACAAAATGGCTACGAACACCACCACCACCATGCGCGACTACGCTTATCTTGACGACCGCAGCGCCCATGCCCACATCCGTGGCACCAGCCGCCGTGCCAATTGCTACATCGCCATGGATACCCTGTATTCGGCGGTCGGTCAGCAGCACAAGACGGCATCCCATTTCGCCAAGCTCGCCCGGATGACCAACAAGTCCCGGAAGACGGTTGCCCGCGCCTCGCGCTTCATTGCCAACCTGGCTGTCGCAAGCATCGGCCTCCTTGCCGGCGCCCTCACCTATCTCGCCATCTTTCGATGACTCGCCCTGCTCCGACTCGCGTCTTGCTCATACTGGCATTGGCTTTCGCTGCCGGGACGGCAAGCGCGTGTTGGGAACAGGCTGCCGAAAGGTACAGCGTTAATCCGTATTTGTTGGCGGCAATTGCCAAGACGGAATCTGGATTTAATCCAACGGCCGTGCGCCACAACACGAACAACACGCGTGATTTGGGTGTCATGCAGATCAATACCGTGCTCAGTGAGCCCGCGACGTCCCCCCGTTTTCAGTAGCAGACGGCTTTAGAGTCCGAGGGTAATTTACCCGATTTCTGGGTGAGTAATTTGGCATAAGCTGCGGGCGTCAAACCGCCCAGGGATTTTTTCGGTCGCTCCTCGTTGTACTCGCGGCGCCAGCCTTCGATGACGACCTGGGCATGGCGCAGGCTGGTGAACCAGTGCTCATTCAGGCATTCATCCCGGAAACGGCCATTGAACGATTCGATATAGGCGTTCTGATTCGGTTTGCCCGGCTCAATGAGAAAGAGTTGGACGCTACGCGCATGCGCCCAGGTCAGCATGGCCCGACTGCAAAACTCCTTGCCGTTATCTGTTCGGATCGCCTTGGGCAATCCCCGTGTTTTGGCTAACTGATCGAGCACTCTGGTGAGTTGCATGCCACCAATCGCGCGTTCCGGAACAATCGCGACCGCTTCATGAGTTGCATCGTCCACAACGGTCAGGCTTTTGATGACTCGTCCTTCCGCCGTCCGGTCGAACACAAAATCCATCGACCAGACCTGATTGGCAGCCGAAGGGCGCTCTAGCGGGTGACGATCCGACACTGGAATCTTCTTTCGCTTTCGCCTTCTCACTTGCAGACCCGCCTCGGCGTAGAGCCGATCCACCCGCTTGTGATTCACCACCATGCCAGCCTGCCGCAGCTTCAAGTAGATCATCCCGGCCCCGTAGCGCCGATGGCGTTGGGCGAGCATGACGATCCTCTCCTTCAAAGCCGCATTGCGATCCGTCGCCGGCCGGTAACGGAATGAACTCGGGCTCATGCCAACAAAACGCAATGACTTTCGCTCGCTGAGTCCCTTGTCGATCAGATAGCGCACCAGATCACGTCGTGACGGTGCGCTCACCACTTTTTTCGCAGGGCTTCCTTGGCGATCTCGTTTTCCAGCATCGTTTCGGCCAGCAGCTTCTTCAAGCGCGTGTTTTCCGTTTCGAGTTCCTTGAGCCGCTTGGCGTCCGACACACTCATGCCGCCGAACTTGCTGCGCCAGAGGTAGTAACTCGCTTCTGAGAAGGCGTGCTTGCGGCACAGCTCCGCAACCGGCATCCCTGCCTCCGCCTCCCGCAGGAAGCCAATGATCTGTTCTTCGGTGAATCGCTTCTTCATGTCCAATCTCCTTATCGTGAAAGATTGGACTCTAAAGTCAGGCGCTACTCAATTCCGGGGGGACGTCGCCCGCTCTGTTGCAAGCGTGCCCGTTCCATGGCTGACCTTGCGTCGCGTACAAAATTTGATACACTGACGTAAGGGAGGCGTATGAGCGAGAAACCGATTGACTGGCGAGGGTCTTCGCTGCGAGACATCAAGGATGACGACATCTTCACACCTAATGCTCGCAAGGAAGCTGGACACCAGCTTAGTCGGGTTCAGGCAGGACTTGAACCCGATGACTGGAAGCCGTTCGATGTGGTTGGTGCGGGAACGAAAGAAATCCGCATCAATCTCGACGATGGTTGGTTCCGCGTAATGTACGTCGCCAAGTTTCCGGAAGCGGTTTATGTGTTGCACTGCTTCAAGAAGAAGACGACTTCAACCAGCAAACACGACAAGGATATTACGGCAACTCGCTACAAGGCCGTTATCCAGGAAAGGAGTAAGAAATGAGCATCGAGACCAAATCCATGCACATTACCCCTGTCGGCGGCAACGTGTTCGCTGACTTGGGGTTTGAACCGGAAGAAGCGGCAGCGCTGAAGGCTGAGTCGCAACGAATCATCTCCGAAAAGCTGGCCATCAAGGACTCCTTGATGACCGAACTGGCGGGATGGATTGAAGCGAAGAAGCTCAAGCAGGCTGAAGCTGCGGAAATCCTCGGCGTGACACGTCCGCGTGTTTCCGACGTAATCAACAAGAAGGCCATCAAATTCACCATTGACGCACTGGTGGATATGCTGGCTCGGACAGGCAAGCACGTTCAGTTGTCTGTTCAGTAAATCTCACCAACCCCCGTGTAGCTCTGCTGCCGGGGGTTTTCTACGCTACGGGGAGCAAGTCAGAAGGGCTAGAATTCAACCCTTTCGCCTGCCGCCATGCCCGTCAACTTCCTGAACCTTCCCGGCCTTGATGTCGTCGATTTCAGGGAAACGGCGACCGATACATGTCCGCGCCAAGCCGAAGGTAGTCTCCCGCCAGTGCCCATCGTGCGGCCCAGCAGGCACAAGCCATCGCCATCCCACCAGAGCAGTTTGACGAGATCACCGCGTCGGCCACGAAACACGAAGATGTGCCCGCTGAAAGGATCGGCTGCCAGGTGTTCCTGGGCAATCGCCGCCAGGCCGTCAAAGCCACGGCGCATGTCGGTCATGCCCGCTGCCAGCCAGATCTGCGTTCCTGCTGGCAGTCCGATCATTCCCGGGCCGCCAGACAATCCAGCACCAGATGCAGTGCCGAGGCAGTGACGTCGCCACACACGCGAACGCTGGTCTAGCCGTGGATGATCTCGATGTACCCCGGTTGCGGGGAGGCCGCAGCTTTCATGGCGCTTGGCTTACCTGCTACCGGCCCGGCGATCACAGGCAGGAATAGCGGCTTTGTCCCGACAGCCTTGGCATCGCCGTGCGTGTCAAACTGTCCCGCCCGGTATTGGCGTCGCCATTTGAACACCATGTTCGTGTTCAGCCCGTAGCGCAGTGCCAGCTTCGCCACCGACACCCCAGGTTCGCACGCTTCCACGGCCAGTCGGCGCTTGAATTCAATCGGATAGTTGGGTCGGCCACGCCGACCTCCGCTAACAACCTTTGCTGTGTCCAAAAAATGGTCCCCACTACTTTATTTGGCGGACACCACTTTCTCTCTGTTTCAGACTACTTGCCAGACGGCCATGAAAGGACGCTTACGTTTTATACAACGCGGCCTGTACCGTGGCGCGACCCACCCCGGATGCGGCGGCTGAATGTCCAGCACCACCACTCCTCAAATGGATATTCGGAACGCTGGTATTCCGCAACAGATTCTCGCAACGTTACTTCCCAAAACCTGTTTTGCGCGACGGAGTGTTTTATATCTGGCTTAACAAAAAGGGGGTTGAAGTCAGAGCCTAATCCGGCATCATGACTTCATGAGCGCAAAACTTACCGTACATACCACCACCTCACAGGAGGCAACCTGTTTCGAAACCTATTGGACGACAGGCCGCAAGCAGGGCATTGTGAAGACATCGCTGGCCGATTCCATTGACCAGGACCGTCCGATCATTGCCGAACTCTCTGCCATCCACTTCCTGTTAAGCCACCAACACCTTCTTGGCGAAGGCCGGGCCGGCAACCAGATGGAAATCGAGGTGACCTTTGGGGCCATCCGAAAGCTTTCCATGGGTAGCTCAACCAAAGGCCACCTCATGAACCATGGGAAGTTCCTTCTGACGCGTTATGCGGATGCCAAGGTGACCGTCTCGAAGGACTCGACCTGGATCGTCCCGGAGCGGGCGATTAATCGGGTCGAGTTTCTCGACATCAACGAACCCTTGGCGGAAATCGTGGATGTTGCCGGCGTCGGATCGGTCAGCGTCTCCTACCATCTGCTGGATCGGATGATGCAACGGGCCAACTACGCCTCGATCACGGCTGCGTGGCAGCACCTGTGCAAGATGCTTTGTGGTGGTCAACTCGCCCGTGTCGCGCTGCCCCCTTCGGTAGCAAAACACAAGGCGGGCAAGCACGGATCAACCGGGATTCATCTGAAGGGCCTGCGTGATCACTGGCATTTTGTGATCGCTCAAGGCGGCGCCCGGCCGACGCTTGTAACGGCCTACATTCGGCTATGAAGGAGACGCCTTACCAGAGCATCAATAGGATTATTCTCCAAGAGGCGCCTTATCCGCCGCATTCATGCTGAACAATTCATCGAGCAGCGCACTCAGCTTGATTCAACGCAGCGACGGATTCGGTTACGCCTGGTCTGCTGCAAACTTTAACCCCGGGAAAAACAAGTTCCCGGTTTCCTCCCACAACCTGCCGTCGCGCTCACGCGCTGAGGTTGCTGCGCAACCATGCGGCTAGGTTGGGGTATCCACCGGAGATTTTGATGAAATGGGTTAGTGAAGTCATCGAAGAGCAACGTCGTCGCATGGAAGAACCACCGCGTCGGGTAGGTCCTCTGTATGTCATTGAGGGAGGCAAAATTATCCACGATCTTTCAGTAAATCCCCCGGCCGGCTGGCTGGATTGTATCGCCAAGTTTTTGGGGTTCGACAAGCCACTCTCTGCTAATAGCAGGGGTCAAATGGTACTTGTGCGCAAGCATCCGGCAAAGCCATCTGAAGATTGATGAGTTAGGTCCTCTGCCTTAGGAGCAAGGCTTCATGCGCAAAATGATAGAAAGGGGGTCTGATTTCCAGTCGATGTGATGAAGTTGCGGCGGGCCGAGGCAACGCTCAGGGGGGGGGATTACCGCTTAGCCAGCTTCGGGGGTTTCTCCGCGCAGTTGTTTGATCAGATTTTGCCGTTGTTTCCCGGAAAGGCGACCCAGCAACAGAATCAGCGTTGCCAGATCCTCTTCCGGTTCGAACAGGTAAGACATCGGCACACCCAGCTCGCGTGCCAATCGTTCTGCAATGTTCAGATCCGGGGTATGTTTTCCGCGCTCATATTGATTGAGCCGGGCGCTGGCAACGAACTCATCCACGCCAGCCAGTATGCCCAGCTGCTTTTGCGATACCCCACGGGCTTTCCTTGCTTCCCGTAATCGAATCGCGAAGATCGATGTTTCAGTCATCCCAGTCCCCAATCAAAGGACTAAGAGACTCTTAGGATTCGTATTGACGGCATACTAAGGTTTCCTTAGTATTTATCGCTAATAATGATATCTAGATCAATTTAGGGAGTGGATCAATGCAATGTACGCAACATGTCGACCAAGGTGCAGTAGGAACCTGTAATAGCTGTGGCAGGGGACTCTGCCCGGAATGTATTTCCGTATTTCAGCCTCCGCTGTGTCCCACCTGCGCCCTTGCCCACAACCAAGGTGTGGAGAGACAACTGAAGCGTCAGTTGGCCTGGATGGGTGCACTATTCGTCATCGCGCTGATTCTCCTAATGGGACATATGACCGCTCCCTCCGCGATTGGCGGCGCGCTAATGGTTGCCTTCTTCCCTGCTGGATGGCGGTTTTTGGGTAAATTTTTCTCACCGGACGGTAATTATCTGCATCCGCTGGCGCGCTGGATGAATCTCGGCTTCCAGGCTGGATTGGCCTTGATGCTGGGCGTGGTACTTGGCCCGATCCAGTTGTTTAAGGCATGGAAGGAGATGCAGATTGTTCGCGCAACGCAGCGCAATCTGGGCGCTTCGGACAAATAGGCGATCAATCATCCACAAAACATGGAAAAACAATCATGAACAATCCAATTCAACGAATGAGCGCAACGGCTGTGCTGGCAGCACTAATCAGTGCCTGCGGCACCAGCGAACAAGTGTTAGATATAACGTATTTTCAAGGACTGGGTGTGGCCAAGACCAGTGATTATTTGAAGGCATGCGTTGCCGAGAAAAAACCCTTACTCGAAAGGCATGATGCGGCTGGCCTAGACCGCTTTGCAAAATCGGCAAGGGCGGCAAATTGCCTGACGGCCTTTAAATTCGCCGTGGACGAGGAAGACAAGACGCTAGGCACCCAGCGCAAGGCATTCGAAACGGCAACGAGTCAAGAAGCCTTGAAAACCGCCCGCGACACGATTCACCAGGATTTCGAAAGTCGCTGGAATGAGATCATCACCACTTTCCCGGAATGGAAGAATTTCACCAACCCCCTTGCGAGCGCGATACGCGGTGTCGATATTGCTTACTCAAATGCTTCTTCCAAGTTAGCGATCAAGGGCATGATCAATTACCGTCGCTAACTCGTGTCTCGCATGGCCACTCGGTGATTTCGGGGTAATATTCATCCGTACTACACACCGTGCTGCACCGCTGATTGACCGTGGCAGGAATTGGAGATCGCTTTGAATTTTGGGGATACGGTCGCACTGCTAGTCAATGCTGAGGGTTACTCGATGTCCGACCAGGACATCTGTTTAACGCGGGGCTTGGTTGGTACTGTGATCGAAGCCATGAACTCGGATGTAGTCATTGTTGAGTTCGCAGGTATCGATGGCGTGGCGTATGCGATCGGCTCTATCGCTTGTGGCAACTTGCTGCCGCTACATCATGCACCGTCAGCATCCGACTAGCACATCCCAACGCGATACAGCGTTGGCAATTCGGCGAGATAATGGGATGGGAAGTACGCTTCTTTGCTAGCTGACTATTCCAATGATTCGCTGGCTCTTAGAATGGCTGTCGGAATTTCATTACACCACCGAGCGATTGATGGTCAGTGTGAGATCGGCTCGCATGGTTTGGCGGGACTCTCGCGATAGATGTCGTAGAATTTTGCCATGACCCGATCCGAACTCATCGCCGCACTGGCTCAGCGTTTCCCCCAGCTAGTTCAAAAAGATGCCGAGCTCGCTGTCTCCGAAATCCTCACCGCCATTTCCCAGGCTTTGTCCAAAGGCCATCGTGTCGAGATCCGCGGCTTCGGTTCGTTTGCCCTGAACTACCGGCCACCACGTGCCGGCAGGAACCCAAAATCCGGCGAAGCGGTTCAGGTGCCTGAAAAGTATGTTCCGCACTTCAAAGCCGGCAAGGAACTACGGGAGCGCGTCAGTAGAAGCTGATCGATACCGAATGCATACAGTGTTGCCTATCCTTGATAACTGTATAAAAATACAGCTATCAAACGGAGAGCACTATGATTCGTATCGTCTGCCCATTCTGCCATACCCCCCTCAACGCCACCGACCTGGAGGCGGCAACTCTAGGTGATCGGGACTGCCTGGTCTGCCCCGACTGCGAGCAGGTTCTTCTAATGGACGAGGCAGGGCCATCGACACAAGCAGACGATGCCCCGGCCTATGCTTGACTCTGTGCCGCAAGGCGTCACCGAATGGCTTCCGGCTATCGATCCTCCCCGCGTTTTCATTCCGCTGGGGGCTGCCAAAGTGTCGGCTGGCTTTCCGAGCCCCGCGGCCGACTATGAGGACAAGCGTCTCGATATCAATGAGTACCTAGTTCGCAATCCCGTGAGCACCTTCTTTTTCCCCGTACAGGGTGACTCGATGCAGGGTGTCGAGATTTTCGACGGCGACATTCTGGTGGTGGACCGAAGCGTCAAAGCAGGTGACGGTCACATTGTCGTTGCCTTCGTTGATGGGGAGCGCCTAGTTAAACGCCTCTACAACCGACATGGCCGTGTCGCCCTAGTCGCCGAGAATCCCGCCTATCCGACCATCGATATTCACGGTGATATGGAATTAGTGATCTGGGGTGTCGTGATCGGCAAGTTCAAGCGGATTTAGCTATGCCGGTTTTTGCCCTGGTCGACTGCAACAACTTCTACGCCTCCTGCGAAAAGTTGTTTGACCCCAAGCTCGCCAGCAGGCCGGTGGTGGTCCTCTCCAACAACGATGGTTGCGTGGTGGCGCGGAGTGCCGAAGTCAAAGCTTTGGGCATTCCGATGGGCGTGCCCTGGTTCAAGATCCAGAAGGAAGCCAAGCAGTACGGCATCGTGGCTTTTTCCTCGAACTACGCGCTGTATGCCGACATGAGCAATCGCGTTGTCGAGGTGTTGGGGCAGTTCACCCCGAACCTTGAGGTCTACAGCATCGACGAGAGCTTTCTGGATCTGACCGATTTCAATCGGGACCTGGTCGAATACGGACAGGCGATCCGGCAGCGCATCCAGTGTTGGCTTGGCCTGGCCGTTTGCGTTGGCATTGCTCCGACCAAAACCTTGGCGAAACTCGCCAACCATTGTTCGAAGAAAGACCTAGCGGGATCGGCGGGCGTGTGCGATTTCTCCACCATGAGCGAACCTCAGCTTTCCCGGCTTTTCGGCGGTATCGACGTTGGTGAGGTGTGGGGCGTCGGCAGGAAGATCCACGCTCGCCTTGCCGTACTGGGCATCACCACGGTGCAGCAGCTTCGGGATGCCGATCCCGACATGATCCGTGCAAAATTCTCGGTGGTTCTGGAGAGGACGGTTCGGGAATTGCGCGGTGTGTCGTGCCTCGATCTGGAGGAAGTCGCACCGGACAAGCAGCAGATTATGTGCAGCCGATCCTTTGGCCAATACGTCGAAGACCGCGATCAGTTGGAGGAGGTCGTTGCCAGCTACGTTTCCCGAGCCGCGGAAAAGCTACGAAACCAGGATTCCTTGGCCGGCGCGTTGATGGTGTTCATCAGAACGAATCCGTTCAATCCCAGGGAGCCGCAATACCACCGTTCGCTGACCATTCCGTTACCAAAGGCCACCGCCGATACCCGCGTCCTGATCAATTGGGCGTTGAGGGTGATGCGTCGAATTTATCGGCCTGGTTTTGCGTACCAGAAGGCCGGCGTAATGTTGAGCGAGTTACGCCCCAGAACGATGGCGCAGGCCTCTCTTTTTTCCGATCTCGAAAATGATCGCTGCCGTCAGTTGATGGCGACCCTCGATGTCATCAATCAGCGCTGGGGCCGCGGCACTTTGAGATCCGCTGCGGAAGGCATGGAAAAGCCATGGCAGATGAAGCGGCAGCGTCTGTCACCGGCGTACACCACCGACTGGGAGGGGCTGCCGCTTGTCCACGCTAGATGATGAAAGGATATTCAGAAAAATTATGGCCGAGTAAAAATAGGGGTAGAAATCGCGTTTCGCATCGGTAGATTAGAGTCACCATGCAAACAAAATTTTCTTTCTCCTGTTCATCCAGGATCCAGACTTCCCTCTCCACCCTGCGCCATCGCATCACTGACTACTTGCTGCACCAACTCGCGCATCCACCCTTGGCAAGGATCAGTATGCTTGCCTGCAGTTCTCCGGAACATCGCTCACCCGCCCACCCAATCGCCTGGCTGCGCTTTATCAAATTCTTCCTGCTGTGCATCGTGCTACTGCCCGCGCTGCCGGCCCAAGCGCAATCCGATACTTCCCTACGTTCCCTTGGGGAATGGCTATCCCTGTGCCATTCAAATCATCGGGAAGCGCAATCCTGCCTGCTGGCATTGACCCGACCTGAAGCACGTGCTGGTCACGGCGACGCCAGCTATCTCGTGCCTTTGAACGTTGCCAGGTCACTCCTGATGACACGTTCCGGTGTGTTTCTATCCCCAGCCCTGCGCAAGAACATCGCCCAGGTGCTTATGGATACCAGCCGGCGGACGGAAATCGTTACTCGGAGCGGAATGTCCTGTGCCCTGTATTCCACCATCGATACCAATTTTATTCACGGCTCTGTCCAGGAAATACTCGATTCATTTTCCCGAATAGAAACAGATGATCCGGATGCAACGGCCGTTCTACTCATGAATGCAGGCCAGAAAGGCAAATCACTGCGCTTCACCATGCCCAGAAGCCAGTTCATCGGCGCCTACATCATTGACCAGAATCGTAATTCGGGCATTTGGGCAACCTGCCGTGACCCTAACGCCGATATGGTCACCCTGCGACGCAACGCAGAAAACTTTTTCAGTCTCATCTCGGGTTCCGCCCGCCAATATTAATTAAACGAAAAGGAAAGTTGCCAACGCCATGGTCGATATCACTGAAACCACCGCCTTAGTCTCTGGAAGCCTCACCGTGCTGTTCGTCATGCTGGTTCTTCTTGTCCGCATAGCCACCCAAGACGACATCGTAGTAAATCAGCGTGCCAAACGGTTGGCCATCGCAACCAGTTCAGCGGTAACGTTTGCCATCGCTGGGGCAGTCATTGCGAGCTTTCTCTGGGGAGACCGAATTTTTGCCAGCTTCGTCACAATGCCGGCAGTTATGAGTGGGCTGGCGGTCCTTCTGCTTTGGACCCCTATTCTCTACCGCTTCTATGGCGGAACCGCCCGCCCGGCAAAACAAACCCAGCCACAGGATGGCCTGCCCGAGCACATTGATCCTGAAACTCGGGACCAGCAGGCCGAGATTCGAAATGCACTGATAGCCCTCCCCCATTTTCGGGAAACGTGTGAGGGTGATGTAATCAGCTTGATTACTGGGGAGCGAGTATTCTGGAGTCGCTACAACGGCGAACCGTGCCTGGCCATCGAGTGGTCGGGGACAAATGAGGTCATTTGCATCCGCATCGAAACTCTGAAGCGTTATCTTGACATACAGGAGCGTATAAGCAGTCACCTGATACACGAACCCAGCAATATCAATAATCCTTTATAGACTTCGGATGCATTCGATTTGAAGCAGCACCACCACTTTACAGTGAAGAGTAACGCTTTATCGCAGAATGGCATCGGCTGAATCCGCGCTTTGGAAATGAAAGCAATTCCTTCTGGGAATCTATAACAGTTGGCTTTCGCCATGGGCTATAAGGCTATTGTGCCCCCGTCCAGTTATTGTGGTGGCTGGCCGTCAATCATGGCAAAGGAGTGTCGGTTGTGAAATTGCGCAACTTCTCGACATGAACCACTGCTATCGTGCCATCAAGCCGATTGGCATGCTAGGTTCGCCGAAACCAAGCTTTGGAAGTAGCTTTGGTTGACGTGGCTCATTCTGTGAGCCACTGCTTTATTATTCTATCGTCACCTAAACCACGGAGACGATGATGCGCCAACAACTTGCTGCTCATTTGCATACACTCATTGAGCTACTGGTCGGTGGGTCACAACCATTCCAACCGTTGCCGGATGCCTACCACCAGAACCCGGACTGGCTGTTGGCAAGTAAAGAGCTCGAAATGCCTGCAGCCTGGCGTCGGCAACGCCGTCTGAGATAGTTTTTCCAGAGTTCATTCCCATGGAATTTGTTTATCTTGCTGGCCCAGATGTTTTCTTTCCCGAGGCGGAACGGATTGCTGAAGAGCACAAAGCTCTTTGCCGACAGTACGGCTTCGAGCCATTGCATCCAATTGACCAGCCAACTTTGGCCTCAAAACACATCTTCGGTACCAACCTTGGCTTATTGAGGCGTGCGGATGCTGTAGTGGCCAATCTGAACCCATTTCGTGGGGCAGAGGTCGACTCGGGGACTGCCTTTGAGGTGGGTTTTGCCATTGCCCGGGACATTCCTGTGGTTGGCTATCTGTCGAGCAACGAATCAGTCGTTGACCGCATTTCGCGATGCCTTGGTCCGCTTGTGACAACCAACGGCATTTACCGGGATGTCGATGGCAATCTGGTTGAGAATTTTGGCCACCCAGTAAATTTGATGCTGGCCGAGTCCTGCATTCTGGTGACCGGTTCGTTGGAAGATGCGTTAGCAATTCTTCATCAATTTTAATGGCTCACGCTATGAGCCAGTCGTGCGTCAAACTCCATGGCACTAACGCCAAAAGGAGATTGCCATGTTGGATGTAAACCTGACCCACCATGCGACGAAGCGAATGCAGCAGCGAGGAATCCCCGAGAGTGTTTTGCCGCTGCTCTTCGAATACGGAGAAGAAGAGTACGACCATCATGGTGCTATGCTTTTGTACTTCAATAAGCGGGCGCGACAGCGGCTTTCAAGGGCAATGCCTGGTAATGAGTTGAAGCGACTTCAGCGAGCATTGAACGCTTACGCAGTCCTCGATAAGGATGGGGCTGTGGTTACCGTTGGCTACCGCACTCAGCGCATCAACCATAACTAAGGAAGAACAAGAACAATGTTGGGAGCGATCATTGGGGATATCGTTGGCTCCGTGTACGAGTTCAACAACTTCCGTTCGAAAGACTTTGAGCCCTTGTTCCACCGCAAAGCATTTTTCACCGATGACACCGTTTGCACCGTCGCGGTGGCGGATGCTTTGGTCAATGACAGGCCTCCTGCCGAGGCGCTCAAAGACTGGGGAACCAAGTACTGGGAAAACGGTGGCTGGGGACGCTCATTTGCGCTGTGGCTCGGTTCTAACAGCTTGGCACCCTACAACAGCTTTGGTAATGGTGCTGCGATGCGGGTTGCGCCTGCCGCGCTACTCGCAAACTCGCTTGAGGAAGCCATCGAACTGGCAAACCAAGTGACGGTAGTCACACACAACCATCCCGAGGGGCTGAAGGGTGCTGCCGCTACGGCTACGGCCGGCTATCTGGCGCGTGTAGGTCGGAGTCAGGCCGATATTCGAGCGTTCATCACGCAGACGTTTGGTTACGACCTAAGCCAATCGATTGATGAGATACGTCCGACCTATCGCTTCAACGAAACGTGTCAGCAGACAGTTCCCCAGGCACTGACATGTGTTTTCGAAGCGACGAGCTTTGAAGATGCGATCCGCAATGCGATTTCCATCGGCGGAGACAGTGACACGATTGGTGCGATTGCCGGTGGTGTTGCTGAGGCGATGTTTGGCATCCCAGAGGATATTGCCGAGCGAGGCTGGGGGTATTTGCCACAAGAAATGCGTGAAGTGCTTACTGCGCTATACGCACAAGCAGGTCAGGAAATCTAAGGCCGTCGAATGCAAATCTCTGTCGCATTTGGTGACATCGTTTGTCAAAACAGCCACAGGGATGGCAAGCCAACTGAAGTACGTGGATGAGGCAAGGTTCGTGGTGGTGGACGAAGAGTTGTTCAAACGCTTCTCGAACGAAATTCAAAAGGCAAAGTAATGGACAGAACAGAGCGACTCTACAAAATCGACCGGATGCTCAATGACCGGAAGGTTGTACCCATCACTGAGTTTCTGCACGAGCTGGAGGTTTCGCTCGCGACCTTCAAGCGGGACCTTGAGTATCTGCGAGACCGGTTCAATGCGCCTGTTGTATGGGATCGTGATGCGGGAGGGTATCGTTTCGATAGACAGGGCCCGGGGGATGCTTACGAGCTGCCGGGTCTATGGTTCAGCGCGGCTGAAATCCATGCACTCCTGACGATGCAGCAGTTACTGAATAGCCTTGGCCCAGGTTTGCTGACGCCGCATGTTGCCCCGCTGCTGACGCGATTAAAAATGCTGCTCGAACGGGAGGATATGCCCGCAGACTCGGTTGAGCGGCGTATACGTATTCAGCGAGTGAATGCTCGGGGTTATGAGCCAGAACATTTTGCACCGATAGCAACCGCAGTCTTGCAGCGGCGCCGGATTGTCATCGACCACCATAATCGACAACGTAATGAGACGATTCGTCGGGAGGTGTCGCCTCAGCGCTTGAACTACTATCGAGAAAACTGGTATCTCGACGCTTGGTGCCACCTGCGAAATGAGTTGCGCAGCTTCGGCCTGGATGCCGTCAAAGGGATTTGGTTAGGCGCGGAGCCTGCTCTGGAGGTGGCAGATGAGGAGCTGGCTGCCGTACTCGATTCCGGATACGGAATATTTGGCGGCAAAGAGATCAAGTGGGCAGAGATGGAGTTTTCTCCGAGCAGGGCTCAGTGGGTTAGTAAGGAAACATGGCATCCGCAGCAGGAAGGGTACTTTACTGCGGATGGTTCATATCGGTTGCGCTTGCCTTTCAGTAACCCGACAGAGCTGATGATGGACATACTTCGTCATTTGCCGGAAGTGAAAGTCCTCTCGCCTCAGTCCTTGGTAACTTCCGTAAAGAAAAGTTTGGAGAAAGCGCTGGCAAATATTTAGCCAATAGGCTCATTCTGTGAGCAATTTGGTTGGAATAATTCAGTCATCCATACAGAGAGCTAAAGGACGATAAAAAAAGCTATTTGCGGCTACCGAGGCCGTGCGTGTGCTGCCCTGAGCCGTGCCCTGCCCTTGTGAAATGCTGCATTGCCTGCCATTCTGCGCGATGATTCAGCCATCAAAAAGTCAGCATGCGCAGCCCGTTTCGCAGTTTCGCCAGTTTCGTCACCAGCGCCGTGCTGAGCCTCGCGGTGGTGATCACGATCCTGCTGGGCTACAAGTTCCTGAGCAGCGAGGTGGCGAAGTACGAAAAGCTGGAATCGGAGCAAGCCGACCTCCGTGACACCAAGCGCCAACTCGAAGCTCTCCGCGACCAACTGGCCACTGACTTGCCAGCGCGCATCCCGCAACAGGGCACACCGGCAAACATTCTTGCCGAGCAACTCCAGGCGCTGGAACGGGAGATCAGCAACAAACAGGCCGCCCGCCAGAAACTGTGGGACGACCACCCCATCGAGCGCATGCTGCCCACCAGCGCCACTTTCCGCCGGATTGCCGCGCTCGATATCGAGATCGGCTTCCTGCGCCAGGGACTCGCTTATCTGCGCAACCTGCACACGGTGACCGCGGGGCCAGTTGAAGCCGAACGCCAGATCAAGTCGTTCCAGACAGCGAGCAGCAAACTCGCCGAGCAGCTTTACCAGAACCAGAAGGCCCAATGGGATTTGTCCAAGCGTCAGCCGCTGCTGTGGCAAGTGCCCTTTTCCGATGCTTATCAACAGATGAAGCGCTGGGAGCAGGAAGAGCGTTTGCTGCGCAGCGCCAAAGACCAGCACGACGGCGAAATCGCCCGCCAGCAACGCATCCTGGAAGAACTACGCAAACTCCCGCGGGCAGCCCCGTTCGCCCTCGACCGCGAATCGGCCAATCGCACCCTGCAACCGATCCACACGCTCCTCGCTGAAAATGACAAGGAGCTCGAAGGCTCGCACTTCCAAAAGCTCATGCGCCCGGTCAAGGAGGTGCTGCCCACCGCGCTGTGGATTCTGGCACTTGTCCTGGTGTCGCCTTTGCTGGTCAAGGTCATTGCCTACCATGTGATCGCGCCCATTGCCGTGCGCCGCCCACCGATACGCTTGCTGCCCGATGCGTCGGGGCAACTGTCCACGGCGATCACTGCTGCCGGCAGTGAATCGGGGCAGACGACACCCTCGCGGGTATCGCTCCCGCTCACCCTGGATGATGGTTCGGAGTTGATCATTCTGCCCAGTTACCTGCAGGGGATGCCGCTCAATGCCGAAAGCGACACACAATGGCTGCTCGACTGGTCCATGCCGCTCACCTGCCTGGCCGCCGGAACGTATCGCCTGACCCGTATCCGCCCGCATGGCCCGGAGCGCATAACGGTCTCGTCATCGACTGATCCCCTCGCCGAATTCTCGCTGCTCGATGTCCCGGCAGGTTCGGCACTGGTGCTGCAGCCGAGCTGTCTGGTCGGCATCATGCAGACCCGCGGCGAGCAGTTGAAGATCACAAGCCACTGGCGCTTCGGCAGACTCGGCGCCTGGCTGACCCTGCAGTTCCGCTACATCGTTTTCCACGGCCCGGCCAAACTGATTGTCAAAGGCTGCCGCGGCGTTCGCGTCGAGTCCGCCATGAACGGCCGGACAGTCAATCAGGCGGCGACACTCGGCTTCAGCGCCAATCTGGACTATTCAGTAGCGCGCAACGAGACTTTCTGGTCGTACTTCTTCGGCGAGCGGAGATTGTTCAACGACAGCTGGCAGGGTAAAGGTTGCTGCGTCCATGCCGAAACGCCCCAACCCGGCAATCGTTCCGGCCTGTTCGGGCGAGGCATTCAGGGGATTGGCGACACAATCCTGAAGACATTCGGAATCTGATGGTTTAGAGAGGGCGCGCACCGCAACGCTGCCAGCTCCGATCGGTGGCTTTCGGCCACAACTGCCGACTGGATACCGATACTTCAGTGGCGGGTGCTCGACGTCAGACCACCCGCGCATGAGGTTCAGGGGGAAATACTGTGGGCAAGGCGGAGTATGTCACAACATGACAAAAACATTTACAAAGTTCACCAAGACTTGGTGAAGTTTTGCAAGCGCGAGGGATTGCCGAACCCCATAAAAATCGCATTGTACAAACTGGAACTATAAGCACGATTTAACGCTAATAGATAGAAAAATCAAACAGACCGATATTTAATTCGGTTAATTTCTTATTCTGCGAAGACAGCGTGGATGAAAAGACGCTGACAGTTCATGCGTCAAAAATTTGCAACCTTCGATACTCAGCAGGTTAGCTTATTAAATATACATTCACTAAAACTCTTGTTATTATTTCTTCCTGCTTGAATTTCCGAGCACCTCATTTTATGGATATCACTCTCATGGAACTTTCCGCGCTTTCTCTGGTTGAACTTAGAAACCTGCTCGAACAAATCCCCGCCGAACTAAAATTGCGCGAAAAAAGAGAAAAGGCTGAAGTACTCAAGGCTGTTGAGGCGCTTGCTGCTGAACATGGCTTCAAGCTAGGCGAACTACTCGATTCCACTCCGGCAAAGAAAGAGCGCTCCCCGGTTGCCGTTAAATATCGCCACCCCGAAAATGCTGAGCTTTCCTGGACAGGCCGTGGCCGGCAGCCCAAATGGCTTGTGGAGTTTCTCGCTAATGGCGGTTCTCTCGAGCAACTGGGCGTCTGAAATCTAAGGGGCCACAAGGCCCTTCTGATTAAAGTCTTAAATGAAGCCAGCGCAACACCCAACCGCTCTTCGCACACAGTCGCTACTCGCGGAGAGGGGCATTTCGACGCAGGTCGTTGAGTTCGAACAACCGACTCGAACCAGTGCAGAAGCAGCCACAGCAGTCGGCTGTTCGGTAGCCGAAATCGCCAAAACGGTCGTTTTTAAGGCAAAGCCAAGTGGTCGACCGGTTGTCGTTGTTGCCTCTGGCGATAACCGAGTCTGTGAGACCAAAGTCTCGCATCTTGTTGGCGAAAAGCTCGGACGAGCTGATGCTGACTTTGTGCGCGAGACGACTGGCTATGCGATTGGTGGCGTGAGCGTGTAAGAATTTTTGTGTAAACGGTCACCCGGCAGGAAACTGCCACATTGCCAGGAGCGATGATGACCGTAGGAAAGAAAGCAGTACCCAAGGAGTTGTTGGACAGCCTGTTGGCTGACTACC
>Ga0209066_10002910_pt1 | contig 20124 bp, 18 predicted proteins | sample All_14_2_FD_187198 | JGI IMG/M metagenome (GOLD analysis project Ga0209066, IMG submission 187198) | Freshwater microbial communities in response to fracking from Pennsylvania, USA - Allegheny Zone_MetaG_DW_15 (SPAdes) (version 2) ... | reverse complement strand
CCTTCTCGTACTGCGCCACCGCGATGTCGCGGCTCACCTGCGCGGCAGCGAGGTTGTTGCGGTTGCGCCCGGCATCGAAGATCGGGGCGATCAGCGAGCCGGCGATGGACCAGGCGAAGTGGCCGCTTTCAAACAGGTCACTGAACTGACTGGACGCCTGCCCCACCTGCGTGGTGAGCAGGATCTTGGGGAAGAACGCCGCCCGCGCCGCACCGATGTTGGCATTGGCAGAGAGCAGTTGCTGCTCGGCCTGGATCACATCGGGCCGGCGCAGCAGCACCTCGGAGGCCAGCGCCGCCGGCACGGGAGCCAGCGCCGGTGGGTCGTTGGCCGTGGGCTCGGTCGACAGGCCGGTGAGCAGCTGCAGCGTGTTGAGATCCTGCGCGCGCTGGCGCTGCGCCTGGGCGAGCAGCGTGCGGGCCTGGGCCACGAGGCTTTCGGACGTCTGCAGCTCCACTTGCGAGGCGGCACCGGCATCGAAGCGCAGGCGCGTGAGGCGCAGGCTGTCTTCGCGGCTGGCCACACTTTGCTCGGCCAGGGCCTGCAGTTGGGCATCGGCGCGCCGGCATTGAGCACCGCGCTCACCAGCGACAGCTCGGCGCTGCGGCGCCCGGCCTCGCTGGCCAGCAGTTGCGCGCGGGCAGCGTCGTTCAGGCTGCGGATGCGGCCAAAGAAATCGGCCTCCCAGCTGCTGATCTGCAGGCCGGCGGTGAAGGTGTTGGTCTGCGCGCCGCTGGTGTTGGGCGCCCGGCTGGCGGTCAGGCCCACACCCACGGTGGGCCAGCGATCGGCCTCGCTCGCACCCAACTGGGCGCGGGCCCGGTCGACGTTGAGCATGGCCACGCGCAAGTCGCGGTTGTTGCGCAGGGCCTGCTCCACCAGGCTGCGCAGGGCGGGGTCTTGCACGAACTCCTGCCACGTCAGCGGCTGGGCGCTGGTGGCGGTGCCGGGCACGTCCGACGCTGCGGCGGGCAGTTGTGCAGGCACCGGCGCGGCCGGGCGCTCGTAGGTGGGTGCCAGGCTGGAGCAGGCACTGAGGCTGGCCGCAGCCAGCAGGCCGATGGCGAACTTCATGGCAGGCAGGGGGCGTGATCGGAAGTGACTCATGACGGCCTCCCGGTGCTGTCGTCGTCGGCCACTGAAAGCGCCCGCGGATCGGAAATGGCGGTGCCGTGCGGTGCGCGGCTCTTGCTGTGGAACACCTTGCTCACCACCACGTAGAACACCGGCACGAAGAACACGGCCAGCACGGTGCCGGCGATCATGCCGGCCATCACGCCGGTGCCGATGGCGCGCTGGCTGGCCGAGCCGGCGCCGCTGGCAATGGCCAGGGGCAGCACGCCCAGGATGAAGGCCAGCGAGGTCATCAGGATCGGGCGCAGCCGCAGGCGGGCCGCTTCAACCGCCGATTCAATCAGGCTGCGGCCCTCGGCCTGCAGGTCCTTGGCGAACTCGACGATCAGGATGGCGTTCTTTGCGGCCAGGCCAATCACGGTGATCAGGCCCACCTTGAAGTAAACATCGTTGGGCATGTCGCGCAAGTTCACGCCGATCAACGCCCCCAGCACGCCCAGCGGCACGATCAACAGCACCGCCACCGGAATGCTCCAGCTCTCGTACAGCGCGGCCAGGCACAGGAAGACGGCCAGCATCGAGAAGGCCAGCAGGTAGGTGGCCTGCGAGCCAGAGAGTTTTTCTTCACGCGACTGGCCGGTCCATTCATAGCCGAAGCCGGGCGGCAGTTGCTTGGCCAGGCGCTCCATTTCGATCATGGCCTCGCCGGTGGAGTAACCCGGGGCCGCGTCGCCCGCGAGCTTCATCGCCGGATAGCCGTTGTAGCGCACGGTCTGCACCGGGCCGGTGACCCAGCGGGTGGTGGCAAAACTGGCCACCGACACTTGTTCGCCGCGGCTGTTGGGCACCTTCAGCGCCAGCAGGTCATCGGGCTGCATGCGCGCGCCCGGCTCGGCCTGCACGATCACGCGCTGCAGGCGGCCCTGGCGGGGGAAGTCGTTGGCATAGGCCGAGCCCATGCCTGACGACAGCACCGTGTTGATCGCATCAAAGCCCACGCCTTGCGCAAAGGCGCGGTCGCGGTCGATCACCAGTTGCAGCTGGGGCGCGTCTTCCAGGCCATCCGGGCGCACGCCGGCGAGCACCTTGCTCTGCGAGACCATGCCAAGCAACTGGTTGCGCGCCGCCAGCAGCGCATCGTGGCCCTGGCCTGCGCGGTCCTGCAGGCGGAAGCTGAAGCCGGTGGCGTTGGCCAGCTCTGGGATCGGCGGCGGGTTCAACGGAAAGACGAACGCATCGCGGATGCCTGACAGCGCGCCAAAGGCCCGCTGCGCCAGCGCGGTGGAGCCATGCTCGGCCCCTTTGCGCTCGGACCAATCCTTCAGCATGATGAACCCGATGCCGGCGTTCTGGCCCTGGCCCGAGAAGCTGAAGCCGAACACGGTGGAGACGGTATCCACCTCAGGCTGCTGCATGAAGTAGGCTTCCGTCTGTTTGAGCACTTCGATGGTTCGCTGGGCCGAAGCGCCCGCCGGCAGCTGCACGTTGGCAATGATGTAGCCCTGGTCTTCAGACGGCAGGAAGGACAGCGGCAGGCGGACATACATCCATCCCGTGACCACGACCATCACTGCAAACAGCGCCATCATGCGGCCACCCCGGCCGACCACGCGGCGCACGTTGTGGCGGTAGCCGCGCGTCAGGCGGTCGAACCCGCGGTTGAACGCACCGAAGAAGCCGGTCTTCGCATGGCCTTCCTCGGTCACCGGTTTGAGGAAGCTGGCGCACAGCGCCGGCGTGAGCGTCAGCGCCAGCAGCACCGAGAACAGGATGGAGGCCACCAGCGACAGCGAGAACTGCTTGTAGATGTTGCCCACCGAGCCGCCAAAGAAGGCCAGCGGCAGGAACACCGCCACCAGCACCACGGTGATGCCGATCACCGCACCGGTGATCTGGCCCATGGCCTTGATGGTGGCCTCGCGCGGGCCCAGGCCTTCTTCGCTCATCAGGCGCTCGACGTTTTCCACCACCACGATGGCGTCGTCCACCAGGATGCCGATGGCCAGCACCATGCCGAACATGGTGAGCACGTTGATCGAAAAGCCGAAGGCCAGCATCACCGCGCAGGTGCCCAGCAGCGCCACCGGCACCACGATGGCCGGGATCAGCGTGTAGCGGATGTTCTGCAGGAACAGCCACATCACGATGAACACCAGCACCATGGCTTCCACCAGCGTGTGCAGCACCTGTTCGATCGAGATCTTCACGAAGCGCGAGGTGTCGAAGGGCACCACGTACTTCACGCCTTCAGGGAAGTAGGGCGACAGCTCTTGCAGCCGCAGGCGCACCGCTTCGGCCGTGGCCATCGCGTTGGCTGACGGCGCAAGCTGCACACCCATGCCGGCCGCGGCCTGGCCATTGACCCGCATGCTGGTGGCGTAACTCTGCCCGCCCAGCTCAATGCGGGCCACGTCCTTGAGCCGCACGGTGGCGCCGCTCTGGGCGGTGCGCAGCGAGATCTCGCCGAACTCGGCCTCGTTCTCGAGCTGGCCCCTCACCGTCACGGTGGCCGTGATGGTTTGGCCGGCGTTGGCCGGCAGGTCACCCAGCGCACCGGCCGACACCTGGGCGTTCTGCGCGCGGATGGCGGTGGTGACGTCGTTCATGCTCAGGCCGTAGCCCTGCAGCTTGAGCGGGTCGACCCAGATGCGCATGGCGCGCTCGGTGCCGAACAGGGTGGCCTGGCCCACGCCGGGCACGCGCAGCAGCTCGGGCACGATGTTGCGCGCGGCGTAGTCGCCCAGGGTGACCGCGTTGTCCCGCGGGTTCGACGAGGTCAGCGCCGCAAACAGCAGGAAGTTGGCGCTGGCCTTGTCCACCCGCACCCCCTGCTGCGTCACGGCGGAAGGCAGGCGTGGCGTGGCCCGCGCGAGGCGGTTCTGGACCTCGACCTGGGCCAGCGAGGCGTTCGTACCGGACTCGAAGTTGATGGTCAGCGTGCCCGACCCGTTGGCCTGCGCCACCGACTCCATGTAGATCAGGCCCGGCGCGCCGTTCATCTCCTGCTCGATGACGGAGAGCACGCTCTGCTCCAGCACCTGGGCCGAGGCGCCAGGGTAGGCCACGTTGATCAGGATCGATGGCGGCGCCACCGTGGGGTACTGCGCCACCGGCAGCTTGGTGATGGCCACCGCGCCGAGGATGGAGATGAACAGCGCGATCACCCACGCGAAGATGGGCCGATCGATGAAGAACTTCGAGAACATGGGGCGGCCTTTCTCAGCGCGCAGCCGATGCCGGCGCCGAGGCAGCGGGGGCGGCAGAGGCGGCACCCGACGCGGCCGGGGGTGTCCACGGCACGGTGGTCACCGGGGCGCCGCGGGCCATCATCATTTTCTGGAAACCGTCGACCACCACCTGCTCGCCAGGCTGCAGGCCGGATTCGATGATCCAGTCGCTGCCCTGGCCGCCAATCACCTTGACCGGGCGCGGATGCACCTGCTTGTCGGCGCCCACCACCATCACCGTGTCAGACGTGCCCGAACGGGTGACGGCCTGCTGCGGCACACGGATGGCACCGTCGCGGCGGGCCTGGCTCAGGCGCAGCCGCACAAACAGGCCGGGCAGCAACTGGCCCTTCGGGTTGGGCAACTCGGCGCGCATCAGGATCTGGCCCGAGCTGGGGTCAACCGATTGCTCGGCAAACAGCAGCTTGCCGGGCAGCGGGTAGACGCTGCCGTCTTCCAGCACCACGTCCACCCGAGCGGCATCGTCACCGGCCTTCTGCAGGCGGCCATCGGCCACGGCGCGCTGCAGGCGCAGCACGTCGGATGCCGGCTGGCTGAAGGTGACGTACAGCGGGTTGAGCTGCTGGATGGTGGCCAGCGCGGTGGCATCGGTGGGGCCCACCAGCGCGCCTTCGGTGACGGTGGAGCGGCCCACGCGGCCACTGATGGGCGCGCGCACGGCGGCGTAATCCACGTTCACCCGGGCCGATTTCACCGCGGCCTGGCCAGCGGCCACATCGGCCTCGGCCTGCTTGAGCGCCGCCTGCGTGGCCACCCATTCCTGCTGGCTGATGGCCTTGGCCTGCACCAACGGCTCGTTGCGCTTGTACTGGGCCTGGGCTTGCGCCAGGGCCGCTTCGGCACGCGCCTGCTGCGCCTGGGCCTGGGCCAGCGCGGCCTGGAAGCTGGCGTCATCCAACTGGTAGAGCGACTGGCCGGCCTTCACCTCGGTGCCTTCGGTGTAGAGGCGCTTTTGCACGATGCCGGCCACCCGGGCGCGCACCTGCGCCGTGCGCCAGGCTTCAAGCCGGCCGGGCAGCTCGGTCTGCAGATTCACGGCCGTGGTCTGGATGGTGATCACGCCCACCGTGGGGCCGGGCATGCCGCCCGGCTTGCCGCCCTGCGACTGGGCATCGCTGCAGCCGGTCAGCAGCACGGCGCCGGTCACCGCCACCAGCACGGTGGCCAATGTGAGCAGCGAAGACAGGGTCAAACGACGAAAGGGGGCATGACAGTGGGACATCCGGGGCCTCGTACAGCAAGCGGCGACGCCTCCCAAACGGGAAGCAAATCTTGTTATGGGGAAAACCCTTGAATTTGGTTGCAGTGCATCATACATACACTCATGCATGTTTGATGGGGCGCGGGCGGCGAAGTCCCCGCTGATGCCCCGGACATCTGTTCGATTTTTTGACCCGGTGCGAACTCTGTGCACCCAAAGACGGTAATCCACCTTGGCGCGCCGAACCAAAGAAGAAGCCCTGGCCACGCGGGAACTGCTGCTGGACACGGCCGAGACCATCTTCCTGCAGCGCGGGGTTGCCCAGACCTCGCTGAACGACATCGCCTGCGCTGCCGGCCTGACGCGTGGCGCGGTGTATTGGCATTTCGAGGACAAGGCGGCGCTCTACAACGCCTTGATGGACCGCCTCTCGACCACCTGCGCCACGCTGGTTCAGGGCGCCCAGCAGCAGCATCCGCACGACGCGGTTGCTGCCCTGCGCTCTCTGGCCAACGCCCCGGCGCGGTTGATCCTGGACAACGCGCATGCCCTGCGGCTGTTCACCATCGCCATGCACCGGGTGGAATTCAGCGAAGACCTGGCCGCCATCTGGGCGCGCCATGTCAGCAAGGGCAGCGAATACATCGCCCTGATCGAAGAAGCTCTGAGGGCGGTGGAAGCCCAGGGCCATGCGCTGCGGCTGCCTGTGGCATCGGCCGCGCTGGGCCTGTTCACGCTGGTGGATGGCCTGCTGACCTACATCACGCTCGACCCGGCCCGCATCGACCGGCTGCAGGAGGCCGGCCCGGTGATCGATGCCTTTCTGGCCGGCCTGGGCTGCCCGCCGCCGGGCTGAGCGGCGAGGAGCCCGCACTGCCATCGGGGTTGCGCAACGGGCTTGCCGAGCGGCCGGCGAAGGCATAGGCTGCTTCGCACCGCATCAGCTGGAGCTCATTGATGGCGAACGCAAACGGCCCTTCTTCTCAACGCAGTGGGCCGGCGCGCTCGCTGCATCAACTGCGCAGCCTGGCGCTGCTGGGCGCCTCCGGCACCGGCAAGACGACCCTGGCGCGGGCGCTGCTGCAGGCCGCTGGCGAGACGCCGGCGGTCGATCAAGACCCGCTGGAGCGGCGCCACCACCACACGCTGCAGTCCTGCCTATGGCAAGGCCGGCACCTGCAAACCGAGTTCCAACTGCTCGACACCCCGGGCCTGGCCGACCTGATCGGCCAGGCCCTGCCCGCGCTGGGCGCGGTGGACACCGCGGCCATCGTGATCGACGGCGTCACCGGCCCCGACGCCCAAGCGCTGCAATGGATGGCGCAGGCCGAGCAACGCGGGCTCGATCGGGTGCTGATCGTCAACAAGATCGACGAACCCGGCTGCCGCCCGGCCGAGGTGCTGGCCCAGATCCAGGCGCTGTGGGGCCGCCACTGCCTGCCGCTGAACCTGCCCGCCCGCAACGGCAAGGAGGTCGTTGATTGCTGGTTTCAGCCTGGGTCAACGCCGGGCCGCCCCAAGTTGACCCAACCCCCTCGGGGGGCGACGACGGCATCGCCGTCGTCTGGGGGCGCCATTTTGCAGTCCGGCCACGAGCCGGATTTTTTATCGGTGGAGACGGCTCACCGTGCGCTGGTGGAACAGGTGGTGGAGGTGGACGCCGCCTTCGTCGAGCGCTACCTCAACGAAGGCGACATCGACGCCCATGAGCTGCACGCCCCGCTGGAACAGGCCCTGCGCGAGGGCCATCTGGTGCCGGTGTGCTTTGTGTCGGCCCACAGCGGCGCGGGCGTGGCCGCACTGCTGGACGCCATCGTGCACCTGCTGCCCGACCCGAGCGAAGGCAACCCACCGTTGCTGGTGATGGGTGAAGGCGACGCCGCCGTGCCGCTGCAGGTGGAACCTCGCACCGATGCGCCGGCCATCGCCCATGTCTTCAAGCTGGTGTTCGACCCGTACCTGGGCAAGCTGGGCGTGGTGCGGGTGCACCAGGGCCGGCTGCTGAAGGATGCGCCGCTGTTCATCGGCGATGGCCGCAAGCCCGTTCGCACCACCCACCTCTACCGGCTGCAGGGCCGCCAGGTGATCGAGGTGGACGAAGCCCTGCCGGGCGAACTGGTCGCCCTGCCCAAGATCGACGCTTTGCAGCTCTACGACGTGGTGCACGACGCGGCCGACGACGGCCACATCCACCTGCGCCCACCTGCCTTCCCAAGGCCGGTGCATGGCCTGGTGATCGAGCCCAAACGGCATGGCGACGAACAGCGGCTGTGGGAGACCCTGGCCAAGCTGGTGGCCGAAGACCCCTGCCTGCGGCTGGAGCGGCATCCACGCACGCACGAAACGGTGGTCTACGGGCTGGGCGAGCTGCACCTGCGGCTGCTGCTGGAGCGCCTGGCTGAACAAGGCCGCTTCGAGGTGCAGACCCGCACGCCGAGCGTGGCCTACCGCGAGACCATCGCCATCAGCGCCGAAGGCCAGTACCGCCACAAGAAGCAGTCGGGCGGCGCCGGTCAGTTCGGCGAGGTGCTGCTGCGCGTGACACCGCTGCCGCGCGGCAGCGGGCTGGTGTTCGAGGATGCCGTCAAGGGCGGCACCATCCCCGGTGTCTTCATGCCAGCGGTTGAAAAGGGTGTGCGCCAGGCCGCCGAAGCCGGCGTGATCTCGGGCCATCCGGTGGACGACCTGAAGGTGACCATCCTCGATGGCAAGCACCACAGCGTGGACAGCAAGGAAATCGCCTTCGTGATCGCCGGGCGCCGGGCGCTGGCTGAAGCGGTGCGTGCCGCCGAACCCATGGTGCTGGAGCCCGTGGTGCAACTGGCCATCACGGTGCCGCTGGACGCCGTGGGCGATGTGACCGGCGACCTGGCCAGCCGGCGCGGCGAGGTGCAGGGCACTGGCGGCGAAGCCACGCTGCTCGAAGGCCACACCGTGGTGCGAGCGCGGGTGCCGCTGGCCGAGATCAGCACCTACCAGTCACGCCTGAACGCGCTCACCGGTGGCCAGGGTCGCTACACGTATGAGGAATCGCACTACGCGGCTGCGCCGCCCACGGTACAGCAGGCGCTGACGCAGGCCTGGCAGCCGCAGGACGTGGACTGAGCCGCCTCAGTCCGTCGTCTTCACGGCTTCCACCTGGATGCGCAACGTCACGTCCATCTTGAAGCCGTATTCCTTGCCGGTGTCGACACCAAACTCATCGCGCTGGAAGGTGGCCAGCGCATCGGCGCCACACCAGTCGCGGCGATACATCGGGTGCGGCCGGCACTTGAACGACTGGATCTGCAGCGTGAGCGGCCGCGTGACGCCATGCATCGTCAGCCGCCCCACCACCTGGGTAGGCGCGCCGTTCACGAAGCCGGCGAGCTGGCCCTTGTAGGTGGCCAGCGGGAACTGGGTGGTGTCAAACATGCCGTCGCCGCGGGCCTTGGCGTTCATCGCGTCCAGGCCGAAGTCGATGCTGTCCATGTCGATGGTGATGTCCACCTCGCCACTGCCAGCGGTCTTGTCGAGCGTGACGGTGCCGCTGGACTTATTGAACTTGCCGCGCCACACCGACAGGCCCATGTGATCGGCCTCAAAGCTGGGGAAGGTGTGCGTGGGGTCGATGGTGTAGAGCGCGGGGGCGGCTTGTGCCGTTGGGGCCAGCAGGGCGGCGCCAAGCAGGGGCAGCAGGTAGCGGTGCATGGTGAGTCTCCTCAGGTTCAGGCTGCAGCCGCAGCGAAGGTGGCATCCAGCTGAGCCACCCAGGCCGCCTTGTGGCCGGCCGAGGCAAAGCTGGCCACCAGGCTGTTGCGGGCCAGCTGGTAGGCCTGGTGGGCGCCCAGTTGCGGCAGCGCATCGAAGGTGGCGAGGAAGTTCTGGTTCAGGTAGCCGCCGAAGTAGGCCGGGTCATCCGAATTGACGGTGGCGCACAGGCCGGCCTGCAGCAGCGCGGGCAGCGCATGCTCGCTCATGGCGCGGTAGACACACAGCTTCACGTTGGACAACGGGCACACCGTGAGCGGCATGCGCAGCTGGGCCAGGCGCCGCACCAGCGCCGGGTCTTCCACGCAGCGCACGCCGTGGTCGATGCGCTCGACCTTGAGCAGGTCCAGCGCTTCTTCAATGTAGGTGGGCGGGCCTTCTTCGCCGGCGTGCGCCACCAGGTGCAGGCCGTGCTCGCGGGCCCGGGCAAAGACCCGCTGGAACTTGGACGGCGGGTGGCCGCGCTCACTGCTGTCCAGCCCCACGCCGATGAAGTCATGCCGCCAGGGCAGCGCGTCTTCCAGCGTCTTCAGGGCGTCTTCTTCGCTGAGGTGGCGCAGGAAGCACAGGATCAGCGAGGCGCTGATGCCCAGCTCGGCATGGGCGCGCTGCGTGGCATGGTGCAAGCCGCGGATCACGGTGCCGATGGGCACACCACGCTCGGTGTGGGTCTGCGGGTCGAAGAACAGCTCGGCATGCACCACGTTGTCGGCCGCGGCCTTCTCGAAATAGGCCCAGGCCATGTCGAAGAAATCCTGCTCGTGCAGCAGCACGCTGGCGCCAGCGTAGTAGATGTCGAGAAAGCTCTGCAGATCGGTGAAGGCGTAGGCCGCGCGCAGCGCGTCCACCGACGGGTAGGCCAGCGCCACACCGTTGCGCGCGGCCAGCCTGAAGATCAGCTCGGGTTCGAGCGAGCCTTCGATGTGGATGTGCAGCTCGGCCTTGGGCATGCGGCGCAGCAGGCCGGGCAGGCGCTCGCGGGGAATGCGGTCGAACAGGGCGGTGTCGATGGCAGGGCTCATGGGCGGCTCCCGAAACAGGGTTGCAGACGATTATGGGTGGCGTACCGCAAGAAGCGTGCGACAGCCGAGCCTACCGTCGCACACCACGCCGCACGGCATCTGATGGCAGACTCGGCCCATGCACGATGCCGACCCATCCCCACCCCTGCTGGTGGCCTGCCTGTGCGCAGGCTGGTGCACCGCCTGCCAGGCCTACGGCCCGGTGTTTGCCGAGCTGGCGCACCAGTACCCGGCCGTGCGCTTTGCCTGGATCGACATCGAAGAACACAGCGACGCCCTGGGCGAGCCGGCGCTGGACATCGAGAACTTCCCCACCGTGATGCTGCTGCGCGCCGGCCAGCCGCAGTTCTACGGCACGGTGCTGCCGCATCCGGGCACGCTGGCCCGCATGGTGGACACGCTGATCAGCCACGGTGCCCTGGCTGCCGGCCAGCCCTGCCCGCCCGGCTTTGCCGACGCTGTGCAGAAAGTGGCCGAGGCGTTGCCAACCCGGGGATGAGGGCCTGGCTGCCGCACCGATGTCACAGGACGGTGCTGCAATAATCATCGCCCTCGCCCGCTGTGAGCGGGCTTTTTTCTGCATCCCTTCAGCGCCCTGTCTCGGGGCGCCATGACCCGAGAGACCCACCGCCATGTCCGACGCCCAACAGCCCGTGTTCCAGATCCAGCGTGTCTACCTGAAGGACCTGTCGCTGGAGCAACCCAACTCGCCGCAGATCCTGATCGAGCAGGGCCAGCCCCAGGTCGACATCAACCTGGGCGTGGAAATGAACCCGGTGCAGGATGGCATCTTTGAAGTGGCCGTCACCGGCACCGTGACCACCAAGCTGGGCGATCGCACGCTGTTCCTGGTGGAAGCCAAGCAGGCCGGCATCTTCGAGATCCGCAACATCCCCGAAGACCAGCTGCAGCCCATCCTGGGCATCGCCTGCCCGGGCATCGTCTACCCGTACCTGCGCGCCATCATCTCCGATGTGATCACCCGCGCCGGCTTCCCGCCCGTGCATCTGGCCGAAGTCAACTTCCAGGCCATGTTCGAAGCCCAGCAGCAGCAACTCGCGCAGGGCAACGGCACGGTCAACTGATCGATCGCCGAGATGCAAGACCAGAGGGTGCCCGGCCTGCCGCTGGCGCGCAGCCAGGCACCTGTCAGCATCCTCGGTGCCGGCGCCTGGGGCACGGCGCTGGCCGTGCAGGCCGCCACCCGACTGCCCACGCTGCTGTGGGCGCGTGATGGCCACCAGGTGGCCGAGATGGCCGCCAGCCGCTGCAACACACGCTACCTGCCTGGGGTGACGCTGCCCGACGCCCTGCGGCTCAGCGCCGACTGGGACGCCGCGCGCGCCCACACCGGGGCCGACGGCCTGTATGTGATCGCCACCCCGATGGCCGGTCTGCGCGAGATGCTGGCGCGCCTGCCCGATGGCGCGGCGGTGCTATGGCTGTGCAAGGGCTTTGAGGCCGGCACCGGCTTGCTGGGCCATGAGATCGCCGCGCAGGTGAACCCCACGCTGCGCGCCGGGGTGCTGTCGGGCCCGAGCTTCGCGCAGGAGGTGGCGCAGGGCCTGCCCACCGCGCTGGTGGCGGCCAGCCGCGATGCCGCCGTGCCGGCGCTGGCCATTGCCGCCTTCCATGGCACGCGGTTGCGCGTGTATGCCTCGGCCGACCCGGTGGGCGTGGAAGTGGGCGGTGCGGTGAAGAACGTGCTGGCCATTGCCACCGGCATTGCCGATGGGCTGGGGCTGGGGCTCAACGCCCGCGCCGCGCTCATCACCCGCGGCCTGGCCGAGATGACGCGCCTGGGCGTGGCGCTGGGCGCGCAGACCGAAACCTTCATGGGCCTGTCGGGCCTGGGTGACTTGGTGCTCACCGCCACGGGTGACCTGTCGCGCAACCGGCGTGTGGGCCTGCGGCTGGCCAGTGGGCTGCCGTTGGCGCAGGTACTGGCTGAACTGGGCCATGTGTCGGAGGGCGTGTACAGCGCGCCCACGGTGCTGGCGCGCGCACAGGCTGTCGGCGTGGACATGCCCATCACCCGCGCGGTGGTGAGCCTGCTGCAGGGTCAACTGACACCACCCGATGCGGTGGCCGCGTTGATGTCGCGCGAAGCCCGCTACGAGGCCTGATCACTGGCCACCGCGCCGGCATAGCCGTTCTGCCGCCAGGCCTCGAACACCGCCACCGCCACCGCATTGCTGAGGTTCAGGCTGCGTTGGCCGGCGCGCATCGGCAGGCGCACACGCTGCGCATGGGGAAAGGTGTCGCGCAACGCTGCGGGCAGCCCCGCCGTTTCGCACCCAAACACCAGCCAGTCACCGGGCTGCCACGTCACATCGGCCAGTGGCCGGCTGCCGCGGGTGGTGAAGGCGAACAGGCGCTGCAGATCGGGCTGCTCGTTGGCCACGAATGCGGCCCAGTCGGCATGGCGTTTGACCGCGGCGTACTCGTGGTAATCAAGCCCGGCGCGGCGCAGCAGCTTGTCATCCATCGAAAAACCCAGCGGCTCGATCAGGTGCAAGGCGCAACCGGTGTTGGCCGCCAGGCGGATGACGTTGCCGGTGTTGGGCGGGATCTCAGGGTGGACCAGGACGATGCGGAACATGAACAGCGCTCAGTGGCTCAGTGAACTTGGGGGTCTGGGGTGCGTGCGAGGGCCCAGACCTGCACATCGGCCACGCCGGCACGCAGCAAGGCATCGGCGGCGGCCTGCGCAGTGGCACCGGTCGTGAGCACGTCGTCAACCAGCGCCACGCAGCCCCCGCGCAACGACGCCACGGCCTGTGGCGCCACGGCGTAGGTGCCGCGCGCCTGCATGAGACGCTGCTCGCGCGACAGGCCTTGCTGATGCGGCGCATCCACCAGCCGCAGCAGCGCCCCGCAGCGGGCGGGGATGGCGCTCAAGCGGCTCAGGCGCCGGGTCAGCTCCCACGCCTGGTTGTAGCCGCGCTCGCGCAGGCGGGCAGCAGACAGGGGCACGGGCACCAACAGGTCAGGACGGGGCAGGCCGGCGGCCAAAGCGTCCTGCACTACGGGCCACAGGCGCTCGACCAGCGGGCGCGCCAGCTCGGGCGCCTGGCGGTACTTGAAGCGATGGATCAGGCCATCCCAGGGGTAGGCGTAGTCCACCGCGGCCAGGGCCCGCGGGGGTGTGGGCAAGCAGCGCAGGCAGGCGCCGCAGCGACCCACGCCCTGCGGCACCTCGATGGCACAGGCCTCGCAGCGGGGCTTGGGCAGCGCGTGTCGCGCCACACAGGTCGGGCACACCGCCCCGTCGTCCGACCACGCACGGCACACCAAACAGGCGCCGCCCCATCGCCACAGCCGCGCCGGCCAGGCCATAAGATCATGTAGGAGACGGGGCCTTGCGGGCATGGGGCGCTGACTATACTGCCCGCCCACCATGGCTGCCCCCTCCGATACACCGTCCACCCGCCTGTCGCCACCGGCCATTGCGCACCAACTGCACCGCCTGATGCGTGAGGCAGCCGAGCCAGCCTGGCTGCTGGGGGAAGTGGGGCGCCGCATGGCCGAGCGATTGAGCTGGATCCGCACGCAGCCCGACCAGGCCCTGGTGTGGTGGCCCGAACTGGGCGGCGGGGAGCAGGCGCTGCGCAGCCAGTACCCCAACATCACACTGCACACCCAGGCGACGCCGGGTGCACCCCCGGCCGCGCCGCCAACGTGGTGGCGCAGCCTGGCGCGCCCCTTCAAGCCGCGCGGCAGTCAACCCTTCGACATGCAGCAGTCATCGCCGATGGGGCTGGTGTGGGCCAACATGATGCTGCACTGGGCCGATGCCGATCTGCCCACGTTGCTGGCCACCTGGCACCGGGCCCTGGCCACCGAGGGCTTCCTGATGTTCAGCGCCTTTGGGCCCGATACGGTGCGCAGCCTCAACGCCGTGCATGAGGCCATGGGCTGGGGCCCTGCCGGGCCAGCCTTCATCGACATGCACGACCTGGGTGACCAGTTGGTGCACACCGGCTTCGCCGACCCGGTGATGGACATGGAGATGATCACCCTGAGCTGGCCCGACCTGCCCGCCCTGCTGCGCGAACTGCGCTGCCTGGGCGGCAACACCGCAGCGCAGCGCTTCATCGGCCTGCGCACCCCACGCTGGCAGCAGCGCTGGCAAGCAGCGTTGGAACAACAGTTGCGCGGGCCGGATGGGCGCCTGAGCCTGCGCTTCGAAATCATCTACGGCCATGCCTTCAAACCCCTGCCCCGCCCGGCGGTGAAAGCCGAAACCACCGTCTCGCTGGACGACATGCGCAGCCTCGTGCGCCGAGGCCCCACCGGGAATCCGCGCTGATCAGGGCAAGCCGAGCCCAAGTGCATTGCCCCACCTTCTCTGGGCCGAATAGAATGCCTACCGTTTCCGCTCACATCGTCTTGCTCTGATGCCGATCAAAGCGCGCTCACTCGGGCCCGCCAGATCTCGCTGAAGTTGAGTTCCGACAAACGTGGTGTGGCTGCGCCGCCGCGGCTTGGTAAGTCCCCGGATGCCGGATCGCCCACTGCTGTCGACACTCCGAGGCCTGCGGGTGGAGGTCCCCGACAGCACAACGCACCGCACACCACAGCGTTGCACGGTCAACAGCGCTGGCGGAACGTGCCGGATTCAAGAGACAGAAAGCGAGCGAGATGGACACGAAGAGCACCCTGTGGCGGCGCGCAGGCCAGTTTGGCCTGGCAGCAGCCACCTCCCTGACCGCCACGGCCGCCCTGGCCGTGAACGATCTGCCCGGTGGACCGGCAGTACGCCAGCTGGACTTCACGCCAGCCGTCACCAAGATTGCCGAGAATCAAGCCTGGCTGCACTACGTGATGCTCGTCATCTGCAGTGTGATCTGCGTGGCCGTCTTCGGCGTGATGTTCTATTCGATCATCAAGCACCGCAAATCGAGGGGCCACAAGCCGGCCAACTTCCACGAGAGCGTGGCGGTTGAAATCGCCTGGACCATCGTGCCCTTCATCATCGTGATCGGCATGGGCGCGATGGCGACCAAGACCGTGGTCGCCATGAAAGACACCACCAACGCCGACCTCACCATCAAGGCCACCGGCTACCAGTGGAAGTGGGGCTACGACTACCTGAACGGCGAAGGCGCAGGCATCAAGTTCCTGTCCACGCTCGACACCGCGCAGCGTAATCTCTCTGACACCGGCACCCCGGCCGGCGACAACTACCTGCTCAAGGTGGACAACCCGTTGGTGGTGCCCGTAGACCGGAAGGTGCGCATCATCACCACCGCCAACGACGTGATCCACGCCTTCATGGTGCCGGCCTTCGGCATCAAGCAGGATGCCATTCCCGGCTTCGTGCGCGACACCTGGTTCCGCGCCGAGAAAACCGGCGACTTCTACGGCCAGTGCGCCGAGTTGTGCGGCAAGGAACACGCCTACATGCCCATCCACGTGAAGGTGCTGTCGCAGGCAGACTACGCCGTGTGGGCCGAAGGCGAGCTGAAGAAGGCGGCTGCGCTGGCCGACGACCCCAAGAAGGAATGGCAGCTCGACGCCCTCGTCGCCCGCGGCGAGAAGGTCTACGCCGCCAACTGCGCGGCCTGCCACCAGGCCACCGGCAAGGGCGCTGGCCCAATCATGCCGCTGGATGGCTCGGCGCTCGTGCAGAACACCGATCACAACGCACAGATCCAGGTGCTGCTCAATGGCCGCAACGCCATGCCGGCCTGGAAGCAGCTCTCCGACACCGAGCTGGCTGCCGTGATCACCTACACCAAGAACAGTTGGTCGAACAAGACCGGCCAGATCGTGCAGCCCGCTGAAGTCGTGGCCGCCCGCAAGTAAGCACAGACCGAGAGGATTCGACCAATGAGCGCTGTTCTCGACCATCACGGTCATGCGCACGGCCATGACCACGCGCATGACGACCATCATCCGCACGGCTGGCGTCGCTGGGTCTTCGCGACCAACCACAAAGACATCGGTACCCTGTACCTGCTGTTCGCCTTCACCATGCTCATCGTCGGCGGCATCCTGGCGCTGATGATTCGCCTGGAGCTGTTCCAGCCGGGCCTGCAGTACTTCAACCCCGAGGTGTTCAATTCGTTCACCACGATGCACGGGCTGATCATGGTGTTCGGCGCCATCATGCCGGCCTTCGTGGGTTTCGCGAACTGGATGATCCCGCTGCAGATTGGCGCCAGCGACATGGCCTTCGCGCGGATGAACAACTTCAGCTTCTGGCTGATGATCCCCGCGGCCATCATGCTGGTAGCGAGCTTCTTCATGCCCGGCGGCGCCCCCGCTGCTGGCTGGACGCTCTACGCGCCGCTGACGCTGCAGATGGGCCCGTCGATGGACGCCGGCATCTTTGCGATGCACATCCTGGGCGCCTCGTCGATCATGGGCTCGATCAACATCGTCGTCACCATCCTGAACATGCGCTCGCCCGGCATGACGCTGATGAAGATGCCGATGTTCGCCTGGACCTGGCTGATCACCGCCTACCTGCTGATCGCCGTGATGCCCGTGCTGGCCGGCGCCATCACCATGACGCTGACCGATCGCCACTTCGGCACCAGCTTCTTCAACCCCGCCGGCGGCGGTGACCCGGTGATGTACCAGCACGTGTTCTGGTTCTTCGGTCACCCCGAGGTGTACATCATGATCCTGCCGGCGTTCGGCATCGTGAGCCACATCGTGCCGGCCTTCGCCCGCAAGCGCCTGTTCGGCTACTCGTCGATGGTGTACGCCACCGCCTCGATCGCCATCCTGTCGTTCATCGTGTGGGCGCACCACATGTACACGACCGGCATGCCCGTCACCGGTCAGCTGTTCTTCATGTACGCCACGATGCTGATCTCGGTGCCCACCGGCGTGAAGGTCTTCAACTGGCTGGCCACGATGTGGCGCGGCTCGATGACGTTTGAGACCCCAATGTTGTGGGCCGTGGGCTTCATCTTCGTGTTCACCATCGGTGGCTTCACCGGCCTGATCTGCTCGATGGCCCCGATCGACATCAACCTGCAGGACACCTACTACGTGGTGGCGCACTTCCACTACGTGCTGGTGGCCGGCTCGCTGTTCGCGCTGTTCGCCGGCGTGTACTACTGGGGCCCGAAGTGGAGCGGCGTGATGTACTCCGAGGCGCGCGGCAAGTTCCACTTCTGGGGCTCACTGATCACCTTCAACGTCACCTTCTTCCCGATGCACTTCCTGGGACTGGCCGGCATGCCGCGTCGCTATGCCGACTACCCGATGCAGTTCGCTGACTTCAACGCGCTGGCTTCGGTGGGCGCGCTCGGCTTCGGTCTGATGCAGGTGTACTTCTTCCTGTTCGTCGTGGTCCCAATGCTGCGCGGCAAGGGCGAGCCCGCCCCGCAAAAGCCTTGGGAAGGCGCCGAAGGCCTGGAATGGGAAGTGCCGTCACCGGCGCCGTTCCACACCTTTGAAGAGCCGCCCAAGCTGAACGCCGCGGCCAACAAGATCATCGGCTGATCACCACGCGACCGTACTTCACTGACAGGCCCTTGGACATGAACCCCGAACAAGCCCAACGCAACAAGCGCCTCGGCTGGATCCTCTTCAGCGTGGCACTGGTGTTTGGCCTCGGGTTCGTGGCCAAGATCGCCTTGTTCGCCCACTGACGCGCCCCGCGCTTGGCACCGTTTCCGCAGGCCTCATGAGCACCCAGCCATCGTTGATTTCGCGCGCCTTGCGCCGCGACAACCTGCGCATGGTGGGCAAGCTCAGCCTGCTGGCGGGGCTGATGTTCGGCTTCGGCTACGCGCTGGTGCCGATGTACAAGCACATCTGCGAGGCGCTGGGCATCAACGTGCTCAGCCGGAGTGATCGCGAAGCCGGCAAAACAGCGGCATCGAAGAACACGCAGGTGGATGCCTCGCGCACCATCACCGTCGAGTTCGATGCCAACGCGCGCGGCCCGTGGGACTTCAAGCCCGCGATGGCTAGCCTGAAGGTGCACCCGGGCGAAGTGGCCACGGTGATGTACGAATTCAAGAACATCCAGAACCGCACGATGGCGGCCCAGGCCATCCCGAGCTACGCCCCCAAGCAGGCCTCGGCGCACTTCAACAAGCTGGAATGTTTTTGCTTCAGTGAATACGTGCTGGCCCCGGGCGAGAGCAAGCAGTGGCCAGTGGTCTTCGTGATCGACCCGAAGCTGCCCAAGGACGTGACCACGATCACGCTGTCGTACACCTTCTTCGAGGTCGGCGGCAAGGTGCCCGCGGCACCCACCGCGGCGCTCAAGGTGCCCCTGCCCGTCCAGCCCAAACCGGCCTCATGAACCGCGCGATGACCGTCCCCGATAACGACCCAGCCCTGCGCCCGGCCACCCAGCGCAAGGGCTCTTTCCTGCAGACGATGCGCGCAGTCGCCTGGTCCTTCTTCGGTGTGCGCAAGGGCGCCGAACATGACCGCGACATGCAGCAGCTCAACCCGGTGCATGTCATCCTCGCCGGCATCCTCGGCGCGCTGCTGTTCATCGCCGTGCTGATCACCATCGTCAGCGCCGTGGTCGGTTGACCACGACCTTTCAAATTCAACCCAAACTCATACAGACCCCAGGAGCAAGCATGTCGGCAAGCACGCAGGGCAAGACGCCCTACTACTTTGTCCCGGGGCCGTCCCGGCACCCGATCATGGGCGCCATCGGCCTCTTCTTCGTGATTCTTGGCGCGGGCCAATGGGTCAACGGCCATGATTGGGGGCAGTACGCGCTGATCTTCGGCCTGCTGTGGTTTGCCATCGTGCTGCGTCAGTGGTTCGGCGAGGCCGCCGGCGAAAGTGAAGGCGGCCAGTACAGCGACCGCGTCGATGTCTCCTTCCGCTGGAGCATGAGCTGGTTCATCTTCTCGGAGGTGATGTTCTTCGGCGCCTTCTTCGGTGCGCTGTACTGGACCCGCATGCACGCCGTGCCCAACCTGGGCAGCCTGGACAACGCCATCCTCTGGCCCGACTTCAAGGCCATCTGGCCGTCGGTTGCCGCCGGCGCCACCGCCTCCCCGGCCGGCACCGTCGAGCCCTTCACCACCATGGGCCCGTGGCCGCTGCCGACGATCAACACCGCCTTGCTGTTGACTTCGGGCGTGACGCTGACCATCGCCCACCATGCGCTGATCGCCGGCCATCGCGCCAAGTGCATCGTCTGGATGTGGATCACGGTGGTGCTGGGCGCCACATTCATGGGTGTGCAGTCGTACGAATACATGCACGCCTATTCCGACCTGAACCTCAAGCTCAACTCGGGCATCTACGGCTCCACGTTCTACATGCTCACCGGCTTCCACGGCTTCCACGTCTGCGTGGGCGCGCTGATGCTGCTGTTCATCACCATCCGCCTGATGAAGGGCCATTTCACGCCAGAGCGTCACTTCGGCTTCGAAGGCGCCGCCTGGTATTGGCACTTCGTCGACGTGGTGTGGCTCGGCCTGTACATCGTCGTCTACTGGATGTAATCGCCAATCGGGTGCAGCCCGCGTGCAGCACCTGATGCGACCCGACGCAAAAGAGCGCCAATGGCGCTCTTTTGCTTGATGGGCATCGGTGGTGTGATAGGCGTCGTCTGCTCGCCTCAGGTCCCACCGACACGGATGCCGGTGGGGTGGATCCAACCCATCCACCAGCTCAGCAGGATCACCGCAAACAGCGTCACGGACACCCCCACCCGCACCGCCAACGCCCGCGCCATGCGCTTGTGCTGATCCAACTCCCGGTCGCCCGGCTTGCGCTTCAACATGAACAACCCCGCGGCGGCCAGCGCACCCAGGATCACAACAAACGCCAAAGCAATGAGGGCTTTCATGCAAGGCATTATTTCACCCGCCTGAACCTCCCAGCC
>Ga0209066_10002909_pt1 | contig 20132 bp, 16 predicted proteins | sample All_14_2_FD_187198 | JGI IMG/M metagenome (GOLD analysis project Ga0209066, IMG submission 187198) | Freshwater microbial communities in response to fracking from Pennsylvania, USA - Allegheny Zone_MetaG_DW_15 (SPAdes) (version 2) ... | reverse complement strand
GTGTGGGGCTCAAGCCGGTTGCTCGCATTCACCGGGATCACCAAGAGCCGGCGTAGCGCTTATGATCATTTCATGTTGCAACTGCACGACCGGATGAAGGCAGACATGGATTACCAGTCGACAGCGTCTCAAATGGCGTTTGACTTTCCTGCGGGCAGCACGTGGATGGTATTCACCGACCAGGCATCGCATGCCGCCATGGCGGGGCAGCACGCGTTTGAGCAAACCTTTTACTTGCCTGTTGCCTGCATGCAGAATCAGGCGCTTTCACCGTTGCGCGTGCTGGAGCGGCTGGCAAACCGGGCGTTGGTATAACGCTCAACCCTCGTTGCGGGGAGGGGGTATCTGCACTTGCTGTTCTGGAACAGGCTCCATCAATGTGTCGCCGCAAATGCATCAAACCTCATCAGGAGTAAAACGCTTGTCAACCATCAACAAAGAAAAACCCGTGAAGAAACTGCGCAGCATCGAGCGCAGCGCCGGGAGTCATTGGGTTGGCAACGGATTCCCCGTGCGTACGCTGTTTGCCTACCCGAATCTGGGGCCAGTGCTTAGCCCGTTCTTGCTGCTTGATTACGCCGGCCCGATGGAATTTCCGCCAACGAATGAGCGCCTCGGCGTGGGCGAACATCCGCACCGCGGATTCGAGACAGTGACCATCGTCTACTCGGGTGAAGTCGAACATCGCGATTCCTCAGGCAGCGGTGGCAGCATCGGTCCCGGCGACGTGCAATGGATGACCGCGGCATCCGGCCTTGTCCATGAAGAGTTTCACGGGCGTAATTTCGCGCAGCGTGGCGGGTTGTTCGAGATGGTGCAGCTGTGGGTAAATCTGCCCGCCAAGGACAAAATGGCGCCGCCACGCTACCAGAACATTCTGCACAGCCAGATTCCGGCCGTGAGTCTGCCAAATGGCCAGGGTATCGTGCGCGTTATTGCCGGCGAATTCGCCGGTGCGCAGGGGCCAGCCAAAACCTTCACGCCTATCCATGTGTGGGATTTACGCCTGACGTCCGACCAACCGATCACGCTGGCCGTGCCTGATGGTTACACAACCGCGCTGGTGGTACTCAAAGGCACTGTGCAGGTGAAAGGCTCCGAGGCCATCGCAGCGGCGGAAGTTGGCTTGTTTGACCGCACCGGAGAAATTATTTGCATTGACAGTGCAAAAAATGCAAGAGCACTGCTGCTCTGTGGCGAACCGATTGACGAACCCATTATCGGCAGCGGACCATTTGTCATGAACACGCGCGACGAAATTCATCAGGCCATGGCGGATTACCGGAGCGGCAAGATGGGGCATCTGTCTTGATATGCCATTTAAGGAAACACTGAAAAAGGCACTGTGCGCGATTGCTTCGTCATGGCGTCAGAAGAAACGTTGCGTTCACAAGGGATAGGACGATAAAGCAAATGACGCCTGTCATAAAAAAGCATAAAGCGTTTAATACAATTGACATACACGTACTCGGTGCGCATGCTGTAATGTTTCACCCGTAGCGCGTCGCACACCTGATCTGGCAGTTTGGGTGGCGAGTGGATCACCGGGGTGTCCACCGGGGTATCTTGAGTCGGCATTTCCAGAAGACTATCAAAACAGAGTTGATTTTTCAGTGGGATAAATCAGGACGAACCAAGTTAAACACCTGTTGTGATCAGAATATACAACGGTCAGGGTAGCTACTTTACGTTAGGAGTGCCGCTGTTGTCGTCACGGAACCCACATGAGTAAACGCTCAGCACTAATCGTTATGTCGATTGTAGGGACGTTGGCGATCGCGGCACCGGTTTTGCTGTCGATCTACATCGCTAATCGGGAAGGCATGAAGGCAGAAACTGACCGCGTGCTGGCCTATGCGCGGGATGTGTTGAGCCGCTCAGAGAACACTGCGGATCAGATTGATGCCGGTATCAAGGCGCTGGTCGCGACGGGCGGCTCGAATCTTTGTTCGAAGGCGCATGTCGCCCTGATGGGGAGAATCGCCCTCGCCTCCAGCTACATCCACGCCATCGGCCACGTTTCCGACAACCGATTCATGTGTTCTTCGCTAAACGAGAAAATCGGAGAGATCGATCTCGGCCCGGTCGACCTGGTGGTTCGACGAACCGGCGTCAGGCTGCGAGCCAACGTCGAGTTTCCATTTGCCAAGGGAACGAGATTCTATGTGGCCGAGCGCGACGGCTATGCGGTGATCGTCCACAAAGACCCGCCCATTGATGTGACCACAGAAACGAAGGATGTGTCGCTCGCCACGCTTTCGGGAGGCGATGCCCGCATAGTCCTGACCGCGCGGGGCTTCATCAAGCCGGAATGGATCAACGAGCTTCATGGCAGGACAGAGGCGACGTTCGTGGATGGCGACTACGTGGTCGCGGCGGTCGTGTCGAAGCGCTACGGCTTCGGGTCTATTGCCGCCATACCGAGCCACCATCTCGCGGAGCGGATATGGACCCTCACGGCGATCATTGCGCCAGTGGGCATCGTGGCCGGATTGATCCTCGTGCTGGTCGTTGCCAAGCTGACGAGGCTGCAGCTCGCGATGCCTGCGGTGATCAAGACCGCCCTGAAGCGCAACGAGTTCTTTATGGTCTACCAGCCGGTCGTCGATTTGCAGACGGGCAATTGGGTCGGGGCCGAGGCGCTGATCCGCTGGCGCCGGCCGAACGGCGAGATGATGCGCCCCGATCTTTTCATTCCGATCGCCGAGGATGCCGGGCTAATCGAGCGCATCACCAGACGCGTGATCGAAATCGTCACCCGCGAGGCGGGCGACCTGTTCAAGCAGCACCCGCATTTCCACATTGCGATCAACCTGGCCGCCGCAGACCTGAAATCGCCGCAGATGGTTGATTTGCTGCTGCGCCTGGTCCGCGATATCTCCGGCGGCCCGCATAACCTGGTCGTGGAGGCGACCGAGCGCGGCTTCTTGCACACCGATGCCGCGCGGGAAATCATCCGGGAAATCCGCGCCAAGGGCATTCACGTTGCGATCGACGACTTCGGCACCGGCTATTCCAGTCTTTCCTACCTGCAGACCTTCGCGCTCGATTTCCTCAAGATAGACAAGTCGTTCGTGGATACGATCAGTACGGACACGGCGACGAGCCACGTTGTGCTGCACATCATTGAGATGGCGAAGAGTCTAAAGCTGGAGATGATCGCCGAGGGTGTCGAGACCGAGGCGCAGGCGCAGTTCCTGCGCGAGCGTGGAGTTCAGTACGCCCAGGGCTGGCTGTTCGCAAAGCCAATGTCACTCGAAGAACTCCGCGCCAAGCTTGCAAGCATGGACAATACAAGGCACTCCTGACCCTGCGCCGAACTCGGATGCGGGCCATGAAAACGGATAAAACGTTTAATCTAATCAACATAAGCACGCTCGGTGCGCATGCTGTAATGTTTGAGACGGATATTTCCCCGCACTTGATCCAGTCATTCAGGCGTTGCCGGTGTCGCTGTCATATCCATGGATTGTAGGATAGCTTAAAGAAAATCAAATCAATGAAAAGATGAGCAATGAATTGACACACGGCTTGACCCCTTCTGAAAGATTCGTCACTGACCTGTCCAGGCGATCATTCTTAAAGTTGTGGACGCACCCGAACCCAAAGGGGAAAAAAGGGAAGGAATTGTGTGACTGTCTGGTTGTGTGTGGCCCGCACATTGTCATCATTTCCGTGAAAGAAAATGAATACAAAGATACGGGGGACAGCACAGGCTGGGAGCGTTGGGCCAAGGCGGCAATTGAAAAGTCCGCATCTCAGATATGGGGTGCAGAACGCTGGCTTGATACAGTCGATGAAGTGATTCGGCATGACGGAAGATCTGTCACGCTGCCACAGAAATCCGAACGCAAGTATCACCGCGTATCCGTTTCATTAGGTGGGCAAGGCCAAGTCCCAATCAAATGGGGCGATTCTGGTAACGGCTTTGTTCACGTCTGCGACGAACACAGCGTCGGCGTAGTCTTTAACACCCTCGACACAATTACTGACTTTGTCGAATTTCTTACTGCCAGCGAGGCGTTGGTTACCGGCGGTACTTACCCGCTATTCGTTGGCGGAGGCATTGAGGATCTAGTTGCTCTTTACTTATCGCACGGCCGGTCATTCAACATGGCCCCAGATATCGATAAACAGCCCGACATGCTAATTATTCATAATGACCTGTGGTCGGGGTTCTCGGCATCGGAAGAGTTCAAAGAAATAAAAGCTGATCTAAGCTGCTCATATGTTTGGGATCGTCTTATTGAACTCTATACGCACGACCTGCTCACGGACGGTATGTTCGATATGTACAGCAAAGCAGTTACAAACAACGAACTAGCTTTGGTGTCCATGGCATTGCAACCACGCGGATATAGAGCAAACCTCGCCGAAGCACTTCTTGAGTTCATGGAGGAACCACAACGAAGGATTGCGTCCCGCGTTGTATTGGGTTTTGAAAAAACTGCGTTCGTCTTCCTGGCCGGGCCGAGTAGCGACAGAGAATCCAGATCGCGTGAATTGCTCCTCCGATGTTTAGTTGTGCGTGGCAGACTGCCTGATGTCATAACCGTCGTTGGTATCGCAACAGATAGACCGGGAACATCTGAGATTGGATATTCCTCCGATCTTGTATACCTCCATATGCCCAACTGGTCAGCTAAAGACGAGGCAGATGTGACTGGAATTCAGAACGATCTGGGCTATTTCAAGAATGCCCAGTGGTCAAAGCGTTGAGGCATGTCGCATACGCCGCGTAGACTCAACCCTACGGTGTAGGGGACGCTACGCGATAAAGCCGCGTAGCGCCGGTGACCTCCACATTGGGCGTCAGACTGAGGAGCTAACTTGGCGACACAGAGGTTTTGGATTAGTCTTGGCGCAGCAACCGTGGGCGCCGTCGTCGGAGCAGAATTGAACGGGGTTGTTGGTGCCGTCGTCGGGGCAGCAATCGCTTCCGTTACTCCGTTTGCCTTGGACTGGTGCAGTGAGCGGTCGAAATTAAAGCGCAAGATAGTGCGCGTCCTCTCTCAGAGCCATCCTAACGCGATCGCCATTCGAGACGTAATGAGAGTTCTTGGCATAGCCATCCCAGTGGATTGCTTTGTTTACGACGTGAACGATTCATTCATACGTAGTCTGGAGAAATATCGAGCCGCCTTTACAGAGTTGGAATGTGAGCATCGAATCGTCCACAGTAAGCAGGCGTCTTGCGTTGTCGGCTATGTGGATTCGCCAAATGAATGGGTGAACGAATGGGCGGGGCGCGCATATCAGCAGGTGCTACTTCAGCATCACTAACAGGCAATAATGCTGATGCCCAACCCCGCGCTCCAAGGGACTACCAACAAGCTGCGCTTGTTGGTGCCCTCCGCCCTTCGGGCTCCGACGGCATCTGAACTTGAACGTTGAAGCTGTAGAAAAACCCCTTTTCACGCCCTGTGGGACGCAAAAAAATGGCGCGGATAACCAATGCGCAGCAGGTAAAACACCGATAAATCCTGTTTTCGCCGTGTTGCCATCCGCTACGGCGAGGAAGGCGTTTTTTGCCTGACCGCCTTGTAGCGCAGTTGCTTCACCAGCGCCGACTTTTCGGGTTGTCCGGGGAGCACGGCCGGCGCACCAAGCTGGTAGCATGCTGGGCATGGCAAACAACCCCACACACGCCCGCCCGGGCTGGGTTTACCTGGTCGGCGCGGGTTCCGGCGACCCCGAACTACTAACCATCAAGGCTGCGCGCCTGATCGATGAGGCGGATGTCATCGTGTATGACAATCTGGTGGCCCCTGCCATTCTTGATCTCGTGCGTCCGCAGGTCGAGCGCATCTATGCCGGCAAGCAGCGCGGCGACCACGCGCTGGCGCAGGAGGAAATCAACCATCTGCTGGTGCGCCTGGCCAGGGCCGGACGCCGCGTGGTGCGCCTGAAGGGTGGCGACCCGTTTACTTTTGGTCGTGGCGGCGAGGAAGTGGAAACCCTGGCGGCGGATGGCATTCCTTTTGAAGTGGTTCCCGGCATCACCGCAGCGGCCGGCGTGGCGGCCTATGCCGGCATTCCCCTGACACACCGCGAACATGCCCAGGCCTGCGTATTTGTGACCGGCCATCTCAAGGACGGCAGCATGGACCTGGACTGGCCGGGACTCGCCCGCCGACGCCAGACGGTGGTGATTTACATGGGGCTGTCCGGCCTGCCGGTGCTGTGTGAAAAACTGGTTGAACACGGCTTGCCACCGGACTGGCCAGCGGCCATCGTACAGCGCGGCACGCAGCCGGAACAGCGCACCGTTAGCGGCACGCTGGCAACCCTGCCGGCGTTGGCGGCGGCAGCGCAACTGCGTGCGCCAACGCTGATCATCATCGGCACTGTTGTCACATTACGCGACAAGCTGCGCTGGTTCGAGGAACGCGGCGCATAGCATTCCCGGCCACTTATGGCCATCAACGACGGGACTGTAATAATTCCTGGCGTCGGTTTATGGATAATGCAGAGCTCACCTTCCACCCGAAACGGATCATGGCTGAAGAAATCGAGCTCAAGCTGGCGCTGGCGGAAAAAGATCAGCCGCGTTTTTTGCGCCATCCGTTGCTCAAGCGCGCCGCACAACAGCCGACGGAAACGCTGGACAACATTTACTACGACACGCCCGCCCTGGCGCTGCAACGGCGCGGCATCGCGCTGCGCCTGCGCCGCCAGGGCGGACGCTGGCTGCAAACCGTCAAGCTCGCCGGCACGTCTGCCGCCGGCCTGGCCAGCCGGCCGGAATGGGAGACGCCCTACACCGGCCATTTTGATTTTTCCGCCATCGACGCCGAGGACACGCGGGCATGGCTGCAACGCCCGCGCCTGCTGGCGCAACTCGTGCCGATTTTCGAGACCCGCTTCCGGCGGCGCACCTGGCGCTTCGCCGTATCCGGCGGTGCGGTTCTGCTCACGCTGGACCGCGGCTGGATTATCGCCGGCGAAAAGCGCGCCGCCCTTTCCGAACTCGAACTGGAACTTGCCGGTGCGCCGCTGGATGCCCTGTTTGCACTGGCCTTGCCGCTGGCTGAACGCATGACGCTCACCCCCGCCGTGTCCTCCAAGGCGGAACGCGGCTACCGCCTATATACAGCCGCAACGGTGCAGCCAGTCAAAGCCGCTGACATTGTGCTCAGCGGTGACATGCCGCCGCTAGATGCGTTCCGCCACATCGCCCTCGCCTGTCTCGACCAGATGCAGCAAAACCACGCCGGCGCGGTAGCCACGCAAGACCCCGAATTCATCCACCAGATGCGCGTCGCCACACGGCGGCTGCGCGCCGCGTTGCAGCTTTTTGCACCCATCCTGCCAGCAGGTGTTGCGCAACCATTGAAGGCAGCCTTCAGGCCGCTGATGAAGCAGCTTGGCCATGTGCGCGATCTGGATGTGCTGCACACTGAAATTGTCGCCCTGGTGCTCGCCGCCCTGCCTGACGAACCGCGGCTGGTGGCCCTGTCCAGCCAGATCACGTTGCGTCGCCATCACGCGCGCAAAGCCGCGCATGCCTTGCTGCGCACCCCCGGCTATGGCCACATGTTGCTGACTGCACTACAAATCCTGCATGGGTTGAATCCGACCACAGGGAATGCAGCGCCGTTTCCGGGTGACGAACCCACTCCGCAATCAAGCACGCAGCCATTGCCCTCGCTCGCCACCTTCGCTGCGCAGCGTCTGCGACGCCTGAGCAAACAGGTGATGCGCAAGGCCCGCGCGGCGCGCATCAACAACCCTGCGTCCTTGCATGCCCTGCGCATCGCCGGCAAACGCTTGCGCTATGCCCTGGAATTTTTCAGCCCGCTCGCCTCACCCCGTGAACAACGCGATGCCTTGCGTCAACTCACGCGCCTGCAAAACACGCTCGGCCAACTCAACGACCTGGCTCAGGCAGGCGATTTGCTGATGGATTGCGCCGGCGATGATCCGCTCCTGCGCGAAGCTGTCACGCTGATCGGCGGCTGGCATGGGCCGCGCTACGCGGCCTTGCTGGCGACCGTGCCCAATGCATTGAAACGCCTTGCACGGCTGCATCTGCCGGCGTTAAGCAGATGACTTCTGCGTTGTGCTCCCTGGCGCGTCACGCGCCCGTCATCTGCACCACCTAAACTGGCGGACTCAAAAAAATGGAGGATGATGTGGATTTGATTCTCTGGCGTCACGCCGAGGCTGAAGAAGGCGGTGCGGCAGTTGCCGACCACAAGCGCCGCCTGACTGTCCGTGGCGAAAAACAGGCAAAGAAGGTCGCGCACTGGTTGCAGCAGCATCTGCCACGCAAGCGGCGCATTCTGGTCAGCCCGACCGAGCGCACCCAGCAGACCGCGCACGCGCTGGAACTGCCCTATGAACTCGAACCAAAAGTCGGCGTTGATGCGACGGTGGCTGACATCCTTTCCGCGACGCACTGGCCCGAGCAAAGCGGCGCGGTGCTGGTCATCGGCCATCAGCCGTCGCTGGGGCGTCTTGCCTCGCTGTTGATCAGCGGCGAGCAAGCCGACTGGCCGATCAAAAAAGGCGCGCTCTGGTGGCTCTCCGGCCGCATGCGCGAAGACGAATCACAAACGGTGTTGCGCACGGTCATCCATCCTGATTTTCTTTAAGCAGGCAAGCTAAAATCGGCGTTCGATTCTTGTATCTGTGCCGCCGGGCGCAGCATCAAATGCCTGACCCTCTGTCGAACTCTCTGTCGAACCCGCCTGCCCCACGCTATCTGGTCGCCTGCCTGTGCGCCGCCTGGTGCGATACCTGCCGCGATTACCGCGCCGGGTTTGATGTGCTGGCAAGTCGCTTTGCCGACACCGCGTTCCGTTGGGTTGATATCGAAGATGAAGCCGACTGGATAGGCCATGCCGAGGTTGAAAACTTTCCCACGCTGTTGATCCTGCATGACGACCGGGTGCTGTTTTTCGGCCCCATGCTGCCGCAGCCCGGCATCCTGGAGCGCACCTTCAATGCACTGCGCGAAATACGCGAGGAAGATTTACCCGCCTATGTCACCGGCAACGCAGAACGCCAAGCCTGGCAGTCGCTAGGATCACTGCGCACCAGGCTGCTGGCGCATGTCTAGTCCCAAAAATCGAGCGAAGCGCGCTGGCTAGTAGCCTCCCCGCGAGGGGGCGAGGCGGGAATATGCGACGCATGCGTCGCGCCGCCGCAGCCGGCTGGCTGTGCAAAGCCAACCGTGGGCCGCGGAGCGGATGGGAGGGGCGGGCTCGCCTTTGCCGGCGCCTGGTACAGCGAAGTTGATGGGGTCATGATTCGAGGTGGATCATCGAAGCCATGGGTGTTAAAAACTTCAAGGCGCCGGATTGGTATAGCGCAGATGCAGCGCCTCGACCGCTTGCAAGACATCTTCCGCCAGCGGCTGCGCACAGGCGGCGATATTTTCCTTGAGCTGCGCCAGGCTTGTCGCGCCGATGATCGTGCTGCCGACGAACCAGCGCGAAGCGACAAATGACAACGCAAGCTGCACCGGCGTCATGCCGTGGCGCTTGGCCAGCTCGACATACGCGGCCACCGCCGGTTGCACATTGGGTTTTGCATAGCGCTGGGCAAAACCATCGAACAAGGTTGCGCGGCCTTTGGCCTGCGGGTCCGCCAGATATTTTCCGGAGAGGAAACCAAAAGCCAGCGGCGAGTAGGCCAGCAGTGAAATGTTTTCGCGATAGGCAATTTCGGCCAGACCCGTTTCCCAGGTACGGTTGAGCAGACTGTAGGCATTCTGGATCGACACCATGCGTGGCAGACCCAGCTTCTCCGCTGTCTGCAAAAACTGCAGAGTGCCCCAGGGGGTTTCGTTGGACAAACCCACGTGGCGAATCTTGCCTTCCTTCACCAGTTCGTCGAGCGCTTGCAGCGTTTCGGCAAACGGCACAAAGTCGCGTTCTTTTTGCGGATCAAACTGATACTGGCCGAAAATCGGCACATTGCGATCCGGCCAGTGCAACTGGTAAAGATCGATATAGTCGGTTTGCAAGCGCGCCAGCGAGGCCTCGACAGCAGCGCGCAGATTCTTGCGGTCAAAGCGCGGATTGCCGTCGCGAATCCATTTGATTTCACGTCCCGCACCCGCCGCCTTGGTGGCCAGCACGATGCGGTCGCGCGCCTGATGCTTGAGCCAGGTGCCGATAAAGCGCTCGGTCGCGCCACTGGTTTCAGCGCGCGTCGGCACCGGATACATCTCGGCGGCATCGATGAAATTGATGCCCTGCGCCAGCGCATGGTCAAGCTGTTCATGTGCTTCGGCCTCGCTGTTTTGCTCGCCAAAGGTCATGGTGCCAAGGCATACGGCAGAGACGCGCAGGTCGCTCCGCCCTAAATTCACAAATTTCATGGTGGTTATTCCCTGATCGAAAAGCCTGTGGTAAAGCAGCTAAAGCGTGATCTGCCCGAGTGTAATACAATGCCACCCGCAGGCAATGCCGGTTGGCCTGCAATTCGGCATCCCGCCGCACAGCATTTTCAAGTATTTCGCTGCCTGAACCGGTTCCCCCTCAAAAGGGCAGGCCGATTCAGGAGTTCGATTGAACGCAAACACATCCCCCCTTGGCACAGCAGTGCCTGCCGCCGCACACGACGCACCCGCACACGACGCACCTATTGCACCCGACGCCGTCTCACCAGCGCGCCCCGCAGGAAGTACCCTTGGGGTGCCGACTATTTTGCCCACATTCGATGCACTCGGCCTGATACCCGAGCTGTTGCGCGCCGTAAAAGATACCGGCTACACCGCACCCACACCGATCCAGGCACAAGCCATTCCGATCATTCTGGCCGGGCACGATGTCATGGGCGGCGCACAAACCGGCACCGGCAAAACGGCCAGCTTCACCCTGCCGCTGCTGCAGCGTCTGGCCAAATACGCCAGTAGTTCACCCTCGCCCGCCCGCCATCCGGTGCGCGCGCTGATCCTCGCGCCAACGCGCGAATTGGCGATGCAAGTGCATGAAAGTGTCGTCACCTACAGCAAACATCTGCCGTTGCGCTCGGTATGCATCTATGGCGGCGTCGATATCAAGCCGCAAATCGCCGAATTGCGCGAAGGCCGCGAAATCATCGTCGCCACGCCGGGCCGTCTGCTCGATCATGTACAGCAAAAAAGCGTGAGCTTTAACGCCGTCGAAGTGCTGGTGCTGGATGAAGCCGACCGTATGCTGGACATGGGCTTCATCCCCGACATCAAGCGCATCCTGGCCATGCTGCCGACGGCGCGCCAGAGCCTGCTGTTCTCCGCCACGTTTTCTACGGAAATCAAAAAACTGGCCGACAGCATGCTCAAGTCGCCCCAACTGATTGAAGTGGCGCGCCGCAATGCGGTCAGCGAAACCATTACGCACCGCGTGTATGCCGTCGCCAGCAACCTCAAGCGCGTGCTGCTGGCCAAACTTCTGGCGCAAGAAGACATGAACCAGGTGCTGGTCTTCGTCGGCACCAAATTTGGCGCCAGCCGTCTGGCCGTACATCTCGCCCGCCAGGGCATTGCCGCCGATGCCATCCATGGCGACAAAAGCCAGGCACAACGCACTGAAGCGCTGGAAGGTTTCAAGTCCGGCAAAATACGCGTGCTGGTCGCGACCGATGTCGCCGCCCGCGGGCTGGACATCGACGATCTGCCGCATGTGATCAACTATGAACTGCCGCACACGGCGGAAGATTACGTCCATCGCATCGGCCGTACCGGCCGCGCAGGCAAGCAAGGCATGGCCATCTCGCTGTTCGCACCGGAAGAAACAGCCTATCTGCAAGGCATTGAAAAACTCATCAAGCACACGATAACGCGCGCGGACACCAAGCAGTTTGCGCTGGCAGATGCGGATACCGAAAAGCATGCCGACGCCTCTGAAGACTCGCGCCCCGCACGGCAAAGTTCCCATCCTGTACGCAAAGCCCAGCCGGAAAACCGGCATCGCGCAGAACGCCCGCACGAGCGTCTCGAAAAACCGCGCGATCATCGCCCGGCTTCTTCCAGGCCCTCGCCCAATGCGCAAATGGCGCACTTGCCAAAACTTGATTTCGACCCCAACAAGCCTTACGAAAACAAGGTGGGCGTCACGGCGGAAACATCGACAAAATCATCCGTCACCCGCCGGCAACGCACGGTGGCGGCGCTGCTCGGTGGCCTGGGCAAGAAATAATCAAACGCATTACGCGTATTGATCCAATACTACGCTTGATCCAATAAGCCCGCGCTGCAAAACAGCGCGGGCTTTTTCATGCGCGGGTCACATTCAGCCATGACGGCTGATGCACCGCACATTTCGCCTGCCCCACTGAAAAGAAATCGTAATATCGCTGGCCGTGTATCGATGCATTCCTTATGCTATCGGAATGGTATATGCTCTCAAGCTGAGCACGATGTAAATAACTACTAGGGGAGTATTTACAGCCATGCATTTCGCTAAGCATCAGGCCTTTTTACGCAGTCCATGCACGTTTCCTCGGCTAGCGGCGATGCTTTCGGCCGGCGTCGGGCTGTCTGGTTTAGCCGGCTGGGTGTTCGACATTCCCCTGTTGAAAAGTGTGCTGCCCGGCGCCGTCGAGATGAAAGCCAACACGGCGATCGGACTTCTCCTCTCTGCCTGTGCCTTGTTCATTCTCGACAACTGGCGCTCACGGCCAAAACAGTATTTGGCGCAAACCTTGGGGTGGGTGGTCTTGGCGCTTGGTCTTGCCACCCTCGGCCAATACCTGTTCGGCTGGCAACTCGGTATTGACGAATGGCTGTTCCGCGACACGACTGATGCATATAACCCGATCCGTGGCCTCATGTCGCCTTATTCCGCAGTGGCCTTCGCCTTCATCGGGTTTGCGCTGACGGCCTTGCCACAACGTTCCCTGCGTCCCCTGGCACAACTGGCAGCGCTCATCGTCATCGCCATTGGCGCAATTTCCTTCCTCGGCTACCTGTGGAATGCCAGCGAGCTGGTGACCGACCGCTGGCTGCCCCCCGTGGCGGTAAATACCGCTGTCGTCTTTATCCTGCTCGGCGCCGGCCTGCTGGGTATCCGCCGGGAATCCGGACAGCAGGGGCTCATCCGCACCTCCGTCGAACTTAAGGTACTCGCCGGGTTCATCAGCGCTTTTGCACTGTTGCTTGTGATGGGCGCCTACACCTACAGAGCGGGCGCCAACTATGTCGACTCCGCACAGTGGATTAGCCACACCCAGCAGGTGCGCGCCGGATTGAGCCGTCTCTACGCTTCGATAGCCGATGTTGAATCGGCGCAACGCAATTACCTGTTAACCGGAAAAAAAGCATCCAAGACGAAATACCAGGATGACATTGCAGAATTAAACAATGATGTAAATACGCTTGCCCGGCTTGTTGCCGATAACCCGGTGCAAATGAAAAATCTCGCAGAATTGAAACTGCTGCTTGAACGGCGTATAGCCTTACTTGCGGAACATGTCCGCATTTTCGAGCATCAAGACCTTGCTGCGGCCAGGGCAGCCATCGTTCGCGATGGCGGCATTCAAACCATGCAGGCCATACGCGACCTGACCGACCGCATGGACCACATGGAAGCAGTCCTCTTGGCAGAGCGTGAGGCCGCACTCCGGCGCGACAGTGAGCTTGCATTGGTCGCACTACTGGCTACGCTGGTGGGCATGGTCGGCATCCTCGCCATCACTTTTCTGACAATCCGCCGCGAAATCATGGCGCGAATGCAGACGGAGGATGAATTACGCGCCAGCGAGGAAAACCTTTCCGTCACGCTCAACTCCATCGGCGATGCGGTATTGGTCACCGACACCGCAGGCCGGGTGACGCGCCTGAATCCGATCGCCGAGCGGCTCACCGGCTGGACGCAGGAAGCCATCGGCTTCCCGGTGGCCGATATTTTTCACATCATCAATTTCAAGACACGCCAGCCTGCGCCCATTCCGGTCGCGGATGTTTTGGCCGAGGGTGTCATTCATGGCCTGGCCAACGATACCGTGCTGATTGCGCGTGATGGCAGCGAACACGCCATCGCCGACAGTTGCGCGCCGATTCGCAACCGCGCTGGCGAGGTGATCGGGGCAGTGCTGGTATTCCGCGATGTGACTGAGGAATACGCGGTACAGGCGGCATTGCAGGCCAGCGAGGAACGGTATCGCACGCTGTTTGAATCGATGGATGAAGGGTTCTGCGTGGTCGAGATGATCTATGACCCCGCCGGGAAACCTGTCGACTACCGTTTCGTGGAAGCCAATCCGGCCTTCGTCAAGGAAACCGGTTTCCAGCAAGGCTTGGGCAAGACGATACGCGAACTGGTTCCTGACCATGAGGAACACTGGTTCGAAATCTATGGCAAGGTGGCCCGCACCGGCGAATCCATCCGTTTCGAGAATCCGGCCCGCGCAATGCAACGGCATTACGATGTGTTTGCCTTCCGCATTGGTGGGGAAGATGACCAGCGGGTGGGCATCCTGTTCAAGGACATCACCGAAAACAAGCGGGTGGAATTGCAACTCATCGCCGCCAAGGAACAGGCGGAACTGGCCAACCGCGCCAAGGATTCCTTTCTTGCCACCATGAGCCATGAAATCCGCACCCCGCTCAGCGGCATGCTGGGCATGCTGGAGGTGCTTTCCCTGACACCGCTCAACCACGACCAGGAAGAGACGTTGCGGGCCGCATGGGATTCCGGCAGGGGCCTGCTGCGCATCGTCAGCGACATTCTCGACTGGTCGAAGATCGAAGAAGGCAAGCTGGAACTGGCACTGCAAGCCACCTCGATTCCGCAGCTGCTGCAAGAGGTCATTAACACTTATTCACGCGTCGCCAGCGCCAAAAGCCTGGTGTTGCGGCAGCACGCCGATGCGCGACTCAGCCCGGCGCACATCGTTGATGCACTGCGTCTGTCACAGGTGTTGAACAACTTCGTCAGCAATGCGCTCAAGTTCACCCACAGCGGTGAAGTCGTGCTTAGCGCCGAACTGCTCGAACAACTCGACAGCGACGAGCGGATACGTTTCTGTGTCAGGGACACCGGCATCGGTATCGCCAGGGACGCCCAGCGATACCTGTTCCGGCGCTACCAGCAGGAGAGTGTCAACACCGCCCGCCTGTATGGCGGCACCGGGCTGGGGCTGGCGATCTGCCAGAAGCTGGTGAATTTAATGGATGGACAGATCGAACTGGTCAGCGAGCCGGGCCAGGGCTCGACCTTCTGCATTACGCTGACCCTGCCGGTTTCCGGTTCACCGACGGAAGTATCGCAAATCCAGAATCTTGCGGTGGAACAAAGAGCGGTCAAGCCACTGTTTGCCGACGGCGCGGATGCACCTCTGGTGCTGGCGGTAGACGATCATCCGATCAACCGCGACCTGTTGGCGCGCCAGGCCAAGCTGCTTGGCCTGCGTGTCGAAACCGCAGGAAATGGAGCAGAGGCGCTGTTGATGTGGCGAGCTGGACGCTTTGCGCTGGTCATCACCGACTGCCACATGCCGGAAATGGATGGCTATGCGCTCTCGCGGGCCATACGCAAGATCGAGACCGAGGAAAAGCTTCCGCGCACCCCTATCATTGCCTGGACAGCCAACGCGCTCCCCGAGGAAGAGGCGCAATGCCGCGCCGCCGGCATGGATGATCTGCTGGTCAAGCCGGCCAACCTGGCGCTGCTGAAGCAGACGCTGGCCAAATGGCTGCCTTCTGCTGAAACAGGCAACGGCCAATCCGCATCCTCTTCACTGCATGCTGCGGATAGCGGACAGCACGCGGGGCCGATCGATCATGCCGTGCTGGATCAGATTGTGCCGGATAGTGCCACGCAGATTCAGGTGCTGCACGATTTTCAGGCGCATTTTCGCGCTGACTGCGCCAAGCTGTTCGCCATGCTGGCGCAAGGTAACCCAGCCGATGTGCAGCGTATCGCCCACCGCATGAAAGGCGCCAGCCGGATGGTGGGCGCCAGGGATTTGGCGAATGCTTGCGCAACCATCGAACAGGCCGTACGGGATGGGGATATGATCAGCGCAAGCGCGGCCGGGGCAGCATTGGACGCGGCATTCAGGCAGCTTGAAACCTATCTGCTAAAAACCGGAATACCCACGGGGAGGACCTGATGGGAAAACTTTTTTTCGGGGAGAGAGCATGAAGCCCGGCGAACTGAACATTCTGGTTGTGGAGGACGATGACTTCCAGCGCCGGATGGTCGTCAGCATGTTGCGCTCGCTGGGGGTGGCAACGGTACACGCTGCCGGTGATGGCCTGCAGGCGCTCGGGATGATCCGCGAAGTGGGTGAGCCGCCTGTGAACATCGCGGTCTGCGACCTGGATATGCCGGCAATGGATGGCCTGGAGTTCCTGCGGCACCTGAGTCAGGAACGCCCTGATATTGCGATTATCCTGATCAGCGAGCTAGGCGGCAAGTTACTTGCTTCGGCGGGAAGAATGACCCGCATGTATGGCATCAGCCTGCTGGGCGTGATTGAGAAGCCCCTGATGCTGGGACAACTCAAGCATCTGCTTGCAAGATATGAACATGCGGGGAACAGGTGGCGACCGCCAGGGGTCGCGGCGGACTTCACGCTTGAGGAGATATTGCAAGGCATCCAGGCAAACCAGTTTGAGCCCTTCTTTCAACCCAAAGTCGATTTGAAAACAGGCCAGCTGGTCGGGGCTGAAGCGCTGGCGCGCTGGATCCATCCGGAACACGGGGTCATCGGCCCCGATGCCTTTATTCCGCTGCTTGAGCGGTGCGACCATATAGACAGCCTCACTTTCCTGATGCTTGGGAAATCCGCGACGATGTGCCGCTCCTTGCAGGACAGGGGCTACATGTATACCATCTCGGTCAATCTTTCGCTGGCCTCGCTGGACGATACCACGCTGGCGGACAGGATTACCCAGGTGGTGCAAGATGCCGGGCTTGATCCGCAGTACCTGATTCTGGAAATCACTGAAACAGCCGCCATGACGGATGTCGCGCACGCCCTGGAAAATCTGGCGCGTCTGTGCATACGAGGGTTTACGTTGTCCATTGACGACTATGGCACCGGTTATTCAAGCATGCAGCAGCTCACGCGCATCGCTTTCGGCGAACTGAAAATCGACCAGTCTTTTGTCAAGGATTTTGCCGACAATGAGGCCTTGCGCATCGTGGTCGAATCAAGCATCAACATGGCGCACAAGCTGCAGATCAAAAGCATCGCCGAAGGCGTGGAGACCCAGCAGGATTGGGATATGCTGAAAAACATGGGATGCGATACGGCGCAGGGTTACTTCATCGCCCCGCCGATGAACCTGACCTCGTTTATTGAATTTTGCGCAAGATATAAGCCCGCTTGACGAACAGGCTGAAGTCACCCTGCGCTGCTTGCAGTTGCCATTCGCTATGCATAATACCCGTCGCCGATCCCGACCAGACTGGCTAGAAAAGGTTTGCGACCTGGCTATGCATGACTTCATTGTCGCAGGCCGGATCACCCGGGCGCCATGCGGAAGCATCAGTATTCCGGGGATACCCATAAAAAAGTCCGCGCTGTTTTACGGCGCGGACTTTTTTTACTGCCGACCAGCCAATCAGGCAGCGGCTTGCGTCGGTATTTTCTTACTGTGGTTCGTCATGCGGTTTTTCGCGTCGACGTACACCAGATCCGGCTCAAAATTCGCCAATTCGACTTCATTCATCATCACGTAGCTGGCGATAATCAACAAGTCGCCCGGGGCGGCCTTGCGCGCGGCGGCGCCGTTCACCGAAATGGTTCCTGTACCGCGTTCGGCGCGGATGGCATAGGTGGTAAAGCGCTCGCCATTATTCACGTTGTAAATGTCGATCTGCTGGTATTCCTTGATGTCCGCTGCGTCAAGCAGGTTTTCATCAATCGCACAGGAACCTTCGTAGTGCAGCTCGGCCTGAGTCACCATAACACGGTGAATTTTCGATTTCAGCATCATGCGCTGCATTGTTGTTCCTTTCTCATGCAAAAGGGGGCAACTGCCATTGGGACATATCACATCGCCACATTAAAGCTGGCGCATCCATTGCCGCTACTGGCACACCACCGGCATGAGCGCATCGCAGTGGCCTAAACTTCCAGATTGTCGATGAGGCGCGTACTGCCCAAACGCGCAGCCGCCAGCACCACCAACCCGGAATCGTGAACGGGCGCGCATTGTAAATCAAGTTTTTTGCGTAATGCAACATATTCCGGCACCCAGCCATGGGTTTGCAATTCAGTCATGGCATCCTGCTCCAGCCGGGCAACATCAGCGTCTTTACTACGCACGGCAACGACCAGCCGGCTCAGCACCTGAAACAGACGTGGCGCCTCGGCGCGTTCCGCCGCCGAAAGATATCCGTTGCGCGAAGACAACGCCAGGCCATCTTCGGCGCGCACCGTCTCGCCACCGATGATTTGTATGGGCAGATTGAACTCGGCCACCATGTTGCGGATGATCATCAACTGCTGGTAATCCTTCTTGCCGAACAAGGCGACATGCGGCTGGGTGATATTCAGCAACTTCAACACCACGGTGGCCATGCCGCGAAAATGGCCGGGACGGAATTCGCCCTCCAGGATGTTCGCCTGTTCCGCTGGCGGCTCAACATGATAGGTCTGCGGCTGCGGGTACATCTCGGCCTCCATGGGCGCAAAGAGATGATCAACGCCAGCGGCTTCCAGTTGCGCGCAATCCGCCGCAAAGGTGCGTGGATACTTTTCAAAATCTTCACCCGGACGGAATTGCAGGCGATTCACGAAAATTGTGGCGATCACCCTATCCGCATGTTCACGCGCCTGGCGCATCAGGGAAATATGTCCCGCATGCAGGTTGCCCATCGTGGGTACAACCGCGACACGCTGCTCACGCCCCACCGCAGCGCGCGCTGCGCGCAGGCCGGCAATCGTTGCATGGATCTGCATCAGTAACAATGCTCCGGTGCGGGAAAGCTGCCATCCTTGACCGCCTGGACATATGCGGTCACCGCACCATCGATGCTTTTGGCATCACACATGAAGTCTTTCACGAAGCGGCCTTTCTTGCCAGGATATACCCCCAGCATATCATGCAGCACCAGCACCTGGCCGTCGCAATCCTTGCCGGCGCCAATGCCTATTGTGGCGCAGGCTTTGAGCATGTGTGTAATTTCACCGGCCAGATCAGCCGGCACCATTTCCATCACCATCATGCTCGCCCCTGCCTGTTCCAGCGCCATGGCGTCCGCCTTCATGCGCGCAGCGCCGGCATCACCCCGACCCTGTACGCGGTAGCCGCCCAGCGCATGCACCGATTGCGGCGTGAGGCCGATGTGCGCGCACACCGGCACGCCGCGTTCAACCAGGAAATGCACCGTCTCGGCCATCACTTCACCGCCTTCCAGCTTGACCATTTCGGCGCCGGCGGCAAGCAGGCGCACCGCATTGCGCATGGCCTGCTCTTTCGATTCGTGATAGCTGCCAAACGGCATGTCGGTCACGCACATCGCGCGCTGCGCCATGTGACCGACGCACTCGGTGTGATACACCATCTGCTCCATGGTCACCGGCAGTGTGGACGTTTTTCCTTGCAGCACATTGCCCAGCGAATCGCCGACCAGGATCACATCCACACCGCAACGGTCTTCCAGCGCGGCAAAGCTGGCATCGTAGCCGGTGAGCATGGCGATTTTTTCGCCATCGTGCTTCATGCGCAGCAGTTCGGGCAAGGTGATGGGCTTGTTCGAGGCGAGATAAGTCATGGCGATCTGAAAATAAAATAAACGGCGCCTAGGATACACAAAGCCGCCCACAGATAATCCAGCTTGAACGGCTGGCGCATGTAGTAAATCGCAAAGGGAACGAACACCGTGAGGGTAATCACTTCCTGCAAAATCTTCAACTGCGCCAGCGACAATTCCTGATGGCCGATACGGTTGGCCGGCACTTGCAGCAGATACTCGAACAGCGCAATGCCCCATGAAATCAGCGCGGCGATCCACCACGGCCGACCGCTCAGGTTTTTCAGGTGTGCATACCAGGCGAAGGTCATGAAGACATTCGATGCGGTGAGCAGCAAGGTGGTTTGCCAGATGACAGGGATATGCGGCATGGTCAGCATGCTTGCGCTTGTCCGTTCTATGCCAACCGTCAGCAAATCAATTCAGCAATTGACGTCGCGTCACGACGGTTTCCTGAACAACAACGTAAATCTGTCGGTGTTGCCGGTG
>Ga0209066_10002908_pt1 | contig 20134 bp, 20 predicted proteins | sample All_14_2_FD_187198 | JGI IMG/M metagenome (GOLD analysis project Ga0209066, IMG submission 187198) | Freshwater microbial communities in response to fracking from Pennsylvania, USA - Allegheny Zone_MetaG_DW_15 (SPAdes) (version 2) ... | reverse complement strand
TCGTCATCCATCTTGGACACGAGCGCCCCCGGCTTTGTTTGACGGTCAAACAAGATGCGCGTGGGAGGGGGCTGATGCCCACCCGCCCCGACTTTCTCAGATCATCGTCCAGACCGGCCACGAACGGCACCGGCTCTGTTTGACGGTCAAACAAGGTGTGCGGGGGAGGGGGCTTGTGCCTACCCGCCCCCACCTTCTCAGGTCGTCATCCATCTTGGACACGAGCGCCCCCGGCTTTGTTTGACGGTCAAACAAGATGCGCGTGGGAGGGGGCTGATGCCCACCCGCCCCGACTTTCTCAGATCATCGTCCAGACCGGGCACGAACGCCACCGGCTCTGTTTGACGGTCAAACAAGGTGTGCGGGGGAGGGGGGCTTGTGCCTACCCGCCCCCACCTTCTCAGGTCGTCATCCATCTTGGACACGAACGCCACCGACTCTGTTTGACGGTCAAACAAGGTGTGCAGGGGAGGGGGCTTGTGCCTACCCGCCCCCACCATCTCAGGTCGTCATCCATCTTGGCCACGAACGCCACCGGCTCTGTTTGACGGTCAAACAAGGTGTGCAGGGGATGGGGCTGGTGCCCACTCGCCCCCACTTTCTCAGATCGATATCCATCTTGGCAACAAGCGTCACCGGCTCTGTTTGACGGTCAAACACTGGCCGGTTTAGATGCCAATTCCTATGCCTTCTTCTCCCACAGCTTGTTCATCGCTGCCATCTTCCGCTTACGCTCGGTCTGAATGTAGAGGCTGGTCGTGGCGATATTCGCATGCCCAAACGCACTCGCCACCACATCAACTGGCGTGCCCATGCCTACAGCGGTCGTCGCTAAGGTATGACGCAACCAGTGTGCTGAAGCCTTGCACATCTTCTTGGCTGTGTCTTCATCCTTGAACTGGTAGGCAACCATGGATCGCGCAAAGAGATCCTTCAAGGCGAGGTGAATCGTCTGGGGCCGAACACCATCGGCGACACCTTTTCGCTGCCGCTTGCGAGCTGCTGACAAATCTAACGCACCATCTGCAGTGCTCTGGCCGTAGTCATCAGCGTCCGTGGGCGTTGGTTCCACCGTTCTGGAGGGAAGGGGGCCGACCAGGAACGTGCCGGGCGGCACCGTCAGCGAGGGCGACGGCATCGTCAGAAGGCCGCGATGCGCCAGGTACGCCTCCATCTCTTCAATGAGCGGGTCTGGGATCGGCACCTCGCGCACCTTGTTGCGCTTGCCCAGCACCTCAAGGAACCACCCTCCAGGCTCATCCAAAACCGGGTCTGGGTGAACGTAGTGCAAACTCCCGCGCCTCGCTGCCGCCAGCTCCGAAATACGCATCCCCGTCATGTACGCGAATTTGAAAACGAAGCGCATCCTCGCGTGAACCTCGGGGCTCACGGATGCGGGCGGGTTGTCCAGGTACTTGTTGATCGCATCGAGCGCCTCGCCTGGCAGCACGCGATTGCGAAGGTTGGCCTTCATCTCGTCCAGTTGGACAAGCGTGGTGTCATCTGAGGCGTCTGTCGAGCCCATCCCGATGCCAGTCAGGTGTGCCGTGACCTTGACACCCATGAATGGGTTGGCCGTCACGTAGCGAACCGAAGTCAGCCAGTTGAAGAATCCGCTAAGTATGGTCAGGCACTTCTTCACCGTCGATTTCGAGAGCCCAGCCTTGGTGAAACCCGCGACCTCGATACCGGCAGGCTTCACTCCCTTTTTAGACCCTTTGCGTGGGCCTTTGTTGATCGTGCTGTCCTTCGGTATCGTGAAGAGGTAGTCCCGATAGGCTAGTGCATCCTCCATCGTCAACGAACTCAACGGCTTTCTGAGCACCTGGATGGACCAGGCAATCAGGCGCACGACCTCTCTTCTGTAAAGCGTCTTTGTGACGTTCGACGCCTTGAGGCTGAGCCACGTTTCCATCGCCTCGTAGTCGTTGTTCGCAGCAATCGCCGAAGCGTTGTGGCGATCTCGCAGGCGACCTTGAGAGCCATCAAGATCCTGCCTACCAAGCAGGGAAGGGGAGGGCAGAGCGTTGATCTCCTCCAGGGTGATCACCGTCCGGCGAGGTTGATCGGAGCCGCGCAGATCGAAGCCGCTGGCCTGGAGCTTCTGGTCAAGCTCTCCAAGGTGCGAGCGCAGGAACGTCTCGATGCGGTCAGCCTTGCTGGCACCGATCCCCGCGCAATTCCGATACCAATCGAACCTGTCCTTGACGATGGACACGGCGAGATCGCTGATCAGTGGCAGGCCCGCATCTTTAAGCCGCTTGGACAGATCGGACACGAACCAGCTTTCAACGCTGTCCGTCAACTGCATCGGAGCTGAGGCCAAAGCCTCCAGGCGATCAATGAGCTTGAGCTGACGTTTGATCAGGCGTTCACGCCGCTTGAGCGCCTTTTCATGCGGCGACTCATCGCTCTTCTTCCGCGCCTCGGGGTACTCGTTGTAGTAGCCCTCCAGCAACTCCTCCGTGCTGAACTCCTCTGCGCCTGGAAGGGTGGCGCAGTAGTCCTCGAACGACACGGGTGTCGAGTCATCACTTTCCTGCGGGGGTGTTGGATCGGCCTTGATCCGCTTGGCCTGGCGCAACAGGGCCGTGCTGCCGCTGATCTCGTTGCGAGCGGCGATGATCGCCATCTCCTTCAAGAGCACCATGAGGGTGCTCTTGGCCTTGCGCACATCGAATGCCCTGATGTCGAAGGCGAACGAGCCAAGGTAGCGTGAAGCCAGATCCGATAGATCAACGCCGTTGACCCAGCCCTTCAGGAGGGCGATGTGAGCAAGGGTGATCTTCGGGCGCAGGATCGAGTCGATGTCCATGTGCGTGCCTGGTCTTTTTGGACGAAGAAAACCCGACGCAGAGCGTCGGGTGTGGGTTGGTCAATTAGGGCGAGTGAGTCGCTCTGTTGAAGCAATCAGAAGATCCCAAATGGCAACTGCAGGTGCAAAGAAGCCTTTCGGCGTTGCTTTAGCACCTGTCAAAAAGCCCGTTAGGAAGGCATGCAGATACGCACTGTTCATCATTGGTGACACCTTTTGATGATTGGCAAAGCCTTGCTTACTGGTGCTTAGTGACAGAGCGGCAAGCGTGGAAAGTGGACCAAACCACCCACCATGCAAGAAAGCTCAAGTCGGCCCAAAGCAAGAAAGTTTCTAGGTAGTGCAGTGCGTCGTAAACGCTCTGACCGCCCATCCATGGTTCAAAAAAAATGAGACCTTGTTTGGTAGCAATCGCACCAAGAAGCGTCAGAAAAAACATAGCTATCCCGGCACATAGATGACCGGCAAATTGACCAATCACATTCAAGTAAAAAGCACCTTTCATGGTTTGATACCTCACGTTAAAGCGCAGCGGAATTGCTGTCACTGCATGGAGATGTCCAACCAGAAGAAAGTCATCGGTGCGTGTCATTGAAGGAAGGGCAGGGGGCCAGCAAGCCACAGCCAGATCGCGATTGCCGTGATGCCAATGACCATGAATACCCACAGCGTTCTGCCCGCGTGCCGCCAGTCTTGAGGGCTTGGCCAACACCCCATAAGGCATTGAAGAGCGCAAAAGCTCCAGGCCAGCGCCTCGCCCATCTCAGTGAGCGACAGCGATGCCATGACGATCCACAGGCCAGAGGGCAGCAGCAGGAAGAGTGGGGCAGTCGCCACCGGCAACCCACGCCACCACGTCAAATTCGTGAACGTGACGTGACCTGTCATGAGCCGATCCGAGCCTGGCACCCGCTTGGGCAGAAGCGAAAAGCCGACTGGTTGTGCCCGCACGAGAACCCCAACGAAGAGGTGAGAAAGCTCATGGAGCATCGTCGCGGGCAGGCACAGGATCGCGTACACGTAGGGCCATCGAGCGAATGAGCGCACCAGGACGTACATGGAGCCCACCATGAACAGGCGGGAGAACAGGGGAAGCAGTTCAATCAGGTCTTTTTGCACGATGCACTCTCAAGGATGCGTTGCATTTATCGTAACGCGGTCGATGCGTTTGGCAGCCGAGTGCTTTCATTCTGAGAATGAAAGCATGGAATTTCGGACGAAAGTGCACTTTCCACCGGCTGACTGGCGGAATTGGAACCTTCGGAGAGGGGGAAAACGCTCAAAACGATCCTGGCTGGCTTGTCGAACGTGGGTGCAGGCAGACCCCTTGGCCGCCCCGGAATAAACGCTTCTGGGGCGATTTGGCGGGTCGATTTTTGAGCTGGGATAGTCCATTTTCAGGCCGCGTGCAGGTTTTCAATCGCGCTGTCCATCGACGCCTGAAAGTCGGCCATTGGGATGTCGAACGCACCGCACATGGCGCTGGTGCGCTCCAGCAGATCGGTGAGCACGGATGTGAACTGGTCAACATCCGTGAACTCGACTCCGAACCGGCCAGCTTCTCGGTGGATCTTCACCGGGCAGAGAAGAGACATCAGAAGGCTCACGGCACCGCCTGGTCGGTACAGGAACCAAAGCCAGTGTGGCCATGCCCGGCTTAGATGGCCAAAGTATTCGCGCACCTCGGGGATCTCGGCCAACTCGCGGGTGTCGTCGTCATATCCCTTGACCTCAAGGATCAGGCATTCCCGGTAGAGCTGCGCGTTCGCAGCCGTGTCAATGAGGACTAGAAGCCTTTCCAGTGCGCTGGCCCAGTTGCCAGACTCGATTTCCCGTCTGCTGATGCTCAGGACCACGAAGCACGGGCGCGTGTTTTCAGCCAGCCCATCGGCGTCTGTCATCAGCAGGATTGGCGGTCTCTGTTCCTTGGTCATTTCGATAGCTACCCGCAATTAAATGTCAATGATTGATGTGGTTGGACTATTGAAAGCGTGCCAGACCTATAGGGGACAGGGGTTCTGGACTCCTGGCTCCCCCGTAGACCCCCTTTTGACCGTTTTTTTCAATAGTAGAGTATTAAACGCACTCTACTACGGACCCGCCAAAAAAAGAGGGAAGGGCCGAAAACCGCACTTTCACAGCCCCGGCGCTCGCCCGAAAGCACCAGGATCGAGCTGGGCTGGGCACCACATTGCCTCGTTCGCCCAGGGCGTGACCGTGTTCACAGCCCCGCCAGCCTGCAAGGGTTACACCCAGAACCCCGTTGCGGCTGTTCATATACTGTCTGACCACTCCTGATCATGAAGTGGTTGCACAGTACATGGAGATGTGGTTCGCTGGCGAAACAGGCAGTGCGGCGACTTGCCTTGCCTTCTGCTCGATCATGTCTCGATGAAGCTGCTTTGCGACACCCATCTTCTCTTCCATGCGCGACTCCCACGTTCGCTCGGTGCCAACGTACACCACCCTGATCGGCATGTCCGGCACGCGCACCTGGAGCTGATATTCGACGGCCCGGCCCTGCCTGACGTGTTTGAACAGGAAGATGCCAGGCGTTCCAGTAGGCCACTGCTTGTGGGTGAACTCTCGCGACCCAAGGCCCAGCTTGGCTTCGACGGTAATCTCACGGGATTCCAACGAGCGCATGGCCGCTTGGTATGCGCTGGTTGCTCCTCCATGTGTGCCATCGGCAAAGTAAACCGACCGCTCACTGGGGATGCGAACCTGCCAGCCTTGGCCAGCACGCACCAGGAACCGAGGGCACGGGTACTCAATGCCCCCAACCACTTTGAACTTCACTCGTCGCTCCTTCTTCTGCCAGGGTGGCGATTCGGTGCGTCAGCACCTCGCGAATGCGCCCAGCAGTCTTCTCTCCGATGCCCGGCACCATTGCCAATTCCTCCGCAGAGGCTTGCATCACAGCCTCCACGGTCCCGAAGTGATCCAGCAGCCGCCTTGAGGCTGCGGCCCCGCATCCGGGCAACCCTTCCACAACGAACCGGGCCAGCAAGCCGAGATCCTTGGGCTTTCCCCCTCGCATGGCTGGGCCATGAGCCTGCCCCGCCTGTTCCTGGTGGGCCATGAACTCAATGAGCATTGCGGAGTGCTCCGGGCTGCCCGATGCAGTGAGAGAGACGCCTTGCATGGCCAGCCACGCCAGCGAGCCAAGCAGCACCTCCCGGTCGCAGAGATGCTCCTGGTGCTGAAGATCCCCTTCAACGATCAACACCGGACGCGTGAACACCGCTTTCATCAAGGCCACCTGAAAGGCGAGTCGCCCGGTCATGATTGACTGCGCAAAGTCGGCTGCCTGCTTACGCTCGATGACCACCTGGTCAGAAATGAAGTAATCGCCCACTTCTAGCTCTGCAACTCGCACTGTGACCTTGGCACGGCGCTGCAGGACAGCGAGCACGCCAGAGCGAGACTCGCGCATGTCAGCCAGGATCTCGGGTGGTCGATGGGCCATGCCCGAAAGTATGACAAAACCGGCAGTCTTGTCACCTTCAGGCCAGCCCGATCACTGAACCGTGCTTTCGAGATCCATGATCACCTGACGCGGGTCGATGGCGGGGGTGTCCTCCCGCTCATCAATCTCAGAAAGCAACCCCAGCAGCAACTCTTGGACCTCACCGGACAGGTTGGTGAACCCAGGATCACTGCGCACCTTGCTGGCAGCCTCATACAGGTTGGCTGCACGCTTCTTGACGAACTTCACGCGGGGTGAAATGCCGGTGTGCGCTTTGCGAGCCTTGGCCTTGCCGTCACCTTGAGCCCGCGCAATGGCTTCCTCTGCCTTATCAAGAGCCTTCTCGCCATGCGTGTTGATCAACTCGATGGCCAGCGTTGCCGACATCTGATCGTTGGCGACCATCTCGCGCAGCTTCAACGGTGCAGCCATCAGCGTCAGTCGATTGCGCACCAGGGGAACTGTGATGCCCGTCCGAGCAGAGATTTCTTCTTCGGTCAGTCCATAGCGAATAAGACGCTTGCAAACGATGGCTGACTCATAGAAGCTGAGCGAGCGGCCAGCGTTCCCACGGATCAGTTCAACGGTCAAGTCCTCCATCGAGACGCCAGATTGGCTCACCACCACCGGCACACGAACAATTTCGGCACCTTCGCTGATGGCCAGCAGCGTTGCGGCCAAACGGGTGTGGCCGCTGTAGATGTAGACTATTGGCTCGCCATCAACCATAGCCACGTAGCCACCCAAAGGGTAACTCTGGAGGAACCCGTCTTGCTTGATCGAGTCGGCAATGTCGCGGATGTGGGCTTCGTACTCGGCGTTATGCACACGAGGGTTGAAGCCGTCGATGGTCTTGAGTTTGCGCGGGTCGATCTGCCACAGGTCGCGTGAACCTGCCTCTGCCTGCTTCATGGCGGCTTTGATCGAGCCGGGGACCAGGACGGTGTTGAAGTCGGCCTCCAGTGCGGCCAGTTCTTGAGTGGTGGTCATGATTGGGTATCCCTAGTGTTTGGTTGTTCAGGCGTGTTGTGCGTTCGCTTCGACAAAACGGGCCTGGATCGAGAGCAACAGGTCCTTGTGGGCCTCAATGCGGCGTGTGGCCTTCGCGGTTGCCACCACCTTCTTGTCGGTGATGCCTGCCGCTTTCAGCGTGGCTTCGACCGACTCGGTTTGCGCCTTCACCTGGGCCGAGAACTCTGAATTGGCGGGGATTTCCTTGCCTTCGCTGTCCTTGATAGAGGCTGCGTGGTTGATGTACTGCCGCCCACCTCGCTCAACGGGCGTGGGCCATGCCGAGATACGGATGTAGTCCCCGTGCTCGCAGTTGTCGAGTTTCACAACCAGTCGCTGCGCCACATCGCTCTTGAGGTCGAGTGAAAGCAGATATTGGTCATCAAGGTTCTGCAAACCGACCCGCAGCTTGGGGTAGGTATTGCCAGAGTTGTCGCGATTTTCAACGAAGCCAATATGGACAAGCTCGCCTTCGAGTTTGATGGGAGAGATACCCGCATCCTGCAGTGCCTTCTTAGCTGCTACAGTGGCTCCCTTGGGGTCGAGGCCAGAAAAACCGCGCTTCCAAACATCCTCGCCGACCAATGCGCGAGCTGTGTCAACCACAGACGCCAATTGGTCATTCGAGGCATAGAAGTTGCCGACGACAGAAGAGTATAGGATCAGTGATTTCATAGGTGATGGTTCTCGCTGTTGCAAACATCATACCGCGCGTGGTTTGATGATGCAACTGCTTTTGTGCGCTATTTCACCCTCCGAACTCTGGTCCGACACGCTGCCATCCGAGACATGAAAAATTGCCGATCTTTACGGTTTTGGCGCACCAAAAATCCGCTTCATGTCGAAGACCTGGGCAAGAATGATCCCATGCAATTGACCATCACTCCCCCAGTTCAGGAAGCGTCTGCCCCGTGGCTGCGTCGTGCGATGTTGGGTTTGTGCTTTACCCTCATCGTGCTTCAGGCTGGTGACGCCATCTCAACCCACATGGCACTGGCCACCGGCCACGCCGAGGAGAAAAACGAGCTGCTGCTGATGATCGCCAGCTTTCTCAATTGGTCGGTGATCGAGACGGTCTTTGCCGCCAAGATCGTGACGGGTGGCTTGTTTGGTGTGGCCATGATCAAGGCCAAACCCAACTTGGCCAATGTCATTTGCCTGGCCCTGCTGGTTGTCTACTTCCTGCACATCGTTTCGATGAACTTCTACTGGGCGTTCACCCTGGGTTGAGGGGACACCAGAGCGAGGGGGGCATCACAGGCCCACGCTCGCACAGGCTTGGAGGCAGCGCGTGAGCTGCCCCGGCCTACTTGCCCATAGCCGTGATCAGCGTTTGTTGCGCGATCAGTTGCGCATGAATGCTGCGCAGGGCTCTCAGACGCTCGGACACGCCTACGCTCGTCGAGAGCTGCGTGATCTCCGAATCCACCCAGTCAATGCGCTGCTGGATGTCTTGCTGACTGAATTTGAAGTCATGGGTGATCAGCGGTCGATCATCACCTGGGTCGGTACTCATCACGGGCACCCACCCATCAGCAATTGGGTTCGATCAGGCTGTAGCCGGACTTGATCAGCGAACTCTTGGCTGCCAGGTACTCAGCGTCGCTCACGAACTGGTCGCGGGGCAGGAGCACCGGGCCAATCTCGCTCTTCTCCTCGTGCTCCTCTGTGCGCCATGCCAGATCATCCGGGTAGACCGGATCGTACTCGGCATTGACCAAGACAACTTGGTCCTTGTCGGTGTAGTCGGCGCTCACCGAGGCGTAGATGCTTGCATAGGGAGTGGCCAACACCAAGCGCCCCGCCAGCTCGTAGGGTGCGGTTTCGGGGAAAGCCACAAAAAAGGACTGGCCGTAGCCAACCAGGTGCTCGTCCCACGGGCGCGAGTGGATGAAGATCGGGTGCTCTTGCGGAGGTTGGATCAACTCGAAGCCATCGCGGGTGAGTGGCTCCATAAAATGACGCCACTCAGCCCACGGGTTCTTCTGCACAACCCCGCGCAGGCACCGCTCCAGGTTGAAGATGGTCTCGTTGACCAACTCGCTCACCTGCACATAAACCATGTCTGCGCCAAATGGCCTGATGCTTCCGATGCCGATGATGTGGCTCATGGGTGCTCCCTGTCTTTCCTGCCCGGTGAATGACCCACCGGGAAAACCGTTTACGTGGATGCGAGGTGCTTGGCCGCTTCATCAACAGCCGCCTGCACTAATTCAATCGTCTTGACCGAGCGTGGCAACTTGTTATTGGCATACCAACGATAGAAGGTCGTGTGGTTGATGCTCGGCTCGTGCGTGAGAACCACCTTGTCACCTGTTCGGTGCGTTTGCATCAGCACCGAATACTGTATGACATCACCCTCAGCGATCTTTTGCCCGTCTTTGATCAGAACCGGCTCATTGGGGTTGAGGGTGAATTGGTGTGTTTCACCATGAATGTCGGTGATCTCATAGATTTGCCCGCCATTGACGGGTAAACCAAGATGGAAAATGCCACCGACAGCAGCCAGCACGGGCCGCTTGTAGTAAGGCGCAATCAGCTTTGCCAATTGGCGAGTCGGCGACACGCTCGTGTCCTTGGGATCAATACCAAGAGCCTTGTACCAACCATCCATGATTTCTCGAATCTCACGGCTAGGTTTGACTTGACCCTGCTCATTTTTGTACCAAAAGAGATTCTCCAGGCGCTTGTGCATCTGGGCCATGAACGATTCCTGAACAACCCACCCTTGCAGGTAAGAGGCCATCAGTACCGCAGTCATGGGCAGCCAACTCGGGGTGTTGGGGTCAGCACTCCGGTGGAACTTGTCAGAATGGTGCGCCTTCTCGTAAGCATTCAATTCATTGACGAGCTGAATCGTGGTCAAGCGCAAAGCACTCTTGATCATCCGCATATTCACGGTATGCGGGTGCTGTGCGTTGTCGCCTGCCTTTGCAAATCGTTTCCGAGGGCTGCGCTCTGCAGTCTGGTTGTCTTCGAGGACCGTCAACATTTGTGCGGGCACCAATGTCACTCGCTCTTTAGCAGGCGCTCCCTCCCCTCCACTTTCAGGCAAGAAGGGTTTGATATTGTCTGGATCAACTGTGTAACCTGCACCAAAAAGCGGCGTACGATTTTCATTCGATTCGTCTTGCTTCTGGCTCAATTCCTTTTCCTTCGGCACTTCCCCGAAATCAGGAAATACATTCTTAGGAATAAGTGATATTTTCTCTTTAAGCATTTTGATCAGCCTTGGTCAAGCCTGTCAGTGACCAACTTTATGGTCGATTCCCCATTATACAAGTTGCAACGTAAATGCAACCTCTTGCCACGGCTAACTAAGAACATTGCCATACACGGATTTGTCTAACCTGATGACATGGGTATCTGGGTTTTTGACGCTCCGTGTGATCTGCACAATGCCTACCTTTTGCACCGGCTCCGGTACGGCTTCAAAGTGCCCCACCTCGATGCCGAGCTTCCTGAAGAAGTCGTCGTGTCCAACCACAGCCATCACCTTCTCGTCCTGAGCGGCCACGGTGATCGCTTTCGTCAGCAGGGCACTCCTGATCTTGTTGATGATCTGCCCTGGCTTTTCAGCGGCGGGCTTGGGCTTGGGTGCGGCCTTGGCAGCCAGCAGCTCGGTGAGATCCGTGCCCACGGTCTTTGCCTCCCCACTGAGGATCTCGTCAGCAATCGCATCATCCGCCGAGCGTCGGACCTTGGCGGTTTGCCGCCCAAGCCGGAAACCGGCCAATGAGGGGGTCGATAAGCAGTTGGGATAGCCCTGGAGTTTGGCCATGTTGGGCCAGTCCGTCACATCAACGAGGAAAGCGGAGGACAGGACAAGCGTGGGATCGCTGTCTGGTGCTGCGTCTTCTGGCCGAAATTCAATTTTGTAGAGGCAGCTTGTCGCAGGGCGGGGTTTGACATCCGGCCCCTCGTCAAACCGGAAGAGGAAACCATGCTCGTCCAACAGGGCCAGCACCTTCTTGGTCAGCGGGCTGCTCTTACCGTCGCGTACGTTCAACTCCGGCTTCTCGATGAACGCTGAGAACGCAGGGACAAACTCCAGCTCGTCGATGATGACAACATGCCTGCCACGGCTGAACGCCTCATCCTTGCGCTTGAAGCCTACACTGCGGTCTGGCTTGCGGGCATTGACTGGCATCTTCATCACGAAGTACGTGGAGAGTTGCGTCATCAGGTTGACTGGCTCCGTCACGTCCTCGTTTTGCGCCTCCATGGTCACAGGCGTGGCGGCTACGTCGAACCGATAACTTGCGCCAAACTCAATGTTGCTTGCCATGCGGTCACACGAGCCAAGCAAGCCCATCAGGGCATACAGCCGGTCAGAGGTGACAACGGCTTCCTTGGCCTTGGTTTGCCTCTGAACGGGTGCGTCCGATGCCTTTGCGCTGAACGCCAACACGCCTTGCAGGACATAGCGTTCTTCCGCTGTGATGCGCGAGTCCCAAAACTCTGGTATTTGCGCCAAGTCACGCGCCGCTTGTGCCTCGTGTCCAGGCAAAAGCTCTGTGGCCTTCCCGTCTGGCCCCACCACCATCTTGCGAATCTTGCCCAGGTCGTGCGCGAGCGCCAGGATGGGGATCAGAGGATCGGCCTCATCGAGCTTGAAGTTCTCATCTACCTTGCGTTTGGAGAAACTGGTGAGGTAGGTGTGGGTGCTGGCACGGTGGGCCATCAACCCAAAGACCAGCAGGCTGTGCGTCAGCAGGCTTCTGCCGCCGTGTCTGTCAACCCCAGCGGGTGTCTTCAGGTTGGACGGGTGCAGGTGTACCAATGCGAGCGCATCGAACAGGGCTGTGTGAGCCGGGTAGCGATCTCTGGCCGTAGGGCCAAGGAACCTGCCAAAGAGCGTTTCGGTGAGCCCGTTCAATTCGCCGGGAGCATGGAGCTGCAGATCAGCGAACGAGTACGCATCGGCCCGAGGCAGCAGGGGCAGCGGAAATGGGATCGGCCCAAGGCTGGAGATCAAGCCGCGTTCGGTGTAACGGAACGCTGCACGGTCGGTGATGGGCAGCTTTTCTGAGTGTCGATACTTCAGCCGATCAAGTATCTGCTTTCGATACTCAATGGAGCGGGATTTCGCCACCCAGACGCCAACCGCCATGGCCCCCAGCCACGGCAGCAGGAAACTGAACTTGAAACCCTTTGTCCAGAAAAATGCAGAAAGGACTCCGCCCCAAAAGAGGCAGAGTCCAAACACGACATTGGGTATCCTGCGCGGTGGCAAACTAGCCATTACAGAGTGTCCAGAGATACCTCTTCTTGGCGCTCAGGGGCCGCACTGGTGGCCTTGGAGCCCTGCGCCTTTTCCTCGCGAGAGGCGGCACTGCGGGCTCGTGCGGCAGCTATCTCCTGCGCGATCTCCGTCACCCAGCGGGGAATGCTGTTGCCGAAGTCCGTATCAAATTCGGCAGGGTCTTTCGGGGACGTGATGCGAATGTAGGTGTGGATGCGCTTCATCGGCTTCTGATCGGCATCCAGCACCGGGATAGGCTTGCCCTCTGCATCGAGCTTGACCTTGCCTTCCTCATCGACCTCGTGAATGGGTACGTTGCGGAATGCGTATTCCCCATCGACGTAGATCAACGAGCCGAACTTCACGCGTGACACCATTGCCGAGGCGTTGCGGGCCTCGTAGGTCAGGGGCACCACGTTGTTCGGGTTGGCATCTTGGCGCAGATCGATGTGGAACTTGGGGCTGTCGCCATCCTCGAAACGAGCGCCGACCACGACACCGGCCAGCATTACTTGGTTGTGAATGCGAGCGTTGGAGCTTTTGCCCAAACGCGCATCTTCGGCTTCACCATTGGTCGTATTGGAGCGAACCAGATCCTCCACCGTGCGCAGCTTCGAGTTGAAGGAACTCAGGCGCTCCGTGCTGCGGGCAACCAGGATGGCGTCATAGCCGCCGTACTTGTTCTTCTGGCCAATCACAGAGGCAACCGTGTTGGTCGCACCCTTGAGCACGCCCAAAGAGTTGGGCACCATGATCGGGAATTGAACCGTTGGGCTCTTGCGAACGATGGCCTTGGTGTAGGCCGGGGTCGTTCCGTTCGTGTTGCGAGCGAAAGCCTCGGGCAGCACGATTTCACCGATCTGGAAGGAGACGTTCTTGAAGCCCCCGATGTAAGTGAGTTGAGCGGGTTTCTTGCGTTCAGAAAGAGTCAGTGGTCGGATGACAGAAGACATTAGATTTTCTCCATAGCCGTGTTGCGAACATCATACCAGCCAGTATGCCAAATACTTCACACCCGTTCTAGTGGTCTGTTACAGATGCCCTCTGCCGACTGGTCAAAAGCACGTAAACTTGTTGCAATCACCCTAACGGTTCTTAGCCGTCGCTAGATGTAACTGGTGTTTTCGGTCAACCGTTCAACAAGAAATGACACAAGTGCCATGTCTAAAGCAGAAGACCCCGAAGTGAAGCGGGCCGCACCTCGCAAGCGTTCCAAGGCCGCAGCGCAAGAGGACGTTTACGAGAGCTTCGAGGACGCGAGCGGTGGCCCCTTTTTCGAGTTGCAGCGCCCTCTGATTCATCTGATTGAACAGCACCTCACCCAGAACCCCGTTGATGGCAAGCGCATGCCCGTCAAGACCTTCTGTGAGCGTGCCGGTGTGTCCCCATCGAACGTGACGGCGATCCTTACAGGTACGCGCTGGGCTGGCAACTGCACGCGTGACACCGTTGAGGCACTCTCCAGCATCTTGGAGATCCCGGTCCTTCAGTTCTACATCCTGTCTGGGTTCATCAAGAGCGAAGATGTCGTCTACAACGTCAGCATCGAAGAGACTCTGCAGGCAATCTACCGGATGATGATGCGCGACAACCGTGTCAGCTACCGTGTGCCCCGCGAGGATGTCTGGAACACCTGGCCCATGAGCGCAAAGCTGTCCTTGTGCATGATGTATGAGGCACTCACCGACAAGGTTTTGCTCCGTTACGCCGCTCGCTGACAACAGCACCAGAGCACAACCTCGTGACGAACCCCGCACTCAGCGGGGTTCAGTCTTTATGGGGCTCCAACAGCCTCCGGTTGCATCGATCTCGCATGGCCACACGCGGTTCTCAGCGCAATGATGGCATCAAGCACATAGCTCCTGGTCGCTCATGTGCCGAATGGCCAGCCGGTCATCACAGACACAAAGCAGGGTGTTCGTTCGCGGGTCAGACAAGCTGTAGCCGAATGCAAGCAGCACCGCCAGATTGCCTCGTCTATCGAAGTATGTCTGCATGGTGATCAGGTGGCCGCTACGGTGCTTGCCTCTTGCAGCGGGTTGCGCTTTGGCGGGCGGCCCATTCGCTTACGCTCCCGCTTGATGTCGCTGGGCCAGCCTACGGCATTGAGCTTCTCCGTGAAGCGTCGCTTGGCGCTCTCCATGTCGATGCGCTTTTCCGTTTCCTCGTCTTGGTTGTCCAAGACGGTATCACTGCTCAAACGCTCCAGAGCACCACTTTCGTCATCCCCATCGTCGATCAGAGACGAGATGCTGACTTCTTCCGACCGGCTCGTGTTGATGCTCTTCTTGCCGTAGTTCGACACAACGAGCTGGGCCACACGGTAGATCACGAAGTAGACATCGGAGGTCTTCTCCAGCTTGTCGAGCATCTTCATCTGCATGACCACAGCCATGTCGGACATCACATCGTCCACCATGGTCAGGCTGACCCCACGCTTCATCATGAAATTGCGCACCATGCCTCGTACGCGAGGGCAGTTCAGCAGGGCATAAGAGACTCGGCTGGATGTTGCCCACTGCTTGCGATCCGTGTTGCACAACACCTCTTCCACTGAGCTGAAGATTTTCTTTTCGGTCATTGGGATTTCCGTCTGGTCGTTTTCTTGGCGGCAGCTTTGCGGGTGCCGGTCGAGCGTCGCGGTTTCTTCACTTCCACCTCGGCGGGCATCTGCTCGGGAGAGGGGATCAGCTTGATCGCGGTGCCATCCTTGGCTGGCAGGATGACGTGATCGACCAGGCGGCGAAGCATCTTTCGGTAGTCGTCGTAGGCAAGCTCACCCTTGGCGAGTTCTTCCAGCTTCCCCTCGAACCAGGCTGTCAGGTCTGGCCGTGTCAGCGTTGAGGGCACGCAGTTGATGTACCCGAATGCCTTGGCGGTCGGGTAATAGGTGATGACCTTGCCGGAGCGGTCTTCGCCGACCAGCTTGGCTTGTACTGCACGAGCAATGATGGCTGCCCTGGTCGCTGCGGTCCCGATCCCCTCCACCTGCTTGAGCTTGGCCTTGACCTTCGGATCAGTCACCAGGAGGTGGGCCTTCTCCATGGCCTCCAGCAACGTGATGGACGTGTACCGGCTCGGCGGCTTCGTTTGCTTGGCCTCGATGTCGATGGGGCCAGCCAGCCCGGTTTCGCCCACTTTGACTGCTGGCAGATCATCTTGCTCTGAGCCATCTGCATCCGCGCGCTGCTTCTTGGCTGCTTCGGCTCCACCAAAGAGAACCCGCCACCCTTCTGCTGTCGGTGCTCGGCCCGTGGCCTTGAAAGACTGATCCTTGACCTCTGCAACCAGCGTTGTGGCCAGGTACTCGAAGTGCGGGAAAAACTGGGCCACGTACTGTCTGCAGATCAGCTTGTAGACATTGCGCTCGATGGGGCTCAGGTTGCCCACCGGGCAGGAAGTGGATAGCGGAATGATGGCGTAGTGCTCGGCCAGCTTCGCGTCGTTCCAGGCGTCGGATTTGCGGCTCACGTCCCATCCAGCAGGGATGCTCCATGCACCCCCGAAGTTGCCAGTGATCTTCTCCAGCACAGCCTTGGCCTTGCGGTGCTCGCTCTCAGGTGCGTACTGGCATTCCGTGCGCGGGTAGCTTGTCAGCTTGTGCTTCTCGTACAGGCTTTGAGCTGCGGCCAGCACCTCGTCTGGCGAGTACCCCATGCGAGCTGCCATCTTCTGCAACTCCACCAGCGAGAAAAGAAGCGGGGGGCGCTCCTTCTTCGGCGTGGTGTCGGCCACCACAATGGTTGCGGCCTGGTTGTTGCAGCGGGCCTGGATCAACTCAACGAATTTGCGGTCGATGACGAGTTTGCCGGTGGGGTCAAACTCTGGTCTGCCCTCCCCGTCACTGGGTTTGACCCATGTAGCCACGAAGCTGTCGTGCCCGTCAATTTTGATTTTGGCCTTCAGCGAGAAGTGATCGACCGCCACAAAGCTCTCGATGTCCTTCTCGCGCTGAACCACCATGCCCACAACCGGCGTCACGACCCGGCCAATGTTGAGCACACCCTTGTGCCCCTTTTTCCACCACAGCGACGTATAGGCCCGCGTGCCGTTCATCCCGATGGCCCAGTCCGACTCGCGCCTTGCCAAGGCTGCAATGCCCAGGTTCGCATAGTCAGAGTGCGGCTTCATCTTGCGCCACGCCTCTTGGATTCCCTCTAGGGTCTGAGCGTGCAGCCACAGGCGCTTGGTGGGTCCACGGTAGCCGAAGTAGCGCAGGATGTCGTTGACGATCAACTCGCCCTCTCGGTCGGGGTCGCCGCAGTGGATCACTTCATTGGCCTGTGCCATCAGCTCCTTGAGCTTGCTCAGCCGAGCCCGAATCGATTGGGTCAACGAGCTGTTGATGACCTTGCCTTTTTCCTTCTCGAAGTTGGGCTCGATCACGAACTGATCCGGCAGCACCGGCAGCGGATCGACACGCCATGGGAACTGGTACTGGTCCCCGTAATGCTCGGGTTCAGCCAAAGCAAAGAGGTGTCCCTGGGCACCAATCACGGTGTAGTCACCAACGTGTTGGCACAAACCATCCCCTCGAACCTGCTGGCCCGTCATTTTTGACAGGGCATCCGCAATGTCGCGGCCCATGGCGGGTTTTTCGGCAATGACCAGGGTTCTAGGCATATTTGTTAAAAATGCGCGTTGCGAATATCATAGCCGACACCGAGAGACAAGCATAGAGGCTACGCCTGCTGACGACCTCGGGGACATGCGTGGCGTGGGTGGCTGGGTGCGCGACTTTCCAAAGCTCTGACATCTCCCGTGCAGTTGCCTGGCATTCCGCTGGGAACCGGCGACTCCTGTCGTCATATCGCGAAGGTTCGAGCTGCTCGCTTGGACACCGCACTTCACACATCCTCTTAGGAGCAATCATGAGCAAGCAATCCCTGTTGACACTCGGCAACTTCAACCTGTTCAAGAACACGAACAGTGAAATCGAGTTCAGCTTGTCTAAGGAGAATCGCGTCACCGCTGCCTACTCGTCTTACGACAAGAGCAAGGGATACGATGTCCGAGGCATCCGTGCCAAGTCCGGTGCTGGTGTGTCCTACATCCGCTTGTCGATTGCCATCGCTAACAGTGATGGGCAGAAGGAGTTCCACAACGGGGCGCTCTTCGTGAACGACAAGAAGGAGACCGAGAAGCATCCTGACTTCCAAGGTTCCGTGAATTTGGACAACAAGCAAGATGGACCGAAGCTGCGTCTTTCCGCCTGGAAGAAGACTGGCCCCAAGTCTGGCGACTACCTCTCCGTCAGCATCCAAGAGTTCAAGGAACAAACCGGCTCCAAGCAGCGTGGCAACACGACTGGTGGTGGCGCTTTTGATCTCGATGAACCGCAAGCCAACAGTTCTTCCAATCAGCATGAGCATGCTGACGAAGATCTCGATGTCTTTGGGGATGCTGCACCGGCCCCCTTCTAAGTCAGCCTTGCTGATCTCTTGACCAACCCCCATCGCTCCCTTCTGGGAGCGATTTCTTTGCGCAGCACGCCACGGCCTCATCCACTACCCCACCCGGCATGTCGCGTTTCTCCACTGTCGCCATATCCCTATCAGTCACTTGCACGGTCGCAAGGACACAACCAAAAGAGGATTGACATGAACAGAAACAATGTAAAGCTGCCTAACGGCTTGATCACACGCATTGACGACAGGGGCTTCATCACCGTCCCGGTAGAAATTGATTTTGAAGACTGCATCAAGCACTCAAGCTCGTGGGCCAATGCAAAGCTGAGCCAGCTCGCAACGGGTTCGGTTCTCCTGCAAGACATGACCTACCAGGTCATCGGACATCAGGGCAACCAGGTCAAGGTGCTCGTCACTGGCCGCGTCGGTCCCATCGGCGCGACGTTCGTTGATGTGGATGAATTGCCCCTCACCGAGTACGAAGTGGAGGTTACGCGGGTCAGCTATGGCTCTCGCACCATCCGTCTTTCTGCCCGGTCTGCAAATGATGCTTTCGATATTGCCGACGACGACGCTGGCAACCATTTGTACTCCGAAGATCAATTCGAGTACGTGATTGACGTAACCCCGGTTTCTGCCTGATCACTTCCCACGCCCCACTTCGGTGGGGCTTTCTTCGTTTTCCACATCTCCCCAGCAGTCATCGGCATCCCGCCGAGACACATTCACATGGAGATCGAAGATGAAGGAAGTTTTCCTTGAGCAAGGCACCCCGGATTGGCTCGCGTGGCGTGCCGGTGATGCCTACACCGACATCTACGGGACAGCCCACCAAGCTCTTGACGGCTGCCGCATCACTGCGACCGCAGCAAGCGTGTGTGGCGGCCACTCCCCCTTCTCGACTCCTCATGAGTTGTGGGGCGAGATGCTCGGCTACCGCAAGCGACAGGCATCGAACTTCGCCATGCAGCGGGGCAGTGCCTTGGAGCCCAAAGCTCGAAAGGCGTACACCCAACTTGTTGGTGAGGAGTACGAGCCGTTGTGCATCGAATCGAGCACAACTCCCTGGATTGCGGCTTCCCTCGATGGTGTTGATCTTCTGCGCACTCGCGGAGTAGAGATCAAATGCCCCATCTCGGAGACGACGCACGACATGGCCATATTGGGGGAAGTGCCGCCCTACTACTATGACCAGATCCAGTGGCAAATGTTGGCCAGTGACAATCAACTCAAGGAGATCGACTACTTCTCGTTCGCTCCTCAAATTGGTGTCGCCACGCCCATCACTGTCAAGATCGACCTGCAACGCCAGGCCGAGCTTTTGGATGCCGTCATGAAGTTCCGGTTGGCAGTGATGACTCGTGTGCCCTTGTCGGGGAGCGAGTTTGAGCAGGCTGCCAAGACCTTCCTGGTGCTCAACCGAAAGCTCAAAGAGCTGGAATCTCAACTCGATGCCGCCAAGGAGCGAGTTAAGAATCTGGCCGCTGGCAAGCCGATGCAAGGTGGCGGCGTCATGGTCACTGTTTCCAACAGCGAGGGTCGAACCTCCTGGGAGAAAGTGGCACTTGAGCTGGTCGCACGTTTTAGCGTTCCTGAAACTGAAGTGGACAGTCTGAAGCAAGCCCACAAGGGTAAGCCTTCGACCACCATCTCAGTCAAAGAGGCCGCTGACGCCGATGCGATCTATGCGGAGATCATCTCTGCAAGCCAGACCGACACATCCGTTGTCGAAATCCCCGAAGAAGCCGTGGTTCAACCACAGCCGATTTGGTGATCAATAGCTTCACAACCTCCCCATTCATTGGGGAGGTTTTTTATTGAACAAGAGGATTATTTGTTTATTGAGTCGCAGTCTTCCGGTCCGATTTGGCGTGTCAATATGTATGTGCCGTTCATATCGTTGTAAAGGTTGGAAATCGTTACGCCTGAGTTCAATAGATTTTTAATGCCTGCGTTTTTACAGTTCAAGATCAGGTGCTCCTTGTGAGCATCTGCAGAATCAGCATCACTCATGTCAACATCTTTGATGTCAACTTCTAAAAGTGTTCTATGGTAAGTGATTGATCTTTCGCCTACAACTGCCTTAGCAGGCTGCGGAAATACCCAACAGCCAAGTCCACGCCCCAGTGGCGTGATGCGTTATCAGCGTAGCACCTCAACGACCTGAAGCGACACCCACCATGCGC
>Ga0209066_10002907_pt1 | contig 20135 bp, 9 predicted proteins | sample All_14_2_FD_187198 | JGI IMG/M metagenome (GOLD analysis project Ga0209066, IMG submission 187198) | Freshwater microbial communities in response to fracking from Pennsylvania, USA - Allegheny Zone_MetaG_DW_15 (SPAdes) (version 2) ... | reverse complement strand
TTTCCGCTTGGGTCTTGTTCGGGTCGTTGATGGTTGAATCGGCTTTGGCTTCCTCCTGCTTGGCAGCGGCTTCCTCCTTATCGGCTTCCTCCTCCTCATCTTCGGCCTCTTCCTCTTCTTCTTCAGGTTCTTCTTCCTCGTCCTCCTCTTCATCGGCTTCCTCGTCACTGATGACGGGGTCTTTTTCCATATTGTAATAGATGCCGCCACCGCCGCCGTGCAGGTTCACGATGTCCATCGGCGGTGCGGGCGGCACGGCCTTGATGAGCGGCAAGCCCTTGTGCGGCTGGATGTTCGTACTGTAAAGCGCCTCCAAATCGGCGAAGAAATAGCGGAAATCGCCCGTGCCCGTTGGCCTCGCCACCGTGCCGAATTGGAACAAGGCTTTGCCCCGTAAACGGTACTCACCGTCGGGCGTTTTGCCCATTTTGATGCTGCCGTAAGCCTTGAAGCCCTCGCCCCAATCGGCCTCGTCTTCCTCGGTCTGAGGCTTGATGAAAAACAGCCCGCCCTCTATTTCCGCCGAAGCAAACTGCCCCATGACGTGGATGGTTTTCAGGCCCACGCCGTCGTAAACAATACCCCGCACAGCATCAGGTTTGGCGTAAAACGAAAGGGTGGTCGTGGCGGCAATACCCGCCGTCCTGACTTCGGTCTTCTTGGCCGCTTTGCCCTTAGCAGGGGCTTTTGGGGCTTTGGTGGTCTTCTTGGCAGTTGTCGTTTTTGCCCCCTCTTTTTTATCCTCCTCGTCCGCCTTTTCCGGCAGCAGGTTGATGGAAATGGCGAGGTTCATCGCCCAGCGTTTCGTCACTTCGCTGTATTCAAATTCAGGGGCGTCAATGGAAATCGGGAAGCCGTTCATGCCCGGTTTTTCAGGCGCTTTCTCCCGATTGCTATCGGGATTTTTTGTGGCAGGTTTTTTACCCGAACTGGCGGTGGGCTCCGTTTTTTTATCAGTGCTGGGTGTCGGTTGTTTGGGTTTGTTCCCTGCGCTTTTGCCCTTGCCCTTGGCAATGCCCTTGCTTTTTTTGTTGCTGGATTTTTTTGCGGCGGGCTTCTTTGTATCTGGTTTTTTATCGTCGGCTTTTGCAGCGGTGCTGTCTTTCTTTTCTTCACCCAATCCTTCATAAAATTCCTCGGAGAAACCAAGGCTGTAGCCCCAAGTGCCCATGTTGATGGTCTGAATGCCGCCGAGTTTGTTGCCCACGGTTACATTGCCCGGCTCTTCCTCATTGGGTTCTTTGTTGATTTTGAAACCCTCGAACGTAGCCCCCGGCAAGCTGAAATCAATGCCGAGTTCTTCCGCAATCTCCACGGCTTCCACCGCCATTTCGGTGGCTTTTTTTGAAAAAAGCAGGGTCGCCGTCCCCGTCAAATCCACCGAGGGCAGGAAGCCCGCCCTGCCATCGGGCATTTCCGTCCAATCGAAGCCGATGGTGGAGCCTTCGTCCAGGGCCAGCGTCAGGCCGGGGATGAACTCCGCCCGGAAGGCCATGCCCTCCAACGAGCCTTCGTTTTCCGGCTCCTCTTCGCCTTCTTCCACATCAATTTCTTCCCCTACGGTAAACACGGCGCCGGGGTGGTAATTGACCTCCTCCGTCTCCTCGTCCGTCTCCCGCACAAAGGCCAATTGCCCTGAATAGGCCAACAGGTCTTCCTCCGAGTCGTATTTAAACACGGGGCATCGCAGCATCCCGGCTATCTGCACGGGCATCCCTTCGTCCTCCTCCGCAGCGCCGATGAAATCAATCACGAGCGTATCGAGCGAGTACTGCCAGCCGCCCATTTTCACACCTGCATCGAAGGGTAAAATATCGTACAGCTCAAAGCTGCCCCCCATGCCATTGAAGTGAAAATCCTCGTCGGGCTTGAAGTAAATATCGGTCACGTCCACCTTGATATTCGAGGTGTCGTTGGCCACGAAGCCCTCCAATTCGGCGGTGATATGCTTGAAATAAATCCCCCTGAAATCGTGGCCCGCCTCCGCTGGCATCGAGTCCACGTTGAGGTCTTGGTCGAAATCGAAATAGACTTCCATCGCCGTTCCTTCGTGGAAAATCAAGCCCTCCTGCCCGTCCGCCACAAACTGCAAAGGCTTGCCGTCGGCGGTCTCGCTTTTCACGGCTCCGATGAAATCGCCCAGTTCCAGCTCGCTGTCGAGGTTGAAATCATGCACAAAGCTGAAGGCAAACTGCAACTGGCTTTCCGCCTCCGAGGGGCTTTCCTTTCCGTTGTCCCGGTACTTGAGTTGGGCATCGGGGAAGTCGGTTTCCTCGCCCTCCTCGTCCACCGTCACCTCGCTGAACGGCACGGCATATTCCCCCTGAATCACGAATTTTTGAAAACCCTCACAGAGCAAATGCGCATAGCTATCCTTGTGCGGGTCGGGAATACTGTCCTTCGGCTCCGATTTTTTGAAAAAAACCGCAGGACTTTCCTCGCCGTCGTTGAAATCGGGGTCGTTCACGGCCACGTCCTCGGCGAGGAACATGTAAAAATCGGCCATGTCCACCGAGGTCGGGCTGACCCGCACCTTGGGCCGCACGAACTGGGCATAACTGCTATCGTTCACCTGCACCAACAGCGTGAACTCCACGCTGGTATTCTGCTCGGTGTAAGCCGTACTCGACGCCTCAAAATCGGTGATGAGCAAGCGGCTGTTCTTCGGCAACTGGTTGTTCGTCATGCCCATTTTCGTGAGCAAATCGGGCGTCAGGTACAGCGGCAATTGGCGGGGGCCGTCGGTGGGCAGTTCGTCAATTTTTTCAAAAGTAAAATCGGTCGAGCTTCGCTCAATAGCGACCTTGGCCTTCGTGCCTTCCATGTCGAGCTGGAGGTCGAGGAAGGTTAGGTTCAGCACCTCGTCCACGAGCGGGAAGCCGCCGACGAGGTGGTTGCGCAAGTTTTCGATAGTGGCCGTTTCGTAGGCATCGAGCAGTTGGCTGTTTTGCTCCGCAAAATCGGGGGCGTCCGCTGTGGCGAGGCCGCTGCTGTTTTCACCGAAATTTCCGCCAACGGCGGGCGCATAAAACTGATGGTAGGTACGGCGGAGCATTTGGTCAAGCTCCTCCGGCTGCATCTCCTCGAAAGGCACGAAGGCGTGGCAATTGCAGTCCACCTCCTCCGTCTGCACCTCGATGCGGTCGAACTCGAAGCCGTCGCCATTGGCTTTTGCTTTCGCAAAAAACGTGAACTGGACGAGGTTCTGGCCTTTTTTAACCACCACTTGGAAGCCCAGTTCTTCCCGTCCGTTGCCGTCGTTTTCCTTGTAAACCAAGCGGATTTGTCCCACCTTGGCAGGCATTTTCCCGATGGTCAGCCCCAGCGAATCGGGCGTGTAATTGCCGAGCACGTAGCGTTCCTCCGGCAGTTTGAAGGGGTCAATTTGCAGGCTTCCAATGTGCAGGTTCTCCAATTTGAACTCCGGTGAGCTGGCCGTGTAGCCAAAAATCTGCTTGAGCCGCTGCTTGATGATGGCCTTGTTGCCCACCAGCCTATCGTCAAATTCCTTCGGGCCAATTTCCATCGAAAACACGCCGCTCAGGTCGGCATCGGGCATGAATTTTTTGCCCGCAGGGCCAAAATCCTTGAGCACCGCCCGCACCTTTGACGCAGCACCGACGGCCATTTTCCCATTCCAAAGGCGCATGGTGCGCTGGCCCTGCACGAGGTCAATCTGCAAGCTCGTCTGCCCAAAGGTGTTGAGTTCGGAGGCGTAGTTGAACGGCTCGTCCAGCACGGGCACTTTCACCTGCCCCGACATCCAGGTGCGCTGCGCCTCGCCCGCTGCGATTTGCAATTGCAGGCTGTCAATGGAATAGGGCCAGGTGCCGAGCCGCCCTTTGCTCAATGAAAGCAGGTTGGTTTTGCTGAAATGCCCATGCCCACCCGACCAGTCGAGCACAAAGTCGCCATTGTCGAGCTGCACGGGCTTGCCGTCGCCCAAGAGGTTCAAATCGGCGGGGAGATTGGCCTCCACGTCGCTCAGGTAAAGCCCCTGCCACCATTCATTGGTTGGTTCGGCGTAGAAGCGTTCGAGCTTGTTTTGCTCCAATTTTTTACCATCAGCCAAGTCAAGCGTGCCATTTTTCACCTTGAACTGGTAGCCCGGCAGCTTGGGCAGCGTGAAGCCGTCCAGCTTTTTGATGCCCCCAAAATAATTGTTCGGGTCGGCCTTGTTGCTGGCCAAACGGAAGCGGGCTTCACGGCCCTCCAGCGATTTCATCATGGTGGAATCAATGACGAACTCGGTGTCGAGGAAGAGCGATTTGAAGCCGCCGCAGTCAATGTCCATGCCCGTTTTGTCGGTTTCGCCGCCGTTGCCAGCGAAGAAAATCCCGGCAAAATTGGCGTAGGGACTCTCCCCATGTTGCACTTTGAGGCGGGCGCCGTTTTTTACACCGTAGGGCGTGATGGGCACCTCCGTCGGGCCGAAACCGTTGAGCGAGCCGTCCTCGTTGACCTGATAGCCGGTGCAGGTCATCGTGGCGTTTCGGGGCGTGAACTTGATTTCGTTGACGATGACCATATACGGCCCTTCCTCGCTCGGAATGCCGAGTGGCAGGATGACCGCAGCGCCGTTGATGTCCATTTGGTCGGTCAGGGCGTTTCGGAGCGGTCCATTTTCAAAATCATTTTTTATTTGGGAAAAATAATAGTCCGCCGGATAGCTGCCGTCCTGCATTTCATAATAATACTGCGGCGTGTTTGCGACACCATAAATGCTATGCACTTCGTAACAGCGATTGGAATTGGGTTTTACTTTCAACCGCCTGAAATCCACCATGATGGGAGCACTTAGCATCGGTATTTTGATGGTGCCCCGGCCATCGTAGCCATTGCCCCGGTCAACCGCCGTTTCCACCACGAGGTCGAACCAGCCGACCTTGACCGTGTCGCCCGCTGCAACCACCGCCGGGACGTAATCTTGGGCGAAAATCGGCCCGAAGTCCGTGTCGAAGACCTCGCAGCCTTGCGGTGGCACCCGGTCTTCCTCCATTTGCTCGGCAGCCTGCGGGCCACCAAAAGGGGCAAAGCCTTCGCCGTAAACAAAGGGGCAGACCAAACTATAACCATAGTTCCGGAAAATAAGGCCGGATTTCAACATGCTGCGGGCCTGTACCCGCCAAGCGTAGATTTGGCCGGGCTGCAGGATGGGGTCGGTCGGGCCGTAAATCAGCGAAGGGGACATGGTGGTGCGCTCCATGATTTTCAGGCTGAAATCGAAGCCATCGTTGGGGTCCACACCGGGCTGGAGCTGCACCAATTGGAACAGGTACTCGACCGGGGCGGGGCTGTTGCCGGAGCCGTTGTGCAGGGGCGTCCAAGTGAAAGTTTGGTTGAGGAAATCGGATTCCGGTACGTTGCTGCCGCAATAGGGCGTCTGTAATATCGGCGGTTCGTTGAGGAAAAAGCCGCCTGTGACGCAGGTTTTGCGGGAAATCGGCACGTTGCGCTCCAAGTCAATCACTTCGAGGCAGAGGCGGTTCAGCCCTTCGGGAATGATGACCGAGCCTTGGCCCTGGCCCGCTGCACCGATGAGCGCCTCGGGCTGGAGGTAGGCTTGCAAGGCAAAGCCGTCGAGGGTGACGGGCTGGTTCTTGTTCAGGCGCATGGGCTGGAAGCCGTAGTTGGGGTCGGTGGTGTAGAGCGTTTGGCCGTTGTTTTCGATATAGAGTTTCAGGCGGGTATCTCGGTACGGCTCGATGGGGTCGGTGAGGGCGGCGGTGAAGACGAGGTCTTGCGCCCGCTGCGTGCCATACACGCTGAGGTCGAGGGAATGGGGCGGAATGAGCAGGCCCGTGAGCGACACGGGATAGACTTGCTGCGCAAAGGCGGTTTTTGCGAAGAAAATGAATGTGAATATTGGGAGTAAACGGCTGCTCATACTTAATTTGTCATTGAAGTCATTGGGGTCATTGGTCATTGGGGGTGTTTTTCATTTTGAGAGCTTTGGGTTATATTTGTCAAAAAATCGAGTCAATGCAAATCATCATCGAAGTCAAAAACCACCAAGTTTTTCAGCGATTGCTTGACCTGCTTCGGGTGACTGAGTGGTTGGGCGGTGTCAAGGTTTGGAAGAAATCCAACGAACAGGCTTCCAAGGAAATGGTCTATGACTTTTCAATGCCTTCCCCAAAACCTGGTCAAAATGGTATCTCTCACTTGGCTGGGGCTTGGAAGGATTGGGACGAACAAGCGTTTGAAGACTTCCTGAAAGTTACCCGTGAATCCAGAAATGAGCTTTTCACGCCCCGCCATATTGAGCTATGAAAGAACCACTGCTTGACACTGACACACTTTCCTATTTCCTCAAGGGCTTCCCAAATGTCGTAAGGCAAACCAATGAATCTTTCAATCAATTTGGCTACCTCAACATCAGTGTTGTCACCTACTATGAATTGCTCAATGGGTTGCTTTATAAGGATGCCCAAAAGCAAATGGCCAATTTTCTGGAACTTGTGAATTCCTGTCAAATCCTGCCAATCACTACCGAAATAGCTCACCTTGCTGCTCAAATCCAAGTCGAACTGAAGCTAAACGGTCGCATCATCGGTCATACGGATGTTCTGATTGGCGCAACTGCCATTCATCACAACTTCAAGATTGTCACAAACAACCAAGCCCATTTTACCCAAATTTCAAACCTTGAATTGGACAACTGGATTTGAATCTCGCACAGCTTTCTGCACATCAAATTCCATCCATTTTATTGCTCTTCGAAGGCTTTTCCTCCTTCTCCTTCCGCATAAACCTATACTGATACCCCACCGTCCCCACCACCTCGCCGAACTTATCGGAAGCCGTGGCGCTCGTGTTCTTCGTGCTCAGCAGCATCCAATTCATCGAAAGGGAATGGGCATCGCTCAGGTTCCAGTTTAAGTTGAGGCCCGTGGTGAAATTGCCGTTGTTGCCGAGGCTTTCGGTCACGGTGTAGAAATAGTTGAGGTCGAGGCCCGTGGAGAGCTTGCCTTCCAGCCAATTTTTGGTCGTACCCAGACCCGTTCCATAGCGGCGCACCAGCAGCGATGACAGTTCATTTTGGTTGAAATTGGCCTTGGCCGAAAAGCCCCAGCCCGATGTGCCGAGCGCCAGCGAATAGACGAAATTGCCCACGAGCATCTGCGAAAAGGCGCTCGTGGAGGGGTCTTCCACATCATCAGTCACGAGCTGGGCATTGCCCGTCAGGTTGAAGACGTGCTGCCGCTGCGAGCTGGTATCGGCGATGGTGTAGGTGGCGCTGAACCCGGCGTCCTGCGTGACGATGAGCACGTTGAGCACGGGGTCGGCGGGGTCGAGGAGGTAGGCCACATCGGCGGAATTGTTGGAGTAATTGGCCGTAAGGCTTAGCGGCCCTTTGCTGTACGATGCATCTAGGTTGCCGACGAAGCGGCTGAGGCGGTTGGGCTTCGAGCCGTCGAGGTTGTTGCGCTGGATGCCACCGCTGGCGTTCAAGGCGATGGCCTGTTGGAACAGGCTGGTGCTGAGGTTCAGCGTCCATTCTTCAATGTCGCTGTTGAAGAAATAAGCGCCCAAAGTCTTGTAGCCGGGATCCACCCGGCGGTACTTCAAACCAAGACTGTACGCCGAAGCCTGGTAATCGAAATTGGCCTCGGCGGCAGTCTTGTACTTTGTTGTTTTACGTCCTTGGAACAAAAAATTGGGGTGCGGGAACTGGTTAGGGGCCTCGTCGTCCCGCATGTTTGGCGAGAGGGCGCTCGCCCCGAGGTCGGCTTTCAGCCGGAATTTTTTGAACAAGGTTTTTTGGAAAACAAGGCCCAAAGCCTCGTTGTGCTCCGGTGAAATGAGTTGCGGCAGCGTATCCGGGATGAAAATGGAGTTTTCGAGGTCTTTTGCCTGAAAAAGCACGAGGTCAATAAAATCCTCTTGCGTACCATAGCCGACCTTCACGCCCCAACCTTTCCGTTGGAATTTGGGCAGCCTTGGCTCCACCAGTGAGAGGTCAATCGGCTCGGCCTTCGCCAATTGGCCGACCATCGCCCCAATGCGCAGCTTGCCGGGCGTCAGCTCCGTACCAGCGCCGAGGAAGATGAGGTTCGACATGGTGTATTGCGAAAAATTCATGCTGCGGTGGCCGAAATGCGTCTTTATCCATTTGTACCGAGGGCTGACGCCAAAACGCACGAAGCGCTGTTTTTGCGCAGCAATGCTGTTCTTTAAATCCCGCTTGAAGGCGTTGTACAATTCCTTTGGATTGGGGTAGGAATGCTCGGTGTTCTTGGCAGCAATGGTGAGCGAGAAAGGCAGATTCAGCTTGTAAATCCTTGCGTTGAAATTGGCGTTGGCGGTGTAGAGGAAGGGGTCTTGGCGGGGCGTGGTGCCGAGGGCGTTGTAGGAGCGCATGTTAACGCCGAAGCCGCCGCTGTAGTCGAAGGGCTTGCCGAAGTCGGTGAAATCGCTGAAGAGGCCCTTGACGTAAGTGGGGAAAAAGCCTTTTTTGGTCGTGGCCTCCAAGTCCTCGAAATCCGCCACCTGCTGCGCCATGAGCGTGACCGCCAATAGCGAAAACAGGGCAAAGGCGTAAATTTTCTTCATGCTTAAGTCGGTTTCAGGCTGTCTGCCGCAAAAATAAAAAAGTGGTTTTAGCTTGAAATCTAGCTCCTAAAAATGCGCAGGGAAAACTGGTATCCAAGATGATTTTAAGAAATACAAAACTGACAAATCCAAGGCGAGACGGGCTGGTCGCTGCGTCTCAAACATTGGTAAATTCGTTGCATGGTTGGCTACAACCCATGCAACGAATCTCATAAAACACTGAAAGCCAGTTACTTGGAAAGGGAACTTGGCGCAAGGCCAAAAGCATCTTGGAAGCATTTAGAGAAATGCGAAATATCCTTGAAACCCACTTTGTAGGCTACCTCCTTGACGGAGAATTTATGTGTTTCGAGCAATATTTTGGCTTGCTGCATCCGGTAGTCCCGGATAAAATCGGAGGGAGAAACTTCAGTCAGGGCCTTCATTTTTCGGAAAAGCTGGCTGCGGCTCATGCCGATTTGGTCGCAGAGTTGCGGCAGCGCAAAATTCTCGTCGGCAAAATTTTCCGCCACCACCTTCCTCACTTTTTGGATGAAAGCATCTTCGATGGCAATGTCTTCGCTTGGAACTGCATTTTGCGAAGCGAAAAAAGCCACCATGCGCCGACGGTTTTCCAGCATCATTTCCAGCGTGGCGAGCAGTTCTTTTTTGTCAAACGGTTTGGAAAGATAGGCGTCCGCCCCCCGCTTCAGCCCGGCCACCTTCGATTCGGCATCGGCCTTCGCCGTCAGCAGCACGATGGGAATATGGCTGGTCAGTTGGTCGTTTTTCAAGGTGTCGAGCACCTGATAGCCGTCCTTTTCGGGCATCATCACGTCGCTGAGGATGAGGTCGGGCAGGTTTTCCAGCGCCATTTCTATACCGATACGCCCGTTGTAAGCCACCGACACGTGGTATTTCTCGGATAAAATGGATTTCAGGTAGGCCACCACATCGGCGTTGTCTTCGATGAGGAGGAGGTTGTTGGACTGTTGGATTGTTGGATTGTTGCGTTCATGGCTACCCCCTGACTCCCTAAAGGGGGAACCTGAATCCATGATACCAGAGCTGATGCCCTCATGTACAAGTTCCGCAGAAATTAGCGATTGTGGTTCCCCTTTAGGGGTCAGGGGCTGAGAAACGAGAGTCTGCGTCCCCGGCGAATGCCCCACTGGCAGCCTCACCGCAAACGTCGTTCCTTTCCCAAGTTCGCTTTCCACCCCGATTTCACCGCCCATCAGCTTCACCAGTTCCAAGGTATGCGCCAAACCAATGCCCGTTCCCTCGCCTGCCCGTGTGGTGGAGTCGTCCACTTGGTAAAAGCGGTCGAAGATATGCGGCAACTCAGCGGCGGGGATGCCGATGCCAGTGTCGGAGACAGAGATAATGAGGGATGAGGGATGAGGGATGAGGGATGAACCCACGACGCCCCTCATCCCTGATTCCTCATCCCTCATCCCTCGTCCCTCACTCCTCATCCCTAATCTCTCATCCCTCACCCCTACACTGACTTCTCCGCCCGACGGCGTGAACTTGAGGGCATTGCCAATCAGGTTGGTCATCACCTGCTGTACCTGTTCGGGATCGAAGTCCATTTCCAGTTTGTCGAGGGTGGTCAAAAAGCGGAGCGATAGGTTCAGCCCGTTGGCGTAGCTCTGGAAGCTCTCGGTCACATAGCGCAAAAACGGCACGATGTCGCCGTGCCGGAGCTTCAAATTGAAGGATTTGTCCTCCAGTTTTGACAGGTCCAAAAGCTGGTTGACGAGGCGCAGCAAGTTTTGCCCGTTCCTTTTCACCAGTGCCAAAGTCTTGTCAATGCGGCTCCGTTCCTGACTGCCAACTGCCAACTGCCAACTACCAGCCTCCAGTTCCTCGGCCATTCCCAAAATCACGGTCAGCGGCGTGCGGAACTCATGCGTGATGTTCGTGTAAAGCCGGCTCTTGAAGGCGTCCAGTTCCTTCAGGCGCTGGGCTTCCTGCTGCTCGTTTTGAAGCTGGTTTTGCAGTTCCCAGCGTTTTTTCAAAAAAAGGAAAACGGCGTAGGCGGCGGCCATCAGGAGCAGTGCGTAAAGCAGGTAGGCCCACCAAGTTGCCCACCACGGCGGATGCACGATGAGCGGCATGGCGATTTCCTTCGCCAACCAGTTGCCACGTGCATCCAGCACTTTTACCCGAAAAACATAGTGGCCGGGCGGCAGGCTGCTGAAGGTCACGCTGGTGTTTTTGGAGGGCGGCGACCAGGTGGTGTGCAGGCCGTCGAGCTTGTAACTGTACAAGGCTTGGTTGCTTTTTTCATTGCCGTACACCCCAAAATCCAAGGTGACAATACGGTTGCGAGCAAAAATATCGAGTGGCTGCGATGGGTCGTTGAACGCCCGCACCAAGATGCTGTCCGCCCCGTCCTCCGTCATGGTCACGCTGCGCAACAGGAGGCGTTCATTGGAATTTTTATCGGAAAAACCGGCCATCACGTCCTGCGGGTAAAATGCCGTGACGCCCTTCACGCCACCGAAAAACATCCGCCCGTCGGAAGCCTTGAAAAAACTGACCCGGTTGAACTCATTGTCGGCGAGGCCGTCTTCCTTGAAAAAATTGAAAAAGCGCCCGCTGGCGATGCTCAGTCTGCTCAAGCCGTTGAAGGTGGAAATCCAGAGGCAGGAGTCGCCCTCCGGCAGCAGCCCGACGATGATTTCATTGGGCAGGCCGTCTTTTTGGGTGTAGATTTTCTTGGTCTTTTTTTCATAGTTGAAATACCAGAGACCATGCTCCGTGCCTATCCAGAGCACCCCCTTGCCATCTGGATAGAGGCAGTTGCGGGTGGAACCGATTTTTGGGGCGGACTTCGACCAGTTGGTAAGGGTCCGTTCCACGGGGTCAAGCGTACACAAGTCGTAATCTGCGAAAAACCAGAGTTGCTGGTTGTGGCTGTCGTAAACGATGTCGCTGCTGAAGTTTTGGCCGGGAACGTCTTTCATTTTGGCCCATTGCGGCGGCGATTTGGCTTCGTCCAGTTCGAAGAAATCATCGGCTTTCACGCGCCAGATTTTGCCGTTGGCATCCTTGGCGTACAGGCCGCCGTCGGTAGAATTCAAGTAGCAGTTGTAGGGGTTTCCGAGCGTATTTTTTGCCAAGTCCAGCACACGCCCGTCGTTCAGCAGCAGTTTGCCTTCGTCGTAAAACAGGTCATAAGGCACATTCCCAGAGGAGGGCAGAATTGGTCGGCCATCGGTGCTGCCGTCCTTGTTGATTTTGAAAATATTGTTGTAAAAACTGGCGTAAACATTCCCCTCATCGTCCTCTGCAAAGCCCCTGAAACTGCAGTAGCCACCGCAGTTTTGGTTTTCTTCGGTGAAATAATTGTGGAAAATTTCCACCTGCGGCGTGACCTTCAGGAGGCCATCCGTGGACACCACCCAGATATTGTTTTTCTTGTCCTGGTACAAGATACCGAGCGAAACGGAGTGGGGGATGATTTTTTCCAGATCCGTTTGATAGCTGTAAAACCTATCCTGTTTGGCATTGTAAAAAAACAGGTTTCGGGAATTGGCGCTCGCCCAGATATTGCCATCGGGGGTGGCCAGCACGTTATCGAGCGCAAACTTGAAGGATTGGGTAAAACGGTTGATGGGATGCGGCTCGAATGCCTGCCGCTGTGGGTTCCACCGAAAGATTTTCTGATTGGTGACGAGAAGTGGTGCTCTATCGTGGGCCTGTACCAAAATGCTTAAGCCACCCGGAAAGATAAAGGCATTCGCGTTGCGCAGTTTTTTGCCATTTTTATCAAAAACCAGCACGTCGTCCAATGCCTTGTTGATGAAAAAAACATGGCCCTGACTGTCTCCCGCAACGGTCCGCATGAAAAAATCCTTGGCCGTGTTGACGCCCGAAAACTTGGACAGTTTCCCGATTTTTCCGTTATCAAGCCATAATATATAGACTATGCCAGCGGGTTCCGGCCCCGAGCAGATGACCACATGCTGGTCATCAATTTTGATGCATTGAGCGCTCAGCGTGTCGGCGGATGGCGGCAGGTATCTCGATATGGGTTCGGCGGTTTCTTGACCCGTTAGGGTGTTAAGCTGGGTTAACTGGCCGTTCTCCATGAACAGCAGCATATTGCCACTAGTGGAGATTTCAGAGATATACTGGCGGTTTGCCCGAAAAACGGGGCTTTTTGAATTGGCGCTGGTGAGGAACTGGTTGCCGTCGAAGCGCACCAGTTTTCCGATGGCATTGACCCAGAGGAAGCCTTGGGTATCTTGAACCACCCGGTGCGTCCAGTTTTGCGGCAGGCCGTCGGCAATCGTGTACAATCGGAAGTCCATTTTTTGCGCAGCGGCAAAAAGCAGGAAAAACAAGACCATCCAGCTTGTAAGTGCGGTTTTGCGCATGAGGGTATTGACGCGTTGTGCTGCAAAATTAATACAGTTTAACAGGATTCATCAATGACCATAGCTGTCCATGCGAGTGGTGCCGCCGAATAAGTATAGACTGTCCATGTTGAACTCACTTTCGATGGTCAACCTTTTTCAGGACAAGACAAACTAAGGAAAATTATATTAAACATAAATGGCATTATGGGTAAAAAATGACCTGCTCACCAACTGGTACTTTTCTGCAAAAATCCTGTATGATTTTACAAGACTACGCCGATTTTTGAATCGGTACGATATATTTACATTCCGATGAACTGGAGTCTAGCAGGCATAAACAAACCTTCATTGCCCACCATTTTGCGTAGCCAATTAATACCCGTATTGGTACTGATAGTGCTTTTTGCAGGCGCTTGTCAAAAAGACGTTTCCCGTCAGGGCAGCAACAATGTCCTGTACTGGTCGAGCAACAACGGCGGCGAAATCAAGTTCGCAAAATGGGCAGTTGAAAACTGGAACAAATCCCACCCCGACCAGCCCGTCCATTTCCAACCCATTCCCGAAGGGCAGTCCAGCGAGGAAATCATCCTTGCCGCCGTCGTGGCAAAAACGACGCCCGACATCTACTCGAACATCTGGCAAGGGCTTGTGGAATTTTACGGCAGATCCGGCATCCTCGTGCCCTTGGACACCCTCAACGGCTTCACGGAGTTTTTGCAGCAACGCTGCGACTCATTGACCATTGCTGAAATCACCTCCAGCGACGGCCATATCTACCAAGTGCCCTGGAAAATCAACCCGTTCATGACCATTTACAACGAACGGATTTTGAAGGAAATGGGCCTCGATTCCTTTCCCAGCAGCTATTCCAGCTATTTGGCGGCAGCCGAAAAATTCAAAAAAGACACCAACGGCGATGGCTACGTGGACCAGTGGTTCGGTAACACGTCCGTGAAACTGGCGTGGTACCAGCGGCTGTTCAATTTCTACCCGCTCTACCTCGCCGCCTCCGGCGGGATGCCCATCATCAAGGACAATCGGGCTAATTTCAACAACGAGCATGCCGTCGGCGTCTTCCGGTTTCTGCAGGAATTGTATCAAAAAAACTACTTCTCGAAGCAGGCAGAATCGGCGGCGCAAGACCTTTTCATCGCTGAAAAATATGCGACGAAATGGACAGGCCCTTGGGAAATCGAGTACCTCGAAAAGTTCAAGCGGGAGGGCTTCAGCTATAATTTCCACCCGATGCCCGTGCCGGACGGCCACACGGGGCCGATATACACTTACTGCGACCCGAAAAGCATGGTGATTTTCAATACCTGCAAAAATCCGCAACTGGCATTCGAATTCATCAAAAGCATGATGAGCGAAGCGGGCGATTTGGAATTTCTGAATACCACCAACCAGTTGCCACGTCGAAAAAACATGGCCGAACTGCCCGGTTTTCAGGCTTTTTTTGATAAAAATCCCAAGATGCAAGCCTTTGCCGAGCAAGCCGCCCATGTGCGGGGTGCTGACAATTGCGAGTACCTGATTGAGGTTTTCGACATCATTTCGCAGGAATACGAAGCCTGCGTGCTCTACGGAACCAAGACGCCCGAAGACGCCATCGCCGATGCGGAAGCTGCGGTGAACGTGCTGCTGCGGGCGAATGAGAAATGAACCTTTTTAGCGTGGTTGATAAGGGTTGATGAAGGTTTATAAAAGGTTGATAATCAACCTTTTATAAACCTTCATCAACCCTTATCAACCCAAAAAAAATATGCCAAGTCAACTAAGGAAACGACTGCTGCCCTACTTGATTGTATCGCCCTACCTGATACATGTGGTGCTGTTCGTGCTGTTTCCGGTGGTGTTTTCCATCGTGCTGACCTTCCACAAATGGAACATCATTTCGCCGATGGAATTCGTGGGCGTGGACAATTACCTGCACCTCTTCCAAGACCGCCTTTTCTGGAAATCCATCCTCAACACACTGCAATTTCTGCTCGTCCACATCCCGCTGCAAATCGGGATTGCTTTGCTTCTGGCGTATTTTTTAAATGAAAAATTGGCGCTTCGGGCCTTCTTCCGAGCCTCGTTTTTCTTGCCAGTCGTCATTTCTGGGGTGGTCGTCACTATCCTTTGGCAGCAACTCTACGGCTTGGAAACGGGCATCCTCAACCGCCTGCTCATCAGTTTCGGCCTAGGCCGGGTGGATTGGCTTTCCAACCCCAAAATCGCCATCGTATCCATTGCCATCATGGCCACTTGGAAGAACGTCGGGCTGTACGTTATCCTATTCCTCGTAGGCTTGCAAACCGTGCCGAGGAGCTATTACGAGGCCGCCGAAGTGGAGGGAGCTACCGCTTGGCAGCAATTCCGGTACATCACGCTGCCCGCCATCAATCCCACGATTTTCATGGTGGTCATCCTCTCGACGGTGGGCGGGTTCAGCCTGTTCATCGAGCCGTACATCATGACCGACGGCGGCCCACTGAACAGTACGCTCTCGGCCATGCTTTACATTTACAAACAAGCTTTTGGCTACTACCACATGGGCTATTCGGCCACGCTGGGGATATTTTTTGCCATCCTCATCATGGGCGTGGTGGCGCTGCAAAAAATGTTTTTGGAGAAAGAAGAATGAATTAGGATTGGAAAGCCCGCAGGGATTTCTAAGCCTGAGTGGTAGGCTTAGAAATCCTTTCAGGCTTTCCAATCCATGACCAATAAATGAAGCTATCCAAACTCATACTCTACTTGTTCATGACGGCAGCGGCGCTGTCGTTCCTCTATCCATTTTACTGGATGATCGTGGCGTCGTTGACGCCGGAGGCGCAGATAGGGGAACTGGGTTTGTTGCCAAAAACCCTAACCGCCGACAACTACACGCAGATGTTCGCCAAAATCCCCATCTGGCGGTCGCTGCTGAACAGCACCTTCGTGGCGCTCCTCGCCACCTTTGGCGTCTTGGTTTTTGGTGCAATGACGGGGTACGCACTCGCCAAGCTCCGTTTCCGAGGGCGAAACCTGCTGTTCTTCGTAATCATTTTCACCATGACGCTGCCGTTCCAGATCACGCTCATACCGAATTACATTCTCATGGTGAAACTCGAATGGGTGGACACCCTGGCGGCGCTTGTCGTGCCAGCGCTGAACAGTGCCTTCGCCATTTTGCTGTTCCGCCAAGCCTTCCAGACCATCCCCGACGACCTGATTGACGCCGCCCGCATGGACGGTTGCGGCGAGCTGCGCATCGTTTTCCAAATCCTCTGCCCCAATATCCTGCCGACCATCATCACCGTCGGGATTTTGACGTTCATGAACTCCTGGAACGACGTGCTTTGGCCGCTCATCGTCATTCGGGACGAGCAGTTGATGACCATGCCGCAGCTCGTCACACTCTTCGCCGTAGGCGGGCGGGCGGAAGCGCAATTGGGCGTGAAACTGGCGGCTGCCGTGCTGCTTGCGCTGCCCATCATCATTGCCTACGCCATTTTCCAACGACATTTCATTCAGAGCATGGCGTCTTCTGGTTTGAAAAGTTGATAAAAAAACGTAGCACTACGTCGGTGAGGTTTAAAACCTCGCCAACGTTTCTGACACCATATTATACTATAAAAAATTTCCATGATTCCAGTAAAAAGAACGGACATCCGACTGAAAGCCAACCCCAAAAGCGTCATCCTCAAGTTTTTGGAATTTAAAAACCCCGCCCGTTTCGAGGCCGTCATCACGGCGGTTTTGGTGATGGACGATTCAGAGGTGGAAGCCCAGTTGCAAGTCATTTTTGCCGAATTTGAGCATCGCCATTTCAACCTGCGGGGCACATTTTTGGAGAACTACGAGCGGCTGGCGCAATACATCACCGAGGAAGTTTCCGAAGCAAAAAAAATGCTCATCGGGGCCTACTTCACGCATGAGTACAGCGTGCAAGCAGCAGCACTTTTCAATCCATCCATCGTTCCGCACCCCGACCAATCGGGCTTGGCCGCTGGCCAGCTCCGCTTCATCCTTACCCTGCGGGCAACGGGTGAAGGGCATATTTCCTCCATCGCCTTCATGACGGGGGTTTTGGATGAAAACGGCGATGCAAAACTCGACCCGCAAAACTCGAAAGTGAGCAGCGGCAGACGAGCCTTGAGCTTGGTTTTCCCCAAAAATTTCCTCCTCGAACGCGTCAAAGTGGACGAGGAATCCTTGCAGCAACTCGCCGACCTGCTGCCCGAAACCTTCACCGAAAAACAGGTGCTGGAACTCGTGGAAGACCAGCCATTGCTGAAAGAAAGCATCCTCAAGATTTTCGACGACAACTACGATGTGCGCTTCCCGGACGACTCCCCGCTCGATACACGGGTGCTGTTCCCGATGTCCCGTGCCGAGTCGAACGGCATGGAGGACGCCCGTTTTGTGCAGTTTGAAAATGGTGGCTCCAAGACCTATTTTGGCACCTACACCGCCTACAACGGCATGGTCATCACCCCGCAACTCATCGAAACCGACGACTTCAAGTACTTCAAAATTAGGCCCTTGCACGGTGCAGCGGCCTCGGATAAAGGCATGGCGCTTTTCCCCCGAAAAATAAAAGGCCAGTACGCCATGATCGGTCGGCAAGGGGGCCGCAGCATGTCCATCATGTACTCCGACGACCACTACCGATGGGAGGCTCACCCGCCGCTCCAGCACCCAAAACGCAGTTGGGAACTGCTACAAATGGGCAATTGCGGCAGCCCCGTCGAAACGCCACACGGCTGGCTACTGCTCACCCACGCCGTCGGGCCGATGCGCAAATACGTGCTCAGCCTCAGCCTGCTCGACCTCGACAATCCTGACCGGGTCATCGCCAGCTTGGAGCACCCGCTGCTCAGCCCGAACGAGGAGGAACGAGAAGGCTATGTGCCCAACGTGCTCTACACCTGCGGTATGATCCTGCACGCCGGAAAGCTCGTCATCCCCTACGCCATGTCCGACAACGCCATCAGTTTTGCGGTGGTGGAAGTGGAAGACGTGCTTTCGGAATTGGCAGTTGGTAGCCAGCAGTTGGCAGTCAGTGGCGGGTAATCTTTGGTTGTCAGCATTTTTCAAATTAAATTAGTCTAGAATACCTTGGTAATATAATGAAGAACCATTTCCTGATTTTAATGCTGGGTTATATTTTTTCAGCTTGTGTTTCGCAAGAAAAGCAACCTGTTGTTGCCGCTTCGCAATGGGTCAATCCAACGCACCTCAATCATTTGTACGAGGAAGTAAAAATGGGGGAAGACACGGTCGGCGCTATTTGGATTTATTGCGAAGCGCCCGATTTCCACCACGTCGGCGACTCAGACGAGGGCTTCACCTGCGTGGATGACGTGGCCCGTGCGCTGGTTTTTTACTGCCGTTTTTATCAGGAAACCCCATCACCAGAGGTGCTGCGGAAAATCAAATCATTGACGGCCTTCGTGTTGAAAATGCAGGCGGAGAACGGTTATTTCTACAATTTTTTGTTGCCCGGCGGGCAAATAAACACAACGCACCAAAACAGTACCGCCATCGCCAGTTGGTGGTCGTGGCGGGCATTGTGGGGGCTTTCGGAAGTTGGTTTGCTGCGTAATACGGAACTTGCCGACCTGCAAAAACAGGTGAAGCCAGCGATGGATATTTTGGTGAGAAACATGCAGGGGATTTGTCCGTCCAGCCAAGACACGATTGTTTATGATGGCGTGGTGCTACCGAAATGCCTGGGTGAATGCGGTGCTGACCAGACCAGCGTGATGTTGCTCGGCCTCGCCAATTTTTACCAAACCAATCCATCGGACAGTCTGAAAAACCTGCTGCTTTCGCTCGGCGACCAATTGCTCATGATGCAAAAAGGCGGGGAAGGCGACCTTCCTTTCGGTGCTTTTATGAGCTGGCGCAACAACTGGCATGGCTGGGGAAACACGCAGGCTTACGCCTTGCTCCGAGCGGGAAAGGCGATGCAGCACCAGCCGTTCATTGACGCTGGGTTGGCGGAGGTTCGGAATTTTTATCCGCAAGTGCTGAAACTGGGCTTCCTGCGGGAGTTCAAATTGTTGAAAACGGACAGCCTTTTTTCCATGCAAGATGTGAAGCAACTGCCGCAGATTGCCTACGACATCAGCCCGATGGTGCTGGCTTCTGCCACGGCTTTTGAGCTGACGCAGGATACAATTTTTGCGAAGCAAACGGGCCAGTTGGCGACTTGGTTTTTCGGGAACAACCCCGCCAAGAAGCCGATGTACGATCCTGCATCGGGCCGCTGTCTGGACGGCATCAATTCACCGACGGAACTGAACCAGAATTCTGGCGCAGAGTCCACGATTGAGGCGCTGTTAGCATTGCAAGCCGTGGAGAAAATGGCGGCGGCGAAAGCAGAGGTTGAGCAATTTTTGAAATCTAAATAATTGAATTTCAATACCTTGTGAAATCGTAAATTGCAATTACACATGTCAAACGCATCCATCCGGTTCGAGCACGTCGTCAAGCGGTACGACAAAGTCACCGCCATCGAGGACGTGGATTTTGAGATTCACGACAAGGAATTCATGGTGCTGGTCGGGCCGTCGGGCTGTGGAAAGTCCACGCTGCTGCGCATGATCGCCGGGCTGGAGGAGATTAGCAGTGGCAAACTTTATATTGACGGAAAAGTGGTGAACGACCTGCCACCGAAAGACCGGGATATTGCCATCGTGTTCCAAAACTACGCCCTCTACCCGCACATGACTGCTTACGAGAACCTTGCTTTTGGCCTGAAAATCAGGGGAATGAGCAAGGTTGAAATCAATGAAAAAGTGATGCAGGCCGCCCGCATCCTCGACATCGAATCGCTGCTCGACCGCAAACCCAAGGCCATGTCCGGCGGGCAGCGGCAGCGCATCGCAATTGGGCGGGCTATCGTGCGCAACCCCAAAGTTTTCCTTTTTGACGAGCCGCTGAGCAACCTCGACGCCAAGCTTCGTGGGCAAATGCGCCTCGAAATCGCCCGTTTGCACAAAAAACTGCAAACCACCGTCGTCTATGTCACCCACGACCAAGTGGAGGCCATGACCCTCGGTGACCGCATCGCCGTCATCAACAAAGGAAAAATCCAGCAGGTAGATACTCCGCAAAATTTGTACAACCACCCGAAAAACCGCTTTGTTGCTGGGTTCATCGGCTCGCCGCCCATGAATTTCATCGAAGGAAAAATTGAAAAAACAACGGACGGCCTGCATTTCAGCGATGCAACGGACAGCCTCATTGCGA
>Ga0209066_10002901_pt1 | contig 20163 bp, 19 predicted proteins | sample All_14_2_FD_187198 | JGI IMG/M metagenome (GOLD analysis project Ga0209066, IMG submission 187198) | Freshwater microbial communities in response to fracking from Pennsylvania, USA - Allegheny Zone_MetaG_DW_15 (SPAdes) (version 2) ... | reverse complement strand
TGATCGCCGAAGGTGATCTGTCGGGGTATGGCCTGGTGAATGCCGTCACGCACTTCTCCCAGGAAGTTGAGGACTACGACCGTGCGACCGAGTTCGAAGCCCTGGGCGGGAAGTTGATCGAACTGCCAGTCAAGGATTGGAAGGAGTTGGCGCAAGCCACGTGATTCAAGCTGAGAGCGGGCCCTCCCCAAAAGTCCTGCTCGAACATTGCATCGACGTCACCACCAGGGCCCAGGCTCTGGTGGCCTTTTTAGTCCACGATCTAGCCTCGAACGGGCCGCCACGTTGGTTGCAACAAATGCGGCGGGGAACAAGGGCCTTTGTGGATGGCAATCTCGGCATCCCCCCGCCCTGGGGCATTGATTCCGATGGACGCTCATGAATATGCTGAGCCGACCCATCACTCCCGATGCACAAACCCACAGCAGTCGCACCTCGCCACCACACCTGGCCCATTGCAATTCACATCTGGGCGCACCGACAGGAGAAGACCATGAGCAGCATCCAGTTCACCGACGTGCAGCTGACCAATTTGTATCTGCTGCAGGCTATCAGGTTGGGCATCGCGCAAGATCGTGTCTCGACATGCCGCAAATTCGGGATGGATGCCGCCCAGGCAGAGTACCTTGGTGCCATGAACCAGGAAGAAGTTTGGTCATTCGTTGCCCACCTTGGCCAAAGCACATTGTTCCCGCCTCGCCAGGATCTGCTCGCCCTGCTCAAGGCACCCGCGCCACTTCAGGCTTCACTGGCAGCCGTGCATGCACCAAGGCCACTACATGCCGCCCCTTTGTTGCCTGCGAGCACGACGTGATGGGAGGGCGTCATGAAGCAAACACGGGCTGAACGCAAACTGTGCGCCATGCGCCTGGCTCAAGAATGCGCTGAGTTGGGCGCCCGAGTGCGCACCATCCATCACCTGACCGGGCTCAATCCCAGGGACGTGCAAAGGCTGTTCTTCAACGATCCACAAGCGATCCCACGCGGACGTCCCCCCAACTCCCTGGAGTGGTATCACGGCGCGAACCTCATCGCGAAGACCGAGTCGTCCATCTTCATGTCGATCTACCGCCGCTTGCGCAACACCGGCTTCGGTGCCGCAGAGGCGCTGGTCAGCGCCTACCGCGGATACCAGGCAGTCTGCCAATACCCGCACCGGATCAGCTTCGACCGTGCGTTTGATCTGGCATCGCACACCGATGGCATCTGGCTGGCCAGAACGCCGGTGTTCGAAGTCCTCGCCTGCCCGACATGCGACAGCGACGTGTTGATGGCCATCGGTAGCCTGGTTCACTCAGGCGAGCACTGTCCATTTTGCAAACTGGTACAACGCTATAGTTGCGACCCTCGCCTTCAGGCGTCATTTCCCAAACACGAGGTTCCAGCGGCGTCTGCGATGACCGCCTGACTGAGATCAAGCCACTTTCAGTTGCTCCAGCGTCTTGCCAGCGGCCAATGCCGCTTTAACCCACTTGGGTTGAAGCCCACGCCCACTCCAGGTCTCGCCGGTTTCAGCGTTGCTGTACTTGGGGGCCACCTTGCTGCCCGCTGCCGCGCTAGACCGAGTAGCCGCACCGGCCTTCAATCCCAAATCGGCCACCGTCAAACCATTGTCGGCAAGTAACTGTTTGATGTGGGCAATCACGCCCGCACGCTCAGCCTTGCGAGCTTCTTGTAATTGCCGCTCCAATTCCGATGTCTGTTTTTCCAGGGCGGCCTTCTGGGCCAAGAGTTCTTGGTAAGTGCTCATATTGCTTGTGTATGGCGATTGCCTGAAATTGGTGTTGACATCCTACATTGCCCCGCCCCGTTTGAAGACGGCGCCATCCATCGTCACGACAGATCGATTTCTTTGCCAAAACCAGGGCGCCACCAGTCCGCATAGATTTCATCGAGCGCCTGGCGCTCCCGTTCCTCGGCACAACATGTCTTGGCGTGTTCAAACAGGTTCGTCACGCGCGTCAAGCCTTCTTCCCCCGTGATGTCGCCCCGAACTTGGACCTGAGCCAAGATGCCAGCAATCTGCTCGGCCATGTGCGGCGGCAGGCCATCCGGAGCCAAGCCAAACGCAGCCTTGCGATCCAGCCGCAAAACAGGTGGAATCGCCCGCACGATCAGCCGATGCAAGGCCTTGTCACCTGTCACGATAGCGGGGCTGCCCACAAAGGAATAGCCTTGCTGCGAAAGTAAGGACAGGCAAAGCCAAAGGCTCAGATCCCCAGCGCGATTTCGCAGATAGGGCACGTTGATGAAGTCCTGCTCATCCTTCTTGCCGGGTTGAAACGCGAAAAAGGACTCCAAGTACGAGAAAGCCGTATTGGCATCACCTTCGAGCTTGGTGGCCTGCTTGCTCTTCAGCAAAGTCGTCATCGCGCTCAACATCATGGCCGAGGTGAATCGCGGTATGTCCAGCTTGGACAGTGCTTCCAGCCGTTGCAGGGCCTCTTCTGCTCGCACTCGCTCCGCCAGTGTCGACTTCATGATCGCGACGTACGGCATGATCAAACTGAACTGCGACTTCAAGGCCGCCTCGTTCTTGATCAGCACCTTCACCTGTTGCCGCGCGAAGTGCTCACGAAAGGCCGCACCCATGTCTGCAAAAGGCTCGATCATTGCGTTGATGCGCTGCTCTGGGTTCGCACGAAACACCGGGTTGGACAACCACTGTTCCAGCAGCGCTGGCCACGGATTAATGACGCATCGAGATCGCATGTCCCCTGGCAGTTCGCCGAACCACTTCGACTTGCTCAGCGAATTGGTGTCCAAGAACAATTCATATGGGCCTTCGCCCTTATCGCCATTCAAAAAAGGCCAAACCAAGACCGTGCCCGTGCTCGTTGCCAAGTACCGCTGGTTATAAGAAACCGGTAGTTCCATCATCTGCATGCTGCGCATCTCCCTTGATGTGTTGTCATGCCCTGTCCTCCTGCCACCCAACGGTAGCCCACCGGCAGGGTCAGCAAGATGGTAGCTGTTGGAAATGACGTCTCAGCCACCTGCGTGGTGGCCGAGCAACCTCACCCGGTCGCGATAACCTGTATGAATGAGCGGCATTTCAAGGTGCACGGCGCGACAGGTGGTGACTCAATGACAGGGTTTCTCTGTCGCCGCCACCATGCAAGCCTATCCGCCATCCAGTCGCGTCTTCGCGTCATCCGATCCCGGATTCGACGTGCTCGGCATGGATGAACTGCTGGCCGCGCATGACGACTTGATCGCCCGCATCAAGCTTTGCCACGGATCGAGCCGAACAGATTTTGAGCAAACCGTTCTTCCCCTGATCAGGCGCTATGCCAGCCTGGTGCACCTGCTGCCAGCCACGTCCGACAATTACTTCTGCGCTCCAGGTGGCATGCTGCGCCTGGGCTTGGAGGTCGGCCTCTTCAGTCTGCAAGGCACCGACGCCCACATCTTTTCTGGGCGCGCCACTATCTCGGTACGTCGGCAACTGGAACCACGCTGGCGACTGGCCACCTTTGTCGCAGGGCTGTGTTGCGAGGCACATCGGGTGCTCAGCCACTTCATCGTGACCGATGCCTCAGGAGAGGTTTGGCCCGCCTACCTGCAGCCCTTAAGCGATTGGCTGGCTGAACGCCAGGCTAGTCGCTACTTCCTGCGCTGGCGCCCGCAGGCCGTTGAAACTCGCAGTCTCGGCGTGTTCACGCTGGCGCATGTCGTGCCACCAGCGGTGATGCAGGACCTGGCTCAAGACAACACGGTCATCCTGCCCCAACTCATGGCCAGCGTCAGCGGCATGGCCCTCTATCGCGACCACAACGTGTTGGATGAACTGGTGCGCCGCTCCCTGGCCCTGGTGATCGACCGCAACCTCCAGGCCAATGCAGACCGATACGGCGCACCGCAATACGGCTCTCATCTGGAACGCTACTTGGTGGATGCCCTGCGCCACCTCGCCTGCACTCACCCCGGGTGGCTGGTCAATCGAGAGAAGTCGCGCGTCTGGTATGGGCCTGACGGCCTCTTCCTCGTCTGGCCCAGTGCTGCACAGGACATTCAAACCCTGCTGGACGCCGCTCAGTTGCCGGGCATACCGAAGGCGCCAACCACCATCATGGAGGTGCTTTTGCAAGCCGGGGCCTTTGAGTCCACGCCTGCGGGCCAAGCGACATGGCTCATTCAACCACCGGGCACCAAAGTCAAGATCGAGGCCATCAAGCTGTCGTCCGTCGCGATTTTGTTCGCCGGGCTGACACCAGCCCCCCTACCGTTGGCACAAGGCCTCACCGCCGCCCCAGAGAACAGCGAGCACATACCATCACCAGCACCGTGCCCTCAAGCAGCGCCAGCGCCCGGCACCCAACTGTCTCTCATCCCCAGCCGCGAGTGGGGCGAGCAACTGGCACCGCCAATCGCTCCCGAGCCATCACCGAACCCTGCGCGCTCACCTATTGCTTCACATGCAGAGTCGACGCCAGAACCATGCCCACGCACCATAGAGCGGACACCCATTGCCCTTCAGGCTCCGTTGCGCCTCAACCCAGTGGTGCGAGACGCATTGAACGAGGTGGTCAACACCTTGAACACAGGCACTGGCCCTGCCCAGTGTTGCACTGTCGCTTTGGGCGTGTTTGTACCTCTGCATGAGTTCGAGCGGCGTGGCATTCAACCCTCGATGGCTCTACGCGCCCTGTCTGATGTGCACATGCTGGTTCGCGACCAAGGAAGAGGTCCACCCACCACCGCAAGAGATTTCAACGGCACACCGACCGTGGGTTTGACCATCGCCCCACGCTTCGTTGGCGGCGTGGACCTGGACGCCTTTGCTTCTCCTGAGACGGTGGGAGGGTGACATGTCTATCCGTCGCTACGAAATGCCCTGGCGCCGTGCCTATGAAGCCTACGCAGGTCTTGCCTGGGGTATCGCGCTGATCTTCTTCACTGCGGTTGGCGCCATGGCCCAGTTGCCCCGCGTTCTTGCCTTACCACTGACCATCGCTTGCCTGTGCATGAGTGCCCTCAGGCTCTCGCAGGCACTGCGTATCCTCGTTCTGAGGGCGTCACTGGCCGGACATGCCATTCAGGTGATCAGCACGCAAACCCAAGCAAGGTGGTGTCAGGAATCAACGGCCGTATTCCTTGGATTCGGCTTTGAATGGCAGCCTGTGCACTCCCAGCGCTTGTATGAACTCGCCAAGATTGACTACCGCGAGTTCGCAGTGTCACCTCGCCTCCTGAGCCTGCTGGGCTATGACCGCGCCCCGCAACCCGATGCCGAGATTGGCTTGCCCTACATTCACGGCGTCGAGCCCCATGAGGTGCCGCTGCACCGGCCCTTGCAGAACTTCGAAGGCGGCACGCTGTTGGTCGGCACCACGCAATCCGGCAAAGGGGTGGCTCTGGCGAACCTCATCACCCAGGCCGTCAGGCGCGGCGATGTGGTGATCGTCATCGACCCCAAGAACAGCCGCCGCCTCAAGCGCGTTGTGGAACGCGCCTGTAAGGACTGGCGCGAGCCTGACACATTCATGGAGTTTCATCCGGCCTTTCCGGAAGCCGGTGTGCGACTGGACTTCACCTTCAACTGGCAAAAGCCCACCGAGATTGCCTCCCGCATTCAGTCCATCATGCCGCCCGACACGGCTGGCGCGTTCTCCGCCTTTGGCTGGGACGCCGTCAACGTGGTGGTGCAGGGCCTGGTCGAACTGGAAGAGCGCCCCAATCTGGCCAAGCTGACCCGCTACATCGAGGGCGGCATCGAACCTGTGCTGGAAGGTTCCTTGCGCCGCTTCTACGAGGCAATCTTGGGGCCTGCATGGCGTGAGCTACCCGAGATGAAGAAGTTGATGCAAGAGGCGAACCGGGGACACATGAAACGACCCTCAGAAGCCGCCAGCGCCGAACTCATGGCCCTCGTCGCGTACTACGAGCATCACATTGCCCAATCTCAGCGCAGCAAGGTGATCGATGCCCAGGTGCGCACCTTCAGGCACAACCGGGATCACTACCAAAAGATCACGGCCAACCTTCTGCCCATCTTGTCCATGCTGACCTCGGGCGACCTGGGCCGAACGCTTTCGCCCGACCCATTCGACGCCGACGACATGCGCCCGATCATGAACTTCGAGAAGATCGAACGAGGCGGGCATGTGCTGTACATGTGCCTGGACTCGTTGCCCGACCCCTCGGTCGCCTCTGCCATCGGTGCCTTGGCCTTGGCCGACCTGGCAGCAAGGGCTGGTATGCGTTACAACCTGGGCGGCTACAGGCGCATTGCCCTGTTTGTAGATGAGGTTGCCAACGTCATCAACCAACCCTTGATCGAAATCCTCAACAAGGGCGCCGAAGGCGGCATCTACACCACCTGCGCGATGCAAACGCTGGCCGACCTGGCCAAACGCCTTGGCAGCGAAGCGGCTGCCCGCATGGCATTGGGCAACCTGAACAACCTGATCGCGCTGCGATCAAAGGACCGACCCACGCAGGATTTCATCGTGGAGACCTTCGGCAAGACCGCAATCCATTCGATGCGCGTTGGCATGGGGCATGGCGCCGACACCCATCTGGGCGACTTCTCGACCAGCTATTCAAGCCAACTCTCCGAGAGCTTCGAGGAGATGGTGCCCGCCGATGTCCTGGGCAAACTGCCCAATCTTCAATACTTTGCCTCGGTGTCTGGCGGGCGCATCATCAAAGGTCGCTTTCCCATTTTGGATCCGGAAGCGCAAGGGGGCCATCAATCCACCAGGAGAACTGCATGATCAGGGTGATGGCCGTGGCATCACTGCTGGCACTGCTGGTTCTGGTTCTCTATGTGCCATCCGCCCACCCGCCAGAACGGTTCGTTGAGCAACTACGAACGGAATACACCAATGCGGCGGTGTTCTGGGGCAAGGGCGCAGGCATCCGGATGCTGTCGCGTGCGATGAGCATGCAGGAGTCGGCACGTCAGGCATCACCCGTCCCTTCCTCCAAAGACGCGGCCCCAGCGGGCGCCGTCAACGCAGCAGTGGGGCGAGAAATGGCCTCGGTCAACCAACGGCTGTTCAACAATCCCTACTTCCGCTCGATTGACGCACTGCTGCTGCTCGCCAGTTTCCGCCTTGCCATGTTGCTGGAGTGGCTCCCTTGGTTGTTGGCCTTCCCGTTTGCTTCCATGGTGGATGGCTACCTGGTGCGCCTGGTCAAAGCCAAGGAGTTCCTGCACCACAACCCGGAAGTGTTCGCCTTGTATACCTGCTTGGCCATCCTGACCAGTTGCGCAACCGTCCTGGCGTTTGTGCTGCCCATCACCTTGCATCCTCTTGTCGTGCCATGCGTGCCGGTGGTCATCGGCACGTTGATGGGTACAGCTATCAGGGACTTTCACCTAAGGTCTTGATGTTTTCTCCGGCCTTTGGCCTGTACAAGGTACGGTATCGGCCATTTGGCAAAGGCTCATCAAACACCTCGAAGAGATCCGAAGCCACGGCCAACTTCTTGAGCGTGGCATGGCCCTGTCGTTCTTTCATGTGCGTCACAGCCTCGGGCTCCTGCAGCCACGCAATGCGCCCCGCGTCGGCAAGGTAGGCCCAGCCATCGGCCCGATGCTTATGTTCAGCCACGTCTTTCAGAACCGAGACCAAAGGGCTGTGCTGTAACAGGATCAACTCGAAATGGCGCTGGCCTTCTTTGGACGCCATGAACGCGGCCATGGACTGCCCCACATCAATCAGCGCCATGGAGACAGATCGTAGATGTTCAAACATGGGCAGCACCCTGGCGCGCTGCTCATCGAGATAGTTGGCTGCCTCTGCCATCCTCTCTGGTGAGTCCGGTTGCCACCGGGGTAAGAAATGGTGAATCAAGTCGTTGCGCTCGTCCACCATGCGCTTCATGTCCGCACGTTGAGCCTCGTAGAACTCGCCATCTCCTGACGTCGTGAACGTGAATGACATCCACGCCTCGGTGAGGTCCTCCGGCTCGACAGTTGGCTCACCCGCGTCAGAGAGGATGCCATCGGTGAATTGCTCGACCAACTTCCCCATCATCTGCTTGTGCGCTTTCTCAGTGCGTTGCTGCTGCCGCTCTTGGAAATTCAACGTGCTGCCATCTCTCCTGTGGTTGGCCACCAGAAATTTCAGCAGCGCCTCGATCTGCTGAAACAACAGCACATTGCGGCCGACCTTGCGAAGCACCTCATCGCAGGTGCTTTGGTTAGGCAGGATCTGTTCTGCTTTGTCCATGTGGCTCTCAAAAAATCGCGTTGCTGGCGACGTCGGCGTACGCTAAGACGATGTCACGCACGCTACGGGCACTGCCAACGCGGGGGGCAAATGACTCTGAAATTCAGACAGATCGCCATGTCCGTTCTGTTCGGAAAACAGCCTGCAAGGCAGCTGATTCGACAACCAACAATGGACGTCTCTCAGTTACCCAGGAATTCGAATGAAGAGTTTAAAGCCCGTCACTCACACGCTGGAGATCCGGATTCGATCCATGCGCAATGACCCCGTGGCTCAAATCGAAGCAGGCAGCACGTTTCAGGCATTTGCCGTAGGGGACAAGTTCCACCACAACATGTTCGATACACGCGCGTGGCACGACCTGCCACAAGAGGGCGAAGTGTTCTTCATCGTTGACAAAGCGCATGCCATTGCCGACATCGGCACCTACATCCATCACATGGTGATTCTTTGCTTGGCCGCCGCGGCCGCGGATCACCTCGCCTGAAGCAGGCGGACCATGCGCTCCCAAAACTGGCTCCAGGCCTGCTGCGTGAGCCATTGCAGCAACTTGCCGAACTTCACCCGGAAAGTGGGCCCTATGCAGGTGGCAACATCCGATCCGGGCACCGGACCTACAGCAGGTCAACGCCTGTTTGCATGAGGCCCAGTATCATTACCAGGCCGCTGGTTCGTACCTCGGCCCGGCTTTTCCTCCCTGAGCCGGTGGCGCGCCGTGATGACAGCGATGCGTCTTGTGCTCGCTGATCACCCGCTGATCAGCGAGCCTTTTTTCGGCCGCGACTTGGTCGCCAAGCCGTGGCCTGCGCCAGCATGTCATTTCATGACGCCAGCAACGCCGACAACGCCGTCAGACCGACAGGTGCTTGCGCGACCCATGGCACGGCAAAGGTCCGCTGAGCCAGTCCAGCCGCCAGCCTGGCCATCTGTCGCCGCTCACCATCCAGCCGGGCCTGCAGCAAGGGGTCATGGGTGCCAGCGGCGAGGATGGATTTGTTGACCACCCACGCGTAGGGCTCAATCTTGGCGCGACGCAAGTCATCCTGCAGGGCCGCGGCTTGGGACACCGGCGTCACTTCCGGCAGCGTGACCAGGATGATGCGGGTGTAGCTGGCATCTTGCAGGCGCATGAGCGGTGTGACCACATGCACGGAGGCCTTGCCCTCGAACTCACGCGTCATCTGGCGGTGATAGGCGCCGGTGGCATCCATCAGCAGCAAAGAGTGCCCGGTGGGCGCCGTGTCCAGCACCACGAAAGCACTGCGCGCTTCGGCCACCGTGCGCGAAAACGCATGGAACACAGCGACCTCTTCGGTGCAGGGTGACTGCAAATCTTCCAGCAGCAACGCACGCTCTTGCTCATCCAGGCCAGGCGAACGTGCCGCCATGATCTTGTCGATGTAGCGCTGGGTTTCCACCTTGGGATCGATGCGCCCGACTTGTAAGCCAGGCAATTCGCCATCGAGCGTCATGGCCAGGTGAGCCGCCGGGTCGGTGGTGCTGAGATGAACCGCATGCCCGCGCTTGACCAGGCCGATGGCCAGCGCCGCTGCAATCGTGGTCTTGCCCACGCCGCCTTTGCCCATCACCATGATCAGGCCTTTGCCAGCAGCCGCCAGCTCATCCACCAGCTTATCGATGTGTTCGGTTGTCAACGGCGGCTCATCGATCAATGAGCGAGCTTGCCCGTTGGCTGGTGGCGAGTCGGTCAACAAGGCACGCAAGGCAGGTAGGCCCACCGTGTCAAAGGCCCGCAAAGGCACGGTGCTTTGGGGTAAGGCCCGCAGGGGATCGGGCATGGCATCCAGCGCTTGTTGGCCCAGGGCCTCGATGGCACGAGCGACGCCATCATCCGGATCGGTGGCCTTGAACACACCGTTGATCACCAACTGCTGGTTGTTCAAGCCCAGCACGCGCAACTCGTCGGAGGTGCGCGCCGCTTCGGCCAGCGCGCTGCGGTCGGCACGCGCCACCAGCACGATGGTGGTGAGCGCCTGGTCACACAAGGCGGTGAGCGCCGCATTGAAACGCACTTCCTGCATCTTCAGGCCCGAGTGCGGCCCCAGGCAGGACGCCCCCCGGTCGTTGTCCTTGAGAAAGCCACTCCAGGCCTTGGGCAGGCTCAACAGGCGCAACGTGTGCCCTGTGGGCGCCGTGTCAAACACGATGTGGTCGTAGTCGGCGGCATCACCGGCCAGCAGGTTCGAGAACTCGTCGAAGGAGGCAATCTCGGTGGTGCAGGAGCCGGACAACTGTTCGCGCACCGTGGCCCGCTCGGCCTCGGTGGTGTGAGCCTCCATCTGCGCGATCACGCGCTGGCGGTAGGTTTCGGCCGCGACATCAGGGTCGATGTTGAGCACGGACAGTCCCGGTGCGCCGGGAACGGGCGTGGGAATGTTGCGAAGCTCAATGCCCAGCATTTCATCGAGGTTCGATGCCGCGTCGGTGCTGACCAGCAGGACCTTCTTGCCCGCGTCTGCCAGCGTCAGCGCGGTCGCGGTGGACAACGAGGTCTTGCCGACACCGCCTTTACCCGTGAAGAACAGATGCCTGGTTGGATGGCTCAGAAAGCCCAGCGGTTGATGGTGGGGCTGGGTTTGCGGCTTGAGCCAGGCCTGCACCTCATCATGCGAGGGCAAGCCGCCGCTGTGCACGATCTGGTCACCGATCATGACGGCAGGCGTGGCCTTGACGCCCAGGCGTTTGATCTCGTCGGGGCTCTCGATCTTGGTGATCTCTACAGGGACGCCAGCAGCTTTGGCCTCCCGCTCGATCATCTCGATGGTGATATGGCACTTGCTGCACCCCAAGCCTAGAACTTTGATTTCCATGACGATGATCCTTGGTTTGAATTCTTGACGGTCTTTTTAGCGAAGCAATGAGACCTACAGCGGAATCACTGTGCGCCTGTTTGGCCCGGCCGTCCAACTTTTGGGTCCGCGAAACGCAAGAGGCGCAAGGCATTGAGCACCACCAAGACCGTGGCACCCTCGTGAATCAACACGGCCACGCCCATGCTCGCCAGTCCAAACAGCGTGGCAGGGATGAGCAGCGCCACGACCCCAAATGCCGCCCAGAGATTTTGCTGGATGATGCTGTGCGAGGCACGGCTCAGGGCAATCGCAAACGGTAGCCTCGACAGGTCATCCCCCATCAGGGCCACATCGGCGGTTTCCAGGGCCACGTCGGTGCCCGCGCCGCCCATGGCAATGCCGATGGTGGCGCGTGCCATCGCGGGCGCGTCATTCACGCCGTCCCCGACCATGGCCACTTGCTGGTGGTCTCGCATCAGGTCGTCGATGACCTTGAGTTTGTCCTCGGGGAGCAGGCCAGCGCGCACATCGGTGATGCCGACGGATGCCGCAACGGCCTTGGCGACCGCCTCGTTATCCCCCGTCAGCATGACGGTCTGGCGGACGCCCAAGGACGCCAACTGGGCGAACACCTCGCGCATGCCGGGGCGCGGGGTGTCCGCCAAAGCGAGCAAACCCACAAAGGTGCCCTCACGTCGCACCAGCATGGTGGTCTTGCCCAGTGCTTCCAGGCCGAGCACTTGCTGGCGAACGGAATCAGGCACCCCCTCGGCGTCAAACAAGCGCAGGTTGCCGATGCTCACCCGCCCACCCGACACCACCGCGTGCATGCCTTTTCCGGTGACGGATTGCACCTCGCTGGCCTCCGGCCATGCCAACTGCCGTGAGCGCGCAGCCTGCACCACAGCCTGGGCCAAGGGATGCCCGCTGCGGCTTTCGATGCTCGCGGCCAAGGTCAACAAATCAGCTTGGCTGTCATCGAGCGCGATCACATCGGTGACGCTGGGTTTGCCCGTCGTGATCGTGCCCGTCTTGTCAAACGCCATGACCGACAAGGTGCGCAGGTTCTCCAGGTGCATGCCGCCCTTGATCAGCACACCGCCCCGTGCAGCACGGGCCACACCCGCCAGCACGGCCGAAGGCGTGGCAATGGCCAGGGCGCACGGCGAGGCGGCCACCAGCACGGCCATGGCCCTGTAGAACGAATCGGCAAAGGGCATGCCCAGCAAGGGCGGGATCACGATCAGGGCCGCCACGCCCAGCAGGACCAAAGGCACAAAGATCTTCTCGAACCGGGAGACGAAGCGCTGGGTCGGCGACTTCTCGGTTTGCGCCTCGGCCACCATGTGAACCATGCGCGCCAGTGAACTGTCCTTGGCCAGCTTGGTCACCTCGACGCGCAGCAAGCCCTCACCGTTCACCGTCCCGGCAAACACCAGGGAATCGACCGCCTTGTCCACCGGCATCGACTCGCCGGTGATGGCCGCCTGATTGACGGCTGAGATGCCTTCCAGCACTTTGCCGTCTGCCGCGATGCGCTGGCCGGGCTTGACCAGCACCTGGTCACCCCGCTGCAGGTCTTCGACGGGCAGCTCCCGCTCTGCGCCATCACGTAAAACCAAAGCCGTCTTGGGCGCCAGGTTGGCCAGTGCCTCCATGGCATGGCGGGCGCGGTCCATGGCCAGGTGTTCCAAGGCATGGCCCAGGCTGAACAGCACCAGCAGCAGCGCCCCTTCCGCCCATTGACCCAGCGCCGCCGCGCCCATGGCCGCCACGATCATCAGCACGTCGATGTCCAGCACCCGCTCTCGGATGCTTTGCCAGGCGTCGCGCATGGCGTAGTAACCGCCAATCACCATCGACGCGCCCATCAACCCGGCTGACGCGAGCTGGGTGCCTCCGCCCGGCCGCAGGCCCACCAGCCATCCGGCCAGCAGCAGTGCGCCCGCGATGGCGCTCACGATCAGCTCCCGGTATTGCTCAAACCAGGTTTCGTCGTGCTCAGGCTCCCGCACGCTGTACCCCAGTGCCTGGAGGCGCTGCACGATGGCTTGCCGAGACACGCGCTGGGTGTCGTACTCCAGACGCATGCGCTCGGCCGCGTAACTGACGGCAGCTTCCTCGACGCCTTCCAGACGCTGCAAGGCGTGCTCAATCACCGTTGCGCAGGTGGCGCAGTCCATGCCGTCAATGCGCATCAGCTCATGCTGATACCTCGCGCTGAGTTGGGCACCGGCTGCCTGCGCCATGTCCCGCACCCGAGGCGGGCTGACGGTCGTTGGGTCGTAGTGAAGGCACAGGAGGGGCTTGCCATCCTGCTGGGTCACATGCACCTTCTCCAGCCCTTGTGCCTGCAACACATCGGTCAATCGCTGGATACAGGCATCCCGTTCGTCGGGCACGCCGGGCAGGACGAGTGCCAACTGCAGCGAGAGTTTGTCGGTCATCCCATTTCCCGTGTGTTTGGGTCCTTAGTGCCCCCATCCGTTGCGACCGAGTATGACGCACGCGGGCAGTGATCAGTCGGTTTGACAGGCTCTGCATCTTGCTGCAGCAAGGCTTCCCCCCATGCGCTCAGAACGTCCAAGCGGCGATTCAGTTCTGTTTCGCAAGCCCAAGCGGCGATGTCTTTGGCGTATCCCATGCACATGACTGTTCTCCGGTGAAAGTGGATGTCAGTCAAGAAGACGCACGAAGGCGCGAAAGGATGCAGGCCAGAGCTCTTGCATCGCTACACGCAAGCTCCTTAGATCACTTCAAGTGCCAGGGCGATACCTTGACCACCGCCGATGCACAAGGTCACCACGCCACGCTTGAGGCCATCACGCTTCATCGAATGCAGCAGACGGGTAGTAAGCACCGCGCCGCTGGCACCAATCGGGTGGCCGTGAGCGATGGCGCCCCCCTCGACGTTGACGATGTCTTCAGACAGGCCCAGCTCGCGCAGGCAAGCCAGGGCAATGGCGGCAAAGGCCTCGTTGATCTCGACGCGCTGGACGTCCGCAACCGACCAATTGGCACGGCTCAGAGCTTGGCGTACGGCAGGCACGGGCCCCAGGCCAAACATGCCGGGCTCCACCGCGCCCACGCCGTAACTCACGAGGCGCGCCATGGGCTTCAAGCCATGGCGCTCGGCCCAGCTCCGCTCGGCCACGATCATGGCAGCAGCCCCGGTGTTGAGGCCCGGCGCATTGCCCGCCGTGATGGTGCCTTCCTTGCGAAAAGCAGGCTTGAGTTTCGCAAGGGACTCGGCGGTGGTCTCTGGGCGGTTGTGTTCGTCACGGGCAAACAGCGTGGGGCCCTTGCGGCCAGGCACCTCAATGGTCACGATCTCGGCGTCGAACAGGCCGTTGGCTTGCGCGGCTGAAAACCGCTGCTGAGAGCGCAAGGCCCAGCGGTCCTGGTCTTCCCGGCTGATGTTCTTGAGCGCAACCAGGTCTTCGGTGTGCCAGCCTGAATGCTTGCCGCTGAACGCATCGTTCAGGCCGTCGTACAACATGCTGTCCAGCAGTGTGGCGTCACCCATGCGTGCGCCCCAACGGCCTTGCGGCAGCAGGTAGGGTGCACGGTCCATGTTTTCCATACCCCCGGCCATGGCGACCTGGCTCATGCCGGACCAGATCTCCAGTGCCGCACTGGCAATGGCCTGGGCACCGGAACCACAGACCCGGTTCACGGTCATCGCAGGCACCTCGACGGGCAGACCGGCACCGATGCCTGCTTGCCGAGCCGGGTTCATTTTCACGCCCGCCTGGATGACGTTGCCCATGATGAGCGACTCGATCTTGTCGGCGGGCAGGCCCGAGCGTTTGAGGCTCTCCCGGATAACGACTGCGCCCAGATCAGGCGCCGCGACATCCTTGAGGGCACCACCATAGGTGCCGATGGCCGTGCGGACGGGATGGCAGATCACAACTTCAGCTTGGCTCATGTTCACTCCTTGAGTAGTCAAACACCAACAAAATCGTCGTTAATGTGGCAGTCGCCGCCACGCAGTTGATCACGCCCGAGGATGGACATCAAGGCTGACCGAATTGAGAACCTTGCCCATTGCCATGGCTACCAGCTCCCCTTCAGCCAAGGCTCTCCAAGGGCCATCGGTCAAGGCGACGCTCGCGATCAGCACGAGGTCCTGAAACCCTGGCTCGACCGAGATGCCTTCGGCATGCAGCGCCTTGTCGCTGTCCTCGCATCGGCGCGCCAGCATCCACAGTCCGGGCGATCGCGTGCGACCGTCCACCGCCTGCAGCCGACGATCACCATGGGCAAACAGCACCTCGCTGTCGGTGTAGAGAAAATTCGCCGGCCCCAGTTGACGTAGCTCGCTCGAAAACGCCGAGATCACACTCAGCCGTGCATCCAGCGTGGGCACCTCGGTGGTGGCCCACAGTTCATGGATGCGGTCAAGCAACACGCAAAACGCATGTTCAGAATCTGTGCCGCCAATGGGCCGATAACGCCCCAGGGCAAAGCCCGGGTGATGCGCCATGCCAGACAAGGTGCCGTTGTGCGCAAAGGTGTGCATTCGCCCTGCCATCTCCCGCACAAACGGCTGCGTGTTGGCCAGCGCCACCTCTCCCATCGTCGCGTGCCGGATGTGCGAGATGGCCAACGTCGTGCTGGGCCCCTGGTTTTGCAAGAAATCGACCAAGGCACTGCCACTGGCGGCAGCAGGCTCGCGAAACAGCGCCACATCGCGCCCCGCGTAGAACGCCGCGCCCCACCCATCTCGGCTGCCATGCAGCGAGTGCTCGGTCAAGGCCTGAAGTGAAAACGTCAGGTGGCTTGGTCGCGAACTGGACATGGCCAGGAGTTCACACATGGCTGCGTCCTAAGGCACGATGACGACAGGTGCAAACCCACCACCGGGCGTGCGGAAGTTGGTGGTCTGCCCCGTGTACATGCGTGCGGCCAGGAGTTGCACCTGCCCCGCGTAAGCGTAGGCGCGGATATCGAACTTGAGGTCTGTCTGCACGCCGTCCACCTCGATCAGGCGCTCGCTGGGCGGCACCATCGCCTGCGCCACGAAGCCACCTGCGGTGATGTCCTGCCAGACGCGCCGGGTCAGCTTGTCGCCTCGGTAGACGGCCTTGCCGCCATAGCCTGATTCGGGCTTGAAGAACCACTGGCGGCGTTGTGCCCAGAGTTCATCAGACCGCTCCGGCGTGACCTGCACGGTTTGGGGCACCACGGCCGCCAGCAGCGCACGATCAGCTTCACTCACACCCCAGGATGCAAGCAACGTGGCATCGCTGAGGGCAACCAGGTTGCGCTTCTCGGCGTGCAAGGCGTGCGCACGCGGGTGCGGGCTCATCACCACGACGCCGGCTTCATAGGCGCTTTTCAAAGCGCCGTGCGCAGGCTCGGCCAGGTAGAAATCGGTGAGCCGGTTGTAGACCATGCTGACCACGCCGTCACCAACCCGCAGCTGGCCGTCGCGCCATTCAAGAGCTTCGGGTGCCACGATGCGGGCGTCCAGGCCGCGCTGTTGCAGCATCTGGCGGCATAACTCGAACTCGGGCGCCAGGTACTGGGCAGCGGGATCGTCGTCCACGATGGCCACCAGGCCCATGGGGGTGTCGCCCCGCTGGCAGCGCCATTCGCGGGTGAACATCGCAAAGAGTGCGTCTTCCAGCCCGGCCAGGGTGGGGTCAGGCTTGAACGCCCAGTTCATGGCTTCGCAGCAAGATTGCTGGGCGCGGGCCAGCGCCGCATTGAGCAAGGCGCCACCGGCATTGGTGTTGACCTCGATGAGCCGGGGCCCTTGTGCGCCCAGGTGGAAGTCATAGCCCATGAACATGCCCAGGGGGCCGAACTCATGCCGGGCGATGGCCGGTGCGCGCGCCAGCGCCTGGGCCTGGTACGCGGGCTGCGCCATGACGCGCTCCAGCGCTTGCACGGCCAAGCGCATCTGCTCGACAACGGGCTGAGCCAGAAAGACCACGGTGGAGGAAAACAGGTGCGGGCGTGTGCTGGCGATGTCTTGCGCCATGCCGGACAGGCTGGCATCTGTCTCCAGCTGTCGCTGCAGCTTCTCTGCGCTCAGCGTGCGGCAATAGCAGCCCAGGTTGAGCGCTTCGGCGGTGGTCAGGGGCAGCGCAACAGTGTTCATCATTCGAAGCTCATGTCATGGCCGGGTCTTGGCGGCGCAACACACCCGACAGTTCGGTGCCCGGCGCCACGGTGTTGAACACCGTTCCGTATTTCTTGACGTTTTCGTGCAGCAAGGCCAGCCTGCGATCGGGCTCGTCTGTATCAACCACGATCTCGTAGGTGATCGATTCCATTCGGGGTGGCACGTCCTGACGCACGCCGTGCACACGCACCTCGGCGCCCCGCAGTTCAAACTTCAGGATGGGCATGACCCGCTCGATGCTCTTGAGCATGCAAGCGGACAAAGCCGCCAGCAACAACTCTGCCGGGTTGAAGGCCTGGGGGTTGCCAGCCAAGTCGGTGTCCAGTGAAATCGTGGCTTGCTTGCACTGCGCCTGACTGCCATGCGCGCTCAGCCGCACCGACACCACGTCAAACGTGAGCTTGTTGGTCGCCGGGGCACTCATGCGAACCACTGCGCAATCTTGTCGCGGCTGGGCACACCACCGGCATGCACCACCTTGCCATCGATGACCACGCCTGGGGTGGACATGACGCCGTAGCCAATGATGGCCTGCATGTCCTGCACCTTGTCCATCTTGATCTCCTCGCCCTTTTCTTGTGCGATTTGCTCGATCAGCGCGATGGTGGTCTTGCAGTTGGCACAGCCGGAGCCCAGAACCTTGATGTCTTTCATGGTGTTGTCCTTGAGGATGGCGGTTCACAGAACCAGGTTGAATACATAGCCCACCAGCAAGATGCCAAAGGCGACGATGCCCGCGAAGGTGGCAATCAGGCGGGGCTTGAGGGCCTTGCGCAAGATGATCATTTCAGGCGCAGACAAGGCGATCACGCTCATCATGAAGGCCAGCACGGTGCCCAGTGCAGCACCTTTGCCGATCAGCGCTTCGACGATGGGGATGACACCTGCTGCGTTCGTGTACATGGGCACGCCCAGCAAGACCGCGACCGGCACCGACCACCAGGCCTCGCGCCCCATGATGGAGGCCATGAAATCTTCAGGCACATAGCCGTGGATGCCAGCGCCCAGCGCGATGCCCACGATCACATAGGGCCAGACCTTGCCCACAATCTCGCGCACATGCCCCCAGCCCGCCTCGAAACGCTGCACCCAGTTCAGGCGCTCTTCCTGCACGTGAACGGCTTCGCCTCGTGCAATGGCCTGCACCCAGTCCTCCAGGTGGTTTTCCATGTGCAGGCGACCGATCACCAGGCCTGAGACGATGGCCACCAGCAAGCCCATCCCCAGGTAAAGCCCCGCCACCTTCCAGCCGAACATGCCGAACAAGAGCGTCAGGGCCACCTCGTTGACCATGGGCGCAGAGATCAGGAACGAGAAGGTGATGCCCAGCGGCACGCCCGCCGAGAGCAAACCAATGAACAAGGGCACGGCCGAGCATGAACAGAACGGGGTGACGATGCCCAACAGGGCCGCCAGCACATTGCCGACGCCCGTTCGCTTGCCCGCCAGCAAGGCGCGGGTGCGCTCCGGGGCAAAGAAGGTTTGCACGATGCCCATGACGAACACGATGCCCGTCAACAGGAGCAAGACCTTGGGCGTGTCAAAAAAGAAGAAATGCAGGGCCTCGCCCAAGGCGCTCTGGCGTGTCAGCCCGGTCAGGCTCAAGACCGTATCGGCAAAGTCCGTGAGGTGGTCGTAGGCCCAAAACCAGACGGGTGCCACCAGGGCCAGGCCCGCCAGCCAACGGATCAAGGGCGTAGCCTGGGGCGCGGGGGATGCAGTGGTGTTCATGGCAGCAGTGTGATCTTCTAGGTCATCAGGTCAAGCCTGTCAGTCAAGAAGACGCACATGCTGTCAAAAAGATGCAGGCGTCAAATGGAAAAGCATCAGGTACGAGGCACAAAACAGCAGACTTGCCCCAGCGGGTCCAGCGTCACCTGGCAGGATTGCGTCAGCTGCGCCCTCAGTCGTTTGCGGGCCCGCTGGAGTCGTGATTTGGCGCCGGGCAGACTCAAGCCCAGCTTGCGGGCGTAGTCTTCCTGGCTCATGCCGTTGAGGTCGCACTCGGTGATGGCGTCCCGGTCCTCGTCACTCAACTCGCCCAGGACGCGGGGCAGGCAAGATGCCAGGCTGTCCACCGCAGGCACGGCATCGTCTTGCACGGCAGGCAAGTCATCGGGTAACGCCACCCATTCGCGACGACGACGCATGTGGTCGGTCACGGTATTGCGCGCGACCTCGTACAACCAGGCTCGGGCATTGGCGATGTCACAAAAGCCCTTGCCCTGGCGCAGGGCTTTCATGAAAACGTCTTGCAGCAGGTCCTGCACCGTGGCCTGATCTTCAACGTGTTTGATCAACCAGCCCCGCAACTCCCGCTCGTGGGCATGCCATGCGGCCATCAAGCAAGGTAGATCCTGCAAGGTGCTCATGGTTCAGATCGCCGCCTGGTTGACGCGCTTCATCAAGGCTTCTGCGCTTTCCTTGCGCTCGCTGTAGCGGTCCACCAGATACGGCGCCACGTCACGCGTGAGCAAGGTGAACTTGACCAACTCTTCCAGCACATCCACCACACGGTCGTGGTAGCTGGAGGGCTTCATGCGGTCGTGCTCGTCAAACTCCAGGAAGGCCTTGGCCACCGACGACTGGTTGGGAATGGTGAGCATGCGCATCCAGCGGCCCAGCACCCGCATCTGGTTGACCGCATTGAACGACTGCGAGCCGCCACTGACCTGCATGACCGCCAGCGTCTTGCCTTGCGTGGGGCGAACGGCGCCACTGTTCAAGGGGATCCAGTCAATCTGTGCTTTCATGATGCCTGTCATCGCACCATGGCGCTCAGGCGAGCACCACACCATGCCTTCGGCCCAGTTCGTCAATTCACGCAACTCGACGACCTTGGGATGGGTGTCTGGCGCATCATCCGGCAAGGGCAAGCCACTGGGATTGAAGATCTTCACCTCTCCACCCATGGCCTGCAGCAAGCGGGCTGACTCTTCGACCACCAAGCGACTGAAGGAGCGCTGCCGCAAAGAACCGTACAGCAGCAAAAAGCGCGGCGCATGGGTCGAGGGCTGCGTCGGGAGCAGAC
>Ga0209066_10002900_pt1 | contig 20165 bp, 20 predicted proteins | sample All_14_2_FD_187198 | JGI IMG/M metagenome (GOLD analysis project Ga0209066, IMG submission 187198) | Freshwater microbial communities in response to fracking from Pennsylvania, USA - Allegheny Zone_MetaG_DW_15 (SPAdes) (version 2) ... | reverse complement strand
GCTCAATCACCGACCACTCGAAATCTGTCAGGTCAAAACGACGGCGCATATCCAAGGCTCCTTTCCCGAACCTTGAATCAATCACTTGCCGTCCGCGCAAGCCAGTTTATGAGTTTACGGCCTAAAATCCGCTTCAACCTCGGACAGCGATCACAGCTTCTGCGTCACCACCCAGAACGGCGACAAGTACTATTTCCAGGCGCAGGTCATGAGCTTCAAGGTGAACGTCGGCTCGGTCGACCAGATCACCACTGCCACGGTGACCCTCGAACTCACCACCAATTCCGCCGGTGTCGGCGTGGTCGAGGTGCTGGCGCCCTGATCCTCAGCGTATGTTGCCGATGGAATTCTTGACCGTGTCGTGTTTTGTCTTGAGCACGGTGGTCGGTTTTGCCGGCTTCGCCCCGTCGGAACAGGACGGCGCACCCGCGACGCAATGTTCGCCCGGCGGGGTGGCGCCCACGAGGGCGGCTCCCGACGCTACCGCACTGCCTGCCTGCTGACGCCCGGAACCGGCCCGTTCGCCGAAGGTCGCTTGCTGGGTCTGCTTAGGGACAGTGGCGCCCGGCTCGCCGCCATCGGGCTGAGGCGTATTTGCCGATCGCGCCACGCCGCCCTTACCGACGACGTAGCCGCGGTTGTTCTTCTGATCGGGCTCGGCATGAACCGCGAGTGGAGCGGCGGTCACGGCCATCATCGCCGCAAGTCCAAGAATGCGCATCGCGTGCATCGCTTCGTCTCCCCTTGTCGATTCGCTCAGGCGAACGCGCCGAAGTTCGACAAGATCGCCTGAACGAAAAATGACCGGGGACCTTCAGGCCCTGGCACGACTTGAATTCAAAAAGAAAAGGATAGCTTTCATGTTCGACATTACCAAGCTTGCCGCCACCGAGACCTCCACCGTGGAACTGGTCGGCGGCGATGACGCGCCGCTCCATGACGCGGACGGCAACCGTCTCTCGATCACGGTCTATGGCCCGGGCACGCGGATCTACCAGCGCGCCCAGGCCCGCCAGCAGAACCTGCTGGTCGACAAGATCAAGAAGCGCGGGAAGATGGACCAGACGGCCGAGGAAAAGCTTGCCGAACAGGCCGAGTTCCTCGCTGCCTGTACGGTCAGCTTCAACCATTTCACCTATCCGCCGGCCGAAGGGCTGGAAGGCGCCGCCCTGTTCCGCAAGGCCTACGAGGATCCTTCGATCGGCTTCATCGCCGCACAGGTCGCAGCACACATCAATGACTGGGCAAATTTTACGACGAGCTCGGCCGCGAGCTGAGCCTCTACGTCCGGCAGCTGGCCTGGCTCGGCACCGCGCCGAAGTCGCGCCAGTCCGGCGGCAAGACTATTGACGATCCTGATCCGCAGACCCGGCTCCAGCGCATGACGGCGGACGGCATCGTCCCTGACATGCCGCCCATCCGTGCGCCATGGATCATCGACACCTTGATGGACATTGGCGCATCCGAACCCGGCGCCATGGGACCGGTGCCGCTGTCGTGGGCGACCATCGCCCACTGGCAGTCGTGCATGGGCGTTGACCTCGCACCCTGGCTCTGCCGGCTGCTTCGCCGCCTGTCGGTCGAGTTCGTGGCCGAGGGGCAGCGGGCCCGCGAGGTCGATTGCCCGCCGCCCTGGACCGACATTGCCGAAGGTCACAACCGCACCACCATCTCCCGGAAAGTCTCCCAGGCCTTCCGGGCGCTCATGACCTCGAAGGAGCCAGGCCATGGCTGAACAGCCCGAACATTGGCTTGCGGTGCCAGGATGGGCCGACCTCTATGAGGTCTCATCCCTTGGTCGTGTCCGGTCCAGGGATCGCATCTCCACCTTTGTGCGGCACGATGGCTGTCAAGTGACGCGCCGGTTGCGAGGCAGGATCCTGCGCCAGAGCTGCCATGAACGGCGAGGTGGATATCCCTGCGTTGGTCTGCACCGCGATGGGGTGCAAATCACGGTCTTTGTCCATCGCCTGGTGTGCGAGGCTTTCCATGGCCCGAACCCGGGCGCGATGGATGTGGCCCATTGCGATGGCAATGCACGCAACAACCGGTCGGATAACCTTCGCTGGGCAACGCGTCGGCAGAACATGGCGGACACTATCCCCCATGGAACCCGCGCGTGGGGAGAGCGGCATGGCGCTGCCAAGCTGACACTCCAACAGGTCCTGCAAATCCGCGCCTCTGAGAACGTCCCGCAGCGCGAATTGGCGAAGCAGTTCGGCGTCTACCAGAGCTGCATTTCCAACATTCGCGCAGGGCGACGTTGGGCGCATGCCGGGGGGCTGCAATAATGCGCGCCGGCACCCTCGAGATCGAGATGATCACCAATATCGCCCGTCTCCAGAAGGAGATGGTCGACATGAAGCGCGCTGTTGGCGGCGCCATGGGAGACATCGCGGCAACCGCCGGGCGCGCTGACCGGGCCATTGAGGCAGTCGCGACGCGTGGCATGACCCGCATGGGCGGCTCGGCGCGGCTTGCCGGCCACCATGTCCAGAACCTGATCTACCAGGTCAACGACATGGTGGTGAGTCTGGCCTCAGGCCAGAAGCCGATGACCGTGTTCATGCAGCAGGGCTCGCAGATCGGGCAGATCGCGATGCAGGCCGGTGTCGGCATCGGCGGCATGGCCCGGGCATTGCTGGGGCTTGCTGCCAGTGCAGCGGCTGCCGCGCTCACCAATCCCTACCTGCTGGCCGCAGCGGCGGCGGCCGGGATCGCGTTCGGTGCGTTCAAGCTGTTCCAGTCGAGCGTCAAGCAGTCGGGCGAACTCGACCGTTATGCCCAGAGCCTTGGTCTGACCGCGAAGGAGATGGAGAAGCTGGGGCCGGTCGGGATCACGGCCGGCGACGTCATGCGCGGGCTGTGGCGCACGATCAGCGATGGTCTCAACCTCGGTCCGGTGTTCATCAGCCTCAAGGACTGGGCCGTCTGGGCTTTCCAGAAGGTGCTGGAGGTCGGCAAGATCAGCATCGCGGTGATCTATGCCGGGTGGGTCGGCGGGTTCAGTGCGATCCGCACCGTCTGGCAGGCGCTGCCTCGAGTGATCGGCGAGGCCACCGTTGGGTCTGCAAACCTGGCCATCAGTGGGATCGAGTATCTCGCCAACAAGGCCATCGCCGCGCTCAACTGGCTGGCCAGCTGGGTCAATCCGGTGCTCGACCGGGTGGGCCTTGCCACCATCAGCCAGATCGAGGCTGTTGCCCTGCCGCGCATGGAAATCAGCTTTGCCGGCTCGACCGCACGCATGGGGGCAACGGTGCGCGACGAGTTCACCTCGGCCTTTGGCGACGCCATGACCATGATGGATGCATTCTCGGCGCAGTGGCGCGAGAACACCCTGCAAGCCGCCCGCGATCGGCTCGCTGCCGATGCGGCAGGGATCCGCGCTGATCGCTCGGACCGGGCGGGCCGCGCTGGGTCTGGTCGCAATAGTCGCGAAGAAAGCGAAGCCGAGCGCGCCCTCCAGGCCGCTCAGGAGTTTGCCGCCAACCTCGCGCTGGAAACCGCAAAGATCGGCAAGACTCCGATCGAGATCAAGCGGATGGAAGTCGCCATGGCGGCGCTGAAAGCCCCGACTGATGCAGCGCGCATCGCGATCCTGGAAGCGGGCGAAGCTTGGGAACAGGCGACCCGCGCCTTCGCAACCTCGGAATTCCTGCGCCAGACGGTGGCCCCGCTCGAACTGCAGGTCTCGCTGCTGGGCCAGTCGGCCCGCGCGCAGGCGCTGGCCAACCTCGAAGCCGAGCGCGAGCAGATCGTGCTCGAGCGCGGGGTCGAGGCGTGGGAACGCTATCGCGCGGCGCGCACCCAGCTGATCGAGCATGATTTCGGGCTGAAGGAACAGGAGCAGTATCTCGATACGCTGCAGGAAATGGCTGACCGGACCCAGACTGCGGCCCAGGGCATGGCCGAAGCCTTCGGCAGTGTCGGGGGCGCGATCGGGGCAGTCGCGGCCGAGTTTGCCCGCTATGCTGCCGACCAGGAGGCCGCCACCCGGCGCATTGCCGAGGCCGAGCGTGAATACGGCCGGGCCTCGTTCCAATATGCTGCTGCGCGTACTGCGCAGGCGACAGCCGAGATCAACCACTATGGCAATCTCGCGAGCGCCGCGAAGGGCTTCTTCAAGGCGGGCTCAAAGGGATTCCAGGCGCTGGAGGCGGCCGAGAAGGCCTTCCGGGCCTATGAGCTCGCCGTCGCGATCAAGAATGCCGCGGTGAAAATAGGGCTGATCGGCGCGCAGACGACCGCAAAGGTCGCCTCCGACACCGCCATGGCCGCATCTGATACGGCGCGCGCCGGTGTCGAACAGGGCAACTCGATCATCACCACCGGCATCAAGGCGGTCGAGGCTGTCGTGAACGCCATCCGCTCGCTGCCGTTCCCGCTAAACATCGCGGCCGGCGCGGTCACGGCCGGGGTCATTGCCTCGCTCGGTGTCGCGATCGGCGGGGCCTTTGGCGGTGGTGGACCGAAGCTTGAACCTGCCAACGACGGCACCGGCACGGTGTTCGGCGACAGTGCGGCCAAATCCGAGAGCATCGCCAGGGCCATCGATCACCTCCGCGAGGTTGACACCCTGACCATGCGCTATTCGGCGGCCATGCTCGCATCACTGCGCAGCATCGAGGCCAATATCGGCGGGCTCACCAATCTCATCATTCGCACCAATGGCGCCGAGGACCTGGCGGCCGGTGTGCAGACCGGGGCCAAGCCGACCGGCGTCACCGCCATTCTGGGCGGGGCGATGCAGAAGGTGGGCTCGGTCCTCGACAAGATCCCGGTGATCGGCGGCATCCTTGGCGGCGTCGTTGGCGCGATCGGCAAGCTGATCGGCTCGCTGTTCGGCACCAAGACCAGCGTCGTCGGCCAGGGTATTTATGGCGGTGCCCAGTCGCTCGGCAACATCATGTCCGGCGGGTTCCAAGGGCAGTATTACACCGACATCCAGAAAAAGAAGAAGTTCCTCGGGATCACGACCAGCACCCGCTACAGCACGCAATATTCTGAGGCGAGCGCCGAGCTCGAACGCCAGTTCTCGCTGATCTTCACCGGCTTCTACGACGCCATCTCGGCCGCTGCCGGACCCCTGGGCCTGTCGCTGGACGAGGTGCAGGCCCGGCTCGACAGCTTCGTCATCAACATCGGCAAGATCGACCTCAAGGGCCTGACCGGAACGCAGATCCAGGAGAAGCTGGCAGCCGTGTTCGGTGCTGCGGCCGACAACCTGGCCCGTTCCGCCATTGCCGGGCTCGACCAGTTCCAGAAGGTCGGTGAAGGCTATTTCGAGACGCTGATCCGGGTTGCCTCCAGCGTTGAGGCAGTCACCAGCGCCATGACCATGCTCGGCCGGTCCACCAATCTGACGATCGCGGCGTCGATGGATCTGGTCGAGCTATTCGGCTCGGTCAGCGACATGACCGCGGCTACGGCTGAGTATTTTGCGCTCTACTACACCGGCACGGAACAGGCCGCTGCGCGCACGGCGCAGATGACCTCTGCGCTGGCCAGCATGGGGCTTGCCATGCCCGACAGCATCGCCGGTTTCCGGGCGCTGGTCGAAGCGCAGGACCTCACCACGGAGGCCGGGCGCGCTGCCTATGTCGCCCTGGTCCAGCTAGCCCCGGCGTTCGCGGACCTGGTGGGCGCAGCACAGGATGCGGCCAGCGCAGCCGCCATTGCCGACGAACGCGCGTCGCTCGAACGCCGCCTGCTGGAATTGCAGGGCGATACCGCGGCGCTGCGGGCGCTCGACCTTGCCCAGCTCGACGCCTCCAACCGTGCGCTGCAGCAGCAGATCTGGGCGCTCGAGGACCAGCGGCAGGCAGCCGAAGCGGCAGCCAGCGCCGCCGAGAAACTGCGCTCGGCATGGGCGGCGATCACCGATGCCCTGATGGCCGAGATCGAGCGGATCCGCGGCGTCATGGGCGCGAAGTCCGGCAGCTATGCCGAGGCGCTGGCGAAGTTCAACAATGCTTCCATGCTGGCTCGCGGTGGTGACCAGGAGGCCGCCAAGGCGCTGCCAGGTCTGAGCCAGGCGCTGCTGTCACAGGCTGCCGAAACCGCCCGGTCGTCCGAGGATCTTGCGCGCCTGCAGGGCCTGACGGCCGCCAGTCTGGAACAGACGCTGGCGATCATCACCCAGGCCGCCAGTAGCGGCACGGCCACCGATGCAGGCGCGGCCGCATCCAACGCACCCGGCTGGTGGGATCAGTTCGCAGCCAACCAGATGGGCACGGCGACCATTCCGGCCAACGACGGCCAGTCGGCGCTGCTAGATGAAGTGCGGGCGCTGCGGCAGGAAGTGGCGGACCTGCGCGGTGAACAGCGCATTGCCTCGGCCACGATCGCCTCGGGCACCAGCAAGACCGCGCGGATCCTCGAACGCGTGACTCCGGATGGCGATGCCCTGTCGGTAAGGACTGCGGCATGAAGCTGATCCGCCCGATCGAGATCAGCGACGCCATGCTGACGAGCAGCACGGTTGCCGAGAACGATCATCCCGCCTGGAATGCCGGCACGGCCTATGTGACCGGCAACCGGGTGATCCTCGCCTCGACCCACCGGCGCTACGAGGCGCTGGCGGCCTCGACCGGGATCAATCCTGCGAGCGATCCGACCAAGTGGCTCGACCTCGGCCCGACCAACCGCTGGGCCATGTTCGATGCGCGGGTCGGCACGGCAACCACCCGAACCGCGTCGCTCCAGGCCGTGCTGGCGCCGGGTACCATTGATGCCGTGGCGCTGATCGACACCGATGCGGAAAGCGCCACCGTCACGCTGACAGTGGATGGGGTGACCAATTACACCAGCACCCAGAGCTTCAACCTCGGCGGCAATGCCATCGACAACTGGTTCTCGTGGTTCTTCGAGCCGATCGGTCGCAAGTCGACGCTGCTGTTCCTGGACGTGCCGGTCTACGCCAATGGCGTCGTCACCGTCACCATCACCCGCGATAACCCGGCCGACATCGTGTCGTGCGGGTCGCTGCTGCTGGGACGTCAGCTCTCGCTCGGCGACACCGAACACGGCGCCGACATCGGCATCATCGATTACAGCCGGAAGGAGGCCGACCAGTTCGGCGTCATCTCGGTGGTCGAGCGGGCATTTGCCAAGCGCATGACCGCCCGGGTCGTCATGCAGACCGATGCGGTCGATGATGTCCACCGCAACCTTGCGAGCCTGCGCGCCACCCCGGTGCTGTGGATCGGGTCCGAGAACTTCGAGAGCCTGACCGTCTACGGCTTCTACAAGGAGTTCTCGATCGACCTTGCCTACCCGACCGTCAGCTATTGCAGCCTCACCATCGAGGGTCTGACCTAAAACCTCCCGAGGGACTTCCCATGCCCATTACTGCTTTGCCGACGCCGCCGTCCCGGACGGACGCGGCGAACTTCAACGTGCGCGCCGAAGCCTTCCTCGGCGCACTGCCGACCTTTGTCACGCAGGCCAATGCGCTCGCCACCGAGACCAACGGCTACGCCGCCGATGCAGCGGCCAGCGCGGCCACGGCCGTCAACGCGCCCGGCACCAGCGCGACCAGCACGACCAGCCTTGCCATAGGCACTGGCTCGAAGTCGCTGACGGTGCAGACCGGCAAGGCTTTTGTCGTCGGCCAATGGGTGACGATCACCAGCACGGCGTCGCCAGCGAACTGGATGCATGGCCAGATCACGGCCTACACCAGCGGCACTGGTGCGCTCGTCGTCAATGTCGGCATGACCGGTGGTAGCGGCACGATCGCCGCCTGGACCGTGGCGCTGGCCGCGCCTTCGCAGGGCACCAACGCCCTGCTGGCCACCGGCAGCTATGCGGATCCCAGTTGGCTGACCTCGCTTTCCGGCGCCAAGCTCACGGGCACCATCGGCATCGCCAGTGGCGGCACCGGCGCACCGGATGCGGCAACGGCGCGCACGAACCTCGGTCTCGCCATCGGCACGGACGTGCAGGCCTACAATGTGACGCTCACCTCCTGGGCTGGCAAAGCCGTGCCTTCCGGCGTGGTGGTCGGTACGACCGATACGCAGACCCTCACCAACAAGACGTTTACCAGCCCGACGATCAATGGCGGTGCGCTCAATGCCGCATCCACGGTCAGCGACAGCGGCACGATTGGTACCACCAGCGTCGGTTTCCGGGGCATTCCGCAGAATGCGAAGACCGCGGCCTACACCCTGGTGCTGACCGACAACGGCAAGCACATCAGCATCACCACCGGCGGGATCGTCATTCCGGCAAACGCCTCGGTCGCGTTTCCGATCGGTGCGGCGATCGCCATCTACAACGACAGCGCCACAGTTCAGACCATATCGATAACTACCGATACGCTGCGCCAGGCAGGCACCGCTAACACCGGGACCCGCAATCTCGAGGGCTATGGGCTGGCAACGCTGGTCAAGGTCGCCGCCGCCACCTGGGTGATCTCTGGCGCGGGGGTCAGCTGATGGCGGGTGTGCTCTGCGTCCTGTTGGGCGGCGGTGGTGACGGCCAGCGGATCGATTTGCCGGTGAATTATTATGCCTGGGGCGACAAGTACAGCGCGGGCGAGCAGTATGGTGCCGACGGCGGCTACTTCTCATATCTTGCTGGCGGGAACTTAACCCCCGCCGCGTGGCAGGGCCGCACCATCCGTGCGATCATGCATGAATATGACATCTACGCCGCGACCTCGCGCACGCTGATCGGCCTCGATGGCTACAATGCGACGCCGGCCCCGCAGCGCCTGCGCATCAACAGCACGAACTTCACCCTGAGCGCCGGTTCGGTTGCCTTTCTCACCAACGTAACCGGGATCACGTTCAGCCCGTCGCCGACCAACAACATCAACTGGACCTCGCATGGCCTCGCCGTGGGTGACCCGGTCCAGTTCTATTGCACCGGCGGCATGCCCACCGGGATCACCGCGTTCACGATCTATTTCGTCCAGTCGGTGGTGAGCGCCAGCGCGTTCAAGATCGCGGCTACCCCGGGCGGTGCGGCGATCAGCTTCACCGGGTCAGGGTCAGGCACGCGCTACGGGTACAAGAACCCGATCACGTCCTACCAGGCGAGCGGCGCGCTGAGCGGCAACCCGTTTGCCAGCATGCTGCCGCGCGCGGCGACCATCACCATTGCAAGTCCGGCAACGGTCACCGCCGCCGGGCACGGACTCACCAACGGCAAGCGGGTCCAGTTCACGACCACCGGCGCGCTGCCGACCGGCATTCTCGCCAACACGACCTACTTCGTCATCAACGCCGCGACCGACACCTTCAACCTCTCCGCCACGCAGGGCGGCGCCGCGATCGGCACGTCGGGCGGCCAGTCCGGCAGCCACATCGTGCGTGAGGTCGTCTCGGTCACGGTTAGCTAGAAGGAAAACAGGATGCAGGCAGATCGCCGGCCGACGGTCACCGACGAGGTGATCGCCATCAACGACGACCTCGACATCAACTACGGGGTGTTCAAAAACGGGTTGACCTTCAGCCGAGCGGCCAACTCCTGGCGGCTGTGGCCGATGCTGGAGTTCGTACCGCCCAGGCTCAACCCCACCATCGCCGAGATGTACGATGCCGGGGTGAATTGGACCCTGTGCGAGCATGTCTCGGTCTGCATCAACGGATCGGCCGATTACGTGTTCGAAGGGCCGGATGGCCCGATCACGCAAGTGTGGACCCCAGGTTGCCACAATGTCGAGAACGGCGGCGGCTATCTTCCGGCCGGCGAATTCACGCGGCGTTTCCACGATGATTTCACGCTGTGCTGCGTGGTGCAGAAGTTCCGGCGGACGCCCGGGCTGCAGTTCCACTTAGAGGTTCTGACTGGGCCGGCCGTGCTCGATCGCGAAGCGCTGTTTGTCCATTATGCCACCGGCGTGCTGCAGAAGCAGACGGACTTCGATCTGCCGGCCGGGCATTCCCTCGATGCAGCCCCGGGCGACATCGCCATCATCGGGAGGCTGCGCTGATGGCCCCCAATCCCGATCGCGATCCAGCCGTGGAGATTGCCCTGATCCGGGCTGACCTCGAGGCGATGCAGGAAGACCTGAAGGCCGTCCGCAAGGAACTGAAGGACCTGCTCGAAGCCTGGAATACCGCAACCGGCATGGTCCGGTTCGTGAAGTGGCTGTCGACCTTCGCGACCGCGCTCGCCGTGCTCTACGCCACCGTTAAGGGCCTGTCGGGCCGCTAACTTTCCGGGAGACATCCATGAAACCGCTGCCACCGGCCTATGGCTGGATCGATGACCTGCGCCCGCTGCCGAGGATGCTGGAGGAGGCCCGGAAGCTCTACGGCACCTTCGAGGTGGCCGGGGCTGCCGACAATCCCGTGATCCTGGGCTGGGCGAAGGAGACGGGCCTCGCCAAAGTTTACAATGACGACGCCATCCCGTGGTGCGGGCTGTTCATGGCGGTGGTTGCCAAGCGCGCCGGCAAGCCGGTCGTCGAGGGTCCCCTCTGGGCGCGCAACTGGGCGAAGTTCGGGAAACCAGCCGACCGGGCCCAGCTGGGCGACATCCTCGTGTTCCGCCGTGCGCAGGGTTCCGGCCACGTCGGGCTCTATGTCGGCGAAGACTATGGCGCCTTCCATGTCTTGGGCGGCAACCAATCCGACGGTGTGACCATCACCCGGATCGCCCGGGACCGGTGCATCGCCATTCGCCGGCCGGCCTACCGCAAGGCGCCTGCGACCGCGAAGCCGGTTCAGCTGGCGGCCAACGGCGCCCTGTCCACCAACGAGGCCTGAGCGGCCGCCATCATCACCAACCCGTTCGCCCGCCATTCCTGCGGGCTTTTGTATGGAGAAACGACATGGAAGATCTGAAACCCTGGTGGGCATCCAAGGCCATCTGGACCGGCATCATCGGCAGCCTATGGGGCGTGGCCGCTGCGCTCGGCATTCTACCCGAAGGGCTGACGCAGGCCGATGTCCTGACCGTCGTGCTGGCGCTGACCGGTATCGGAAGCGTGGTGTTCAGGAAGACGGCCAGGGCGCGGATCGAGTGAGGAATGCAGCCTTGTGTTCATGGCTATTTTGGCCATAACTGGGAGCCCTCAGGGAGCGGCCTCCAATGCAGACATTTTCGGCCAAGGAAGCGAAGTATCACTTCGGCAGGCTTATCGACATAGCACGGGCGGAGCCGGTCACGGTCGAGAAGCATGGTCGGGCTGTCGTCGTCGTGCTGGCCGTGGAAGAGTATGAGCGACTGAGAAACGCGAAGGCAGGAAAGAATGGTTGATCAGGCGCAAGAGGAGAGGTTCATGGCGGTGTTGACCGAGCTTGGCGGCTCGGCAGGTAATGGCCGCCTGCGTGAAGCGTTGGGATGGGACGAGCAGGCCTATGATGCCGTGAAGGATGCGCTGATTGCGCAGGGGCGTCTCGTGCCGGGCCGTGGTCGCGGCGGTTCCGTTTCGCTTGCCGATGCCGCGCAAGCGCAGGCGGCCAAGACTGCACCGGCCCCTGCCCGTGCCCGGCCCGCCCGCGCCAAGGGCAACGGCAGAGGCGGTGATCTCGGCTTCGAGGCGGAACTGTTCAAGGCAGCCGACAAGCTGCGGGGCAACATGGAGCCGTCGGACTACAAGCATGTCGTGCTGGGCCTGATCTTCCTCAAGCACATCTCCGACAGCTTCGAGGCAAAGCGCGCCGAGCTGCAGGCAGAACCGGGCGCCGACCCCGAGGACCGCGACGAATACGCGGCCGACAACGTCTTCTGGGTGCCGCCCACGGCGCGCTGGTCTCACCTGCAGGCCAACGCCAAGCAGCCGTCGATCGGGAAGCTGATCGACGAGGCGATGATCGCCATCGAGAAGGACAACGAGAACCTGAAGGGCGTGCTGCCGAAGGACTATGCCCGGCCCGCGCTCAACGCGGTGATGCTGGGCGAGCTGATCGATCTGATTTCCGGCATCACGCTGGGGCGCGAGCGCGGCGCGGCGCGCGATGTGCTGGGCCGTGTCTATGAATATTTCCTCGGCCAGTTTGCGGGTTCCGAGGGCAAACGCGGCGGGGAATTCTACACGCCACGTTCGGTCGTGCGGGTCATGGTCGAGATGATCGAACCCTTCAAGGGCCGGGTTTACGATCCCTGCTGCGGTTCTGGCGGCATGTTCGTGCAATCCGAACGCTTCGTGGAAGAGCATGGCGGGCGCATCGGCGACATCGCCGTTTATGGTCAGGAGTCGAACTACACCACCTGGCGGCTGTGCAAGATGAACCTGGCCGTGCGCGGCATCGATGCGGACATCAAGTGGAACAGCGAGGGCAGCTTCCACAAGGACGAGCTGCGCGATCTGAAGGCCGATTTCATCCTCGCCAATCCGCCCTTCAACATTTCTGACTGGGGCGGCGATCGCCTGCGGGAGGACGTGCGCTGGAAATATGGCATCCCGCCGGCCGGCAACGCCAACTTCGCCTGGGTGCAGCACATCGTGCACCACCTCTCGCCTGCGGGCGTGGCCGGCGTGGTGCTGGCCAACGGCTCGATGTCGTCCACCCAGAACGGCGAGGGTGAAATCCGCCGCGCGCTGGTCGAAGGCGTGAACGGCGCACCCGGCGTCGTCGATTGCATGGTGGCGCTGCCGGGCCAGCTGTTCTATTCGACCCAGATTCCTGTCTGCCTGTGGTTCCTCGCTCGCGACAAGTCGAACGGCATCGCCCGCGACGCGAAACTGCGCGACCGGCGCGGTGAGGTCCTGTTCATCGATGCGCGCAAGCTCGGCCACATGGTGGACCGCACGCGCAAGGAGTTTTCCGACGCCGACATCGCAAAGATCACGCGCGCCTATCATGCCTGGCGTGGCGAGGGCGAAGCGGGCGCCTATGAGGACGTGCCCGGCTTCTGCAAGTCCGCGACCTTGGAGGAGATCAAGAGCCAAGGCTATGTGCTGACGCCGGGGCGCTATGTCGGCGCGGCGGAGGCTGACGAGGACGATGTGCCGTTTGCGGAGCGATTCGCGGCGCTGCGGACGAAGCTGGAGGAGCAGTTTGCCGAAGCGGAGCTGCTCACAGCTACCATTCGTGAACGGTTGGCGGGAGTGGGTCATGGCTGACGCAGTGCCGCTCACTGAAGCGGCGGACATCCTCTCCGGGCGCTACTTACCCGCAGAAGAGTATGACGAGACGGGAGATTACGTGATTTACGGCTCAAATTCCATCATGGGCCGTGCTTCTAAGCCATTATATGACGGCCCTTTGGTGATCTTTGCCCGCGTTGGTTCGAATGCGGGAGCGGTAATGTTTTCAGACAAGCCCGCCTGGATCAACAATAATGCGGCTGCATTAAAGGCAAAATTAGGTTGGAATGCTCGTTATCTGTTCTATTGGGCTAGTCACTTTGACCTGCGAACAGTCGCGCAAGGTAGCGGACAACCGTTTATAAGCAATCAGACCCTGAGCTCCATCAAAATCGCGCGTCGTGAAGCCGTCGAACAGGAAGCCATCGCCTCCGTCCTCGGCGCGCTGGATGACAAGATCGAGTTGAACCGGCAGATGAATGAGACGCTGGAGGGGATGGCGCGGGCGATCTTCAGGGACTGGTTCGTCGATTTCGGCCCGACCCGCGCCAAGATGGTAGGCCGCGCGCCTTACCTCGCACCAGATATCTGGTCCCTGTTTCCCGACCGCCTCGATGGCGAAGGCAAGCCGGAGGGTTGGTGTCTTGGAACTCTGGGTGACGTCGCGCAGCAGGTAGGTGAGTCGGTTAAGCCCGAAGCGCTTGATCCAGGCACACCTTACATCGGACTTGAGCATATGCCGCGCAAGTCGATCGCTCTTTCTGATTGGGACGGTGCCGGTAAGGTATCGAGTGGAAAGCTCGCTTTCTGCAAGGGTGATTTTCTGTTTGGGAAGCTCAGGCCTTACTTCCACAAAGTGGGCATAGCACCGGTCGATGGGATCTGTTCTACCGACATCGTCGTTCTCAACTCTCGCAAGCGGGAAGCAGCTGCATTTGTGCTGGCTTGCATATCGCAAGATGAGTTCGTCGCCTTCACCGACAGAACGTCGGATGGGACAAAGATGCCTCGCACCAGTTGGGGCCGGATGGAGCGTTACTCGCTATACATTCCAAACCAGACGGTCCTTAAATCCTTCAATGATTGCATTGAGCCGATGCTTGAGCGCATTGTTGCTAACATTCACGAGTCTCGCACCCTCGCCGCCACCCGCGACCTCCTCCTGCCCAAGCTCATGTCCGGCGAAATCCGCGTGAAGGACGCCGAGAAGCTTGCGGGACAGGTCACATGACCCGCGCGCCTGTCCGTCCCGAACTCATTCGCTGGGCGCGCGAGCGGGCCGGCATTCATGATGCTGACGACCTTATGGGCCGCTTCCCGAAGCTGGCCGAATGGGAAACCGGCGAGACCCAGCCGACGCTGAAGCAGCTGGAGGCCTTCGCGCAGGCCGTGCACGTGCCCATCGGCTATCTGTTCCTGCCCGAGCCGCCGCAAGAACCGCTGCCGATCCCCGATTTCCGCACGCATGACGGGCGCGGCGTGGGGCGCGCCAGCCCGGATCTGCTCGACATGATCTATGCCTGCCAGGAACGGCAGGGCTGGTATCGCGACTTCGCGGCTGTGGTGCGCATGCCCGAGGCGGCCTTTGTCGGCAGCGCCAGTCTGGATGACCGGCCGCAGGACGTGGCGGCGCGCATGGCCGAAACGCTCGGCTTCGATGTGGCCCATCGCGCCGCCTGCCGCACCTGGGAAGAGGCGCTGCGGCTGTTCATCGCCCAGGCCGATGGGGCAGGCGTGCTGGTGATGGTGAGCGGCGTTGTCCTGTCGAACAACCGCCGTGCCCTTGATCCGGAGGAGTTCCGCGGCTTCGCGCTGGCTGACAGGCGGGCGCCGCTGGTGTTCATCAACGGGGCGGACACGAAATCCGGCCAGATGTTCACGCTCGCGCACGAACTGGCGCATATCTGGCTCGGCTCTTCGGCAGTGTCGGATGCGAGCGCTGCGCCACTCAATGGCTACCGCCGCGAGGAGGTCTGGTGCAACGCTGTGGCGGCCGAGCTCCTCGTGCCGCTCGATGCCCTGCGACCCGCGCTCCAGCCGGATGAACCGCTGGATGAGGCAATGCAGCGTCTGGCACGGCAGTTCAAGGTTAGCACACTTGTCATCCTGCGCCGGCTGCTCGATGCAGGCGCGCTCGACCGGCCAGCCTTCGACCGCGCATGGGCGGCAGAACGCGCGCGTCTGCGTGAACTCGTCCGGGCTGGAGCGGGCGGCGGGGATTTCTATCGCACCACACTTTCGCGCGTCAGTCGCCGTTTTGCCCGGGCACTTGTCGAAAGCACGCTGGAAGGACAGACCCTCTACCGCGATGCCTTCCGGATGCTGGGCGTCAAGAAGACGGAGACGTTCCACAACATCGGGCGGGAAGTGGGGGTCATGGGATGACCCGTTACCTTCTCGACACGAACATCTTCATCCAGGCGAAGAACCTGCATTACGGCTTTGATTTCTGCCCGGCGTTCTGGGAATGGCTGATCAATGAGAACGGCGCCGGCCGCGTCGCCAGCATCGACAAGGTCGGGGATGAATTGCAGTCCGGAGGCGACGATCTGTCCGACTGGGCCACCGCACGCGGGCGTGAATTCTTCCTGCCGCCGGATGATCCCGTCGTCCCGGCCCTTGGGCGCGTCAGCGCCTGGGCAACGGGCCAGAACTACGAGGCGGCAGCAATCGCTACCTTTCTGCAGGTGGCCGACTACTGGCTGGTCGCGCACGCGCTGGCCCATGAATTTGTCGTCGTCACGCACGAGGTGCCTTCGGATTCAACGCGCAAGATCAAGATTCCCAATGCCTGCATCGGGCTGGGCCTGACCTGCATCAGCCCCTATGAAATGCTCCGGCGGGAACGCGCCCGGTTCGTACTTGGGCCAGCGCCGAGGGCCGCATGAGCGCAGACTGGTATCCCGGCATTCGCGCCTTCTGCACGCACTGGAAGCATGCGCCGATGCTCCAGCAGACCTTCGCGACGCTGGAGCGGGAGTTTGCCGACGAGAACGACGCCTGCATCGATGCTGCCAAGGGCCTTGTCGAATGCGCCTGCCGTGTCTTGATTGAAGAGCTCGATGATCCGCTGGCGCCCCTCAAGCCGGAAGCAGCCGATACGCCACTAGGCCACCTCGTCGGCGTGGCCACGCGTCTGCTCGATCTTGGCGCAATCCGCCACCGTGCCTTTGCAGACCTCATCAAGCAGCACAACAAGCTTACAGAAACGCTGCGGGTCTTGCGAAACGAGGCCGGAACAGTGAGCCATGGCAAGGACGGCTTCATCGCCAAGCTGTCCGCTCATCATCGCCGCTCGGCCATTTTGGCGGCAGATGCGATCATCACATTTCTGCACGAGGCCTATCTGGAGCGTGAGCCAGACCCGGTGCGAACCCTTGAACCCTATGAGCGGTTCGAAGCGTCTAATGCGATCATCGATGAACTGGCTTCGCTTCGGGGGGAAACCGATGACGAGGGCTTTCTCCAGGTGATCGTCAGCCTTCCCGGCGGCGAAGAGTTGCCGCTGGCAATCGAGCCCTCGCGTCTGCTGTTCGGTGTGGATCGGGAGGCCTACAAACTCGTGCTCAATGCATGTCGTGAGGCCAAGGCCTCTGCGCCTCAAGATGCGGAGGTTGCCTGATGGCCTATCTTTCCGAAGCCGCCGTTGAACAGGTCGTGCTCGATCAGCTTGCCACGCTTGGTTACTCGATAGCCACCGATGCCGACATCGGACCGGATGGCAAGGCTCCGGAACGCGAAGCCTATGCTGATGTGGTGTTGATCAAACGCCTGACAGCAGCCATCGACCGGCTCAATCCCGCCATTCCTGCAGAAGCCCGCGCCGATGCCGTGCGCAAGGTTCTGGCGACCGAGAAGCCGTCACTTGTGGAAGAAAACCGGCGTCTGCACAAATTGATGGTCGAGGGCGTCGATGTCGAATTCTACAGTGACGATGGCACGATCCGCGGCGACAAGGTCCATCTGATCGATTTTACCGACCAAGACAGGAACGACTGGCTGGCGACCAGCCAGTTCACGGTCATCGAAGGCAGCATCAACCGACGACCGGATGTCGTGGTGTTCGTCAATGGCCTGCCTCTCGGCGTGATCGAGCTCAAGGCCCCTGGCGGAGAGAACGCGACGCTTGCCGGGGCGTTCAATCAGCTACAGACCTACAAGGCGCAAATCCCCTCGCTCTTTCGAACGAACGCTGTCCTCGTCACTTCGGATGGCATCACCGCGCGCGTGGGTTCGCTGACCGCCGATCAGGAGCGCTTCATGCCCTGGCGCACGACGGACGGCAAAATCATCGCAGCCAAAGGGCAGCCCGAACTCGGCGTGCTGATCGAGGGCATCTTCAAGCGGCGTCGTCTCCTCGATTTGCTGCACGATTTCACCGTCTTCGGGGAGACGGGGTCGGGCCTCGCAAAGATCATCGCGGGCTATCACCAGTTCCACGCCGTGCGGCACGCTGTGGAGAAAACCGTCGAGGCATCTTCCCCTGAGGGCGACAGGAAGGTGGGCGTGATCTGGCACACCCAGGGATCGGGTAAGAGCCTGCTGATGGCCTTTTATGCCGGACAGCTGGTGCGGCGCCCTGAGCTTGAGAACCCGACTATTGTCGTCATTACCGACCGCAATGACCTGGACGATCAGCTCTTCGCGACCTTCTCCATGTGCCGGGATCTGATCAGACAGACGCCTGTTCAGGCTGAAAGCCGGGAGGACCTGCAATCTGCGCTGAGCCGGGCCGCTGGCGGCGTCATCTTCACGACCATCCAGAAGTTCTCACCTCCGGCGGGTGAGGCAAGCTATCCAATGCTGTCAGACCGCCGCAACATCGTCGTCATTGCCGACGAAGCGCATCGCAGCCAGTATGGCTTTAAGGCGCGGATTGAACAAAAGACCGGCGAAATTGCATACGGTTTTGCAAAATATCTGCGTGACGCACTACCGAACGCCTCCTTCATCGGGTTCACTGGAACGCCCATCGAGAAGGACGACGTGAATACGCCGGCCGTGTTTGGCGAATACATCGACGTTTACGACATCAGCCGGGCGGTAGAGGACGGTGCAACGGTCCCGATCTACTACGAGAGCCGCCTTGCACGCATAGAGCTTCCCGAAGACGAGAAGCCAAAGATCGATGCCGAAATCGAGGAGCTGACCGAAGACGAAGCGACCACTGAACAGGAGAAAATCAAGCGGAAATGGGCCACTGTTGAGGCCCTGGTGGGCTCCGAGAAACGGCTTGCGATGGTGGCGGCTGATCTTGTGCAACACTTCGAGGACCGCGTCGCCGCAATGGACGGCAAGGCCATGGCGGTCTGCATGAGCCGTCGAATCTGCGTTGCGCTCTATAACCAAATCATCGCGCTTCGGCCTGATTGGCACAGCGATGATGACGCCTCGGGTCTCGTCAAGATCGTCATGACCGGCTCTGCATCGGATCCTCAGGATTGGCAGCCACACATCGGGACCAAGGCGCGGCGCGATCTCCTGGCGAAGCGCGCGAAAGACCCGAAGGATCCTCTAAAGCTCGTCATCGTCCGAGACATGTGGTTGACGGGCTTCGACGCGCCTTCGATGCATACCATGTATATCGACAAGCCAATGAAGGGGCACGGCCTCATGCAGGCGATCGCCCGGGTGAACCGCGTTTTCCGTGATAAGCCTGCCGGCCTCGTCGTTGACTACATCGGTATCGCTCAGAACCTAAAGAATGCCCTGGGTCAGTATTCGGGGTCAGACCAGCGCCAGGTCGGGATCGACGAGTCCGAAGCGGTCGCCATTCTCCTTGAGAAGTACGAAGTCGTGAAGGCGATGTTCCACGGCTTCGACTATGAGCACGGTTTGGCTGGTACGCCCCATGAGCGCCTAGTCGTGCTCGTCGAGGCCATCGAATGGATCCTTGCCCGCCAGCAAGAAGCCGCAGCGAAAGAATCGAGCGAAGACGCGAAGCGCCAGGAAAATCGACGCTATCAGGATGCCGTGCTTGCGCTGTCCAAGGCTTTCGCCTTGGCTTCCGCTACTGACGAGGCCCGCGAAATCCGGGATGAAGTCGGTTTCTTCCAGACGGTTCGGGCTGCGCTGGTAAAATCCTTGGACGGCGGCGGTGGGAGCACTGCTGATAGGGAATTCGCCATTCAGCAAATCCTGGATCGTGCGGTCGTTTCAACCGGGATCGTGGATATTCTCGCGGCCGCAGGGATCACAACGCCGGATATCTCGATCCTTTCGGATGAATTCCTCGCGGAAATTCAACAGCTCGAGAAAAAGAACCTGGCCCTTGAGGCACTTCGTAAGCTTCTGAACGATGAAATTCGCTCACGCAGCAAGACGAACGTGGTTGAAACGAAGCGCTTTTCCGAGCGCCTCGAAGCCGCCATTGCTCGCTATCACACAAATGCCATCAGCACGGTCGAAGTACTGCAGGAACTGATCGAACTCGCGAAAGAGGTGCGCGCCGCCCAACGTCGAGGCGAAGATGAAGGCCTGTCACAAGACGAGATCGCCTTCTATGACGCGCTTGCTGAGAACGAAAGCGCTGTCGAGCTGATGGGCAATGACTCCCTCAAGGTGATCGCGCACGAGCTTCTCGTCAGCCTAAAAGGCAGCGTTACGGTGGATTGGTCACACCGTGAAAGTGCCCGTGCACGCATGCGTGTGCTGGTGAAGCGGATCTTGCGCAAGCATGGATATCCGCCTGACCTTCAGGACGCTGCCGTGCAGACAGTACTTCGGCAAGCGGAAACACTCTCTGCCAACTGGATGCATTGAATTTACGGGTTTTGCCTTGTGACTCAGAGACATTCAGAGCGAGTTCGTCCGCAGGCTCTTGTCCACCGCCAGCGCTGCCCTTCCCTTGACCATCAGCGTGCCGCGCGCCGCATTCGCGCAAGCGGAGCATTGCGCGGCGCGCGCAAGTGTCGGATGTGGGCCTCTCACACGCGCAGGAGCCTTGCATGCCGCCGCCTTCCTCCCCCCGTCACCCCGATCCGCTGCTGCGCCGCCTGTGGGCGGTCGCGCTTATCGCCGCCCTGCTTATCGTCCTGTGGCAGCTTGCACCCGTGCTGCGCGAGCGGCTTGCCCCGTCCGCAGCCTCAGGCGCGCCGGATGCGCAAAGCCGGGTGGTCACCGCCCGCGGCGATCTGGCCGAGGATGAGAAGGCCACCATCGCGCTGTTTGAAAA
>Ga0209066_10002898_pt1 | contig 20169 bp, 8 predicted proteins | sample All_14_2_FD_187198 | JGI IMG/M metagenome (GOLD analysis project Ga0209066, IMG submission 187198) | Freshwater microbial communities in response to fracking from Pennsylvania, USA - Allegheny Zone_MetaG_DW_15 (SPAdes) (version 2) ... | reverse complement strand
ACCTGACCGACAACGGGAGGCCCGAACAGATGGCACGGTTCAGGACGCTCATCCAGCCGCTGCGCGACGCGGGCATCAAATGTCAGCCGATGTCGGGCAACCATGATTATTACGCGGGACGGCATGCTGAGCTTTTTGCCTCCGAGTTGGCGGCGTCTCCTGTTTCGGGCAAGGTCGTGAGCGTCGTTGAGACGCCTGCCGTTGACATCGTCTGCCTCGACACGGCGGACATGGAAACGCATGACGGATCCTGGGGACGGATCAACGGGGCTCAGCTTGAATGGCTGAAAGGGTATATGAAGAAAAATGATGGGCACAAGCCGTATTTCATCTGTGCCCATCATCCGCTCCGCCAAGTTCCGATTCCGGTCGGGGTGGATTTATTTCATGCGGCGACGGGATGGATCGGCGGTCATTTTCATGTGTGGCATGACACGGCGAAAAACGAATGGGAAGTTTCGGTTGTCTATATTCCCTCGACGCGCGACGGCCGCGATCCAAGTTGCGTTGCGATGCGGCGTGTTTCGGGCGGCTTCTCCTTCACCCTTATGTCAACGGATGAAAAGGATCCGAAGAACGGTCAGTCGTTTAGTGTGAAAGACAAAGCGCCAAGTAAAAACGAAAGCGCGGCCGCAGACCGGAAAGAATTTCCCTGAGGGGTGAAAGCGGTGTGCGGAGGCCTGACGGTAAGTTAATTGTACAAGAGGAGAAATTTGATGCAACGGATAGGTGTCGGAATCGCCGTCATGACGGCGTTGGCGTTGTGCGCTTCAGCGGACTCGTTCAGTATAACAAAATACGGCGACGTGAAGATCAAAGGGTATGTCGGAGAGCGGCTCGACAGGTGCATTGCGAACGACGTCGCGGTAACCGACGGTGTCTATCTGTCTGACGTTTTCAAAAACAAAGATGAGACGGCACAGTGGCAAAGCGAATTCTGGGGCAAATGGATGCATTCGGCCGTTCCTTTCTGGAGCTATACGGGAAATTCCGCGCTTAAGGCGAACATCGACGCTTCCGTCCGGAATCTCCTTTCAACGCAATTCCCGGACGGTTATATCGGCAACTACCGTCTTGATCTCCGCTGCAACAAAGGCTGGGACATCTGGGGGCAGAAGTATACGCTGCTGGGCCTTCTCCATTATTACGACGGCACGGGTGAAAAATCGGCGCTGGAGGCCGCCTGCAAACTAGCCGATTACCTCATGGCAAATGTCGGTCCGAACGGGCGTGAGCTTTATAAGACGGGTGAGTACCGCGGCATGGCAAGCTGCTCCGTACTGGAACCCGTTGTGTGGCTTTACAACCGGACGAAACAGCGGAAGTATCTCGACTTCGCAACATACATCGTTTCGCAGATGGAGGATCCAAAAGACGGCCCGAAGTTGATCGGCCGGGCGCTCGCAGGCGTCGATGTTGCTGACCGTACGTCGTTTCCCCCTGGGTGCTGGGTCTGGGAAAACGGCATGAAGGCATACGAAATGATGTCCTGTTATCAGGGGCTGGCGGAATACTATGAGGCGACAGGCGACAAACGGTGCTTGGATGCCGTCTTGGCGACCGCTAAAAACATTATCGCGACGGAAATCAACATTGTCGGCGGTGCCGCCGCCGGTGAGTTCTGGTACCACGGCGCGAAACGTCAGACGATGCCTTTTCACGCGACCATGGAAACGTGCGTGATAGTTACTTGGATGCGCCTCTGTGAAAAACTTCTTGCCCTTACCGGCGACCCCCTTTATGCAGACCAGCTTGAAAAGACGTTTTACAACGCTTTTCTCGGTTCTCTTTACAGAGACGGTTCCGTCTTTTCCCAGTATACAGCGCTTTTTGGTATGCGGTCCCGCGGTTTGGATCAATGCCGCATGCAAACGAACTGCTGCAACGCCAACGGCCCGCGCGGTTTTCTTTCGTTCGTTCGCGCACTGCTCATGGCCGATGGCGATGCCGCTGTGATCAATCTGTATACGACGTCCCGCGCTTCCATTGAACTTCCGTTGAAGAAAAAGAAAGTGACGTTTGAAATCTTTACGCATTACCCGAAAGAAAATCTCGTAACGATTTTCAACCGTACGGAAGAACCGCTCGACTTCACCTTAAAACTCCGCATTCCCGCATGGTCGACTCGCACGGACGTCAAAGTCAACGGACAGGACACCAAAGATGTTAAACCGGGCACGTATGTTCCCGTCAGCCGCCGGTGGAATCCGGGCGACACGGTGGAGATCGTTCTCGACATGACCTGTCACGCCCAGACGCTCAATGACAATGTGGCGTTCACCCGCGGGCCGATTGTTCTGGCCAGGGATAGCCGCTATCGCGACGGTGATATTGGCGACGTCGTCCGTTTTGACGAGGTTATCCGTCCCCATGATTTTTCCAAACCGGTTCCGCTCACGCCTGTTTACGGCGATAACAATGACATTTGGATGAGCTTTGTGACAGTGCTGGGGACGGGGTCGCACACGGAAAGCGAAGAAGCCGGCAAGTTGCGCCCCGTCCGTTTTTGTGACTTTGCTTCCGCGGGCGGCACGTGGACGGATGCGTCATCCTACCGTGTGTGGCTTCCTCTCGTCATCGATCCGGCCGAATGGCTTTGCCGCCCCAGAAGACCTGTTGATGGGATCTTTCGCGAATGAAGCGCATAGCGGTGAAGGGCGGCAAATGGCTTTTAAAATGTTTTAAGCGGATATTGTCAGGCACTAGGGTGACGGTGCGCTGACAAGATCTGCAGAAGGAGAAAATTGCCTTTCTCGATGACGCGCCGCTCGTTCGGCAAGTTCTCGTTCGCGGCGGCGTTCGCCTCCGCCGCGGAGCCGCTGTCGGCGCTGTCCGCCGACGCGCCGTGCCGGTTGCGGCTCGGTGTGTTAAGCGACATCCACATTCCGGAGGTGAAGGATGCGGAGCCTTTCCGGAAGGCGCTCAAATGGTTCGACGCGCAGAAGGTCGACGGCGTCATCGTGGCCGGCGATCTCGGCTTCAACGGACTCATCACGGAGATGAAGGTTGTCGCCGACGTCTGGTACGAGGTGTTTCCGGATGACAAAGGGAGCGACGGACGGCACGTGGAGAAACTCTTCATCACCGGCAATCACGACGTTGACGGCTACTTCTACCATCGTCCGGAATGGCCGAAAGTGACGCTGCCGCCGGACCCGGAGGCGTCGAAGAATTCGTTTGTGTTCAACCGCGAGCGGGCGTGGAAGGAGCTTTTCCATGAGGAATTCACGCCGATCGCAATCAAGGAGGTGAAGGGCTACAAGATTGTCCTGCACAACTGGTTTTCGCGCATGCTGAACGAGGAGAACCCGTTGAAGGGCTTTTTCGCCGCGCGCGGCAAAGAACTTGTCGGCGAAAAACCGTTCTTCTTCGTGCAGCACAACCATCCGAAGGGGACGGTCTATTCCCCGTTCACCACCGGAGAGCCCGAAGGTTGGGGGACGGATGACTACGGCTCCGCGACCGCGATTCTCGAAAACTGCCCGAATGCGGTGGCTTTTTCAGGGCACTCGCACATCACCCTCACCGACGAGCGCTCGATCTGGCAGGGACCGTTCACGTCCGTGGCGGCTTCCGCTTGTCCGGGCTGGGCGATGGCGGGCGCACTTGACGGGCGCGACAACTTCGGTTGGGGCGCGAAAGGGCCGGGGAAGACGGTGGACGTGGAGACGCCCAAACAAGGGCAACTCCTCGAGGTCTACGACGACCGGCTCGTCTTGAGGCGCCGCGAATTCCACAACGGTCGCACGCTCGGACCGGACTGGGTGATGCCTTGGCCGATTTCACGCGGCACGCCGTATTCCTTCGAAGCCCGCGCGATGGCGTCCGAATTGCCGCGCTTCGCCGCCGATGATGCGGTCTCGGTGACGGAAAAAGACAGCACGCTCTTCGTCGGTTTCCCGACGGTGAGGGCCGGTAAAACCGGAGTCCGGGCGCTCGACTACGAGGTGACGTGCGAACTGAAGCGGGGCGATGTCGTCCGCACGATCACCCAGAAGCGCGTTTATTCGCCGGGCGTCCTGCTGGCCGAGGAAGACGACCTCGCGAACGCGGACTGCGCCTTCGACAAGGCGTCGCTTCCGTCCGGCAAATGGAATCTGCACCGGTTCCTGGTGCGGCCCTGCGACTGCTGGGGGCGCAAGGGCAAGCCGATTTGCACCGCGTGGCGCAATTTTGCATTGGCGTTGTTTTCGCTGACCCTGCTGGGTCTCTCCGGCTGTGCGACCGGACCGTCCGCCGATGCCGTCGCGCGGACGGACGCGGCGATGAACGCGGCGTTCGACGAGTACCGTCTCGAATACATGAACGTCGCGTTCGATCAGCACGGCGAGACGCGGTATGCGTTTCACCGCAAGGCCGCAGTGATCAAGCCCGGCCGCGGAAAGTATCCCGAGGCCCCATTCGGCGCCGATACGCCGCTTCATGTCGCATCGATCACCAAGGTCATCACGGCGACGCTGGTCGTCCAGCTCGTGGAGGAGGGCAAAATCTGGCTTTCCGATCCGGTTGTGAAGCACATTTCCGAGTTTCCTGATTCGGAAATCACGGTTCTCGATTTGATGACCCACACCTCCGGTTTGCGCAACCAAACCGGACTTGACAAAAAGGACCACGGGAAGTTCTACGGTACCCTCCGCAAGGAGTTCGAGCGGGGGACGCGTTTTCAATATTTCAGCGCGGGTTACGACATCCTTGCGGATATCATTGAGCGCGTTACCGGCGCGAAAGACGTGGCAGATGTCGCGCGCGCGCGCATTTTCGAGCCGCTCCGGATGGCGCACACCACCCTCGCCCCGCACCAAGGGCAGGCCGGCATGTGCACGACCGCACCGGACATGGTCCGTTTCGGACGTCATCTTCTCGACGTGTACCGCACACGCAAAGCCGGTATCGTCACGCCGGCGGGCGCGGATCTTCTGTTCCGCCCCGTGCTCAATTCCGAATTTCACCGCACCTGCGCGTTTTTCACGAAGTCGGGCCTGTCCGGTTTCAGCCAATATTTCGCCGATACCCATTCAATGCGCGCGGTCGGTCATGCGGGCGCGACCGGCTGTTATCTGTTGATCGATCCCGAATACGACGCTGTGCAGGTGATCCTGACCAACTCCGAGTCCAATACGATTCAGCGCAGTGACGGCAATTTTGCGCGGCTCAATGCGGTGCTGCTCGCGAAATTTACCGATTCGCCGATGCGCGCGCGTTCCTGCGCGTTCGCGGCGGAAGAGCCTATGTCCGCGCGCGAGCGCAAGCGGCGTGACTTGGGCGGGCGTTCCCGCGCACTCGACAGCCGCAAGGCCGCCGGTGAAGACGTTAGCACCGAAGAACGTCAGCTTCTGAAGGAGATGGCCGAACTCGAAACGGAACAAAAGGGAAAATGAGAGATGAAGAAGATCGCCTTTGTTACTTAAGGATGCCGGTGTGTCGGACTTGAAAACGATTAATCTTATGAGAGGGGAAAAAGGGGATGAACAGGACGGATGCGAGGCGAGTTTTTTTATTTTTTTCGGTTATGCTGTGTGGACCGGTGATCGGCGGGGATGTGTTGTGGCAGGCGGATTTCCGTGAAGAGGCGGGCCAGGTCGACGCTCGGCGCGTCAAGCGTCCGGGCGGCGTGGTCGACGCCGAAGGATCGGGTGTGAAATTTCCCCGTTTGGGCGTTGACCTCGGAATCACCGGTCTGCCGTCCGCCGCCGATGGGTACCGTTTTGTCTGGGAGGTCAAGTGCCGTCGGCATCCCGATAAAAATCCGATTCTGATTTTGACCTACGTTTCCCGGAGCGGAAGGAAAATCGTGACGATCCAGCGTCCCGGTTTCGCGGTCTGGTCTGCTAAAAGCGCGTTGGACGCCGACCTCGGCGGGTCGATCAAAAACAGGGATACCCATGTCACGTTCGGTGAGGACGCGGCGTGGAACGTCTATTCGATCGACGTCCATAAAACCGGGTGGATGCTTCGCATGAACGGGAAACTCATGGGGACCGGTCCGACGTGGCTCGGCGAGCCGGGATCCTTTTCCGCCACCGGAAACTTTGCCTGCGAAATCCGAAATGTCCGTGTCGAAAGGCTTGATCCTCCTCCTCCGCTGCCGGATGTGAAGGAGCCGACGTTCGCGCTTGGGGCCTATCACGAGACGTCCAACGGCGTTTTCAAGGTCGAGGAGGCGCTTTCCTCCACGGCGGGCGGGGTGATGTTCTGGGCCAAGTCCCGCGGAATGCCGATGAGGTTTTTGGACAAAAATGGGAATCACGTGGCCGAATTCCAGGTCGTCGGCGGCATCGAGTTCAAGGTCGTGCTCCCGGTGGAGAACGCCACTAATGAGTATTCGCGCACGTTTGACCTCAGCGGCAACCGCGGGGACGACTGGTATCACCTCGCGTTCACGTGGGGGGCCGACGGCCGGTGCCGAATGTTTGTGAACGGCACGGTTTCGGCGACCGGATTCGACACGCGTAACAAATCCGAGGTTCTCGCCTTCGGCAACCGTCTCGGCGAAACGGCTGCCGTCTGGCTTTACGGGGACAAACGCAAAACCTGGAGCCGGGGTGAGGTTGAGGATCTCCGGCTCTACAAGCGCGCGGTTTCGAATCGGGAGGTGCTGGAGGCCTACCGCGCGCGCATGCCGATCGACCTCGTGTTCGAGAATTCGGTTGTAACCGCCGGAAAGTCCGCGCGGCTTGCCGTCACTGCGGCGCCCGGCGGGCATTACATGCGTCCTGCGCCGGTCCGCCCTTGGGAAAACATCAACGCGGCCGTCGATCTCGAACTGGTGCCGCAGCGTATTGAACTCATCTGCGGCGACAAGAAGAACCCGAGCCGTGTCACCGAACGCACGTTTCATACGATTTCCAACGGCATCACACGCGTGAAGGGCGTTCGCGTCGACAAGCCCGTCGACATTTCCCTCAACGCGGTTGTTTACGCCGAAGGCGAGTATCGGCTTCTCGCCACCGTCAACGGCTGGTACGCGCGCACGCTGTATTTCTCTGCCGGCGATGAGGCGGATGTTTTGTCCGTTCCCGCTTCAAAGGAGAAGTGGAAGCCCGTCCGGACGCTTTTCAGCCGCACGTTTACGGCGACCAACGACTTTGACGCGGTCGAGGGCGGAAACGTGAAGATCATCAAGGCGGCTTGCGGCGCCTACGCCGAGATGGCGGAAAAGGAACGCGGACGCGTCGGCATCGTGATGCCGATTGCCGAGGACGCGCTCGGCAGGCCCTGCCTCCTCTCGTTCGACTGGCCGGACGACAAACCGCGTTCGATGGGGCTCTATCTTTACCGCGAAGGCGGTTCCGGCGTGCGCGACCGTCTGCAGGGCGGCATACAGGCAGGACGCGAAATCGCCTCTTCCGGAAAGATGCAGCATGCCGAATGGCTTGTCTTCCCGAGCGCGAAACACATGCTGTTCGAGGTTCGGACGATGGTCACCGGCTGGCCGGCGGCGATCGCAAACGTCAGGCTCGAACAGCTCGCCGAACCGCTTCCGCGGCTGAAGGTCCATGAGCCCGAGGGACTGAAGGGGCGAGGCTTCGGGAATATCGACGAAGATCAGACGTTCTGCAACAACCTCAACGTTGACAGGAACAAGGGTGTCGACGGAACGACGTTCGAAACGCTTCGCTATCTTAGCTACACCGGGCAGAACCGTTTCCACTATTCGGTCGCCCGCTATGCCTGGACCTATGGGCCGGTCGAAGGCTCTCTCGGCAGCGGCATGTTCCCTCAGCGGCAAGGGCAACTCGGTTACATCGTCACCCAGTTTGCGCGGAACAAGGTGGACTTCGTCGGCAAGATCGCGCTTCTCAACATACCCGACATTCAGGAACTCCGTTATCTCGATTCGGATCTCCGTGCGAAGGGTTATGTCTCGCTCGACCGGGAGGGCCTTGATCGGGCGCGGTTCGCTTCTGGCACCGTGCAGCCCAATCCGGCGAATCCGGGCATGGTGAACCTCTTCTTCGATTATTTCATCGACGAGATCGCGCGCTACGCGAAAGGCGGTTTCGCCGGCCTGTGGTGTAGCGCGGCGTGGGGGTTCGGTTCGTGGCAGGACCTCGAAATCGGCTACGACGACTGGACTGTTCGGCGGTTCGCGTCGGAGGCCGGGGAGATCGCCGGCCTCGTACCGCTCCTCGCTCCGGCGAAGGTTCCGGACGACTACCTGGCCCGCTATCGGTTCCTGATCAGCACGAACACGCCCGCAGTCCGTACGGCCTGGATCGACTGGCGGGCGCGGAAGACGACCGCAGTGTTTACCGAATACGCCGCGCGTCTGCGCGCGCTCAATCCCGACATGGAGCTCTATATCGCCACGTCCGCGAGCCCGACCGCCTACGAAAAGAACGGCATCGACAACTCGGCTCTCGCGAAGATCCCCGGTGTGCGGCTCGGGCTCTCTCGTTGGCCGACCGAAGCGCGTTTCGCGCTCACCCGCAGCGACGAACCGCCTTCGGCGGAAAAATTCGCGATCTTCGACAAGGCCGTCGCCGACTGGAATAACCGCGACCGCGCCGACATGCATGCGATCCAGGCGCTTGGCGGGGGGAGCGTGCCGATGCTGATGTCGACCGGGACCTACTACGAAACGCCCGGGGAACCGCCTCGTATCCCCGGCAAAAACTTCGGGTGTTCCTTTCAGGACGCGGACGTGAAACCGTGGGGGCGTCACTTCCTGAAGGAGGCCGCCTACGCCGTCGGCGTCGGAGACACGCTTGAGTTCCTGCAGGGAGGCCAGCCTCTCGGCACGCTCGGAAACGAGGATGAGGCGCGCGAATTCGCCCAAGCCTTTCGAGCGCTTCCGGCGCAACCGTTCGAGCGGATGAACGGCTGCGATCCAAAGACGGCCGACGTCATCGGACGCAGCCTCAAAACGAAGAACGGGACCTACTTCTATTTCGTCAATATGACGGACAAGCCGCAGAAGACGAAAGCTCCGTTCTGGAGGCATCTCGACCTTTCCACCGATAAAATTGAGTGGGGCAAGACCATCGCGCTCAAGCCTTATGAATTACGGAGCTTCCGAACGCCGTGAAAATCAAAATCGCGTAATAATCGGGTATAGTCAAAGTAATGAAACGGATGAAACGGAATTTGTTTTTTAAACCGGGCGGAGTCGTTTTGACATTGCTGGCGAGCGCGGTCGCGCCGTTTTTAGGCGTTGCGCCGTTGCATGGCGGAATCGCTGTTCCCGAACTCAAGGTCACATGCGAAAAGCCTGCGGATTGGAAGATCGCGCTTGATCGCGTTTCCGAATCGGACGGCCTTGCCGTCTGGCGTGTTTCCGCCAGGGCGGAGAAAGCGTCCCCGCCGCCGACTTTCGAGGTTTCGTTTGTTCATCCGGGCGAGAATGTCCATCATCTTTGGCATTCCGGCTCGCAATACTTTGCTCCGATGTCCCAGCCATCGCGCATGACTCCGGTGTGGGACGGCATATTCCGGAGCCGCTTCGCCTATTACCTTCCGCTTTACGCTTTCATCGGCGATGCGGACGACAATCGGCTGACGCTCGCCGTTTCGGAAGCGCGCGAAGAGATCGTCTTCAACGGGGGGGCGGATCATGACAAGGGGCTTGCAGGGCGTTTTACGTTCTTCGAAAAACCAGCTTTGGCGCGTACGCGCACGGACTACGAGGCGTATCTGCGCGTAGACGCGCGTAATGTCGCATGGTGGACGGCGGTGCACGATGCCGTGCGGTGGATGGAATCCGCCGCGAATCTTCCGCCGCTCAACGCACCCGTTATCGCGTTCGACCCGGTTTATTCAACCTGGTATGCCCATCAAGAGAAGATCGATGCGGCGACGGTCGAGGCGGAATGCGCCGAGGCGGCGAAGTGCGGCATGAAGACGGTGATCGTCGACGACGGTTGGCAGACCGAAAAACCCTGCAACTACGCGAACGCCGGCGATTGGGAGCTTTGCGAGAAGAAATTCCCGAACATGCGCGAACATGTGGCGAACATCCACAGGCTCGGCATGAAGTACGTGATGTGGTACGCGCTTCCCTACCTCGGCAAGGAGTCGAAGGCGTTCGCCCGGTTCCAGGACAAGCTTCTCATTCTGGCGCCGCGCTACGGCGTTCTCGACCCGCGTTATCCCGAGGTCCGCGCCTACCTCGCCGGTGTCTGCGCGAAAGCGATGCGCGAGTGGGATGTGGACGGCTTCAAGCTTGATTACATCGACACGCTGAAAATCTGGGACGGGAATGATCCCGGCGAAAAGACCGATTGGAAGGGAATGGATACCAAGAGCGTTTCCGAGGCGGCGGAGAAGCTGCTCAAGGAAATTTTGGTTTCTTTGCGCAAGATAAAGGCGGACGCGCTTGTCGAATTCCGTCAGCATTACACCGGCCCCGCCGTGCGCCAGTACGGCAATATGATGCGCGTGAGTGATTGCCCGTGCGACACATTCGCCAACCGCTGCTCGATTGCGGCGTTGCGGCTGACCTGCCCCGGTACGGCGGTGCATTCCGACATGCTCACGTGGGATCCGCGAACCTCGGCCGAGGATGCGGCCTTGCAGATTCTCAATTCGATCTTCGGCGTTGTGCAATATTCGCCGCGTTTTCCCGAGATGCCTCTTTCCCATCGGAACATGATCGGACATTGGGTAGCCTTTTCTATCGAACACCGCGAAGCCCTGCTGTTCGGCACGTTCCGCGCGCACCATCCCGAACTCAACTACACGCTTTTTGAAGGAGAGACCGCCAGGGAACGGGTCCTCGGTGTCTATGATTCACGCGCGGTCATCGGCTGTGGTGCGGGCGAAAAGGATGTTTATGTCATCAATGCGACGCCATCGGAGACGCTGGCTCTCGAACTCTCCCGTGAGAGGTTGGCGGAGGTGTTCGACACATTCGGCCGAAAAGTGGCGAGCACGAAGGTCGCGCGCGGACTTTCCCGTGTCGAGGTTCCGCCGAGCGGTTATCTGAAGCTTCTGCGCTCCGAACAGCCGCTCGTCTTCTCGAGCGGGGGGGCGACGCTCGCGCTTCTTCCGGCTTCGGGCGCGGTTGTTTCGCTGAAGACGGAGGACGGGGTCGAGCGCCTTGCGGCGGCGGACGAGGCGTTCACGCTGCAGTTCCTCGACGGAAACGGTCTTGCGACGCGCTTGCGTTCGAGCGCGTTCAAGTTCGCACCGCACGGCAACGTTCTCGTCTGGACGCACGCCAACGGTCTTTCCGTCACGATGCGTGTTGCGGCCGACGGGGGGGAGTTCTCGTTTACACCGGAAGTGACCGGCATACCGTCGGGTTATTCCCTTGAGTGGTTTGACGGGCCGCAGGTGTTCATCGCCAATGACAGGACGCTCTACTGGCCGTTCTACGACGGGTGCGAGGTGACGGATTTCTCAAACCGCGAAGGGCGGGAATGGACGGAATATCGTCCGCTTGGTTATACGCCGCGGCGCAAGGCGTGGGGTTCGCTTTATCCCGGCAGTTGTCAAATGCAGTTCATGGCCGCCTATAAGGACGGGCATGGCGTTTACTTTTCGGCGGTTGATCCGCGGCATACGCCCAAGGGCGTTGAATACGACTGGATGACGCCGAATACGACGCGGCTGTCGCTGCAGACATTCTGCGGCGACTTGACGGCTGGCGCATGGAAGCCCGGTTTCCATTATCTCGTCAAGCCCTATAACGGCGGTTGGATGGAGGCGTGCGAGTTCTACCGCGATTGGGTTCGCACGCTCCCCGGGTTCGACAAGCCGCCGGCGCGTCCGGAGTGGGCTTATGAGTCGCCGATCAACCTCATTTACCCGGTGCAGGGCGAGGGTATCGACCACGGACCGGCCCCGCTGCCGCCGAACCGCTACTTTCCGTTCATGAACGTGATGCCCGAGGTGGAGAAGTACGGCAGGCTCTTCGACTCGAAGCTGATGGCGCTCATCATGCATTGGGAGGGGACTGCGCCATGGTGCCCGCCTTACGTCTGGCCGCCCTTGGGCGGCGAAGCGGGCCTTGCAAAACTGCGCGACGCCCTTCACGCCCGGGGAGACTTGCTTGGACTTTACTGCTCCGGGACGGCTTGGACGCAGACGAGTTCGATCAACGGCTATTCGCAAGAGAAGAAATGCCGTGAGGAGAGGCTCGAGCGTTGGATGATGCGCGGACCGCAAGGGCAGATCGATGCGACGATTTGCAACGATCCGGTCGCCCAGCGTCTTGGCTACGATATGTGTTTAACAGAAGAGTGGCCGATTCGCACCCTTCAAGACGAACTCGGCAAGATCGCGCGTTTCGGTATCGATTACTGCCAGTATTTCGACCAGAACATTGGCGGCGGCTGTCTCCTCTGCTACGCCAAGCACCACGCTCATCCGCCCGTTCCGGGAGCATGGCAGACCGACTCGATGCTTGCTTTGCAGAAGAAGATGTTCAAGACGATTGAGAAAGCGAATTCTAAGATGACTCTTGGCTGCGAGGCGTGCGCGGCGACGCCTTATGCCCGCAATCTTTTCTACAACGATTCGCGCGCCGGCAACGATCTTCCCTTCGGAACGCCCGTCCCGGGCGTTCCGTTTGTCTTTCATGAATGGATGAGCAACTTCTCGGGCAACCAGATCGGCCACACGTCCGATCCGCACTACCGCTGGAGCCGTGCGCTCCACTACGGCGAGTCGTTCGCGGTGATCCTCGGTCCGGACGGCAAGCTCGTCAACGCCTGGGGCGTGGACTGGTCGAAGCCACTTCCGGACCAGGAGGATCTCATCAAGCTCGTCCACAATCTGAACGAGGTCCGCAAAGCGAACCTGCCGTGGCTGCTCGAGGGCAGGATGGTCAAGCCGTTTGCGCGCGTCGAGAGCGCCGCCGCCGTGGTCCGGCAGGACAAGTACACCATCCGCACGACCGACGTGCTCAGTTCGTTCTGGCAGGCCCCGAACGGCCTCAAACGCGCCTACCTCTCCAATTGGCGCACCCGGCCGTCGACGGCGGACGTGACGTTTGAAAGCGGCCTGTCGCGAACGTGCGTGCTTGAACCGCTCGAAACGATCGTGCTGGATTGTCCGGAATAAAAATGAAAAGGGAAATAAGATGAGGAGAGTAGGCATGAAAGTTTGTGGCATCATGGGAATCGTCCTATTGGCCTTCGCCGCGTCTGCGGCGGCGTTGCCGTATGCCGTGGATTTTTCGGAGGATGCGGGCGTGCGGACGAAGGGCGCGTGGCAGCGGACGGCGAACAGCATCCGTTCCGGGCGGACGGGCTCGTTTTTCGTTCTGACGAATCTTCCTCCCGCCGAGGCCAACACCCGTTTGTCGTTCGACGTGCGGTGTTTTTGGCGGAACGAGCATTCGCGCGGAGCCCAGCATTTTGGAGTCTACGGGAAGTCTCCGAACGGCATAAATTACGTCATCCGGTCCCTCTTCGGGAAGGGGATGGATTTCGGTTATATGACGCCGGACGGCGTGTCGATGCGCCGTTCGACGCGGAATGCGTTCGCGAACGACTACGAATGGCAAATCTGCGAGACCAATCCGTTGCCAGCACATGTCGAGGCCGATTTGTGCGTCGACCATTATGCGTTGAGAATCAACGGCACGACATGCCATTACGAGAAATTGCCGTTACCCGGCGTCTCCACGCTTGAGTTCAAGGTGCATGGTTTCGACGTTGAAGTTTCGAATATGCGATTCGACCGCATGGAGGCCCGTCCGCCGGCGGTTTTTCGGGACAAGCCGTCGTTCGTCGTCCCCGACGACGGGAAATACGCCTACGCGGTTCCCGCGGATCTGTTCAACGAGTCGGGGGGCGGATTTATGTATTGGACGAAATTCGAGAACGGAATGGGCAGCTTCAGAGTGAAAGACGCAGCCGGGCGGATATTGCTTAGCGCGGACTTCGCCGACGTCTTCGAAAAGGTGTCCGTGGCGATGATGGAGGGGAAGGCTATCGATTTCGTTCGCCGATTCTGCGGCCACGAATTCGGCGATACGTTTCATATCGCGTTCACCTGGCGTCCGGACGGCAGTTGTCGCTTCTTCCTGAACGGGCAGCCGTATACGTCCGGAATTTCGTCGGGCGAGCGGTTCGGGGCGAACATTCTCGGCAACGCATTGCGCGGGGCCGCGAGCGTGGAGGTCATGAATCCCGGATCGCCGTCGGGGAAGGACCGCACGAAAGTCAGCGAACTCCAATTCTTCGCGCGGCCGATCAAGAACCACGAGGTTCTCGACGCCTATCGGGCCAAGATGCCGATTGACGCGGTTTTGGAAGATTCGATGTATTCCTCCGAAAAGCCAGTCCGCGCCACCGTGAATCTGGCTCCCGGCGGTTATTACATGCGGCCGAGGCCGGTCGATCGGCCGGACGAAAAGGCGACTGTCCGTTTCGAGACCGAACTCGTTCGCAAAGACGTGCTTTATGGGGACGGGGCAAATCCGAAAAAGGTCACGGGATGGCGTCTGACGCCTGTTCCGGGTTCCCAAAAAGACCACGGGGCGATCAACGTCTCCGCTCCGGTCGAAGTGGCCGGAGATCCCGTCGCGCTTGCGGAGGGAACGTATCTGATTAAAATGACGGTCAACGGCCGATTCAGACGTTCGCGTGAAATCACCGTCACGCCCGGTCTGGATTTTTCGCGCGTTTCCGCGACGGATGACGAGTGGAAAACCTGTGGAGTGCCGATTTGCGCTAGGATGTTCCAAAAGCCCACCGATTTCGAGTTTTCATCCGGTCGTGTCAAAGCGCGATCGTCGGACGCCGGAGATTATGTTGAAGTTGAGACCGACGATTCCGCCGCTTTCGGGCGGGTTTCGACGGTGCTGCCGGTTCCGTCCGAGGTTTTGGGCAAGCCGCTTTTACTTGAGATCACGTGGCCGGATGACGCGCTTCGGTACATGGGTTTTTACCTTTATCCGGAAAATCCGGCGGGCGTACTTTTGCGCGACCGGCTTCAGGCCGGAGTCATGGCGGGCGGAGAATTCCGGTCGACCGGGAAAATGCAGACGTCGCGTTATCTCGTTTTCGCCGCGAAGACGAACATGCTTTTCGAAGTGCGCACGATGGCGAAGGGGATGCCGGGCGCCGTCGCGAAAATCAAACTCTCCCGTCTCAAAGAACCTTTGCCGCGGTTGAAACTCAATCTGCCCGATGGCTTCAAGTCGCGTTCGTTCGGATTCTCGGACGAAGACCAGACGTTCTTCAACAACCTGAACGGCGATTTGGCCCCTTCGGCCTTCGCGATACTCGGCGAATTAATGCGATATTTCCATTATACCGGGCAAAATTCCATGCAAACGCCTTTGACGCGTTATTTTATGACGCTAGGTCCGGTGGAAACGTGTTTGCTCGGCGTAAATCCCTTCCCGCCGAAGCAAGGCCAGCTCGGCGGCATGTTCAGGCTTTTCGCCCATAACGGTTTTGAGGTCTGCGTCGCGACGTCGGTTTACAATGTTCCGGACATCGCCTACGTCGATTTGATCGAATCGTGTTATCGTGAAGAGGGGTGCATCACCCTCGACAAGGAAGGCCAGGACCGGTATTTCTACAACTGCGGTTCATTCCGCCCGAATATTGCCAACTCCAAAGTGATCGATATGGTCGTGCGGTATTGCGCCGACGAGGTGAATCGATTCGCCACCAACGGCATTTCCCAGGTTTATTTCGGCGGCATCGGCGCTTGGCAGGACCTCACGTTCGGATACGACGACTGGACGTTCAGCCGTTTCTTTTCCGAAACGGGACTTACGCCGCCTGCGGAAATGCCGCGTGAGGCGAAAATCATCGCCGATTTCAAATCGCGCTACACCTATCTCGCCGGGACGAATTCTCCCGTTCGCGCGGACTGGCTCGCGTGGCGCGCCCGAAAAGTGACGGAGTTCTACCGCGGAATCGCGCACGCGTTTACACGCACGAATCCCGAACTCGAACTCGTTCTCGGACTTCCGGACTCGAACGACGTTTACGCCGATTTCGGCATCGACCGCGCGTCGCTGGCGGAAATCCACGGGGTCAGGATCGATTGTTCGTTTCGCATGATCAACAATTACCGCTGGCGGCATTTCCGCGGCGAAGCCAATCCGCCGGATTTGAAAGCGGCGTACCGGGAACTGTATGACATGCACTCGGCGGATCCGCTTTCCCGCGCCCGCGCCGACGTGCGTTCGTGTCCGATGGCGGTGTCGGGAGGGCAATACCACGAGACGTTCCTGAACACGCTGTGTCCGAAACGGTTCTCGGCGTCTTTCCAGGATGCCGATGTCAAGCCCTGGGGACGGCACTGGCTCAAGGAACTGGCCTTCCTGGTCGCCAAAGGCGATGCGCTCAGCATCTACACCGGTCAGCAGCCCCTTGGCACGTTGGGCCATGAAGCCGAGGCACGTGAATTCGCCAAGGCTTATCGCGCGCTTCCCGCTTTGCCGTTCGCGGACGCCTTCTCGGACAATCCGAACGTGATTGTGCGTTCGCTTCGGACGAAGAACGGCCTTTACTTCTACTGCGTGAATCTGTCGGATGAACCGCAAACGGTCCGCCCCGCGTTCCTGCATGGCCGCTTTTTTGCAAGTGCCTGCCGCGATCTGTCGTCCGGCGCCCCGATGCGGAGCCGCGAAGTCGCCCTGAAGCCATACGAACTCAGAAGCTTCCTCAAATAATACTACGTGAGTAATCAGTTTGCATATCGGGTTCCGAACGGGCAAACTGTTGCCTTCTTTTTGTGAAAAGGTTGCGATGCTGACGTTCGAACGACAGATCTGGAACGGAACCCTAGGCCTTGTGCTCGCCGGCGTTGACGAGGCCGGCCGCGGCTGCCTCGCTGGACCGGTCGTTGCGGGCGCGGTCTCGATGCCGCGCGAGCTCGCCGAACGGCTCTATGCCGGCGATCTCGCGGCGCTCACCGACTCCAAGCAGCTTTCAGCCGCACGTCGCGAGGTGTTCTTCGGTGTCCTCGCCGCTACCTCCGGCGTGAGCTTCGCCACCGGTTGGTGCTCGGCCCAGGAGATCGACCGCCTCAACATCCTGGCTGCCACGCACCTCGCGATGCGGCGCGCGGTCGAGGGCTTGCCGCGGAAAGCCGGGCATGTGCTGGTGGACGGTCTGCCGGTCAAGGGGCTGCCCTGCCCCTCGACCGCCATCGTGCAGGGAGACGCGAAAAGCTTTCTGATCGCGGCCGCGAGCGTGGTCGCGAAGGTCTCGCGCGACCGCCACATGCTGAAGCTCGGCGAGGCCTACCCGCAGTACGGTTTTGCGGTGAACAAGGGCTATGGCGTGAACGCGCACATGGCCGCGCTCTTTAAATACGGCTCCTGTCCGGAACACCGCCACACCTTCCGCCCGGTGCAGGACGCGGACCAGAAGCTGACCGGGTTCGAGTATTGAGGCACGGTTGCGTGGACGAGCGGACGCTCGTCCACTCCCACCCTGCGGAGGGGCGTGCGAATGACGGCGCGTGTCTGATCAGGCTTGCGCCGGCGGCAGCTCGCGGCCGCGGATCTTGATGTGGAGCTCGCGGAGCTGCTTCTCGGTGACCTCCGAGGGCGCGTTCATCATCAGGTCCTGCGCCTTCTGGTTCATCGGGAAGGCGATCACCTCGCGGATGTTTTCCTCGCCCGCGAGCAGCATGACCATGCGGTCGACGCCGGGGGCGATGCCGCCGTGCGGCGGGGCGCCGTATTTGAAGGCGTTCAGCAGGCAGGAGAACTTCGCCTCCACCACTTCGGGGCCGTAGCCGGCGATCTCGAAGGCCTTGTACATGATCTCGGGCAGGTGGTTGCGGATCGCGCCGCTGGAGAGCTCGATGCCGTTGCAGACCACGTCGTACTGGTAGGCCAGAATGTCGAGCGGGTCCTTGTTGAGCAGCGCGTCCATGCCGCCCTGCGGCATCGAGAACGGGTTGTGCGAGAAGCCGACCGCGCCGGTCTCGGGATCCTTCTCGAACATCGGGAAGTCCACGATCCAGCAGAACTTGAAGACGCCCTTGTCGATCAGGTCGAGGTCGCGGCCGAGCTTGACGCGGAGGTCGCCGCCCATTTTCGCCGCCTTCTCGGCCTCGTCGCAGACGAAGAAGATCACGTCGCCGTCTTTCGCGCCGCCCATCTGCGCGAGCGTGGCCAGCTCCTCCGGCTTCAGGAACTTCTGGATGGGCCCCTTGACCGTGTCGCCGTCCCACACGAGGTAGGCGAGACCCTTGGACCCGAGCGATTTGGCGTGCTCCACAAGCTTGTCGAAGAAGCTGCGCGGCTTGTCTTTGATGCCCTTGACCGGGATCGCCCGTACGACGGAGCCCGCCTTGACGGCGGCGGCGAAGGCGTTGAAGCCGGAATTCAAGAAGACGTCTGAGCAGTCGAACATCTCGATCGGGATGCGCAGGTCAGGCTTGTCGCTGCCGTATTTGAGCATCGACTCGCGGTAAGGGATGCGGATCCACGGGGTGGCGTCCACGGTCTTTTTCGAGAAAGCCGAGAAGGTCTTGGAGATCACGTCCTCGACCACGGCGAAGATGTCCTCCTGCGTCACGAACGACATCTCCATGTCGAGCTGGTAGAACTCGCCCGGCGAGCGGTCGGCGCGCGCGTCCTCGTCGCGGAAACAGGGGGCGATCTGGAAGTAGCGGTCGAAGCCGGCGACCATCAGGAGCTGCTTGAAGAGCTGCGGGGCTTGGGGCAGCGCGTAGAACTTGCCGTGATGCACGCGGCTGGGCACGAGGTAGTCGCGCGCGCCTTCGGGCGAGCTGCACGTCAGGATCGGGGTCTGGTACTCGTTGAAGCCGTGCGCCTCCATCGCTTTGCGCAGGAAGGAGATGATTTTGGAGCGCAGCAGGATGTTGCTGTGGATGCGCGGGCGGCGCAGGTCGAGAAAGCGGTAGGTCAGGCGCAGGTCCTCGGCGCCGTCCTCGTCGCCCGGCAGGTAGAGCGGGGTCTGCTCGGAGGAGGCTTCGACGAGGCACTCGTTGGCTACGAGTTCGACTTCGCCGGTGGGCAGGTCGGGGTTGACCGTGGAGGGCTCGCGCAGCGTGACCTCGCCGACGACCGTGATGACGGTTTCGAGCTTGGCCTTGCTCAGCGTCTCAAAAAACGAGCGGCTGGGATGGACCACGATCTGGGTGACGCCGTAATGGTCGCGCAGATCGATGAAAAGGATGCCGCCGTGGTCGCGGACTCGGAAGATCCAGCCGGAGAGTTTCGCGGTTGCTCCCGCGTCGCCCGCGCAGAGTTGGCTACACGTGTGGGTACGGTAAAGGTGCATGTTTTTAATTCCTTGAAAAATGAGTCCAAAGTTTAGCAGAAAGTCCAGCGGCGTGCCACGGCGGATTTTCGCCTTGCGGTTTCTGACGCGAAGGCTTGACTCTCTCTCGGGGAACACACAAAATAGAAGCGTTTGAAACCCTACAGGAAAATACCGATATGCGTGTGATTGGCGTGATCCCGTCGCGCTGGGGGTCGACCCGTTTCCCCGGCAAGAGCCTGCATCCGATCTGCGGAAAGCCGCTGGTTCAGTGGGTGGTCGAGGCGGCCCAGCGGGCGAGGTCGCTCGATGAGGTGTGCGTCGCCACAGACGATGCGCGCATCGCCGGGGCGGTGGGCGGTTTCGCCAAAGTGGCGATGACGCGGGCGGACCACCCGTCGGGCACGGACCGAGTGGCGGAGGCGGCGCAGCCGGCGGACGACGACATCGTGATCAACATCCAGGGCGATGAGCCGCTGATCGATCCGGCGCTGATCGATGCGCTGGTGGCGCGGATGAAGAACGATCCGGGATGGGCGATGGCGACGGCGGCGTGCCCGATCCGTTCGCCGCGCGACCTTGAGGCGCGGACCGTCGTGAAGGTGGTGCTGGCGCAGGACGGCGGCGCGCTCTATTTTTCGCGGCTGCCGATTCCGTGCCGCCGCGACGGGGAGCCTGAGTTGGGCTCGGGGCTGTACCTGAGGCACCTGGGGATTTACGCCTATCGCGGGGCGTTCCTGAAGCGGCTGGTGAAAGAGCCTCCGTGCGCGCTGGAAAAGACGGAGTGCCTGGAACAATTGAGGGCGCTGTTCATCGGCGGGCGCATTGCGGTGATCCGGACCGAGGACCAGGGGGTGGGCGTGGACACACCGGATGACGTGGCTGCGGTGGAAGCGATTTTAAGAACCAGAAACGAGAAACCCGGGACCTGAAGCCAGATACAGGGAACAGGCATTCGGGAAGCGGAGCAAAGAGGGCGTGATTTCTATGGCAAAAGTTAATCCGGTGAAGGTGGGCA
>Ga0209066_10002897_pt1 | contig 20170 bp, 14 predicted proteins | sample All_14_2_FD_187198 | JGI IMG/M metagenome (GOLD analysis project Ga0209066, IMG submission 187198) | Freshwater microbial communities in response to fracking from Pennsylvania, USA - Allegheny Zone_MetaG_DW_15 (SPAdes) (version 2) ... | reverse complement strand
CACCATCGAGCAGGTGGCGAAGAAGCTGAAGGTGTCAGCCAGAACCTTGCAGCGGCAGTTGGCCTCAGAAGGCAGCAACTTCTCCGACATCGGCGAGCAAGTGCGGTGTGAGAAGGCGGCGCAGCTTCTGCGAGCGCGAAGGCAGACGGTGTCCAGCATCTCCGAAGAGCTGGGTTACGCCAGCGTGGCCAACTTCAGCCGCGCATTTCGGCGTTGGTACTCATGCACGCCATCCGATTACATCAAGGTCACACACGAGGCGGCGTCTCATGGCCCAGCCACGGGAGCCGACCCTGAGCCCTTCATAATCAAGACCTGACCCCCGCTTGTTCGAGATGCCTACCTTTCACCATGGATAAATTCTGGCTGCAGCAGCAGGTGCTGGAGAGGCTCGCCGAAGACCTGCTGCAAGCCGAACAGGCAGCACGGGCGGCCCATGAAACGGCGACCCACGAAGAAAACATCGCCGAAAACAAATACGACACATTGGGACTCGAAGCCGCCTACCTGGCCACCGGCCAAGCCCGTCGCGCCGAAGCCATCCGCCAGGCCATAGCCCATTGGCGCCAGTTCCGCCCGCGCCCCTACGACCCCAGCAAAGGCATACAGCTCGGCGCGCTGGTCTGCCTGGTCGATGCCGACGACAAGCAGCAGCAGTTCTTTCTTGGCCCGGATGGGGGCAGCATGAAACTGGTCAGCGGCGCTCAGCTCGTTCAGGTCATCAGCAGCGAAGCCCCTTTGGGCAGGGCCATGCTGGGCAAATGTGAGGGTGATGAGGTGTCGATACAGGTCGCTCCAATCCGACAGCAGTTTGAGGTGCTGCGGGTTCATTGAGCTGCAAGCAAGTTCACGCCGAGTCCTGCGTACAAGGCATGGCTTGAAAGATTGGTCTAAATGAACTGTCCCCTCCCAGACTACCCACTGCTTGTTGAAAGCGAGAGGGAACATGGCGCGGCCTCGCTCAGGCGGCTTGAGGCTGGTTGCCGACAGTCCGGCGCCTGATACCGAATGGACGCGGTAGCTGGAACCGGACGTTTATGGGCCCGCTGCGTATGCGACGTACTGACTGCCGATCGGACACCTGTCAGGCACAATACGACTTAGCAAACGTCGGCGTGGCTGAGTGCGCTACCCGCGAATACGTCACGGTCCTCGATCTTGGAGATGCGGCACGCATTTAATCGGCCCACACCGCGTCTGACGCCAAGAAATTCAACCGATGAAGCAGCAGCCGGCTGTGCCGCCAACAATGATCGATACGCGGTACTGAGCGCCTCGTGCCACGGCTAAAGCCGAATTTGACCATCGGGACTTGACAAGCCATCGCGAATTTTGCTTCTCTTCGGATGAATTTGAAGCAATTCACGGGATCCGACACAACTCCGGCGCGATAACGAGCTACTCGTCTTCATGGAAAAAATCCTGCTGCCGCTTGACGGTTAGCCCAATAAGTCTTGAGTTTCGCTTGTCGCCTGCATCAAGTTGTCGACGAATATCCGATGCAACGGTGCGAGGGAGCGTACCATCAGCTTTATACCGGTCTAGCTCAACAATTGCCTGTTTCCTGCCTGCCTCAGTGGAAATATCTTGGGTAAGTATGTGGATGCGGGCGGCATTTCCTCTGTTCATTTTGCTATGCCCAGCTTCAGCCAAGTAGCGCCCAACCTCCTCATGAAGCGCGCCCCAATCTCGGTTCTTCTCATCGAGCAACAGGAGATCCCACTTATTCCAAAGGATCGCGTCCTCGCGGAATTTACAAAAGGCTTGCTCGCAAAGATTAATTGGTCTTGACAAGTCCAAGCTTGGAAACTCAAAACTCGTCGCGAGAACAGCGTCAATTGCTTCAGCCTCCAATCGGTCAATGACGCGTCTCTCATAAAAGCTGAGCCCGCCTGCCTCACACTTTTGCCGCAGGCGAGCTTCCCACTCCACCATGGACGCAATGTTCCTCTTTATCTCCTCCTCAGGAGTCGCTGGATCGTAGTAGGTTCGACGAAGCAAAGCACGCAGAAGCATATCGATGCTGTTCGCGTTGCCTCGGATTGCGCAGGATCTCTCCGCCATTGAAAGAGCGAGCTGTGTGTTGATTGGTTCGATTCGCAGCACACACTGCGTGGCCTCATTCAACATTCTTGAGCGAAGCGAATCATTAAATGTTCCTTCTGGCAGTTTATCAATCGCTTCCTGATACAACTCGAGAGCTGTATCAAACTGGGAGTTGGCCTTTTTCTCAGACGCTTGGATGTACAGCGCCGTTGCCCGTACCTTCTCCAGGCGGGAGCTGAAGTTGCCAGCCTTATTTAGATACCTTACGGCTGCGGTTACGTCCGCACCCGATAGCTCCTTGGCGGCCGCAAGCCCATAGTAACGAATTATTTCCAACCGCGACGCATCGTCTTGAACCCGATCTATGCAATCAAAGGCACGGCGGAGCATTACCAAAGCAGCACGGAATTGACCGAGCCGGTAGCGTTGCCAGCCCGCTTTGAAAAGCATCGCAGCGGTGACAAATATCAAATCCTCTTCCGGAATCGCCTCACCCATTGACAATTGAAGTTGAAGTCGATTGTTCAGCGCCAAGGCGCTATAGCCTTCGCCCTCTCTTAAGGTATGGCTCGCAAACCGTCTTAGCAATTCCATCGACTGAGATCTGGGAAGTGCCCCCTTAACATACAAGTTCAACTTCCGCGCTAGCGCCTTGGGGATACGGTAAGTTGACTCTGAAAGGTGCTCAACCAAGCCCGCCTGCACCAGATGGTAGACCGCATCTCCGATGTGAACTGAGTCGTCAACGAAGATCTCCTTGAGAGAGTCGATATGCGTAGTTCCAAGCAGTCCAATGATATCCAGCACCTGCACTGCAAAAGGTTCACCTTTGATCGTCTCCCAGGCCCATTCAATTGCTTGTTGCACGCGCTGATCGAATCGCTGTACCTCATGGTTGATGTCGCGGTCGAGAAAATCGAGTGAGCGACGGCGAGAGGCCGTCCGAACTATGTCGACCATAAGTTTTGGGTTGTTCGCCGAGGCCTCGACGATCCTTGCCATATGGGGATGCCACCGAGCAACCCTTGTGGGATCCACTGCTGACACAAGCATCTCTGCAAGCTCGACGCTCTCCCGCTCTTCAAGAGTGGGCACGTCCACGTCCCCTCCATTCGGCAAGAGTTGCCGCATAAACTCTGGAAGCGGACGACCAATCGTGCAAAATACAAGCGGCTGAACCGCAGGTGCAATGACGCCAAGGCACTCAGCCAGCCATCTGGGTGCTACTTCGTTCAGATCGGTCGAATCTTCTTTTGCGATCACCAAGTAAGCCCTATTGGCGACCAATTGCGGACCCACTTGCCTAAAATAGCCCTTGATAGCTCGAGGATCATCAGCGATGTGCTTCATCATCTGGCGTTGTTCATGCAGGGACTTATGAAACACGTCTCCCCAAATGATTCGCAGCAGATCCTCTGGACCATCGATGCCATCTAATGGAACGGGGTAGCTTGTTAGGTGGCGCTGATTGCTCATTACCTCCTGAATCAGTGTGCGCCTCCCACTTCCGTGAAAACCGTTGACGAAAACCACTGGCGTCTTGGAGCGCAGACTTCCAGTGTTTAGCACGTCTCGAAGCGCATGCACCAGTGAGTCGCGCGGGAGAATTGGATGATCGGAGTGTTCAATTTGCGCAAGCTCCAAGGAGATGCGCCACTCAATCGCACGCTCACTTACAGGGTGAATAAACGCACGTGACTCGCTGCGGAGTGGGGCCAGCGCATCGACCAAGTCCCCTGTATCTGGATCCACAAGCTTGGCGTCAAGCGGAGTGTCGTCAACTTGGACAACAAAAAAACGAGCTAAATTCTGCTGTTGGATTCTCCTTGCGGCAGTTAGTAGTTCGCGCCTGCACCACGGCCGTTGCGGGTCATTGCGAACGTAAGCCGCGCTCCAGAACACGACGAACACCTTGCATTGCCGTAGTTCCATGAGAATTTCGGCGGGAAAGTTGTCTCCATCTCCTCCCGTACGTGTGTACGCATAGACCAAGTCGTCACGGAAGCGGCTCTTGATCCGATCTGCCAGTTCTCGGGAGTCGCCGGCGAACGACAAGAACATTGGGTGCATCATGCGCGATTACATTCCTTTCGGCCGATTACATCGCAAGGCGTGCGACTCTCGCGGCTTGGGTGATCGTAAGCTAATTCAAGCTTAAGCTGGGAGCTAGGCGGCGGGCCGTTGTTGCCGGCTAGACAATACTCGCGCCCGATCGCGCGCCCGCGCAGCAGGCCTTTGCCCTACCCATTTATGAAAGCATCACCGCAAACTACCACCGTCCAGCCGCCGACGGCTGCTTTGATCGAAGGCGAACTCGGGCCACCGATTGTGGTCTTAAGCCGTTCCGAAATACGAGCCGCCGAAGTGTGTAGCATTGCCGCTCGCTATCAGACTCTGGACGGCTGGGTGGAAGGCCGGACAGATGATGTCGTCATCACCGCCGCGGGGGGCGAGCGCTTTCCCATTCTGGCGGATGTGTTCCACGGCGCCTACGAGGAACTGTGGATAGTCGGCCACACGCGCGTTGCCAGGCGCTTAGCGCACGAGCGACTGGCCTGGCCCATTGTCTCGGAGCAGGCGCTGTTCAACTACGGCAGCGATCGCGGGACCGTTGCCGTCGCGCGAGGCGCGTGGCTATATGAAACGGATGAAGGCGAATTCGGGACCATCAGCGCGACGGCGCATGCAACTTCACATCTCGTCGTGGGTCCCGTGAGCGAACAGACGCACGCGAACTGGAATCAGCGATTCCGCACCGGCATGAACATCCTCGCGGTTCTGCCACCCCTGATGGCGCTGCTGGCGCTAATGGCCCTGGTCCAGGCATTTCACCTGTCGGCGCACTGGTTGGTGATGGAAACGGTGTTGCTAGTAGCCGGTACGGCCCTAGGCTGGTGGATGAAAAGTCAACGATGGCCCTTGCGGGCGCTGGTCGAAACCGCAAGCCGGACGGCACGCGAGTTCCAGTGCGCTGTCGAACTGCTAGGCAAACGGCCTTCTACACGTTTTCCTGGCCAGGCACTTTGGCGGGCCGCGCAGGCGACGGATGAGTCGTCGGCACCGGCTTGCACCGGCAGCGGCCTGAGTGCCGAAAAGTTGCTGCAGTTGCAGAAATTGATCGGCCAAACGCTGGCCCACCTACGTCACGAAAGTCATAGGTTGGAGCGTCGCGAACGCCTGGCGCAGTGGGGCACGGTGGGGGCCGCGGCGGTAGCTTTCGCGTGCAACCTGTACATTCTGTTCGTCGCGCATGCCCTGCCGCCAGAGATGTTGGCCATCTTGCTGCCCACCGTAATCGCGGCTGTGCATGCGGACAACTCGCGGCGCCAGGTGGCCGATGGCCATCTGGCTCTGTTGGACTTCGCGACGCAGCTGAGATTCGCTCAGGAACAACTCCTGGCGCTTGGGACAGCCGAGACCCGCGCCGAACAGAAGCAGAGTCTACGTGCCGCCTTGCGCCTGGTTTGCAAGGTGGTAGGGCAGCATCAGCAATATCTATTGCGGCGTGGCCTGGCGGAGCAGCCGGCGCCACCGGTGTAGCACGGCCAGACAGTGTGGGCCGGAGTATCTGTAGGGGCTTCGGTTCAGGTTTGCCGCTACAGCGCCCCCGTCCGAGCAAGAAGAGGCGCCGGCCGCTGCGCAGCATGCGGAGATATCGCTCGACCTGGCGCGACTGGAGTTGCACTTGCCGGCCTTCTTCGTGATGGAGCCGATGCTGCGCATATTGCTGTCGCTGATGTGGCGGCTGTAATGGCTGATGATGCCGATGCTGCTCGCCCTCGCGCCATTCGGCCTGCGGCATCTCGCGCGGTCAACTGGTCCCGGTCGCTCAGCTTCAACATTGCTCTTCCATGCCTATGGAGATGACCCCTCTGGAGCGCTTAGCGCGCCTTCAGCATCGTGGCCGGATAGGCAGCAACCGACCCGATGCTGCCGCACGCTTATCTGAGCCCAGCGGCAACTTTGTAAGGGAAGCTGAAGTTCATCGAACCTTCGCACTAGGCTGAAAGCGGTCCCTGGGAAGTCAGGGCGCGTCGAGGGGCCTCCCTCAGGCCGTGATGCTTCCAAATGGAAGCAAATCATCAATGTGCGCGGCTGATCAACTCTTTAGCGTCCCCGCCCCTGCTTGATCAATAGGGTTCCCTCTCTCGCATGGGCGTCCCGATGAGCAGGTCCAACTCGCGAGGATGTCGGCTGTCCTTCTTGCGCCGTATCGACCAGCCACCCCAACTCTTCCGTGACCGAGACGGCATCGCCCTGCGCGTCGGTGCTGTTCGCATCCACCGCGATTCGCCGAACCGCAGCGACAGCCGGCAAGGACTCGCGCACAAGTCTTCCTGCAAGCTCCTCGGACCGTGTCGGCCAGGTGTTGACATGCAGCGTCATGGGCAGATCGGGAATCGGCGTAGGGTCCCAGAGCACTCTCCGATGCACAAGGCGATCGTCGACGAACCATCGGATCTCGTCAGGCGCCCACTCAATTGCGTAGGTGTGGAACGCCTCCGAGGCGTCGAACCCGAGCTCGATGGCAAACGGCGTACCCCGGTAACCGTAGTCAAACTTCGCGCCATCGCAGCCTGGGTTGAAGAAGACATTGGCCAGCATCTGGTCTGGACGGTTACCGGTGATCTCCACATCGATCTCCTGGCGCGGAAGATCTCGGTGGAGGAAGAAGCCCGAGACCAGGCCAGGAACGTTGGTCGCTCGCAGAGTTGCCTCAAAGCGTCCATACAGGAACCGGCCTCGGCTGGAAACAGCGCCCGCGCTCAGCTCACGAACACCAAGCGACGCACTTGCGACCACCAGCTCTAAACCGCCAGAAGGCAGAATTCGCACGCTGCCTGGCCTGAAGAGTGCTAGGTTCCCGGGGAACGTATCGTCGCGCGACAGCCAACGAGACGCGTCGAGTTCGCTCAAATGGTCGTCAAACCGGGCTCGAGATGCCACCGACCTCGGCCCCGGCTCGCGTAGCTCCACGTCGATACCGTGCCAGTGGCGCGATGGCGGGGCAACCCACGGCGAAGCATCGTGCTCCAGCCGCTTGCCTCTTGCCAGGCTTTCACTTGCGGCCGCAGGAGGGCGAAGACGACGAACGCCTAGCTCCGCAGCGCACGGATAGCTAGCGCTGGGTGGCGGCATGCGCAGGTACTCACACAGCTCCGTCCAGCCCTCTGGAACGGCACGCTGGTGCAAGAAGCTCTCAAGGGGCAGCGGCAAGTTCTCGGGGATCTCGCCGACGATGATGAACTTCGCTCCGGGATACCGCCCCTTGAGCTGCGCGATGTGGGGCTCAAGCGCGGCGACATTGACGTAGGCATCAAAAACGCGTCCACGCTGACCTCGAAGCAAGCGGCCTCGCTCCACATGCGGGAGGTCGTCCAAGTCACTGCAGCAGCGATAGCCCAGCATCGACAAGGCCACGGCCAGGGAGGATAGGCCCGCGTTCCTAGAGCCGAAGGCAAACACAGGTCTTTTCGTGGGACGCTGATGGAACGTACCAGGCGTTGCATCGGAAAGAATCCCGATCTGGCTCAGGACGGGGAGAATTGAGTAGGAGTTCGTGGACAGCAGATCGACGCGCTGAGGGATGACAGAGCGGCGCAGCGCGCGAACGTCTGTCACTGGGAACTGCTGATTGATCCAAAGGTCGACCGGTCCGCGGCACGGCAGGCGTGCAAGAAGCCGCTGGGCGCCGCGCTTGGACAGCACATACCCCGAGAGATACCAAAGCCCGCGCTCCGGTCGAAAGACGCTGCGCGAGAGCGCAATCTTGGGAGCACCGTGCTTCACCTCTTTGAAGGACAGGTAGAGCATGTCAAAGTCAGGATCGGTCCCGTCGCGATCCCGCATCTCCTCCCACGCTGTGTCGACAAGGCTGCCAAAGCCTTGTTCGAACCAAACGTCATCCTCCAGCACTAGCGCGTATGGCGCCTTAGAACTGGCAATCCTCTTCCAGATATCAATGTGCGATTGAGCCACCGCAATTTCTGCATTGCTCATTCGGATCGGGCGAGTCAGATCGAACGTGTCCGGTAGCACCTGGGGGTACGGGTCGACGGACAGTTGATCCGCAAGCGTGTAGTAGGGCTCGACATCGACACCAGCAAGCGTTGCGGCCGGGAGGGCCCGCGCGTCGCAGGCTGCGTGCCGGATGAGTCGCTTTGACAGTGGTTGCCCCGTGCAATCCACGATGCGATCCAGCTCCCGGGCAACAGCCACCAGCCGCTGCGGCTGCCGGTCAAGATTGATCACATAGATGTCGCTGATCCTGCCCGGGTAGCCGCCGCCCACGGGGCCGAATGCGCAGGCCTTCTGTTTCGGCAGCAGCAGGCGCAAGCGCAAGAACATGGTGTGCAACAGGTGGCGGATGCCCCTCAGTGGCTCGAACAGGTTCATGGCGCGCCCTCCCCATCAAAGGCAAAGCGCTTCCTATTGGATATTCGCCAGTTTCTCCCGTCGGCACGATAGCCCAGCGGCCACTTGGACATGCCGATCGAGTCCCAGGTTCGAAGTACGGTCACCCGGTGCTCATCTGGGCATCGCGCGCCCAGCTCGAAGATGATGCGCGACAGGTTGCCCGGGCCGGTAGTCGATTGAATCTCCGGCAGCTCACCCGCGGCTGCGAAGTTCAAGCGCAGGGTTGCACGCTCAAGTGCTCGGCTGACGATGGGGTCTCCCTCGCAAGCGATCAACGGGTTGTTGTTGACGTAGAAAATCAACCCTTCCCGGTTGGTTCCCGCTTGCAGGAAAACCTCGCACTGAACCATCGAGTCCGAAGCGATGTCGTAGCAAAGTGGCTGAACCTTAACGCCGCTCCCGACGAACAGCTCCGAGATGTCCTTGGCGATGCACACGTCGTCGGCATCGACGTACATTCCGCCATTGATGACGAGATGGCACAACCGGAAGTAGTCGGCCTGCATCGCGGGGTGGTAGCAGCGCGTGAACGCCCGCAGATGGTCCCTTCCCAGCGATTGTTCAATGAAGCGAGCCGCCCTGCGCGCATCGAAAACACGGTACTCGAATCCGCTTGATCCCCACCTCGACCAAGAATCCATGCACTCCTGCACGTCAGCAGGCAGCGCCTGCAGGTCATGCCAGTACTGCACGATTCGCCGGGGAATGGATGGTCCCTGATTGTCCGGGGACATTGATGGTGGTGGTGCTTGAACAAGCCGTCGAATGAAGTCTGATCGTTGCAGGTGATGGCCGGGGCTGTCGTCTTCGTGGTGCATGAGTGCGCGGGTCAGTGGCTCGTCTGACAAGGGTTGTAACAGCAGGTGGGATTCGTTCGAGCGACAATACTCCTGCGCGATCACACGCAGTGGTGTCGTTGAGACATGCGAGCGCCATCGCTTGGTGCTGCCACGGTGCGCGCCGCGCGCGCGAGTTTGTATGACGCTGCAGAGTTACCGTCCATTAGGCGGCGGCAACTTGAGGCCGGGAGTAGTCGTCCATTTGCACATCGATGAACGATGCAGCTACCGATAGCCGTCAGTTGAGCCGACATCGGCAACCGATATCAGGGTTCCAGACCTGATGGTGTGATCAGAGGCATTCTTGGGCACAGCACTTCAGAAAGCAAATCTTTGTGACCGCCGCGACCCCGCAATTGGCAGGGACCATGATCCTGCCGTACCCCTGCACCCGCCGCTTTGCTTACTTCGACACTGCCTGTCAATGCCAGTCCAATTTTGATGATGCGATCCTGGAGTTTCTTGGCAAAGTGGTAGAAACCACGTGTGCAGCGTACAAGGCGAAGAAATGCGGGCAGATGTTCTTCCTCCCAAGTGCTAACGGTCATCTTCATATAACCTCTACCGTGAGATAAGCAAAATGTCGAATACAGCCGACGATAAAAAGTCAGGGGTCTTAGAAGGCATCGTTGAGGACGTCAAGACATCCATCAGGAATAGAGTACAAAACCCATTTCTGGCAGCGTATTTCCTTGCACTCGCCACTGCCAATTACAGGGTAATTGTAGTTTTGCTGAGTCAAGAGCCATACACAAAGAGTTTTGACTTTATTGATACCCAACTGTTGGGGTCGCCATACGCCATCATCACCAAAGTCATCGCCTACCCTCTTGCTGCCGCATTGTTTTTCACGTTCATCTGGCCCTGGCTAAATGGCAAGATAGTCGCCACGCAAGAGGTCGTCATTCAGATCGCGCAAACCGCGATAGTGAAAGCGCAACAGCAGCGAGTGGTAACGGTCGAGGAAAAGGTTGCGTTCTTCTCGGAGTGGGAGGTGCAGAACGAGCAGTTGCGCGATGCCATCGGGCGTGTCGATGCACACAATCGATTGCGCATCGAAGAAGCACGTAGTGAAATGAACGCCGTCAAAGGCGGAATGAAGGTGGTGCTGCTTGAAAACGCCGCCAAAACATTAGGCTTAACGATCTCGCAGCTCGATGAGCTATCCCGAAACGTAAATGTTGCAAGTACGTTCAGCGAGGATCTCAAACAGGTCATCCGCACGTCGCCCTTGGGTTCATTAGTGTGTAGGGCGGTCAGCCGTCAATATGGCGAACCCAATGCACCAGGTCCAGTACCTGTTGATGTGACGTTCTTTCAGGAACTCTTAGGTGACATGACAGGACAAGACGCCTATCGACTCATGGCGACTTACTGGGCACTCGGATTGATGTCAGACCTCAGGATGAGAAACAACACTGGATTCCTGGTAAGCGAAACGATGCCCGCAGTCTCCAATTGGCTCAACATCGCGGGTGAGGGCGATTTCTAGCGGTAGCTGACAGCAAGGTCTTTCAAACTAACTCCGAAGCAGAACTATGCCCGATAACAGCTGACCGGAACAGTGAGCAGCGAGCCCTCTTATTAGGTGCATCAAAGGCCTGCCGTGGCGTGACTACGAACAGGAAGCTACATTTTGGTGAGACAACTAGACAGCACACCACAGAGGATTGCAATGGCATAGCCGTCGCTAACCTCAATGCCATGTACAACAACCTTTTAGGGACCGCGGCAAAGTCGGGTAGGCGCGTCACTGCGCCGGCGACGGCTGCATATAGGCGCTGGCGGCCACTGATGGACATTTTTGGATGCCCGCTTCTCGTCGACAGCGGACTGCTGAGCTGCGGAACGGGAAAGACCGCAACCGCTGCACAGCAATCGTTCAACTGGTCCGGTAACGAGGGGGCACGTCAGCCTGACGCAGCTCCTCGAGGCCGGCCTCAGGAATCCTGAGCGGCGGCTGGCGCAGGGTGCCCATCACAATCGCATACGCGCCCTGATCAGCCCTGCAGCATGCTGGCGATCTCGCCGGCAGAATCGGCTGAGCGCTTGGCCAGGCTGCGCACCTCGGTGGCAACCACCGCGAAGCCGCGCCCGCCCTCGCCTGCGCGGGCGGCTTCGATGGCTGCGTTCAGCGACAGCAAATTGGTTTGCATGGCCAGGCCATTGATGGTCTCCACCACGCTGCGGATGCGGTCCAGATTGCGTCGCCGCAAGGTCATGTCCATCGCGTAGCCAGCCAGCTTCAACAGTTGGCCGTCAACGCCTCGGATGGGGTTCACGGTGATGTCCAGCCAGACCTTGTCGCCATTGGCATGCTGGCCCTGCCACTCGCACTGCACGACCTGGCCACCCTGCAAGGCATTGGCATGCTCGCTTTGCTTGACGTGCTGGTACAAGGCGCGCAAGGCCTGAGTGGTCGCGCCCAAGTCATCGAACCCCAACAGCTTCAACAGGGTTGGGCTGGCGTCCAGTGGCGCACCGTCCGGGCTCCAGTCCACCGTGGCGGTGGAGGCTCGGATGGCGTTCAAACGGGTGGCGTCTTCCTGCGAGCGCATCCGTGTATCGGTGACGTTGGCCTGGATCGAGATGAACCTGACCAGCCTGCCGTTGGCATCGAAGATGGGGTTGATGGACAAGGAGATCCAGTAAGGCTGGCCTGACTTGGTGTAGTTCAGGATTTCTTCGTAGAAGGGCTTTTGGGCATCCAGAGATTGCCGAATGCGCGCCACGGTGGCGGCATCGGTGTGCGGCCCCTGTACCAACTCGCCTGGCTTGCGACCCATCGCCTCGGCCTCGCTGAACCCTGTGAGCTTGCTGAAGCCACGGTTGACGTATTCGATGCGCCCCTGCGCGTCGGTGATGACCACCGAGTTGTCGGTGCCATTGGCCACCAAAGACAGGATTTCAGATTGCTTGCGCAGCACCACCTGCGCCGTGATGTCAGAAGCAAACTTCACCACCTTGATCACCTGGCCGTCGAGGTTGAAAACAGGGTTGTAGCTGGCCTGGATCCAGACGTCTCGGCCCGACTTGTGAACACGCCTGAATTCGCCAGCGCGATACTGGCCTGCTTGCATGTCACGCCAGAAGGCTTCATAGGCAGGCGACCGCTGCTCCGCGCTGTCGATGAAGATGCGGTGGTGCTTGCCCACCACCTCGTCGTGCCGGTAGCCCAGCGCGCTCAGGAAGTTGTCATTAGCAGTCAGGATGGTGCCCTCGGGCGTGAACTCGATCATCGCCTGCGACTTGGAGATGGCCTCCAGCTTGGCCGCTGCCTCGAACGCGTCGCGTTTTTGCTGGGTGGTGTTGTGGGCGATTTTGATGACGCCACAGACCCGCCCCCAGAAATTGCGAACAGGGCTGTAGGTGGCGCGCATCCAAAGCAGCTCACCGCTTTTGGTCAGCCGCGCAAACTCTGCCGACTGCGGCTCGCCGCTGCGCAATCTTTCCCAGAATGCGGCGTAGTCAGGGCTGCCTGCGTAACCTGCATCCACAAACATGCGGTGGTGCTGGCCACGCACTTCGTCCAATGCATAGCCCATGGTGCTCAGAAACTCAGGGCTGGCCTGCAAGATGATGCCGCTGGCATCGAACTCGATCCAGGCTTGGCCGCATTTGAGGGCGGCCAACTGACGCTTGGCGTGTCCAATCGAAAAATTCATGTCTGTGATTCCATCAAAGGCGTGAGGCTGTCTGGAAATCTGCACGGGATGCCGTCGAGCACGACGACTCCCGCTGACGCAAGCCAAGATGTGCGTAGCAGAATCATTTATTTGCACTTATCGGTATGCGCAAGTGATTTATTTAGGGGCGGTCTTATCTGCACGTTCAGAAACTGGCTGGACTCGCACTTTGGGCGTGGCGACTTGGTCCCCGTGCTTCAGGAATCGTGGCCTCATTTGATACGGGTAGGGGAGAATCACGGCCTACCCCTGGCCGGCCAAGCAGGCTGTCCCCATCCCCAACTGGTGCCGCCAGCCCCCTCATGACCGACGCTCCATACACGACCTTGCCGCAGTGGCCCCACGCTTATCCGGCCAGCGGCGCCAGCGCCACCCTGAAACGCCTCAACGAGGATTTCATCGTGACCGAACTGCCGCTGCAGCAGCCCTCTGGTGAGGGCGAACACATCTGGCTGGACATCGAAAAGAACGGTGCCAACACCGCCTTCGTCGCCCAGCAACTGGCCGAGGCTGCCGGCGTGAACGAATGGGACGTGGGCTATGCCGGCCTGAAGGACCGCTACGCCATCACCCGGCAGTGGTTCAGCATCTATTTCCCGAAGGGCGAAACGCCCGACCTGACCCAGCTTCAGCACCCGGAATTCAAGGTGCTGAGCCAAAGCCGCCACGTGAAAAAGCTGCGCCCCGGTGATCTGCAGGGCAACCGATTCCGCATCGTGCTGCGTGACGTGACCGGCGACGCAGGCGCCATCGAGGCCAATCTGAAGGCCATTGCGGCACAGGGCGTGCCCAACTACTTCGGCGCGCAGCGTTTCGGCTTTGACGGCGGCAACGTCGAGCAGGGCCGGGCCATGCTGGCGCGCGAAATCCGCGTGCGCAACCCGAAGAAAAAGGGCATATACCTGTCGGCGGTGCGCTCCTTCGTCTTCAATGAAGTGCTGGCGCTGCGCATTCAGCAGGGGCTCTGGGGCCAGACCCTGCCCGGTGACGTGATGGACGAGGCGGGCCGCCCCACCGGACCGCTCTGGGGTCGGGGCCGCGTGAGCACCACAGACGAGGCCCAGGCCCTGGAAAACGGCGTGGCAGCGCGCCACGCCACCTTGTGCGACGGCATGGAACACGCCGGCCTGGATCAGGATCGCCGCGCCCTGGTGGCGAGCCCGGCGGACCTGTCATGGGCATGGCCGCAAGCCGATCAACTGGTGCTCACCTTCTCTTTGCCCGCCGGGAACTACGCCACGTCCGTTCTGAACGAAATCCTCCGCACCACGGAGCCTGACCGGCACACAGAGGCCGAGCCTGCGGCTGAATGAACAGCAGTTCGAGAAGGAACGGCGTTCGGCAACTGAACGGCCGAGACTCCACCCCGAATATCGGCGGTGAACGACAGCTGACATTGATGCTCCTCGCTAACGCAAGGCAGGTCTACGCCGCATCCGGTCATTCGCGTGGTAAGAACATCGTCACGCAGACGACAGGGCTCGACGCACAACAACCGTGGGGCGACGGTCGCTAAGGCAGGCGCTCCCTGCAAGTCAGTCACTCACGGCTGTCACTGATGCCCATACGCCGCGATGGGACTGATGGCCGCCATGTGCCTTCCAGCACCGAGCCGCGCGAGACCTCTACAGCCACATTGCCCAGCCGCACCCCCCCGCGGCGGCGCTCGATGAAGTCATGGGCGATCAGGTTTTGTGACACGGCTGGCTCGAACTGCTTGCGCAGCCTGAATATCTGGATGTTGAGGTGGGCCTTGTCCTGCCCGAGCATGCGGACCAACTGATCGAAGTCAAGCCAGCCTTGCGACTGAAGATCAAAGCCCTGCCCGGCATCGTTCAGGCGTTGCCGAGCCAGCACCATGAGCAGGTAATGGTGGCTGCGCTCGCCGAGGTCCAAGGTCAGGCTGCCACACGAGAGCGACAGGCTCACATGCTCCTCGTCGAGGCTCGACTGGAACTTCATGCAGGTCACCCCACCCGGCACCAGCGTGCTGCGCGGTTCTACCGTACAAACGAAGCGCCAGGCCTCCTCGTCCAGGTAGACCAGATCGCCATCATGAAGTGGCAGTGCGCCGTCAGCCGTCTCGTGTTGCCACTGGCCACCAGCCAAGCGATAGATACACGCCTGCGGCGCCTCTTCATGGGGCAAGACCTGAAACGCTTGCAGCGTGATCGCGCTTTTACCTGGTACCAGGGGCAGCAGCAGGTCTGCGGGGGCCGCCACGTCCACCACGCGCCAGGGGGTGCTGTCTGGTGCGCCGAATCGGATCTCATCGCCCACCTGCATGCAAGTAGCCTGGTCCTTGCGCAGACGCTCACCATTGATGTAACAGCCATTGCGGCTCTGATCAGTCAAAGCCCACTGCGGCGCGCTCCAGCGGGCCGTGGCGTGGAGCATCGACACCTTGGGGTCAATCAGGGGGCTGTCAGCGTGCTGGGCTGACCGGCCGAATACGTGATAGGGCCTGAGCGCATGCGCGACCCCGGTCGAGGTGTCTACCAAGATGGCCATGGTGGGTCCCTGATGGATATGGTTTTCAGCGATTGTCGCTGGCATCCCATCAGATGAAAAGCAACCAAGAGCCAATCCAAGGGCTCTCCCAGCCGTCACACACCCCGCCAAGAGTCCAAGTTGGTAATGCTTGGTAATGCGCCGTCATGGTTTGCCTGAGCCGATTTCGCGATAGTTCGTTGGCGGGATCAAACAGCCCACACAACCTTAACTGGCCTTCGCATTCAAACAGGCCCCTCACCGGAGAAGCATCTTGGCAACAGACATGTTCATCAGGGTTGGTGACCTGGCAGGGGAATCACAAGACAGAGCCTGGCGTTGGGGCACGTTGAGGCCGCGCTGTCATGGTGTGGTGAAGCTGATAGCGCTTTTCTGTCTGCATGTCAGCTCAGGTTCCGCAGAGCCTTTAAGTTCCCTAGCCGAAATGGACTCGCGGACGCCAGTGTCCGTCGTTTTGGGTATCGACCTCTCAAAATGGCAGCGAACCGTCAGTTTCGATGAAGTACGCCGGGCTGGCGTTGTTTATGCCTTCGTTAAGGCGACGCAAGGCGCTACCACCACCGACATTGACTATGCCACCAATATCCACGGCGCGCGTCGTGCGGGACTCATTGTAGGTAGCTACCATTACTACGTGACAAGCGTCAGCGCCAAAGACCAGCTTGCGCATTTCACCGCAGTTGCAGACGTCTTGCCAGGAGATATGCCGCCCGTAGTCGATATCGAGGCGATGCATAACAATAATGATGCGGGCTTGGCTAACGATCTGAGGTATTTTTTAGGCCAATTGCATGCCCACTACCACGTAAAGCCGATTATTTACTCCAGCAGATTCTTTTCAAATCAGCATTTGAAGGGGTTGTCTGATTATCCCCTGTGGCTTGCCGAGTACTCAACCACCAACCAAATCAAGCTGCCACTCGATTGGACGACCTGGACGTTTTGGCAGCATAGCGAGGATGGACGCCTCCCCGGAATTCAAGGCAATGTCGATCTCAATCGCTTTAACGGGGACCTACCTGCACTTCAAAGCTTGCTTGTCAAAATCATGCCCGCGCCGATTTCAGGCAACAAGGCAAGTATCGCGCTCCTGCCCGCTCCAGCCGACAAACTGCTTGACCGCTGAAAACCCACCGCTGCTAAAAGCAGTAACTTACGATGGGATCACCGCGACATATATCGCGATTATACATATCCAATGCAATTGAAATCAAATTCCACGACCAGAACCATTCCGTGCCGACTCACTGTTGTACTTCTTAACCCGACTAAGGATTCGTATGAACAAGCAAAACTTTACCGAAGCAACCCCCATCATTGTGAATCACGATGAAGTCATTGCCAAGGCAGCGGCGGCCAATACGCCGCCATCCGTCATCGACGGCATAACTGCGAAATTAAAACCTGGCGAGAAGATCGACATCGAAACCGTCAAACAGGCTGTATTTCTCGAGATTCTCCCTCAGCTTGCTCGTCTTGCAAACCGGCTCGGCTATGCTTGGGTGGGCGGTGTTGACACCAATTTCGTGGGCGGCGATTACATTTGGATCGGCACGGGGGAAACTTTCGTTGGAAGTGGGAACTATCAAATAACTGGCCCGGCTTTCGCACCGAATCTTAAACATGGGGCGCAAGGGGCCGGCACCGCGGACGGCGCGGGCGCCGGTTACCGGAGTGAGCTGCGAACATCGTTCGAATTCATCAACGTCAGTGTCGACGGGGCCGACTCGACGAGCGGCGACTTCGGGGTGGGACAAGGGCAATCGTCCAGCGTGACAACCTTCGAGGTCGACAATATGGCGGCAGAAACGCCAGTCACGTCGCTGTTCGAGGCGGAGATATTTACCCAGAGTGCGGTGTCATCTGCTGTTGAACGCGGCTGGAGCGACGACTGGCACATGGATTTCAGTGCGACCGAGTCCTTTAGTACGGGAGGCAAAGGGGCGATGTTCCCATCAGCTTCGTTCAGTTCAACCGAATCCTACGGCCAAAACCATGCCAAGTCGGGAAGCGACAGCAGTTCGAACAGCCAGACCACCGGACACACCCAGCGTTATTCGTTCACCCACGAGACGCCAGCTGGTTACGATGGCAAATACGAAATCATCGCCGACGAAGTGCCGATGAGTCTGACTTTTACTGCAAACGCTGTCGTGCGTTTCGGCGTAAAAATCCACGGTTTCCTGCGCTGGGGGGGCGGTAATGCATTCCAGGGCGACACGAATTACCACGATCAATACAGCGGCAGCGGCGAGCGCCCGACGATCGACGCCATTTTCGGTGACAAGAACACGACTTTTTACGAAGCAATCACCAGGGATGCTGCGAGTAACGCAGCGCCGTGGGCTTGGGCAGCAATGCAGAAGCAGCACCCTGACGTTGTCGATATCGTGAGTTGGATGGATAACGTCGCGCCAGGCATATGTACAGTCCCGGCCAGCGGGGCAATGATGGTTGTCACGCGTAACAACGTCAAATTCAGGGTGATCTCTGAAGCACTCCCAGAGTCGGCCTGATCCCTTGCCGTCCATGTGTTTTGACGACACATGGACGGGAACACCCACAGAGGAAAATGTATGAAGATCAACCTCAGACTCTTGGGCTCCGCGCTTAGCAGTGCTAGCGCGCCGAGTGTTCTCCGAGCGCTGCGTCTGCCTTCCCTGAGCAGCGTGCACACCATATACCACCCGCCAACGTTGACGCCCGTCACCGTCGAGGCGGGCCGCCGGATCATCAGATCCCGTTTCATGCTGCTCAGGGCTGTCGCAAATATGCTCGAGTTGCGTGCATCGTCAAACACGACACTGCTTTCGCTGAATGGGGAAATGGCGAACAACGGCCACGAAAATGGAGAGAACTCGGAACCGATCTATGACGTTAATGGCTCGATGGACCTTGAGGTGGAAGCGGCGATGATGGACGAGGTCGTGGAACAGCACAAGCATTGGAACGTCGAGAACATGCCAGGCCTCGTATTCCACGGCGGCGCCAACGCCGTATCGCTTAATAGCGACGAATTCAAAATCACGGGGCACGTTTCGAGCAGTTTCGAACCGAACTTCTTTTTCTCGTACGACAAATCTGCATACAGCAACATTGATGGATTAAATTCGGTTGATGCCGCAGGGCGAACCTGCAACTCGTCGATGATGCGGTTCCGCGAGGGCAGCGGCCCGGCCCACATACCCCTGATTGATCAACAGGGCCGCACCGCCATGGCGGTCACGGTTGTGTGCCTGGACTGGAAAAAATTCGGCAAAGAATGGAGTGCCAAGCCGTCGGCGGAGCGAGTCGCCATGGTCGGCTTTCAAATAGGCCTCGGCAATCCCAATCCCAGTGGCCAGGCAGCTCAGGGCATGGCCGTCTTCGCAATCGACACACAAGACTTGCAAAAGCGTATGGTGGCCTCGGACGGGCAACAAGTTAATCTCGCATTTCCGACCGTAGAGGAGATTCGGAATACCGGGCTGTGGGCGCCAGCACCGTCCCAATCGGTTGACAGCGTGCTTGCCCGATCGCTGATTTCTTACGCGCCCGGCTTGATAAACATGGTTGAGGCCTACCTCCAGGCATTCGACGTTCCGGTTCGCAACACACTCCTCGCGTTGAGGGGCGCTACGGAGGGGAAAAAATCGAAAGTCACAGTGACTTGGTACACAAATGCCGACGGCGATATGGAACCAGGATACTGGTCCGGCCCCCATTCGCTGGCAGACGCACTCACCGACGAACGTGTTGCCGAAATTGCCGACAAGACGCGCGATGGGAAGGTCTTCGTCGGTGGGATCACCCGAGAACCGATGACGATTGAGGAGTTGGGGGATGATGCCGGAGACTTGATTCCGTTTGGAGTTAACGGGCACGCAAATGGAACTGCAACGCATAAGGGTGAAGGAAATCGTGATCCGAGCAGCATTGACCATGCCGGTTCGCACGATCCCAACCGGCCTGGGAGCGGCGGGATCCATCCGATGGTGCCAAGCCATCCTGAACACGGGACCGGCGAACCCAGCCATTCGGAGTCTGGCCTCATTGATTCGTCCCATCCTGATGGTCGACACCCTAACCCCGGGCACACAGACCCAATCCACGTCGATCCCATAGGGGCCCATGGCAGCCCTCACCGAGCAACCCTTCGTGGTTAAGCCTCATTGTCGACCGACACAGAGTCGCCACATAAGGCGAGCGTTAGAACCATCGCGATGCGAGGCACAAGGGCCCTCCGTTTTAGAAGGCATCCCTGCCATACCACCCGGCATACGGACGAGAAGTTCTTGGAGTCGCCGACCAGCGCTGAGATATCAGCTATGGCGCTCTTGCCAACTCCCATGTTGCCGATGATCGCACCAGGCGGGGCTCAGTGGTGCGCAGCCGATTGGGCGACACTTCATCTGCCCCGAAAGATGAGGCTGGCATCGTAAGAGCCCAGCGACTGCTGAACATTGCCATGGACGGCGGCGTTGATGGAGAGCAATCTCAAGCAGACAACGGCGAGCCGTGCCTTCCCACCATTCGATATCCACCCGAATGGGAACTTTTTTCGGCTTAGCACTCTCTCAGCAGGAGTGCTAATATTGTCTGAGAAGGATTCACGAAAGGACTCTTCATGACCGTGACCACCGCCATCGCCACCCGTGACCCCTGGAACATGGTGCCCTCGCTGGGCAATCT
>Ga0209066_10002895_pt1 | contig 20174 bp, 17 predicted proteins | sample All_14_2_FD_187198 | JGI IMG/M metagenome (GOLD analysis project Ga0209066, IMG submission 187198) | Freshwater microbial communities in response to fracking from Pennsylvania, USA - Allegheny Zone_MetaG_DW_15 (SPAdes) (version 2) ... | reverse complement strand
GCGAGGTCTGGACCTATGGTGAATGGGCGGCGCTGCAAGGGCTGGACAAGCGTGACGCCGGCATCGACCTGGTGGGCAAGACCCAGGGCACCGGCGAAATCCACGCGATCCAGTGCAAGCTGTACGCCGAGGACTACCGGCTGCAGAAGAGCGACATCGACAGCTTCTTCACCGCCTCAGGCAAGAAGCCCTTCACCCACCGCGTCATCGTCAGCACGACAAACCACTGGAGCACTCATGCCGAGGAGGCGCTACGTGACCAGCAGCCACCCGTCAGCAAGATTGACCTGAACGACCTGGAGAACAGCCAGATCGACTGGGCCAAGTACCAGCCCAAGGCCGCGCCGGTGCTCAAGGTCAAGAAGCAGTTACGCCCCCACCAACAGCAGGCGCTGGATGCAGCGCTGTCCGGGTTGCAGGCCGCCGACCGTGGCAAGCTCATCATGGCCTGCGGCACCGGCAAGACCTTCACCAGCTTGAAAATCGCCGAGACCTTGGCCGGCAAGGGCAAGCGTGTTCTGTTCCTGGTGCCCAGCCTTTCCCTGCTGTCACAGACCCTGACTGAGTGGACTCAGGAAAGCGCCACACCGCTGCACAGCTTCGCCGTCTGCTCGGACAGCGACGTCGGCAAGAAGCGCCAGAAAGACGACGACAGCGTCCAAACCTTCACCCACGAGTTGCGCTACCCAGCCACGACCGAACCAAGCCGCCTGGCCAGCGCGATGGCCAAGCGGCACGACGCCGCGCACATGAGCGTGGTCTTCAGCACCTACCACTCCATCGACGTCATCAGCCGCGCCCAGAAAGAGCATGGCCTGGCTGACTTCGACCTCATCGTCTGCGACGAGGCACACCGCACCACGGGTGCCACCTTTGGGGACGATGACGAGAGCAACTTCGTCAAGGTGCATGACGCGGCCTTCATCCGTTCGGCCAAGCGCCTCTACATGACGGCCACGCCGCGCATCTACGGCGACAGCGCGAAGGCGAAGGCCGAGCAGGGCAGCGTAGCGCTGTGCTCGATGGACGACGCGGCTCTCTATGGCCCGGAGCTGCACGTCATCTCCTTCTCCGAGGCCGTCAGGCGTGGCCTGCTGGTGGACTACAAGGTCATCGTGCTGTCGGTGGAGGAGAGCCACGTCAGCCGCCGCATCCAGTCCCTGCTCAAAGATCAGGACAATCAACTGAAAGTAGACGACGCGGCCAAGATCATTGGCTGCTGGAAGGCTCTGGCCAAGCAGGGCCTCACAGAGGAGTTGAATGGTGACCACGAGGCCATGAAGCGCGCCGTCGCTTTTTGCCAGGTCATCGAGGTGAGCAAGGGCGCGAAGACCCATAAGGTCAGCTCCAAGAATATCGCCGGCATGTTCCAGGCAGTGGTCGAGGCCTACCAGGCCTCTGAAGAGAACGAAGCGGCCTCCACGCTGGCCTGCGAAGCCGACCACGTGGACGGCAGCATGAACGCCAGCGAGAAGGAAGCGAAGCTCGCCTGGCTCAAGGCCGATGCCGCTGATGACACTTGCCGCATCCTTAGCAACGTCCGCTGCCTGTCCGAGGGTGTGGATGTGCCAGCCCTGGATGCGGTGCTGTTCCTGACTCCCCGTAACTCGCAGGTGGACGTGGTGCAGTCGGTCGGCCGCGTCATGCGCAACGCACCGGGCAAGAAACGCGGCTACGTCGTCTTGCCAGTGGTCATCCCGGCAGGCGTGGAGCCCCACGATGCGCTGGCCGACAACAAGACCTATGCCGTGGTTTGGCAAGTGCTGCAGGCGCTTCGCTCACACGACGACCGCTTCGATGCGATGGTCAACAAGCTGGACCTGATCGGCAGGGACACCAGCAAGATGGAAGTCGTTGCCATTACCGACAAGATTCAGAAGAAATCGGAGAAGGCCAAGGGGCCGAAGAACAAGGATGCCGGCAAGGGTGGCTTCACTATCGGTGAGCCGGAACCCAAGCGCTATGGCAAGGAAGACCAAACAGCACTGCCGTTCGAGATTGGTGAAATTGAGAAGGCCATCTACGCCAAGCTGGTGCAGAAGGTCGGCAACCGTCACCACTGGGAGGACTGGGCCAATGACATTGCCAAGATCGCCCGCACCCACATCGACCGCATCACCGGCATCGTTGAAGACCCGGCCAACGAGAAGGAACGGGCAGCCTTCAATACCTTCGCCCACGAACTGCGTGACGACCTGAACGGCAGCATCAGCGACGGAGAAATCATCGAGATGCTGGCTCAGCATCTCATCACCAAGCCCGTATTCGACGCCCTGTTCGAGGACTACAGCTTCGCCCAGCACAACCCCATGTCACTGGCCATGCAGGGCGTGCTTGACGTGCTGCAGGAGCACCGGCTGGACAAGGAAGCGGACACCCTCCAGCGCTTCTACGACAGCGTGAAGATGCGCGCCCAGGGCATCGACAACGCCACTGGCAAGCAGAAGATCGTCGTCGAGCTCTACGACAAGTTCTTCCGCAATGCCTTCCCCAAGATGACCGAGCGGCTGGGCATCGTTTACACGCCGGTCGAGGTGGTGGACTTCATCATCCATAGCGTCGCGCACATCCTGAAGACCGAGTTCGGCCAGACGCTGGGCAGCAAGGGGGTCCACATCATCGACCCCTTCACTGGCACGGGCACCTTCATTACTCGATTGCTGCAGAGTGGCTTGATCGCGCCCGAGCACCTGCCTCACAAGTACGAGCACGAAATCCATGCGAACGAGCTGGTGCTGCTGGCCTACTACATCGCCGCCATCAACATCGAGGCGGTCTATCACAGCATCGTGGGCGGCAACTACCAGCCGTTCGAGGGCATCTGCCTGACCGACACCTTCCAGATGTACGAGAAGGAAGACCTGGTGGATGCCTTGCTGGTGGACAACAGCGCGCGGCGCAAGCGACAGAAGAACCTGGACATCCGGGTCATCATGGGCAATCCGCCCTACTCGGTGGGGCAGCGCAGCGAGAACGACAACAATGACAACGTCGCGTATCCACACCTGGACGGGCGGATCCGCTCGACCTACGTGGATCGCTCTAATGCGGTGCTATCGAAGGGCCTCTACGACAGCTACATCCGCGCTATCCGGTGGGCCAGTGACCGCGTTGGCGCCAGCGGCGTCATCGGGTTTGTAACCAATGCCAGCTTCCTGGATACGGCGACATTCGACGGGCTGCGCCGGTGCCTGGCCGACGAATTCAGCAGCATCTACGTCTTTCACCTGCGCGGCAACCAGCGCACCGCAGGCGAACTATCCCGCAGGGAAGGGGGCAAAGTTTTCGGCAGTGGTAGCCGCGCTCCAATTGCCATCTCGCTGCTGGTGAAGAACCCGTCCGCCAAGCAGCACGGTCAAATCAGCTTCTGCGACATTGGTGATTACCTGAGCAGGGAGGAGAAGCTGGCCAAGATTGAGTCCTTGGGCAGCATTGCCGGCATCACCGCTGAAGAGGCGTGGCAGCCCATCAAGCCGGACGCCCATGGCGACTGGTTGAAGCAGCGGGACGGCAGCTTCCTGGAGTACATAGTGCTCGGAGACAAGAAGGGCGATGCCCCAAAGTTGTTCGAGAACTTCTCCCTGGGCGTGGTCACCAACCGCGATGCCTGGTGCTACAACGCCTCCAAGCACGGTGTCACGGCCAACATGACACGGATGATCGCCTTCTACAACGCGGAGGTCGGTCGATTGGCTCATAGCCATCCTGGACTCGACAAGAAGCAGCGCGAAGCCATCCTGGATGACTTCATCAATCCCGACGCCACCCAAATCGCCTGGACCCGCTCGTTGAAGCAGGCCTTGGCCATGGACAAGCGTTTCGCGTTTGACCCGACCTGCCTCGTGCCAGGTCTGTATCGTCCGTTCAACAAGCAGTGGCTGTACTTCAATCGTCGCTTCAACGAAATGGTCTATCAGATGCCGCGCTTCTTCCCAGATGCGGCGGCCAAGAACGTGGTGATCGGCGTGTCGGCGTCAGATTCGCGCAGCGCCTACTCGGTCTTCATCAGCGACCACGTCGCCAGCCTGCACGCCGTGGATATGGTGGGCTCGCAATACTTCCCGCTGTACCTGTACGACGACCCGGAAGCCGCCGTGGCAGAAGCCAGCCCGAAGCAGTCGGCCTTGTTCAGCACGGAGGGCCAGTCGGCGCCAGCTCCGACCGCCAAGCGCCGTGATGCCATCACGGCGGAGGGGCTGGCACACTTTCGGTCTGCCTACCCAGGCGCGAGCATTGACCGCGAAGACCTCTTCTACTACGTCTACGGCCTGCTGCACTCGCCCGACTACCGCGAGCGCTTCGCGGACAACCTGGGCAAGGAACTGCCGCGCATCCCGCGTGTGAAGACGGTGGCCGACTTCTGGGCCTTCTCCCAGGCCGGCCGCAACCTGGCCGACCTGCACCTGAACTACGAGAGCGTCGAACCCTACCAACTGAAGATCGACAGCGGCGGCAAGAAGCTCACCGACGCCGACTACCGCGTCGAGAAGATGCGCTACGGCAAGGGCAAAGGTAAGGACAAGGACCTTACGACCCTGCACTACAACGACCGAATCACCTTGACCGGCATCCCGCTGGAAGCCTACGACTACGTCGTCAACGGCAAGCCGGCCCTGGACTGGGTGGTCGAGCGCCAATGCGTTAAGACAGATAAGGACAGCGGCATCGTCAACGACGCCAATGACTGGGCGGTTGAAACCATGGACAACCCACGCTACCCACTGGAACTCTTCCAGCGTGTGGTGACGGTCAGCCTAGAGACCATGAAGATCGTCAGAGCGCTGCCTCCGCTCGACATCAGTCCTTCAGCCCCCTGAAACTGGGCCACCTGAGCAAATGGCGAGTGCGGCGTGCTCGTCAAGTGGACATTGACCTCTTGGAGCAAGCCTTTGGATTCGCATCCAAAGTGGCATGCGACTGCTGCTTGCGATGTGGTTCTTAACGTATGCACAGAGACGGCCACAGCAAAAGCACCTGAGCGGCATGTTCAAAGGGTCAAGCCTGGCTTCGCTCTAGAATTCTTCGGCATTTGATTAATTTCTCAAAGAGGGACTCGAACTTGGCACAACCCCCTAGCAAGCCTCCTCAAGGCGATCATAGACAGCACACCCGTTCCGTGCCAATGGTCGGCGTACCATCGCCGGCGATCGTTCCGAGGTCGCCAACAACGCAGCCACCGTCTCGTTCGCCAGCTCCAAAGAAATAGAGCCAATGGGGTATCTTGGTCCAGGACGAGAGCGACTGAAGCTGACTCGATCGAGAGTCAAGCAGTGGGCTCTTTCCGAAGAAAACGCTAGCGATGCACCTACTGACGAGGACAGAAGGTTGCTCGCGGATCTCACCTCAGAGATTAGGAAGCGCCAAGTTTCGAGTTCAGAGAACTTCGATAAGTCGGTACTGACGCTGTCCAGCGGAGGTCTGGCGGTTTCGCTTGGATTTTTGAAGGATTTTCTGCCTATCGGCCATGCTGTCTGGCCCTGGATGTTGTACGCGTCATGGGTGGCTCTGACTGCGGCGACAGTCGTCACCATGGCCTCGTTCCTCGCCAGTGCAAAAGCCCAGGACTACCAGCAGGAGATCGGTGAGGCGTATTACCTGCGTGGGGATGATTCGAAACTCAAGAGCAATCCGTGGGATCGGGTGGTGATCTGGATGAACCGCGTTTCAGGATCGAGCTTCATCTCGGGCGTCATACTGACCACCTTGTTCGTGGCACTCAACCTGCAAAGAGCTCAAGACATGAAGAATCAGCGCCCAGTGATTGGCCAAGACGGCTTGACGTCGCCGGCCATCCAGAAAATTTCCAACGTCACCAATGTGCGCCGTGGGCTGACGTCCCCGGCGATTGTGCCTAGCGCGCCCGCAAAGCCTGCCTCGACACCTGCGCCCGCCCAAAGCACACCGCTCAAGAAATAGGCCATGCCTGGCGCCAACGGGCGCGCATATCTCGATTACTTCTCGAGGGTTTGCTTAAGACGCCCCCAGAGCGGGCGAAGTTGTCGTCGAATAGCTTGGGAGTTCAGGATCCTCGCTGCCTTGTACCCGTAGCGAAGAAAGTTTCGCTTGCCGAGATGGGAGTAGCGGGAGTAAACCTTCTTCAGGTAAAGATCCTGCGCTTCACCACCCGCTTGGACTCTCGCCTTGTTACGGCTGCGCATCGTCTGCTTGGCTAAGCTCACCCCCCGCTTCATGCGGGTGGAAAATTTGGCGAATGCAGCTGAACGAATGATCACGCGTTGGCCGTCAAACATGAACCCGAGATACTGCATCGGCTTCTGCGCGGTGAGCGTCCCCGTTGACGTGGAGAACACGCAGCGATCTGTCTTAGACGGATTGATATCGAGCTTAAGTAGCTTGATCTGAGTGTTGGCGAACGACTCGATCGCCGAGGTCATACCGGACGGCATGATGAACAGCATGTCGTCGCAGTAGCGCATGTACCGCCCGCCGTTTGCAACGGCGAACGCTTCTGCGGCTGCGTCGAACTCCAACATGTATAGGTTGGACAGCATCGCACTGATAGCCGTACCTTGGGGAATACCGAACGGTTCTGGATTCTTCACTATCAACCCAGCAGGCCTGACGACAGTCCGGAATTCTTCGGGGGTGCACAGTCTGCGACGATCCGACCGGGGGTTGTGAATGGAAATGCCGAGTGTTCGTAAAACCGCATCCCGCTCGACAGTCGCGTAGTTGGTCAAAGCACGGAAGACTGCAAAGTGATCCTCCGGCAGGCTCTTGACGCCAAGGAGCGCTTTCCAGCGCACTTTCAACTGAGCATGATTGATCTTGTCGAAGAACTGGGTGATGTCCAGGGCCACAGTAACGCAGTCACCCCTGGATCGAATCTCATCGAACGCAGCCTTGGCGAAATCGATGTTGTTTTTCCCGAGAGACCTGAACGCGAGTACAACGTGCCTAAGACCGCGCGCCATGAGCTCGTCCTCATATCTCGTGGACAACAACTCGCAGTAGTAGCTGAATATCTGCGAGTCGCTATGAGCCGCGTATGAAATGAGGCGCTGCTTGGGGATTGACGCCAGCTTTCCAGTAGCTTTGTCCTGCCTGATCTTCGACGTTTGAACCGTGAAGCGCAGAAGCGGCCAGAAAGCATGAGCAGCGACGGCGGATGGACTAGTGACTAGCGCCTCCGCCTTCAGCAGGCTAAGCGGCTCGTCAAAGTGAAGATACCTGCGCTGCCTGTACCAAGCTGGAAGAACAACTGCCACCTCAATGCCTTCTTACTGGTAGCAAAACCGGGGAGAGATAAGACCGTGGCAATCTCGGATTGCCTCTCCCCGGCTTAACCGAGTGACAACTTATCACCATCTGACGGCGAACGAGACGCCGCGTAGCCACGCGTGTTAACAATGTCGTACAGTTTCCTGGAGGTGACCATGAGGTTGAGCATCCAAGTGCAGCTGTCAAGTTGGACCGGCTGGGCCGGATGGCTTGACATCCTGTGACATACCCTCAGCTCCAATCAGCCGAGGCAAGGGTAGGTTAACACGCAGCAAATGTGACATTTCCCGCTAAGCCACCCCCAGTTTTAGGGGTGTGCGCAGACAGGTCGGTCGATCGGTCTGCTCAGAGCTTCTGCTCTGAGTCGATTTCCGGCTGAATGCATCGAAGTCTAGATTTTTTCAGCCACATATCACCCACCTGAGTTGACACCCGATTTGCTCGCATAGAGCCTGGATCACATGCATGGGTGATCCAGGCTTTATGCCGTCATGGGTGTCACTCAAGCGTTGGCTGTGACGACCTCACAGCTCCATCCGATCTTTGGCCCCGCGTGCTCACAAACCGGGGCCGTTTGCTTTGGAGCGACCATGTCCCCTTCATGCATTCCCCGGAACGACACGGATTTGTTGCCGCTGTCGACCTTGCCCATCTACACCCGCCCCAAGATCGTTCAACAGGCGCTGCGCCTCATGGAGAAGACGATCCGGGACACACCACTGTTGACCTCCCCGCAGGCCGTTCGTGACTACCTGCGGCTGCGTCTGGCCGACCGTCCTCACGAAGTGTTCGGGGTCTTGTTCCTCACGGCCCAGCACCAGGTCATCGAGTTTGTGGAGATGTTCAGAGGCACGCTGACTCAGACCTCGGTCTACCCCAGAGAGGTGGTCATCGAGGCCCTCAGCCGAAACGCGGCAGCCGTGATCCTCACGCACAACCACCCCAGCGGCAAGCCTGATCCGTCTGTAGCTGATGAGGTGCTGACCCATGCGATCAAGGCCGCTTTGGCGGTGGTCGATGTGGACGTGCTCGATCACTTCATCGTGACCCGCCGTGACGTCTACAGCTTCGCCGAGAACCGCAAGCTCTGACCCTCCCCCTCAAACCAACTTCCCTCTTCACTTCGCCACCCCTGCCACTCGGCTCGGGTGGCTTTTTCTTGTCTTCACACAAAGGAGTTCTTCATGCAAACCTGTCCTCATTGCGAATCCACGCGCCTGCAGATCCGTCGTGTCGGTCGTAAAGCCGGCGCTGCCATCGGCGGCGTTGCCGGTGCGGCCGGAGGCATTGCCTCGGCCATGGGTGGTGCCCAGGCGGGCGCCACGGTCGGAATGGTCGCCGGCCCCCTCGGCTCTCTGCTCGGTGGCCTGGCTGGTGCACTGATTGGTGGCGTCGTCGGTGGAGGCGTTGGCAGCACCGTCGGCAGCAAAGCCGGTGAAGCACTGGATGACGGTGTCTTTGACAAGTACGAGTGCCTCTCTTGCGGTCACACCTTCAACCTGTGATCGATCCTGCTCAATTCAAATGCAAAGGAAACACCATGGCTCATCTCGTTGAACAAATGGCCTACGTGGGCGCTGCACCCTGGCATGCGCTCGGTCACCAACTCCCGCCCAAGCAACCTCTGGAGGTTTGGGCTCAGAAGGCCGGCATGGATTGGACGATCCGTGAAACGCCGGTTCGCTACCTCGCTCAGCCGGAAGACGGTGGCCCCGCCATCATGGCCTTCGACGAACAGAAGGTGCTCTACCGCAGCGACACCAATGCCCCGCTGTCCGTGGTCAGCGGTCGCTACCAGGTCGTGCAACCCAAGGAGGTGCTGGAGTTCTACCGGGACCTGTCCGAAATCTCCGGGTTCGAACTGGAAACCGCTGGGGTTCTCAAGGCTGGCAAGAAGTTCTGGGCACTGGCACGCACCGGCAAGGAAACGGCGCTGAAGGGCAATGACGTGGTGAAGGGCTACCTGTTGCTGGCAACGTCCTGCGACGGAACGCTGGCGACCACAGCAACCCCCACCACGGTGCGGGTCGTGTGCAACAACACGCTGTCCATCGCACTCAACGGAGCGGTGGGGGCCATCAAGGTGCCACACAGCACGAGCTTTGATGCGCAGGCGGTCAAGCGTCAGTTGGGCATTGCCGTGTCCCAGTGGGACAGCTTCATGTACCGCATGAAGACCCTGTCCGAGTGCAAGGTCAAGAGCCACGAGGCCTTGAACTACTTCCTCAAGGTGCTCTGCCATCAAGACGCCACGCCTGATCAGTCCACCGGTCTGAGCAACGAGCGCGCCTTGAAGAAGGTGCTGGCCATGTACGAGGGGCATGGCCGTGGCGCTGAGCTGTCGGCAGCCAAGGGCACCGCCTGGGGCCTGCTGTGCTCGATCACCGAGTTCGTGGACCACGAGCGTCGGGCACGCAGTCAGGAATACCGGCTGGACAGCGCCTGGTTCGGGCAAGGCGCCAACCTCAAGCAGCGAGCCTTGGACCATGCGCTGCAGCTGGCTTCCTGAATCCATAAGCCCCACCAATCCACCCACGGAATCAGCCCCGCATCCCTTCAGGGGGCGCGGGGCTTTTTTTACACAGAAGGGATATCACATGGCAAACACCCAAACGACACATGCCACCCGCAGGCCTTCACCGGCCCTTCGACTCATCAAGACCACTGACCTCCATCGAGATCAGTGGCTTGATGTTCGTCGCTCTGGCATCGGCAGTTCGGACGCCGCAGCGGCCGTGGGGCTCAACCCCTACAAGTCACAGCTGGAACTCTGGATGGAGAAAACCGGGAGAGGTGCAGCCTTGCCTCAGGTCGATCCCAACGACGAATCCAGCCCGATGTACTGGGGCACCTTGCTGGAGCCCATCGTCGCAGCTCACTACACGAAGCGAACCGGCAATCGTGTTCGACGGGTGAACGCGGTGCTACAGCACCCCACGAACCCCTGGATGCTGGCCAACCTGGACCGGGAGGTCATGGGCAGTGCAGATGTCGCCATCCTGGAGTGCAAGACGGCTGGGATCAATGGCGCACGTCTGTGGAAGGAGGGAGTGCCCGACTACGTCCACTTGCAGGTGATGCACCAGTTGGCAGTCACAGGCAAGCAGGCCGCCGATGTGGCCGTGCTGATCTGTGGGCAGGACCTGCAGATCATCCGCATCCAGCGTGATGAGGAGCAGATCCAGCAACTCATCCGGCTGGAGCGAGCCTTCTGGGAATACGTCGAGAAGGACATCCAGCCTCCGGCCGACGGCTCTGACTCTGCAGACCTGGCGCTGCGCTGCCTGTATCCCCGTGACACAGGTGAAGTGCTGGACCTGTCTCAGGAGACGGAGCTGGCAGGTGCGTTCTCTGACCTACTGGCAGTCCGCCAAAAGCTGGCTGATGTGGTCGAGTTGGAGTCCCAGCTCAAGCAGCGCATTCAGCAACGCATGGGCGATGCCTCACGTGCGGTGTTCGAGTGCGGTGAAGTCAGCTGGAAGCGCAGCAAGGACAGCCTGACGCTGGACACGGCCCGACTGCTGAAGGAACAGCCGGAATTGCTCAACGCCTACGGGCAGACCAAGCCCGGCAGTCGCCGCTTCCTGGTCCAAGCGTGACCACACCCATCTCTCCCCAGGCCGGTCTCTTCGGAGGTCGGCCTTTTCTTTTTTTGAAAGGAATCAACATGATCAAAGGTTTGGCACTGACACCACCCGTCATCGGGCGGATCTCGATTGGCCGTGTCGTCGAGAAAAACGGCAAGCGTCTGCCTGAGAAGGACGACGAGTTCACCCTCACCAGCCAGATCCAGCACAAGGAGGGTTGGATCACCCACCCGCTCGACGAGGCCTTGCGCGGCAGCAGTGGCGCCAAGCTGCGCAGCATCCCAATCAAGCTCCTGTTTGACGATCCGGACCTGAACATGCGGGCCAACTACACCTTGTTCAACCGCACCACTGGGCGTCCGATGTGCGTCGGCAACGGGGAGACCTGTCGACGTGCGACGGCAGAGGGCATCCAGACTTTTGAGTGCCGGACACCCGATGGCTGTGAACTGGCTCAGGGAAGCCAGTGCAAGCCCTACGGGCGGCTGAATGTCCGGGTGGGGGAGGACGACGTGCTGGGCACCTTCATCCTGCGCACGACGGGGTTCAACACCATCAGAACGCTGCTGGCACGCATGGCGTACCTGAGTGCGCTCACGGGTGGCATCCTGGCGTCCTTACCGCTGGAGTTGCGCCTACGTGGAAAGTCCACCACCCAGTCCCATCGGGCACCGATCTACTTCGTAGACCTGACGCTCAGGGCTGGACAGTCACTGCACGAGGCTGTCGAGCAGGCACGCACCGAGCGGGCCAAGCAGACAGAGTTGGGGGTCGACCAAACCGCGCTGGACGAAGCCGCCAGACGGGGCTTTGCCATGGGTGCGTTTGAAGACGTGGAGGATGACGGCTTGCCAATCATCGAGGAGTTCTTTCCAGATGCAGTCCAAGACGAGGCGCAAACATCCGGAGCCGTCAGTGCTGGCAGAGCGGTACTGCGTGACAAGCTGAGTGCCAAGGCCACCAGGCTGGCGTCAGCATCGGCTGCCTGAATCTGGATGATGGCACCTTCGCTTGGAATCAAGGCAACCAAAAGAAAGAGGCCGGCTGTGATGCCGGCCTCTCATCAGTTGCTTTACTTCTTGAGACGCTTTTCGCCTTCTTTGACGTACTCCTCGGCGAATGCCTTGCCGACCTTGCCCGCACCAATTGCGGTGTTGGCCACAACGGCTCCCAGCAACTTTGCTCCATTGAGGAGCTTGTCACCAGGGGTGTAGGAGTGACGCAAATCGTCAAACTTGTCTTTGATACTGAAGAAACCCATAGATCCCCCTTACATCAAGGCCGATAGGCCGTGTCAGATCAGTCGTCGATCTTGCCGGTGCCTTCGCAATCAGGGCACTCGACACGCGCTTTGGGATCGCCACCGCAACCGGGGCAACTGCTGGGATGACGCTCGTCGTCATCACCGTAGTCCATGGGACACGGGATCACACCTTTGCCATTGCAGCGGGGACATTTTCTTTTTGCCATTTTTCGATCCTTCTACGCGGGGTTAATGACCTCGGCCTCCCTGGCGTCCGGCATTACTGCTGGGTGAACCACAACCACAAATGGGTCGTAAATGCCGTGGCCTTGAAAGCATTGTAGAACGACGATTTCGCCCATGCCAAGGGTGTCGGTGAAGGAAGATCGTGACAAATCTCTCGTGCGCTTGGGCGCCGTGATTCGCGCGCGCCGGTTGTCCTTGGATCTGTCTCAAGAAGCACTAGCTGACGTGGCCGAAATTGACCGGTCGCACATGGGAAAGATCGAACGAGGTGAACGCAACGTCACCTTCCTGAACATCTTGAAGATCGCCACAGCGATCCAATGCCGCCCGTCCGATTTATTGAAAGACGCAGATCTGTGACTTGATCGGTCCCGTACGGCGCTTGACAAGTTTGTGGCGTGGCCGTTTGTTTGACGAATGCCGGTCGGTTGCGAATGTGGCCTTTTGACCCCTTGCTGACGCTCGCCACAGTACGGCGGATGTCAGCACCGCAGCGATTGCCGTCGATCGTCGGCTGCACATGAACTTCCGGTAAGCGCACTCAAACTGACGCTCGCCTAGGAGGTCGGCGGCGCCTCAGGTGTCAGCTACTTGACGCACCACCGACACCCACGCACCAAATGTTCGAGCATGCGCCGCGAACGACTGCTTTCACGGCAAGCAATGGGCTCAAATCGACCCGAAATGGGCGTTGGCGTGCGCCAAGTGAACGACCGGTCAGCAGTCGTGCCGCTACCTTGGCATCGGAGGATAATTGAGCGATGGAACTGCTTCGCACCTTCGCCCTTTTCGTGCTGACGGCACTGGCTGAGATCGTTGGGTGTTATCTCCCATACCTGTGGCTGAAGCAGGATAGGACGGCGTGGTTGCTACTCCCAGCCGCTGCAAGCCTGGCACTTTTTGCCTGGTTGCTCTCCTTGCATCCGACTGCTGCAGGCCGTGTCTATGCAGCCTATGGCGGTGTGTACATTGGTGTGGCGATCATCTGGCTGATGTTGGTGGACAAAGTCAAGCCGACGGGTACAGACTGGCTAGGCGTTGCGGTCAGCATGATGGGCATGGTCATCATCATGCTGGGACGCCGGTCGAACTGAGCGAGTGCCTTCAACCTGGACCTGACACTGCCAGCGATTCAACGAACTTCCGCTTCTGGCCGGGAGTGTCAGTCTGGACCCGCACCTAACAGCTGTCGTTTGCGTAATACCGCCCCAGCCGTCTTCCGGGGCGGCCCCTCCTTCCAGACGATCAGATCTCGGTCTGTTCAGAGATCTCCAGCGCATCGTCGACCTCAATGCCAAGGTACCTCACCGTCGATTCCAGCTTGGAGTGCCCGAGAAGCAGCTGAACAGCACGCAGGTTTTTGGTTCGACGGTAGATGAGCGTCGCCTTCGTCCTGCGCATCGAGTGCGTACCGTAATCGGCGCGGTCTAGTCCAAGCTCATCGACCCAATGCCCGAGGATGCGGGCGTACTGTCGGGTGCCCAGATGTGGGGAGGCGTGCAGGCGGCTGGGAAACAGGAAGTCTTCGGGCTTGAGCTTAGCCTGCTTGATCCAAGCCTGAAGCGCCTCCCGGGCCGCCAGTGTGATTTCGAACTGCACCGGGCGCTGGGTCTTGTGCTGCATGACGATGGCACGCGTTGCCATCTGATCACCGTGACACACATCCCTGACCTTCAGGGCGACCAGATCGCAGCCCCGAAGCTTGCTATCGATGCCCAGGTTGAAGAGGGCCAGTTCGCGCACTCGATGCTCCATCTGTAGACGCACCCGGAGCGCCCAAATGTCTTTTAGCTTGAAAGGAGCTTTCTGCCCGACGATCTTGCCCTTGTTCCATGGCTCGCGATGAGCCGTGTTGGTAGCGGATCCCATGATGGTCTCCCATCGAGTTGAGGGCCAACCAAGATGCGCCTACAGGCGAAATGGGCGCTTGCTCTGAGTCAAGACGTGTTGTACCGGCCCGCCACGCCGAACGGCTGCTCTCGGGCGCGGTTCGAGACTGACACTCCCGGCCAAGATTCGTCATTGAACGGCTTGCTGCAGATGTCCGGTTTGCTGACTATCACCCCAGAATGAGAGTCAGAGCCCGGCTACAACAGTCACAGCTCTTAGGTCCACGTCGGGACTAATGCAGATGCGGATTGTGGATGAATGCCCCCGCCTCGACTATGCTGAGGTCAATCATGACCAGTTCGGCACTTGTTTGGATCGAGTTCATTGCCTGCATGGCGTTGATCGGCGTGGCAGGCTCACGCTTGATTCGCTACGGGGACGCGATCGCGGAATTGGCCGGACTGTCCCGCAGTTGGGTCGGGCTGATCCTGGTCGCCACAGTCACCTCCTTGCCCGAGCTCGTCACGGGTTTGAGCGCCGTCACCGTCGCGCAGGCCCCCGACATCGCCGTGGGCGACGCGCTGGGCAGCGCCGTGTTCAACCTCACCATTCTGGCGTTTGTCGATGTGTTCTACCGCAAAGAGTCGGTCTACGCCATTGCCAGCCGTGGGCATGTGCTGTCAGCCAGTTTGGGCGTCATGTTGTTGACGGCCGCGGCCTTGATCCTGACGTTGAGCACGCAAAAGAGCATGCCGAGCCTGGGACACATCAGTGTGGGCAGCGTGGTGTTGATGGGCCTGTACACCTTGGCCATGCGGCTCATCTATGTGAATGAGCAGCGTCACCATCAAGCCGCCGCCGCGACAGCGAGCAGCCTGAGCCTCAAGTCAGCCCTCATGGGCTACGCAATGGCAGCGGTGGTGATCGTCGGCAGCGGCATCTGGCTGCCGCTGCTGGGGGTGGAATTGGCGCGCATCATGGGGTGGTCCAACTCGTTCGTAGGCACCTTGTTCGTGGCCATGGCCACGTCCGTGCCTGAAGTGGCCACCACGGTGGCAGCATTGAGGATCGGCGCGGTGGACCTGGCGATCGGCAACCTGCTGGGCAGCAATCTGTTTGACGTGCTCATCCTGGCGGTCGATGATGTGGCCTACCGGGCGGGGCCGCTTTACGAGCTGGTCTCGCCGCTCCACACCGTGTCGGCCTTGACGGCGGCCACGATGAGTGGGGCGGTCGTGGTGGCCTTGGTCTTTCGACCTGCGTCGCGTGTCCTGCGTCTGGGCAGTTGGGCCAGCGTTGTGCTGCTGACGCTGTATTTGCTGAACGCGTTTGTGCAGTTCTGGCATGGCCGCTGACAGGCGCAAACAGCACCGCCTATAATTTCTGCATGCTCTTGCCCAGCCCACACGCGCAGACTGCACTGGAGTGCACCCCGGTGGGGCAACTGGCGCGCGGCTATTTCTTCTCGGTCACACCGCCCTGAGTCGGCGGGCCCGGCATGCGGGATGCATGCCGACGCCGAGCACCTTTCCTCTGAGTTTTCAGCCTGGCCGCATGCTGCGCCCCGGCACGTTTCCCTATTGATTCCCTTATGACCATCTCATTGCGCGAGCAGTGGCTGGGCAACATCCGAGGCGACCTGCTCGCAGGTCTCGTCGTTGCCCTGGCCCTCATTCCCGAAGCCATCGCCTTTTCCATCATCGCGGGCGTCGACCCCAAGGTGGGGCTGTACGCCTCCTTCAGCATCTCCGTCATCATCGCCATCGCCGGTGGACGACCCGGCATGATCTCGGCCGCCACCGGCGCCATGGCCCTGCTGATGGTGACCCTGGTCAAGGACCATGGTTTGCAGTACCTGCTGGCCGCCACCGTGCTCACGGGCGTCTTCCAGATCATCGCGGGCCTGTTCAAGCTGGGCAACCTGATGCGATTCGTGTCGCGTTCGGTGGTCACGGGCTTTGTCAACGCCCTGGCCATTCTGATCTTCCTGGCGCAACTGCCCGAGTTGACCAATGTGACCTGGCATGTGTACGCCATGACGGCGGCCGGTCTGGCCATCATCTATGGCTTCCCGTATCTGCCGGTGGTGGGCAAGGCCGTGCCTTCGCCCCTGGTGTGCATCGTGGTGCTGACCGGGGTGGCCATGGCCCTGGGCCTGGACATCCGCAATGTGGGCGACATGGGTGAGCTGCCTGACAGCCTGCCCATCTTTTTGCTGCCCGATGTGCCCTTGACCTTGGAAACGCTGCAGATCATTGCGCCGTACTCCCTGACCCTGGCCGTGGTGGGACTGCTGGAATCGATGATGACGGCCTCCATCGTGGACGACCTGACCGACACGACCAGCGACAAGAGCCGTGAATGCGTGGGGCAGGGCCTGGCCAACATCGGCACCGGTTTCATCGGCGGCATGGCCGGTTGCGCCATGATCGGGCAGTCGGTCATCAACGTGAAGTCCGGTGGGCGCGGGCGTTTGTCCACCTTCATGGCGGGCATCTTCCTGCTCATCATGGTGGTGTTCCTGGGGCCGTGGGTGAGCCAGATTCCCATGGCTGCCCTGGTGGCCGTGATGATCATGGTCAGCATCGGCACCTTCAGCTGGGACTCCCTGCGCAAGCTGCGTGAGCACCCGCCCAGCTCCTCCGTGGTGATGTTGGTCACCGTGGTCGTCACCGTGTCCACCCACGATCTGGCCAAGGGCGTGTTCGCCGGCGTGCTGCTCAGTGCCATGTTCTTTGCCAACAAGGTCGGTCGCCTGATGCAGGTGAAGTCGCAAGCCCAAGACGACGGTCAGACGCGGGTCTACACCGTCACCGGTCAGGTGTTCTTCTCGTCGGCCGATCGCTTTGTCGACAGCTTCGATTTCAAGGAGGCGGTGCGCCAGGTGCGCATCGACGTCAGCCGCGCGCATTTCTGGGACATCACGGCCGTGAGCGCTCTGGACAAGGTGGTGCTCAAGTTCCGACGCGAGGGGGCCCAGGTTGAGGTGATGGGCCTGAATGAGGCCAGCAAGACGATGGTGGACCGCTTTGGTCTGCACGACAAAGACGGCGCCGAATTGCCCTTGGGCCACTGATCAGCACAGGAGATGAACATGAAAAACGTGATGGCTTGTGTGGATGCACAAGGGAACCCGGCGGCCGTGTGTGACGGTGCGATCTGGGCCGCGAAAGCGCTCGGCGCCTCGCTGACCTTTTTGCATGTGCTGGACCGGCACCCCGAAAAGGCCCCTCAATCCGATTTCAGCGGACAGATCGGCCTGGGTGCGCAAGAGGGGCTGCTCAGTGAGCTGGCGGAACTGGACGCCCGCCGCAGCGTGCTGGCGCAGGAGCAGGGGCGTCAGATCCTGGAAGGCATGCGCCAGCGCGCCACGGCGGATGGGGTGAGCGAGGTGCAGATCCGCCAGAGGCACGGTGAGCTGGTGGAGTCGGTCGTCGACCTGGAGGCCGAGGTCACGCTGACGGTGATGGGGCGCCATGACCATGCCACCGTGGCGGGGCGGCACCTTGATCACCATGTGGAGCGCGTGATCCGCAGCACGGCCAAGCCGGTGCTCTCGATTCCAGGGCAGACGTTCGAGACGCCACGGAGCTTTGCGCTGGCGTTCGACGGCAGTGACACTGCGCGTCGCATGCTCGGCCAGGTGGGGCAGAGCGTCTGGCTCAAGGCGCTGGCGTGCACCCTGGTGTTCGTGGGGTCGTTGGACGCCGCCATGCAGGCAGAGCTCGATGCCGCGACCGCGCAGCTGCGAACCCAGGGCTTCACCGTTGGCATCGCCGTACTGGAGGGCAGCGTCGAGCGGGTACTGCCGCAGCATCTGTCGGCGCAAGGCCTGGGCATGCTGGTGATGGGGGCCTATGGCCATTCACGCATCCGGCAGCTGATTGTGGGCAGCAGCACCACAGCGCTGCTGCGTACCAGCAGCGTGCCTGTGCTGGTGCTTCGGTAACCCTGCCAATGCTGCTGATCTGGCTTCGTACCCGGTCAGCAGCATTGTGTTCTGCGGGGCTTTACGGGCGGCTTGGTACTGCATAGAAGTCATTCATGCTGGGAGCCTGACCGTCAGCTCAGGGTCGATCTGCGACGGTCGCGGATCGCGATAGCGGTCACTCGACCAGTCCTCATGTGAACGTCAGGCCCAATGGCCGGTTCCGGGGGCGAAGCCGTCAGCCAGGCCGTGCCAGGTCGTTCGACCGTTTCTGGCAACAGCAGTCACTGGGAGCGCCATGGTCGAACGTCCGAGATCAGCCTGGAGCTGTCCTCGCCTGCAAGGTCGCAGCTTTGCAGCGGGTGATGACCGTCGATTCCTGCGGACGAATTACCGCAACTGGCCACACGCCGGTCATTGGGCAGCCGACTAGGGCTGTCCGCTCCAGATGGAAATCAGTTCAGCAATTTTGGCTGCGACAACCGCCATCGTATCTTTTGAAGTGCCAAGCACGCCTCTCGCAGCCAACGCGCTACCGTTCATGCCTGCAGTGAAATGATGGAATCATGCCCGCATGGCTTTCAACCTGGCATCTCGCATCAGATCTGCCATGGTCTGTTTGCGCTCCCCGCTGCAGAATGTTGCCCAGTCGTTCATCATCGTGCGACGCCGCTCAAGCGCGTCACCGCGCCGGTAGGCCGCTTCCACTTTGTTGTCTAGCGTGTGCGCAAGGGCATGCTCTGCAAGCTCCCGAGGGTAATCAGTTGCCTCCCCAGCCCAATCGCGAAATGTCGATCTGAAGCCGTGGGGGACGGCATCAACACCCATGCGCCGGACAACTTGTGTCAACGCCATGTCTGAAAGCTGACCTCCGCGCGGTGCGAAAAAGACGACCTGACTTTCTTCTAGTTTAGGGAGGCTCTTCAGCAGCAAAACCGCAGATTCAGGCAAAGGGACGCGATGTTCCTTGTTGGCCTTCATCCGGCTGGCGGGCACGGTCCAAAGTTTCCCGTCCAGATCAAACTCAGCCCACGTGGCGCCCCTGACTTCACCACTTCTCGCTGCAGTCAAGATGGCGAACTCCAGTGCTTTTGCTGCCATGCCGGCTTGGCCGCGCAGTTCCGGCATGAAATTTGGCATTTCAGAGAAGGGAAGGGCCTTCCGGTGCTCGACTTTTCGTACCTTACTGGCAGCGGGCAAAAGGTGGTCAAGATGGCCTTTCCAGCGTGCGGGGTTGTCACCACTTCGATACCCGCGCACTGTTGCCCAGTCCAGGACGCTTTCAATCCGTCCTCTGACACGGGACGCCGTCTCGTTCTTTGTTTTCCAAATCGGCTCAAGGATCTTCATGACATGCTCTTGTGAGACGTCTCTGACGTGCAGGCTCCCCACGACTGGATAGACATATGTTTCCAGCGTGGATGTCCATTGAGCTCGGTGCTTGGGATTACGCCATGAGTCACCATGCGCCTCGACGTAGGCTGTGGCCGCTTGTTTAAACGTAGTCTCGCGAAGTTGTTGTGCGCGTAACTCGCTGGCAAGGTTTTTTCGTTTTGCGATGGGATCCACCCCTGTGCCCACTTCATCGCGTGCCTGCCGAGCTTTCTCTCTTGCTTGTGCCAACGTCACGTCGGGGTAGCCACCCAAACCCATGTGGCGTCGTTTTTCCCCAACCATGATGCGCAACACCCATGACCGCGCACTGGCCTCGTTTACGTAGAGGTAGAGCCCTGCGACACCGCCAACGGCGTGATGGCCTGGCTTGGTCAACCGACTGACCTCCAGCGCAGACAGATCCTTTGCCTTACGAACCATAATAGCCCTCTGATTTTTCCACCATCGTTTCTACCATCATGGGTGACATTGGTGTGCATGTCAATGCATGCGTTTGGACGCCTGCAAGAGTCATCTCCTAGGGGGGAAGGTGCAATTTGGATAACTTAGGGGCATATCGGATGATGGGGAGGCAGACGCCCTCTCCGCCAAGACATGACCCCAAGTGATGGATTCGCTTGGGGTTTTTTCTTGTCTGATGTGTCACACCATCCCCAGCCTGCGCGCGAGCTTGCGCAGGTTGCTCGGGTCCATCTGCAGGGTG
>Ga0209066_10002894_pt1 | contig 20188 bp, 21 predicted proteins | sample All_14_2_FD_187198 | JGI IMG/M metagenome (GOLD analysis project Ga0209066, IMG submission 187198) | Freshwater microbial communities in response to fracking from Pennsylvania, USA - Allegheny Zone_MetaG_DW_15 (SPAdes) (version 2) ... | reverse complement strand
TGAGCGACCTGTCCTCGGGTCTCAAAGCCGTTGTGTCGCAGCGGCTGCTCAAGTCCACGTCCGGTGGGCGCGTGCCTGCCGTCGAGGTGCTGCTCAACACGCAACTGGTCAGCGAGATGATCGAACGTGGCGACTTCACTGGCGTGAAAGAAGCCATGGAAAAGTCCATGGCCGAAGGTTCGCAAAGCTACGAGCAGGACATTGCCCGCCTCATCAATGAGGGGCTGGTCAGCCGTGACGAAGGCTTGTCGCACGCCGACTCGCCGACCAACCTGATGTGGCGCCTGCAAAACGACATGGGCGCCAAGTCCAAGCTGACACCCAAAATCGAAGAGAAGGACGACGGCCCGTCCTTCACCGAGATCACGCTGGACGTCAACAACGAAGAGCCACAGAGTTTTTCGTCCACCCGCTTTTGAAGCGTCCCCGACCCGTTCCTGACCCATCGCCATGAATGCCACCGTGCGCCTCACCGAGGCGCTGATCGCCCGTCCCTCCGTCACGCCTGAAGACCATGGCTGCCAGGCTTTGATGGCCGAGCGCTTGAGCGCCGCCGGCTTCGAATGCCACACCCTGGTGTTCGGCCCTGACAGTGCGCCCGTCACCAACTTGTGGGCGATCAAACGCGGGACAGGGCATGCGTCTGGCGCACCCACCCTGGTCTTTGCGGGCCACACGGACGTCGTGCCCACCGGCCCGCTGGACCAGTGGACCAGCCCGCCCTTCGTGCCCAGCTACCGTGATGGCCTGCTGTATGGCCGAGGCGCAGCCGACATGAAGAGCTCACTGGCGGCCTTCATCGTGGCCAGCGAAGCCTTTGTAGGCAGGCACCCGCAGCACACCGGCAGCGTCGCCTTCCTGATCACCAGTGACGAAGAAGGCCCATCGGTCGACGGCACGGTCAAGGTCTGCGAATGGCTGCAGGCCCGCGGCGAACGCCTGGACGCCTGCATCGTCGGTGAGCCCACATCGGTCAAGCAGGTGGGCGACATGATCAAGAACGGCCGCCGTGGCTCGCTCTCGGGCAAGCTCAAGATCAAGGGCGTGCAAGGCCACATCGCCTACCCGCATCTGGCCAAAAACCCCATCCATCTGGCTGCCCCCGCGTTGGCCGAGTTAGCCGCCATCACCTGGGACCAGGGCAACGACCACTTCCCGCCCACCAGTTGGCAGATGTCCAACATCCATGCGGGCACCGGCGCCAACAACGTCATCCCGGGCGAGCTGGTCATCGACTTCAACTTCCGCTTCTCGACAGAGTCCACGCCCGAAGGTCTGCAAAGCCGCCTTGAGGCAGTGTTGCGCCAGCATGGCCTGGACTTCCACATCGACTGGACACTGGGTGGCCGCCCCTTCCTCACGCGCCGAGGCCCGCTGGTCGACGCCATGGCTGCCGCCATCAAGAGCGTGACCGGCATCGACACCGAACTGTCAACCACGGGCGGCACCTCGGATGGCCGCTTCATCGCCCAGATCTGCCCCCAGGTGGTCGAGTTCGGTCCCGTCAACGCCAGCATCCACAAGATCGACGAACACGTGGCCGTGGCCGACATCGAGCCCCTGAAAGACATCTACCTGCAAACGCTGGAAAGACTGCTTGCGTGAACGTCATCCAACTGATCGAACAAGCGGCCGCGCGGCTGAGCCAGGCCGAGGTCGGCTTTGGCCATGGCACCACCAACGCTTTTGACGAGGCTGCATGGTTGGTCATGTGGCAGCTCGGCTTGCCCATTGACGACCTCGACAGCGCCGCAGAACAAGCCGTGTCAGACGAGCAGGCCAGTGCCGCGCAAGCCCTGATCACCCGCCGCATCGACACGCGCCAACCCGCCGCCTACCTCACCCGCCAGGCCTGGCTGCAGGGCGTGCCCTTCTACGTGGACGAGCGCGCCATCGTGCCGCGCTCCTTCATCGCCGAGGTCCTCGCCGATGGCACGGCAGACGACTGGCTCAGCGACCAGACGCACCGGGTGCTCGACCTGTGCACCGGCAACGGCAGCCTGGCCGTGCTGGCCGCCATGGCCTACCCGGACGTCATGATAGACGGCGCCGACATCAGCGCCGATGCCCTGGCCGTGGCCCGCATCAACGTCGACCAGCATGCGCTGGCAGACCGCATCACCCTCATGCAAAGCGATGGCCTGCAGTCCGTCAACGGGCCTTACGACCTGATCCTGTGCAACCCGCCCTACGTCAACGCCCGGTCCATGAAGGCCCTGCCGGCTGAATACCAGGCCGAGCCCGAGCTGGCACTGGCTTCTGGCGAAGACGGCATGGACTTCATACGTGCGCTGTTCGCTGACCTGCGCGCGCAGCCAGAGCGCTTCCTGAGCGCCGAGGCTGTGCTGGTGCTGGAAATCGGCAACGAGCGCGACAACTTCGAGCTTGCGTTCCCTGACTTGCCGGTATTCTGGCTACCAACCTCGTCAGGGGATGACCAAGTTTTGCTGGTCACCCGCGAAGCGCTGCTGGCCTGAGCAAGTTCTATTGTCGAGCGCGACGGCGATGGCATGCGGCCATCAAAGCCAAACCAACCATGCCCATCAGAGTGGCGGAAACCTCGGGAACAGGTGCAAAAGACATGGTCACCAGCTCACCACCACTTCCCCCGAAGAAGAGATTGGTGGGCACAGGCGAAGTCCACTGCGCGATGTAACTGCCATCGGTGCCCATGGTGAGCGGCACCCAACCTGCCGCGCCGATGTTGTAACCCAGAACATAGCCGGTAATCTGGTTGGGAGTCAGTCCGGGAGAAGAAGGGTCGACATACACCGCATAAGACAGCGAGCTGAAATCGGCGCGCATGTTTGCCAGATCCACCACCGGCGCGACAGCTTGACCAACAACAACGGGTTGTTCCTCAGAGCCGGCGTAGATCACACCCTTAAAGCCAAAGGAAATGACCCCAGCGCCAAGGACCTCGCTCCTGTATGGCGCATCGATGTCCACACCATACGCAGCAGCAAGACTGGGTGTCGCACCCAACGGAAGAAACTCACCGTCAGAAAAGGGTTGCCCCCTCTGGTCCAGGACATCAAACAACGAGTTGTAGGTGCTTGCGGCCTGGGGCACGATACTCAAACGTGTAACCTGCCAACTGGCTGCCATCGCCGCTTGATTGAGCGACACGCCCCCAATCAGCGCCAAGGTTGCCAGCAAAGATGTACGAGCCAACATGATGTGATCCTCCAAGTGAATAAATAGTTTGAAGACGATCATCGCAAATCCACACATCCAAAGCCGTAACGAGTTGCGCTCGCCAAACGTTTAAGGGCCAAGCGACATCACCATGCTTCAAAACAGGCGGCGCCTCTGCAGGCAAATCGGCCCCTGTCTCGCCTCTGAACGACAATACGGGGCTCATGACAATGCGCTTGCCCCGGTTCCTCCTGATTTGGGTGTTGAACGACAGGCCCGCATGGCGCGCAAATTCAGGCCTCTGGCCACCCTCAGGCTGATCGATTCAGCCCCTCTCGCATCCATCCATGATCGTCCTCAAGAACGTCTCTCTGCTGCGCGGTGTCAAGCCTGTGCTCCAGCAAGCCAGCGTCACCCTGCACCCTGGTGAAAAAGTCGGCCTGATCGGCCGCAATGGCGCGGGCAAGTCTTCGCTGTTCTCGCTGTTGGTTGGACGCCTCGCCGCCGATGCTGGTGATGTCGAGATCCCGCCCAGCTGGCTGCAGCCCGGCGGCATGGCCGAAGTCGCGCAGAACATGCCGGAAACCGACGACCCGGCCACCGAATTCGTGCTGCAAGGCGACGGCCGCCTCATGAAGGCCCAGCAAGACCTCGAAGCCGCAGAAGCCGCCGACGATGGCAACGCCATGGCCGAAGCCCACATGGCACTGGCCGAAGCTGGCGCCTTTGACGCGCCCGCGCGTGCGCAAGCGCTGCTGCTGGGCCTGGGCTTCAAGCTGGAGCAGACACAGGCCCCGGTCAACAGTTTTTCAGGCGGCTGGCGCATGCGCCTGCAACTGGCCCGTGCGCTGATGTGCCCGGCGAAACTCCTGCTGCTCGACGAACCGACCAACCACTTGGACCTGGACGCCCTGGTCTGGCTCGAAGCCTGGCTGCAACGCTATGAAGGCACACTGCTGATCATCAGCCACGACCGCGAGTTTCTGGATGCCATCACACAGGTCACCGTTCACCTGGACGAGGCCAAGCTCACGCGCTACACAGGCGGCTACACCGCGTTTGAATCGATGCGCGCAGAGCGCATGAGCCAGCACCAGGCCGCATTCAGCAAGCAGCAAGACAAGATCGCCCACCTCAACAAGTTCATCGCACGCTTCAAGGCCCAGGCCAGCAAGGCCAAACAGGCGCAAAGCCGCGTCAAGGCGCTGGAGCGCATGGAAAAGCTCGCGCCTGTGCTCACGGCCAGCGACTTCCAGTTCACCTTCCCTGAGCCGCTCAGCCTGCCCAACCCCATGCTCTCGCTCAAAGAGCTTGCATGCGGCTACCACCGCGAGGGCGCCGAACCCATCACCATCGTCTCGGACATCAACCGCTCCGTGCTGCCCGGTCAGCGCATCGGCATCCTGGGCGCCAACGGCCAGGGCAAGTCCACCGTGGTCAAGACCCTGGCCAAGATGAACAAGCTGGTCAGCGGCGAGATCACCGAAGGCAAGGGCCTGAGCATTGGCTACTTTGCCCAGCAGGAGCTGGACGTGCTGCGCATGGACGAAGGCCCCATGCAGCACATGATCCGCCTGGCCCGTGAGGTCGGGCCCAATGCCCGCGAACAAGAGCTGCGCGACTTCCTGGGCCGCTTCCAGTTTTCCGGCGACATGGTCAACCAGCCTGTCAGCCAGTTCAGTGGCGGCGAAAAAGCCCGCCTGGTGCTGGCCCTGGTCGTGTGGCAACGTCCCAACCTGCTGCTGCTTGACGAACCCACCAACCACCTGGACCTGACGACACGCGAGGCGCTGAGCATGGCGCTCAACGAGTTCGAAGGCACCGTGATGCTCGTCAGCCATGACCGCGCCTTGCTGCGTGAGGTCTGCGACGAGTTCTGGCTGGTCAGCCACGGTTGCGTCAGCACCTTTGACGGCGACCTGGACGACTACCAGAAGTGGCTGCAGCAACAAGCCCGCGAAGTGGCCCTGGCCGCACGCCAGGCACGCGACGCAGAGCGCAACACACCCGCCGCACCGGTAGTGGCCAAGGCCGCGGCCGAACCTGCCGCACCGATCGCCAACCGCGAAGACCGCAAGGCACAAGCCCAGTCCAGGCAACGCCTAGCCGACCAGACCAAACCTTTGAGAGCCGAACTCAAGCAGGTCGAGTCGCGCATGGCCAAGGCCCAGGAGGAGTCCGCCGCCGTCACCGATGCGCTGGGGAGCACCAACCTCTCGGGGCCGGATCGGGCCGCGCAAGGCAAGCGGCTCAAATCACTGGGCGAAGAACTGGAAGTGCTGGAAGCCCGCTGGCTCGAACTGACCGAGGCCATCGAACAACTGGGCGCTTGATCTATCGGGCGTACCGCCAAGGGTTCAACGACCCTGGCGGTGCTCCAGCATGTCCTGGCAGCTCACGCACAGGTGCGCTGCCGGCAACACCATCAGGCGTTTGACGCCGATGGCATCACCACATTCGGAACACGTGCCGTAGTCACCCTGGTTCATGCGGCTCAAAGCCTCCTGCGCGGCCACCAGTTCCGACTGCTCGTGGTGCAGCAGGGCGATGACCTCGTCGTCCGCCTCAGACGCCATCGCGCCCTCGATACCCGCCACAAAGGTGTTGGCCGTGGCCGACTCTTCGGCTGCCAGTCGAGCACGCAACTCGTCGTCCTTGCTGCTCAACTCGCGCACCTGCTGCTGCAAACGCGCCCTCAGGCTGGCCACCAGGGCATCTGACAGGTCTTCATCGTCCACCTTGCCTGCATGTGCTGACAGACTGCTCATGAATCTCTCCAATATCGTGTTTTTGATCTCACCAGCTTAAGCAGCACACAAGCCAACGGGCTTGCGGCATGTCAACACAGCGCACCCGCTTGACGGGTCACGGCTACCATAGAGGCCATGCCTCAACGAGACACCGACACCAGCCCGAACCGTCATGTGCACGCCCAGGCCGAGCTGCTGCACCTCGACAGGCAACTGTGTTTTGCGCTGTATGCCACGTCCCTGGCCATGACCAAGTTGTACAAGCCCTTGCTCGCCCCCCTGGGCCTCACCTACCCGCAGTACCTGGTGATGCTGGTGCTGTGGGAAAGGAACGATCGCACCGTCAATGAACTCGGCCACCTGCTGCACCTGGACTCCGGCACCTTGACCCCGCTGCTCAAGCGCATGGAAGCCAATGGCTTGCTGACCCGACAGCGAGATGCCGAGGACGAGCGGCGCGTGCGAGTCAGCCTGACCACATCCGGCCTGGCGCTCAAGACCAAGGCCGCGGCTGTGCCCGTCGAGATCGGCTGCCAGGTCCAGCTTGGCGAGGCGGGCATCGCCGATCTGCGTGCGCAACTGCAGGCGCTGCGCGATCGCCTGGGCCCAGCCCCCACCCCGACACAACCCTGACACCTCAGGGGATATTGAGACGCCAAGGTGGCAACTTATATTTAAATTGTGCACAATTTAATTACACCATCCTCAACCCCTTGCAAAGGAACCCATCATGGCCCTCGACAAAGTGATCTACGTTGCACACGCTACCGCCACCGGAGGCCGGGACGGCCGCGCCATCAGCTCGGACGGCAAACTGGACGTGGCCCTCGCACGACCTGTCGAGATGGGCGGCCAGGGACAAGGCACCAACCCCGAGCAGCTTTTTGCAGCCGGCTACGCAGCCTGCTTCCTGGGTGCCATGGGCTTCGTGGCGGGCCAGTCCAAGAAATTCCTGCCTGCGGGCACCCAGATCGCGTCCGAAGTCGGCATCGGGCCGATTCCAACCGGCTTTGGCATCGAGGTCACGCTCAACATCACCCTGCCGGGCCTGGCGCAAGACGAGGCCCGTACGCTGGTAGACGCCGCGCATCAGGTTTGCCCCTACTCCAACGCCACGCGCGGCAACATCCAGGTGACGCTCAATATCGTCTGATCTGGCAGACGTTGGTCCCAAGCGGGGCGCGGCCACTGCGGTGAAACCCGGAATTTCGGTGCTAATCTCACGTTTACACCGACTTCCCGAGGTTGACGCGCCGGATTCCCGCGCCTACGCTTGCGACCCATGCTTTTTGCGATATGCCATCAAGGCCGCCTGGCCCCTCACTTGGGGGCCCGCTCATCCGGGACCGGCGGGTGGCTCAGGGCGCACCTCATGACCTGCTTGCTGGCACTGGCCACGGTCTCGTCGGTCACAGCCCAAGTCGTGCAGCCGACGGCGCCTGCGGTGCAGTCCACCATGCCCGGTGCACAGGTCACTGCCACACCACCGGCTGACCATGCCGACGCAGCCACGGACCCCATTGCCCGCTTCTTGTCTGACAAAGGCCTGCTGCCCTCGGCCAAACCCGTGGTCGAACTCGCACAACAAGTGCGCGACAAGGCCACAGACATGGCCTCAGAGCTGGTCTTGTCGGCCATGAATTTTCTGGGGGTGCCTTACCGCCGAGGTGGCAACTCCAAGGAAAGCGGCTTTGACTGCAGTGGCTTCACACGCCACGTGTTCGAAAACAGCGTCGGGCTGATGCTGCCCAGGCGCGCGTCAGAACAAGCCAACTCCCCAGACCTGGTGCCCGTCAACAAGAGCGAGCTCAAACCTGGTGACCTGGTGTTTTTCAATACCTTGAGGCACACCTTTTCACATGTCGGCATCTACATCGGGGACGACAAGTTCATCCACTCTCCGCGTGCTGGCGGCCAAGTGCGGGTTGAAGACATGCGCCAGGCCTACTGGCAACAGCGCTTTGATGGCGCTCGCCGCGCACCCAACGTGTCCGCCCGCCAGCCGGCCTCCGCCAACCCGAACAACTGAGTTGCCGGCAGGGGCGGCCCCACAGCGCACAGACTTGCCTCAAAATGCGAGGCCATGAGTCAGCTCCCTGAGCGCCAAGCTGCGCGTACCGTCCCCATCATCGCCAAACCGTCTCGTGCAGACGGGGCTGTCCAAAATGCCTGGGCGCTGCCTTTGCCTGATGCCCACGGCACGCGCCTGACACCTGATGCGCTGGCTGACACCCTGGGTCGACCATTGCGTGACCTGCGCATCTCGGTCACCGACCGGTGCAACTTCCGTTGTGGCTACTGCATGCCCCGCGACGCCTTTGGCCGCGACCACGCCTTCCTGCCGCAACCCGAACTGCTCAGCTTCGAAGAAATCACCCGGGCGGCCCGCTTGTTTCTCTCCCTGGGCGTGCGCAAGCTGCGCCTGACCGGTGGCGAACCACTGCTGCGCAAGGATCTGGAGCACCTGGTCGCCCAGCTCGCCGCTCTGCGCACACTGGACGGCCTGCCGCCAGAACTCACGCTGACCACCAATGGCAGCCTGCTCGCGCGCAAGGCCCGAGCACTCAAGGACGCCGGGCTGCAACGCGTCACCGTGAGCCTGGACGCCCTGGACCCATCCACCTTCCAGCAGATGAGCGACAGCACCCTGTCCGTCTCGGATGTGCTCGATGGCATCGACCACGCTCGTGCAGCTGGCTTGGGCCCCATCAAGGTCAACATGGTGGTGCAGCGCGGCGTCAACGACCGTGAGATCTTGCCCATGGCCCGCCAATTCCGAGGCTCTGGCGTGGAACTGCGCTTCATCGAGTTCATGGACGTGGGCAACACCAACCGGTGGGACATGGCTCATGTCCTGCCATCCGAACAGGTGCGCGCCATCATTGATGCCGCCTTTCCCCTCATCATGGCGGATGGTGCCAGGCAAGGCACCACGGCCGCCCGCTGGGCCTACGCGGACGGGCAAGGCCATGTGGGCTTCATCTCCAGCGTGACACAGGCCTTTTGCGGCGATTGCAACCGCATGCGCCTGTCCACCGATGGGCGCCTCTATACCTGCCTGTTCGCCAGCCAGGGGCATGATCTGCGCAGCGTGTTGAGGCAAACCAGCCCGGCAGACGATGCCCATGTGGCAGCGCGCCTGGCCGCGCTGTGGCAACAACGACAGGACCGCTACTCGCAACTGCGTGGTACCGAATCAGGCCAGCCTTCACATGGCGCCAGTTCGCGCGTTGAGATGAGCTTCATAGGTGGTTGACAGCCCGCATGCCTTGGTCACCACCTGTCTGTTGGCCGGTGGAGAAGGCCGCAGGATGAATGGCCAGGACAAGGGCCTGCTCATGCACGAGGGGCGCCCCCTCGCAGACTGGGTGCTGCAGCAAGTCGCCCCGCAGAGCACCAGCGTCCTCATCAGTGCCAACCGGCACCTCGATGCCTACCAGCAACTGCACCGTCCATGGGCCCATCCCGATGATGACGCCAGGGTGGTGTGGCCCGATGACACAGATCTGCCGCCACACAGCGGGCCGCTGGCCGGCATCATCACCTTGCTGCGCCGCGTGCGGTCCGACTGGGCGATGGTGGTGCCCTGCGACACGCCGCATCTGCCAGCCGACCTGGTCGCCCGCTTGCTCAGCCAGGCGCGACAGGCCCAAGCCGACATCGTGGTCCCGCAAACCCAAAAGCGCGGCGAAGCGCCAAGGCTGCACTGGGTCTGCGCCCTGGTCCACAAGCGGGTTTGCCCCGAAACACACGCCCTGTTCGTGCAGGGCGAACGAAAAGTCGGGAATTGGGTTCGCTCTCAGAACTGGTCCAGCGTATCCTTCGCTGACGACGCAGCATTCACAAACATGAACACACTGGAGACGCTGCATGGCCGAGACTGACTCGACCCTGCGCATCGCGCTGATCGCCCCTGCCGAACTGAGCGCCTACAAGCGGCTACGCGATGAGGGCCTGTTATTGCACCCCGACGCTTTCGATGCCGATATTGAGAGCGAACGCGCGCGCCCGCCAGAAAGTTATATCGGCCGACTCGGCCTGGGGGATTCGCTCGGCGGGTCCTTCCTGGTGGGCGCCTGGCGCACCCGCGAACTGGTGGGCATGATCGGGCTGGAGCGCCAGTCGCTGCACAAGCTGCGTCACAGCGCCGAACTCAACAGCATGATGGTGCATCCCCGGCACACCGGCCAGGGCATCGGACTGATGCTGGTCAATGCTGCCATCGCCGAAGCGCGCAAGGCCATCGGCCTGGAGCAGATCGTCCTTCGCGTGAGCACGTCCAGCAAGTCGGCCATCAATCTGTATGAACGCGCAGGCTTTCAGGCCTGCGGTGTCGTGCCCCATGCCATCAAACTGGTGGATGCGCCAGGCCAGGTCCGCTATTTCGACAAGCTGACCATGGTCCTGATTCTCTGAACGCTCGGCCTACCTGGCCTCGGCTGCACCACGGTTGGCCAGGCCGTCTGCACGCTCGTTGCCGGGGTCGCCGGCATGGCCTCGCACCCAGCGCCAATCGACGTCGTGCTGATTGGCCAGTTCGTCCAGCTTGCGCCACAGGTCGGCGTTTTTCACCGGCTTGTTGTCGGCGGTTTTCCAGCCTCGTCGCTTCCAGCCACCAATCCACTCGGTGATGCCTTTGCGCACGTACTCGCTATCGGTATAGACCACGATGTTGCAGCGGCGCTTGAGCGCGCTCAAAGCCTCGATCACGGCGGTCAGCTCCATGCGGTTGTTCGTGGTCATGAGCTCACCACCCCACATCTCGCGCTCATGCTGGCCACTGACCATCCAAACGCCCCAGCCCCCTCGGCCGGGGTTGCCCTTGCACGCACCGTCGGTGTACATCACCACGGCGGGCGTCGCTGCTTCAGTCATCCATTCACATCCTGTTGAGCGTGACCCTGCTTCTGATGCCGCTGGGCCACAACGGCGGGCGCGGCCGGAGCCGTCACACGCGCCTTCTTGATCTTGCCAATCAGCCGCATACCCCGTGCCCGCTTGACGGCCACCACAAAGTACACGGCGCCGAGAACCGGCCACCAGCGGTCACCCGCGTGCTCCATCCAGCGCAGCCGCGCCCACGACTGCTCACTGCGCACCATGGGTCGATAGCAACCAAAACAACCCGCTTCGACCTCCAGATCCAGCAAGCGCATCCAGTCCCGCAAACGCCAGTAGGCAATGAACTCACCTTGCGGCAGCACCAGTGCTGACTGAACCCCCAGCCGGCCCATGCGTTGCCACATGCCCCACAAGCTGGCAGGGTTGAAGCCAGCAATCACCACACGCCCCTCAGGAACCAGCACACGCTCGACCTCGCGCAGGGTATGGTGAGGATCACGCGCCAGCTCCAGCGCATGCGGCAGCACGACCAGATCCAGGCTGTTGCTCGGGAAAGGCAGTGCCTCGAAGTCACAACGCAAACTGAATGGCGCACCAGACAAGGCCTGGTCTGCACCTTGAAACGACGGTGACGGCGTGCAGAGTTCGGAAGGCGCAGCCCAGTGCTGATAGGCCGCATCGAGTGCCAGCCACCGGTGTTGCATGCGGTTGGCTCGCAATCCGTCCAACTCGGGCAAGCCCAGTTGCAATGCATGAAAGCCAAAGACGTCCGCAACCAGGCGGTCCATCTGGGACTGCTCCCACTCAAGTAAAGCCTGCCCCGGCGGCAATGCCAGCCAGGGGTGCAACTCTATAATCGGATCGACTCTGGTCATGAAATTACTCGCCCTACCCGCCTTCACCGACAACTACATCTGGATGCTTCACAACGGGCGCCATGCCCTGGTGATCGATCCGGGGGACGCCGCGCCGGTGCAAGAAGCACTGAGGCAACACGGGTTGACGCTGACCGCCATTCTAGTGACCCATCGCCATCCGGATCATGTTGACGGTCTGGCAGCCTTGCAAACAGGCGATATACCCATTTATGGGCCCAGCCAGGAAGCCATCGACGGCATCACCCGCATGGTGCGCGATGGCGACACCATCGATTGGGAGGGTGCCACAGTGAAGGTATGGGATGTGCCTGGCCACACGGCCGGTCACATCGCTTATGTGCTCGATAATGGTGTTGAACCAGCGTCAGGCGGCCCGGTCGCGTTTGTTGGCGATACACTCTTTTCCGGTGGTTGCGGTCGGCTGTTTGATGGGCGCATGGACCAGTTGTACGATAGCCTCACCCGCCTGGCCAAGCTGTCTGACGACACGCGCATTTGTGCTGCGCACGAATACACCCTCAGCAACCTGCGCTTTGCGAAGGCCGTTGAGCCTGACAACCCTGACCTTGGTGCCTACCTGTCGCATTGTGAAGCCCTGAGGGCCCAGCAGCAGCCGACTCTACCCAGCACCATGCGCGACGAGAAGGCCATCAACCCCTTCCTCCGTTGCAACGAACCCCAAGTGGTTTCCAGCGCCCTGCAGCACGGCGCAAGGGATACCAGCCCACAGGCTGTCTTTGCCGCGCTGCGACAATGGAAAAACACATTCTGAAGATGAAGACAACACGCTCGATACAGCGCTCCTTTCTGCTGAGCGCCACAGCCCTGGGTTGCTTGCTGCTGTCAGCTTGCGGCACCACCTACGGTCCCCAATCACGCCACTCGATTGACCTGGACAAGCTCCTGCAGTCGGCCCCTCCGGCCAGCAACGGCCTGGTCAGCCGAGACGGGTCGCCCTTGCGTGGCGAAACGCGGCAGGACCCCACGTCGGGCCTGCGCGTGGACGTCAGTGCGATCACACTGAGCCCACCAACCGTGACATGGCCGGCCCCCACCAGCTTGGCACCTGAAGCCGCTGCAGCGCCTGACATCGAAGACCAGAATCCGGCCCAAGCCATCGGTGCGCCAACTGACCCGCTGCGTCCAGAAAGCGTGGTCGACCTGGCAGACACCACCGCCAACCAGGACCTCTGGGGTCGCGTGCGTCAGGGCTATGGCCTGCCCGTGCTGGAGAGTCCGCTAGTCGCCGACCACGTGCGCTGGTATGCCGCCAGGCCTGACTACGTTCAACGCATGACCGAGCGCGCCAGCCGCTACCTCTTTCATGTTGTTGACGAAATCGAACGCCGCAAGATGCCGTCCGAACTGGCCCTGCTGCCGTTCATCGAAAGCGCCTTCAATCCGCAGGCCATGTCATCGGTCAGGGCCTCAGGCATGTGGCAGTTCATGCCCGCCACAGGCAAGGACTTCGAGCTCAAGCAAAACCTGTTTCGCGATGACCGACGTGACGTTCTCGCGTCGACCCGTGCCGCGCTTGACTACCTGCAACGCCTGCATCGGCAGTTCGGGGACTGGCACCTGGCACTGGCCGCCTACAACTGGGGTGAAGGCAACGTTCAAAAGGCCATCAATCGCAACCTGAGGCAAGGCCTGCCGACCAATTACCTCAGCCTGAACATGCCAGCCGAAACACGCAACTACGTGCCCAAGTTGCATGCGGTCAAGCAACTGGTGTCGAACCCCGAGGCGTTCAACCTGACACTCACGCCCATCGAGAATCACCCCTACTTTGTGAGCGTGCCCATCCAACGGGACATGGATGCAACCCTGGCTGCGCGCCTGGCCGGACTGTCCCTGGACGAGTTCAAAGCGCTGAACCCATCCTTGAACAAGCCCGTCATCCTCGCTGCAGGCACGCCTCAGGTGCTGCTGCCCTACGACAACGCCGGCCTGTTTGTGCACAACCTGAGCACACAAAAAGGGCCCCTGGCAAGCTGGACAGCCTGGGTGGTGCCCCGGACCATGCGCCCCCTTGAAGCGGCCAGGCAAGTGGGCATGAGCGAGAGCGCTCTGAGGGATGTCAACCACATCCCACCCAAGATGTTGGTCAAGGCGGGTTCGACGTTGCTCGTCCCCCGTTCAGTCCAGCGTGAGCAGGACGTGTCAGGAACTCTGGCAGACAACGCCATGATGGCCCTGGCACCTGACCTGCCGCCCATGCGCCGTAACAACTTCAAAGTCAGCAAACGGATGACCGTGGCTGCAGTAGCGCGTCGCTACCGCGTCTCCGCCCAACAAGTGGCGCAGTGGAATCGCACATCGGCATCCGCCACGTTCCAGCGTGGCCAGACCGTGGTTGTGTATGTCGCCAGAACGGCGCCGACACGGCTGGCCGTCAATCGCCGTGCGATCGTGCAGAGCAAGGCACGCCAGCCCACCCGAGTCGCCAGCAGCACGCGTCAGAGCAGCAGCAAAGCAGCGGTCAAGGCTCGCCCCACATCCAACCGAAGCAGCAAGGTCAGGGTCGCGAGCGCACGCTGATCACATGTACTTTCAGCGCCTGTCCATGAAGGCGTGTGCGATGGTGCCCAGATCAACGTATTCGAGTTCGCTACCCACGGGCACCCCTCGCGCCAGCCGTGTCACGGACAGGCCGCGAGCACGCAATTGCTCGCCCAGCACGTGGGCGGTTGCCTCGCCTTCTGCCGTGAAGTTGGTTGCCAGGATCACTTCCTGAACCACGCCATCCGAGGCCCGCTCCAGCAAGGCTGCCAGGCCGATGTCGCGCGCACCCAGGCCATCAAGCGGGCTCAATCGGCCCAGCAGGACAAAGTACTGCCCCTTATAGCTACCGGTGCGCTCCAGCGCCGCCTGGTCCGCAGGCGTTTCCACCACGCAGAGCAGTTGGCGATCACGCCCGTCGTCCAGGCAAACGTCACACAGCGGCGCGCGGCTGAAGGTATGGCAGCGCTGGCAATGCCCGATATCAGCCACCGCCATTTCCAGCGACCGGGCCAGCTTCAATGCAGCCGGCCGATCATGCTGCAGCAGGTGGTACGCCATGCGCTGGGCGGATTTCTGCCCGATACCCGGCAGGCATCGCAAGGCCTCTATCAAGCCATCCAGCGCAGGGTCTGCCATGGACGATCAGAACGGGAGTTTCATGCCGGGCGGCATGGGCATGCCCGCCGTCAACTTGCCCATCTTTTCCTGGCTGGTGCTTTCAGCTCGCCGCACCGCATCATTGAATGCAGCGGCCACCAAGTCTTCCAGCATGTCCTTGTCATCGGCCAGCAGGCTGGGGTCGATGGTGACGCGTTTGACATCGTTCTTGCAGGTCATGACCACCTTGACCAGACCAGCACCAGATTGCCCTTCCACCTCGATCAGGCCCAGCTCGTCCTGAGCCTTCTTGAGGTTGTCCTGCATCTGCTGGGCCTGCTTCATCAGGCCTGCGAGTTGTCCTTTGAGCATCGCTCATCCTTTCTTGCGCAAATCGCGATTGTCGCCGGGTTCGGCTTACAAAGACCGGATCGATCCCGGCACGATGCGAGCCCCTGGGTGCTGCACCATCAGGCTGCGCACCAGAGGGTCGCTTTCTATCATGGCTTCAGCCTGTTGCTGGCGCAACTCTCTGGCCAACTGCTCGCGCTGAGCCGGGGTGTTGATGGCCGCACCCGACTCGAGGGTCAGCACCACCTCGCGTTCCAGACATTGCGCCATGGCCTGGGTCAGTTTGTCTCGGTTCGGGTCAGTACACAGGCTCTCGCGGGCCACTCTCAAGCGCCAATGACTCTGCTGGCCAGTGTCGTGCTGGCCCACACACTGTGCCTGCATGGCCAACTCCCGCACCAGCGCCGTGATCGTGCCCTTGGCGTTGAGCTGTGCCACCACATCAGACCACTTGTCAGACAGGGGGTCCGTGCCGGGTGGTGGCAACTGGATGGACGCCGCCTTGGGGGGGCGCACGGACTGATCCGGCTCCACCTGCGCCGTGCGCGGCCGCTCTGCCATGGGTTCGGGCAGGCCAAAGGCCTCTTCAGGCGGCTGCTCAATCGCAGGCGACTCGCCCCGCATCAACGCAGCGTCCTGTGCCATGTCAGCCTCAGGAGGCAAAGCCTCCCATGGCGCCACCGAACGCGCACCGGAAGTCGTTGGCGCGGGCAAAGGTGGCTGGACTACCGCCTGGTGTGCAACGCGCACGAATGGCTGAACAGGGGGCGCAGCAGGTGTAGCGGGTACATCAGGCGCGGCAGCCCGAAGAGCGGGCTCGACCTGCGGCGACCGGGCCGCGATCGAGCCTTCAGATTTTGGGGGTGCGTGCCCCCCTTGCACCATAGCGGAACCGGGCTTGAAAGCCAGCAAGCGCAGCAGCTGCATCAGCAGGCCACTGTACTCATCCGGCGCCAACGCCAACTCGGCCCGGCCTTGCAGACACAAGCTGTAAAACAGCTGGGTTTCATCGGGGGCCAGCAGGGGCGCCAACCCGCGCCAGGTGAACTCATCCGGGTCATCAGAGGCGGCCAGCGATGGCACGGCCTGTATCACCGCCATGCGTTGCAAGGCTGAAGCCAACTCCTCCAGCGTACCCGTGGCGGACAGGCCCATCTGACGCAGCACATCCACCGCAGCCACCAGCCCGGCGCCGTCCTGCTCGGCCACGGCCTTGATGATGCGCTGCACGTGCTGCCGGTCGACTGCGCCCAGCATCTGACGCACAGGGCCCTCATGCAAGTGCCCCCCGCCAAAGGCAATGGCCTGGTCGGCAAGTGACATGGCATCGCGCATGGAACCTCGCGCCGCCCGGGCCAACAGGCGCAGCGCCTCAGGCTCGAAAGCGATACCCTCCACGTCCAGCACATGCGCCAGGTGCTCTTGCATGGTCTGGGCCGCCATCGGGCGCAGATTGAACTGCAAGCAGCGTGACAGCACGGTCACCGGCACCTTTTGAGGGTCGGTGGTTGCCAGCACGAACTTGAGGTAGTCAGGCGGCTCCTCCAGCGTCTTGAGCATGGCATTGAACGCCGTGTTCGAGAGCATGTGCACTTCGTCGATCATGTAGACCTTGAAGCGTCCCACGACCGGCTTGTACACGGACTGTTCCAGCAGTTGCGAGATTTCTTCCACGCCGCGGTTGGACGCCGCATCCAGCTCGACGTAGTCAACGAAACGACCCGCATCGATGTCTCGACAAGGCTGACATTGCCCGCATGGCGATGCCGTGATCGTGCCCTGCCCGTCCGGCCCCACGCAGTTGAGCGACTTGGCCAGGATGCGGGACACCGTGGTCTTGCCCACCCCTCGCGTACCCGTGAAAAGATAGGCATGGTGGAGACGCTGCTGCGTCAAAGCGTTGCTCAGTGCTTGAACAACATGCCCTTGCCCGACCATGCTGTCGAAGCCACGAGGGCGGTACTTTCGTGCGAGGACCATTGAACTCATTTGGCGATTCTAGGGCCCCCTGAGACCCACCTCGGCATGGACTGCGATGATTCGCACAAGCCTTTGATACATCTGGAAACACGTTTACTCACAAAGTGATCCCTTCGCCTGTTCACTGCCCTATGAAATATTCACACTCAGCTCTACAATTTGAGTAGACGCAGTTAAATACCATGCGTCGCGGTGGCCAGTGGCCAGATTCACACGCTCACCGCGCTACTTTTCGGTTGACTCATCTTTTCCAGGCCCGGACGAGCTGAGTGCAGTCGCCGTATCACTTTGAGTGGGCCTGTTTTATGTCATTTGAAATTCTGGGGTTGGTTGAGCCTCTGTTGAAAGCTGTACGCGAAGCCGGCTATTCGACACCCACCCCGATCCAGGCACAAGCCATCCCAGCCGTGCTTGGCGGGGGAGACCTGCTTGCCGGCGCACAGACCGGCACCGGCAAGACTGCGGGGTTCACCCTGCCCTTGCTTCACAAGTTGTCGACATCGCTCTCGACCCAGCCTGCGGGCGCCAAGCGTGTAGTGCGTGCCTTGATCCTCACACCGACACGCGAATTGGCTGCACAAGTCGAAGAATGCGTGCGTGTTTACGGCAAATACCTGCCGATACGCTCAATGGTGATGTTTGGCGGCGTTGGCATGAACCCGCAGATTGACGCGCTGCGTCGTGGAGTGGACATCCTGGTCGCTACGCCAGGCAGACTGTTGGACCACCACCAGCAAGGCACGCTGGATCTCAGCCATGTTGAGTACTTTGTGCTGGACGAGGCGGATCGCATGCTGGACATGGGTTTCATCCATGACATCAAACGCGTCCTCGCCATTCTCCCGGCGAAAAAACAAAGCCTTTTGTTCTCCGCCACTTTCTCGGATGAAATCAAGGCTTTGGCTGAGCGTCTGCTGAACAGCCCCAAGGTCATTGAAGTCGCACGGCGAAATGCGACGGCAGAAACCATTGCGCAAAAGGTGCACCCGGTCGACCGGGACCGTAAAAAGGAATTACTGACTCACCTGATCAAATCCAATGACTGGCATCAGGTATTGGTATTCACACGGATGAAGCATGGCGCGAACCGCCTTGTCGAATACCTGCTCAAGCAAGACGTGACAGCCATGGCCATTCATGGCAACAAGAGTCAGAGTGCGCGCACCCGGGCCTTGGCCGAATTCAAGTCGGGTGAATTGCAGGTGCTGGTGGCCACAGATATTGCAGCCCGCGGCATCGACATCGACCAATTGCCCCATGTGGTCAACTTCGAGTTGCCCAATGTGTCCGAAGACTACGTTCATCGCATCGGTCGAACAGGGCGCGCTGGCGCCGACGGAGAGGCGATTTCATTGGTCTGCATTGACGAAGAAGGTTTCCTTGCCGATATCGAGAAACTGATCAAGCGCAGCATTCCCCGTGAAGTGATCCCAGGTTACGAGCCCGACCCGCAGGCTCGGCCTGAGCCCATTCAGTTGGGCCGCCGCGTATTGCATGGCGCCCCTGGCGGCCGTTCAGGCGGTGGCAATCGCTCAGGCAATAGCCAGGGGGGGGGTGGCCGCGGTGGCTCGTCTGCGCGAGGCGGCCAAGGTGGCGGCGGGCACGGCGGGTCTGGCCAAAAGCAAGGCACGGGCACATCCTCCCAAGGCCGACAGGATCTGCGAGGCACCCGCCGTGGCGAGGCGGCGAACAGTGCCCCTGCGCCTTCAGTCAACCCGGGCAGGATCCGCAGTCGCTGAATGGTTTTGTCGCTCACGCAAACATGCGTGCTGCAAATGAAAAACCCGGCCTCGCCGGGTTTTTCATGGCCCCGCAAACACGCAAGTGCGTTTGCGCCTTCGAATTTACTTCGAAGCAGCCTCAGCGGCAGCAGAGGCCTTCTTGGCAGCCTTGTGGACAGCCTTCTTGACCTTTTTCTTCACAGGGGTGGAGGCTGCGGCGGAGGCAGCAGCAGCCGGTGCGGTTTCAGCGGCGAAGGCACCAACGGCGAACATCGAGGCAATCAAGGCGGCGAGCAGCTTTTTCATGTGGAAACTCCAATGGGTGTGAGATTGCTTGTCAGGCCAGCGCAATCCCGGCCTGTGAGGGTTCAACGCCGCCCGCAAATCAGCGGTTGACAGGGGCGCCACAAAAAGACCCGCTCATTCAAATCGCGCCTGCCGCATCCACTTGGTGGCAACCCATTTCTCACCGGACTCGACAGCCAGGCCGCCATGCAGCGTTTGAGACGAAGGGTGCGGCGTACCATAGGCAAAAAAGACGGCGTGCCCAGCCATGGCATTCACCTCCAGTCCGATATCAGGGAATATGGTGGCGCCACCCGCCTGCGGTGTATTGAGGTACATCACCAGGGTGGCCACCCTCTGCCCCCCGCGGCGGAGTATCGAGGTGGTGCCTGACTGCGCCGGATCAAAATAATCGTAGTGCGGCTTGTACTGCGCGCCAGGCCCATAGCGCAGCACCTGGATACCCTCGCCATTCTCGACGGGCCATTGAAACAGGGCCGCGATACGCTGCTCAATGCGCGCGCACAACTCGCTCTCTCCCCGCTCGAAAAACATGCCCTGGCTGGTGCGGGCCTCGTTGACCTCGCTGCCCCCCGTCTCGGTCGCCACGGTTTCCGATCTTGCCAACCTGGGTCGCGCCAGCGCCATCAGGTCCTGACACTCCTGAGGTGACAGCACATTGGACAGCACCGCGATACGAGGGCAAGTCGTCTGCACAAGCACCTGAATGTGCCTGTCGTGAGCCCAGACTTCTGATGCGCCTGGGCGGACCAGATCGGGCAAGCGTCCCTGATCGGCTCGCTGCGCCGACAAGCGATCGAGCAACACAGCCTCCAATGCAGACAGGGCAACATCTTCGGACCACCCGCTGGCGTGCATGGAGCTCAGCACGGCCTCGACGGCATGCCCAGCATCGGTCTGCTCTTCGATCCACTGCCTCAGCGCTGGCGTGATCTCTTGAGCGGACACGGGCGAGGCTCCCTGCTCAGGCGGCCAGGCGACGCCTGAACACCAGGCGATCCGGCTCTGACGCGGCCGCATCGTATGCATAGCCCTCGGCATCAAACCCCAGCAGGTCGGCAGGCTTCTTGGCGCGGTGAACGATGGCGTGGCGGGCCATCAGGCCGCGCGCGCGCTTGGC
>Ga0209066_10002893_pt1 | contig 20188 bp, 15 predicted proteins | sample All_14_2_FD_187198 | JGI IMG/M metagenome (GOLD analysis project Ga0209066, IMG submission 187198) | Freshwater microbial communities in response to fracking from Pennsylvania, USA - Allegheny Zone_MetaG_DW_15 (SPAdes) (version 2) ... | reverse complement strand
CCCTCGCGCCTCCCATCGCTCGCAGGCTGGTTCCCGTTTCCTGGTGGTTTAGCCTCCTCCTCGAAAGCCTCAAGATCCTTAATACCCACTACTTCGTCGCGATCACACCGTTGCAAAAGCCCAGTAACACGAACAAGTAACTGGATTAAATAAACAAGCTGTTCAAAATAACTCAAATGCTTCAACATCGAAATTTATTGGCAAAAAACATCTATTTTCCCTCGTAAAATTACCCTTCTATACCCTTAAAAACACCCATTCGTTCCTATTCGTTTTCGCATGGTTTATTTAATTAAATAATGGACCTCACCGACGAACAATGGCTTCTCATCCAGCCCCTGCTTCCTCCGCCGCGTCCCACCGGCGGGCGGGGTCGCCCTCCACTCGATCAACGCATCCTCATCAATGGCATCCTCTGGAAACTTCGCTGCAACCAACCCTGGCGCGCAGTCCCCTCTCGTTACGGTTCGCATGAAGCCTGTTATCAATACTACAACAACTATAAAAGGTCTGGCATCCTCAAACAGATTCTCACCGCCCTCATGCAAGATTTAAAGACTCGCGGCAGGTTTGATTTTGCACGCAGCCTTAGTGATGGCATCATACACATAATTGAAAAAAACGGGCGGGTTAACTACTACATCCTTCCAGAATATGCCGATGATTGGTGCATCTCCACCAGCCTCATCTTTTATCAGCAAATAGCGCGCTCTGTGAGCCAGCAAAATGAAAAATGGGATTAATCCTATAGAACTGTCGTCTGGTACTTGTTTCTTCCCTAGGAGGGGCCTAAAAAATGGAAACCGCAAAAAGTAAAACCTTTTCGATTTCAGAAGCCGTTTCATTCCATTCTTTTTGGAATGGTTTCTTAAAACGCGCCTTTGATGTAACAGCATCTGCCCTTGGTTTGTTCCTTTTGTTGCCCTTCTTTATTTACATAACCATATTGATCAAGCACGAAGGACCCGGTCCCATCTTTTATCGTGGTCCTCGTAGCGGCAAAGGCGGCGGGATATTCGGGATTCTAAAATTCCGCACCATGTATGAAACTCCCGCCTCCTATAACGGGCCTCGCGTCACCGCCAAAGGCGACAGCCGCATCACCCCATTGGGACAGTGGTTGCGAGATACCAAGCTCAATGAACTTCCCCAATTGTGGAACGTCCTAGTCGGCGATATGAGCCTTGTTGGTCCCCGTCCCGAAGACCCAGAGATCGTAAAGACATGGTCATCAGAAGCCCAGAAACAGATTCTTTCAGTTCGCCCCGGTATTACCAGCCCGGCAAGCATCATATATCGAAATGAAGAAGCCATGCTGTCATCGGATGATGTCATGGATACCTATTTTCGTGATATTGTGCCAGACAAGATCCGTTTGGACCGTTTGTATGTTCGGAATCATAATTTCATTGGCGATCTGGATATTCTATTCTGGACAGCAGTAGCGTTGATTCCTGCTATATCAAGGAACAAAATACCCGAAGGCGACCTCTTTGTTGGTCCGCTAGCACGCGTTGTCCGTCGATATTTCTCCTGGTTTGTTTTGGACTTTTTAGTAAGCCTGATTGGTATTACCATTATTGGTTTTACCTGGCGCTCGTTCGGCCCGATTGATTGGGGCGTGCTTCCATTAGGGCTTCTGGCATTCGCTGTGGCTGCTTTTTTCAGTGCAATGAATATGTTCTTTGGGTTGGATCGGGTCTACTGGTCTCGTGCCGGAGCAGATGACGGCTTTTGGCTCGTGATTTCAAACTGGTTATCTTCCATCGTTCTCTTTATGTTCAATTCCATCCTTGTTCACTTTCCTAGTTGGTTTTCTGTTCCCGCCTTGCCTCATGAGGTTATCTTTCTTATAAGTGCTTTTACACTTGTAGGCAGCCTGATCATTCGCTACCGATTGCGCCTGATTACCTCTTTTGCAAGCCGCTGGTTGAGCTGGCGTGGAACGAAAAAGCAATTCGGAGAAAGGGTCCTGATCATTGGGGCAGGTATGGGTGGGGAGATTGCGCAATGGTTTTTGCGTCACACTTCTGACCCAGAGCTATTTTCAGTGGTTGGGATGGTGGACGATGACCCGGCAAAACGCGGCATGAAAATCCGACAAAGTTGGGTCGTAGGGTCGATTAGCGAAATTCCAGGGCTGGTCAAAAAACATGATATTGGTGTCATTGTCTTTGCAATAAACGACATCACTCAGGAAGCTCGTGATCGGATCATCCGTATCTGCCAGCTTCCGAATGTGCGGTTGATATATCTAAAAGATATCTTAAGTGCTGTTGAGAAAAAGATATCAGGAATAGTTGCCGCGAGTGATTAAGAGACCCTATTTGCCTTCGGTTGAATGTTCATGTAACCAGGGATATGCTCTATGACGAACGAAAAGACCTTATATGATAAAAAAGTCTTGATCGTGGGCATGGACGATTTTCTTGGTGTCCATCTTGTTGGTGCCCTTCTTTCACAGAGAGCTCATGTCTACATCTATGGTCATCCTGAATCGAACAATAAGGCGGGTGGGTGGGGAAAATACCTCCTTTCCATAGATGCCAAATTCATTCCTCAGGTGGAAACTCCCGATAATCTGCCGATCGGTGGGATATACGATGTCGTTAAGAACATGGATGTTGTATACCATCTTGAAGGTTCCCCTGTTTATGAGAGTCCTATGGTTGGGGATCGGTACGCAATAAAGTCCAGATATGCAAAGTTCATGGAAGCGTTAAATTTACTGATTGCCTGTCGCGAGGCTGGGGTTGGAAGAATCGTTCAGGTATTAAGTAATATGACAGTCGAGGAAAAATATCCAGACAAGCCTGTTGAAGATGCCTACTTAGACATGATCGATACAAATTATGAGAGCATAAAATGCGACACAGAAGATCTTTCTAGAAATTTTTTTGAAATCTATGGGCTTCCGATCGTAAGAATGGATGCGCAATCTGCATATGGGCCTCATCAAAACAAGCGGGAAGTTATACCTGCCCTGATTGATCAAGTTATTAGAGGGAAGAGATCAGTTCATTTCAACAGCACAAATACGGCTAGGGAATTCACCTACATAACTGATGTGGTTGAAGGTTTGATTTTGGCAGGGATAACACCAGGCTTGGAAGGCATGAAATTTGAGCTAAACAATGGGGAGAAAGTATCTTATTTCGATCTGGCAAACATGATTGCCGCAAAACTTGAGAGGGATATCAAAGTTGCGTTCCATGTTGAAGAAAAAATGGAATGGCTGTCAAGCCCAAACAATCTTTTGAGTGGCAAGGTAAATGTTTCCAAAAAACTCCCGAGATGGATCCCCAGAATTCACCTGGATGATGGATTGATGATGACGATTAACTGGGCAAAGACTACTGCGCAATAAATTTCATAGAAGAGGCCGATACAAAATTGAAAACAATCATACTTGCAGGGGGAAAGGGCGTACAACCGGTTCCATATCCATATATCCTTCCAAAGCCGCTTATGCCCATTGATGGCATGCCTATCCTGGAAATTCTGCTGAGGAGATTATCTTATTCAGGGCTCACAGATGTGACCTTAACAGTAGGGCAACTCTCTCAATTATTTGAAGCGTTTTTTCAGGACGGGAAAAAGTGGGGATTGGATTTAAAGTACAGTCTTGAAAACGAACCGCTTGGTACAGCTGGTCCGCTTTCATTGATTGAAGGTCTGGATAAACAGACATTTCTTGTTGCGAATGGGGATGTGCTGACAGATTTGGAATTTGGGGACATGTTGTCATTCCATCGAAGCGAAGGCGGAATTGCTACTCTTGCAGTTTACCAGCGTCAAGTTCATATCGATCTTGGAACAATACGAACAAACAACATTGGATGGGTTGTTGATTATCAGGAAAAACCGAGTTTTGAATTCACAGCCACCATGGGGGTAAATATTTTTGAACCCAAAGTCATGGAATACATTCCCCAGAGACAGCACCTGGATTTTCCGGATCTTGTGCTGAAGTTAATTGCAGCTGGAGAAAAGGTCGCTACTTATCCTCACCACGGATATTGGATGGACCTTGGCAGCCCACTGGATTATCAACAGGCAGTCAAGGATTTTGAAAGAATGCGGAATAGTTTCTTGAAGGAGGAATAACATGGAATGGAACGTCCCATTATCGGATATTGATTTTGGAGAGGCTGAGGTTTTAGCTGTTACAGATGTGATTCGCAGCCGATGGTTAAGTATGGGGTCGGTTACCTTGGAGTTCGAGAGATTGTTTTCGGATTTCATCGGGGCAAAACACGCCCTGGCAGTTACCAATGCAACTGCAGCCCTTCATCTTGCCTGTGTTGCGGTCGGATTGGGTCCAGGGGATGAGGCCATTGTGCCTTCACTGACTTTTGTGGCTACTGCCAATGCAGTGCGCTATACCGGCGCGACACCGGTATTTGCGGATGTTGAAAGTCTGGATTGGATGACCATATCCCCAGCTGCGATTGAGTCCTGCATCACAGAACGGACCCGTGCCATAGTTGTGATGCACTATGCGGGTTTTCCCTGTGATATGCCTGCCATCATGGAAATCGCTGATCGTCACAGGTTGTATGTAATTGAGGATTCAGCGCATGCCATAGGATCGAATATCGATGGCATCAGCCTTGGAACTTGGGGGCATGTTGGTTGTTTTAGTTTTTTCTCCAACAAGAATATGACCACGGGGGAAGGCGGAATGCTGGCGACCAATGATGATGAGCTCGCCCGACGGATGCGTACAATTCGTTCCCATGGAATGACTTCGCTGAGTTGGGACCGCCATAAGGGACATTCGTGGAGCTACGACGTTATCGATTTGGGATTTAATTATCGGATCGATGAGATCCGTTCGGCGTTGGGATGTGTCCAGATAAAAAAAGTCCAGGCGGGAAATGGTCGCCGGGGGTTATTAACAATGCGATATAGGGAGATGCTATCAGAATTGGTACCTGAGATCACGATGCCATTTAAGGATTCCAGGGGGAATTCTTGTTTTCATATTCTCCCGGTTTTACTTCCCCCAGGTTTGGATCGCGCTCAATTTATGGAAGGTATGAAAAAGTATGGAATTCAAACCAGCATCCATTATCCACCTGCCCATCATTTCCGGATATACGAGGGAGACTGGCGGGTGCGGGGTATTCCCCTGCCGGTCACAGAGGAAATCGTTAATCGTGAAGTGACTCTTCCACTTTTTTCGACCATGACGGAGGAACAGGTGGAACAGGTTGTGCGATCGGTTCAGAAGGTGGTAAGGGAAAAATAAATAAAATGAAATCCAAATCTCAAGAAACTTGCAAGATGGAGATGTTCCAATGGAACTGAGGCAGTATTTACAGATAGCACGTCGGTGGTCATGGCTGCTTATCCTGGGGATGGTGGTTGGTATGTTGGCGGGGTATTTATGGAGTATGTTCCAATCTCCTGTATATCGTGCATCCACTCGTGTGTTGGTTTTGCGACCATCACGGAGTATGGATAATTCTGCAGACATTGCATATATTAATGATCAACAACTGATCCAAACGTATATCCAATTACTGACCACCCAGCCGGTATTAGAGGCTGCCTCCGCAGAATTGGGGTATGTAGTAAATGGGAAGAATGTATCTGTGCAGCAGATTGGCAGCACCCAGGTTATACAGGTTTCTGTTGAAGATGGTGATCCGGATCGAACTGCCGAGATTGCGAATCAACTGGTTGTATCGCTTGTTCAGCAAAATGAGCAGTTGCAGTCCAAACGGTATGCGGATGCTGAAGCAAGCCTCGAGAAACAGATCAAACAGATTCAGGAACAAATTAATGCACTACAGCTTCAAGTGAATCAGGTTTCTGTGCAGACGGTTCAGGAACAACTTGAAGAGATAAAGGCACAGATCGACCCATTGCAGGCAGAAGTCACTGAATTAAATAAATTGATTGCCAGTTTATCCGTCGGTGCTGATACTGCTGATCGAAAGACGCAATTGGCGGAAGCTCAATCTCGTTTGGATGAAATTGAGCCATTGCTTACGCTTTATCAACAAATATATTCAGACTTGATCGTTCTTGGAAAGCCTTCGGATAATCTGGCAAATGACGATAGTACTCGTTTGGCACAGTTGCAAAGCACTCTGGAGTTATATAAGCAGGTTTACATCAATCTGCTATCCAGTTTGGAGTCATTGCGGCTGGCTCGTGTCGAAAGCACCCCCAACATCGTGCAGATTGAAGTGGCGGGAACTCCAGAGATTCCCATTCGTCCACAGCCACTCAACACTACACTTTTGGCTACTGCAGTTGGGTTGATGCTTGCGGTGGGGGGCATATTCCTAATCGAGTATCTGGATGACACCCTAAAGACCATAGACGATGTGGAGCGTACTCTTCAATTACCGGTGATCGGTTTTATTGCTGAGATCGAACACCCAGGTGAGGGGGATGCAGGCATTTACGTTAGCAGACAGCCACGGTCTCCGGTTTCGGAAGCATTTCGTTTATTGCGTACCAACCTTGAGTTTGCTGGAGTAGATCGTCCCATTCGACGTCTTTTATTGACCAGCACAAGTCCAAACGAAGGAAAAACCACTGTAGCGGTAAACCTTGCTGCTATTATTGCACAAGGTGGCAAAAGAGTCGTTCTGATCGATGCAGATCTTCGCCGCCCACGTGTCCATCGATTCCTCAATTTGCAAAATCATGCAGGGTTGAGTGATCTATTCCGCGGTTCAGCTGAATTTGAAGATGTTCTTCAGAAACTCGAGGATGGTGTCGATATATCGGTAATTACTAGTGGAAGTTTGCCGCCCAATCCTACTGAGCTTTTAGCATCTGCAAAAATGGAGCAGATTTTGGAGGAAGCGGGGAGGAGGGCAGATGTTGTTATTGTGGACAGTCCGCCTACGATCGTAGCGGATGTTCAGGTTCTATCGACCAAGGTTGATGGTGTCTTGGTTATTATCCAGCCAGGACAAACACAATCCACCCCGGCACTTGCCATGTTGGAACAGTTGCAACGTGCAAATGCTCCAATCATTGGTGCCGTATTAAATCGTATTCCTCGAAACCGTGCGGATTACTATGGTGGATATTATCACTACTCACCCTACTACTCAGGATACCATCATTATGTAGAGGATGAAAAAAACCTGGGTCAGAAAGATAAACTATTTGGTAAGTTATTCTCATTTAATCCAAACCGCAATAAGGAAAATAAGGTGAAAGCGGAGCCAAACCTCTTTGAAAAATGAACCGATCCCTGTCTTTTAATGCGTGTTTATGAGTGAAAATTCCCAGTTACCGGTTTCACGGATGGGAATTCGATGCCCTTACTTGGGACTGCATGATGATGCAAAGACATCCCTTGCATATCCATCTCCCTGGAATCATTGTCATCGAATAAACCCTTCTTCAGCGGTATCCGTCTCGCATCAAACGAATGCCTGTCTTAATGAGAAACATAAACAATGTGAGGTTTATTGTTCAAATACACCTAAAGAATTGCCACGAAACCTGCGTGCGACATTTAGTCCAGTTGAAAGGAAAGCAACATCTGGAAATGTAGTATTTGGGGTTTTAATCGGTCTATTGTTGGTTGGTCTTTTTTCAGTTCTGATTGGGGGGCAATGGAGCATGGATAGTTCTTTGTCCAACGATGATTTGGAGACCTCCACCAACACATTAGCGAGTAATGAACCTGATAATTTGTCACCTGCCGCATCTCCAATTGACACAGGAATGCCGGATACAACTCGTGTAGCATCACGAGTTTGCGGACATGAATTGGATGTTGTCTTTGGAGATGAAGATCGTTTTATTCTCCATCGGATCGCAATAGGGGAAAATCTTGATCTGTATGCAAACAGGTTTCAAACCTCAACGAATGCCATATTGTATATTAACTATGAGATGCAAATGCCGGTATGGGAAAATGCGGTCATTGTGATCCCGGTTGGCATCACTGTGGGGGTTGGGTTTCCCTTTTTTGAGACATTTGAACAGGAAAGTATCAAAATTTCTGTGGATGAATTGGCTAAACAATTAAATACAGATGTGCAACTATTCCGTAGATATAACGGTTTTGATGAAACCTGTTCGGAATTTTCAGGTTGGATATTGATACCACATGAAAGAAACAATCCTTGAGAAATCAAAATGTTGCATGTGTTATTTGTGTGTACTGGTAATTTATATCGCTCTCCTCTGGCAGCTGCATATTTTCGTATGAAATTAAAACATGCTGATCTGCTGCAAGATTATGTTGTTGGTAGTGCCGGGACCTGGGCTGCTTCCGGGTTGCCAGCTCCCCCCCAATTATTAAGATATTCGCGTTCCCACGGTATTGATATCAGCGGGCATAGTACTCGTGAAGTCGATCGTGACCTGTTATTCGCTCAAAATCTTGTCATCGTTATGGAACGAGGACATCGTGAAGCATTAATTACTGAATTTGCAGGGTTGGACAAAAGGATAATTCTGCTTTCCGAGATCATCGATAAGATGACGTACGATATTCCAGATCCTGCGAGAAACATGTGGAGTTTTGAACAGATCGCTGATGATTTGATTGCAATGATAGATCGGGGTTTTCAGGAAATCTGTGATTTGGCAAATGAAGAAAAATAGGCTTATTTCCGGGGCTTTTGTATGACTCAAATCCAAATGGATATTGAGAATTTGAAATTTATTCTCGAGAACATGCATACTCCAGAAAAACTGGATGGGCATCCCTGGCTATCTTCCTTGTTGGTTAAGGATTTTCTTGAAAGGCATCCTGAACAACCTGGCAATCCTCCAGGGATGCAATTAGTTAAGGCACTTGGTGAATTGTTTTCCACAACCCAACCTGGTTCACCGCCGCGTATAGGAAAGCGGCTTGATACACGATGGGGCGAGTATGGGCTTTTATCTGCACTTTATTTTGTTCCATGCCAGAATGGTCATTTGCCTCCAACTTCGCTCCGGGAAGCATGCGGATTGATTGATGAATCGATCTTGATACAGGTATTTGGTTCAACATCTTACATTCCAATTGAAGATGTTGAAAAATATAAACTGGTGGAGAATGAGTCTCAAATCATACCAGTAAGTACATTAAGTGACTGGCATCGAAAGGGACTTCAAAGACTGGTTAATGCAATTAATTTTCGTGAGAATTATTTGCAGAATAGAGCTCCGTCCAGGGAATTGAAAAAAAACAAAAGAATGCGACAGACGCCGCAATATAAACCCTACCAGCGAATTCTTTTCACGGTATTAACGATCCTGGTATTGGGGGTGTTGATATTGTGGGGTGTCTGGAAGGGGCAGCGCATCTTTAAAATTTCACGAGAATTAATGAGTGATGTTGCAGGGCTTCAAGGTTTGATGGCATTACCTTCTCTGAATGCCTTTGAAGAATCCAGTGGTTTGCTAGTGAAGACAAGGGAGGATCTGGATCTCCTTCAACAGGAGGTCAAACCGTTTATTTGGCTAGGACCCTATTTGAACTGGGTACCGGTGTATGGGGGGGATTTGGCATCCAGTGGCATGCTCTTGAAACTGGCTGATCGGCTATTGGCGAGTGCGGAACATACCCATGCAGCACTTCAACCCATGGTTGATGCAGCAACAAACAGTACGAAACTTGACCCAATTGAAATGAACAAGTTCTTAAGAGATGCCCAGCCGGAAATGTTGTTGGCACAGGAAGCATTTTTTGAGGCGAAACAATTAAGAACCGAAATTCAGGTGGACAATTTATCAGAAACAAGCAGAGCCTTAATCCAAAACAAGCTGGATCCCGTCATGCCTTTGTTGGAGGATGGCTTTTCCATTGTCACCTCGTTGCCGGACATATTGGGCGATTCAGGCGAGGGACCAAAAACCTATTTGATCCTGGCGCAAAACGAAGATGAACTCCGCCCTACCGGTGGATTTATCACTGCTGTCGGGAAAGTAGTGCTTATTGGTGGAAAGATAGCTGGTATGGAGTTCTATGACTCAGGCAGTGTCGATAACTGGGAGCGTCCATATCCGCTTGCCCCCTGGCAATTGGAGCAATACATGAACAGCCGGGTTTTGGTCTTGCGGGATTCGAACTGGTTTACGGATTTTCCGACTTCAGCATTGTATGCAGAGTCCTTATATGCTTATCATCAATCTCATTCTGTGGATGGGGTCATAGCGATTGATCAGCAAATGTTGGTAATCCTCTTAAGTGCGATTGGACCGATCAATGTTCAAGGTGCTTCAGAACCGATAACATCAGATAATGTGATCAATTACATGAGATCTGCCAAGGTCACACCTGCTGGAGAACCCATACCTGAGGGTTGGACCCGGAAAGGCTTTATTGAAAATATTGCCCGTGCAGTGGTGGAGAGGATATATTCAGGCGATATTTCCTGGACAGAATTAGGGAGAGCTCTTTTGAGGGGGTTGGATGAGCGCCACATATTATTAAGTATGGATAATGCGGCTATTTCTGAGTTACTTGACAGGCGTGGGTGGAATGGATCTTTAAAAGCAGTTCATGGTGACTTTTTAATGTTGGTCGATTCGAACATAGGATTCAATAAAACAAATGCGTTGGTGGATGTTAACTTGTCCTATGATGTTGACCTTACTGATCTTGATCAACCCGTGGGTGATTTGATCGTTAATCATAAAAATAAGTCTTCCAGAGATGTGAAATGTGATCAATGGGGGGCGGAACGGCTTGAGGGGGAGGAGTCCTATCCGATCAATGCCTGTTATTGGAATTATATGCGTATCTATCTTCCACATGGTACAAAACTTTTGGATGCCAATCCTCAGAGCATTCCCAATGAGTGGATGATCCTTGGACGAGGACAGAGCGGAAGAGTGGATATGTTGGAGGAGGAGTGGGAGGAAGGACAGGCATTTGGCACGTTGATGGTTGTGCCGGGAGATTCATCCATCAGCTTGGGATTTTCCTTTGCCCTGCCTAAAACCATCATTCAGGAAGATCCACTTCGCGGATTATATACATATGACCTAACCATCAAGAAACAACCTGGGACCTCTGCCATTCCAATCACCATCCGAATCCACCTTCCACAATCTGTAACACTTGAATCTGTGCCACAGGAGTCTATTGTCCAGAATAATGATATTCTGATTCAAACCGACTTGCGTGTTGACAGACAGATTCAAGTTGTATTCTCCCAAAAATAAAGTCGGACGAAATCCGTATGATGGTTACTTAACCATCATGGTAGTATGACGAAACTAATTGGAGGAACCATGCAAAAAATAGTTCGTTTCTTGATTTCTGGTGCTTTAATTATTGGACTAATGTTGGTAGTGATTAACCAGGTCGGATTTGCACAAGGTGAAGTCAAAACTGGGCAACAATCAACAAACCTAAGTGGTGAACCAAGCTTTAATCTAGATGATAATGAACCAGGCAGCGTCAAACCACCTTCAGGTAAACCTACTCTGATCACATCTCCCGGAACATATTCCATTGGGGGGGTCTGTGTTCTCAATATAAAATCCCTTGGGAAAGATGTTACTGTATCCGTTAAGTTCAAGGGGAAAAATGTTGTTGGAAACATCCCTGACGGATGGCGATTCCTAGCGGGTGTCTGTCATGTTACTTTTTTGGTTAAAAATAAGCCCGTATCGCAAGTTTCCTCCTCCCAAGCGGGTGCCGAGCTCTGTTTTGCATCCATACCCAATGCCTCGGGGCTTATTCGTTTGAATACTGGAAAAAATGATTGGAATACTTTGGGCACACTAACTGAAAATGGATTAAGTTGTAGCCAGGCATCCACTTCGGGTGATTATCTGCTTGCTGAAAGCGACTGAGGTTCCTTTTCCATTCCCCGGGGTAAGGGTGGATAACCACCAAAAGTGGCAGGGATGAATAACGATACAAATAACGAAGGAGTAGATATTGATCTATTCCTTCGTTATTTGTTTAATGGTGAGATGCAACATATAAAGATCCATTCGAACCTTCTCGTAGGTTGTATCATATTTGGCATTTATTTAGCTACCATCGCACCTGGATTGTCATGGGCAAATTATGGTTCGGATGGAGGGGATTTGATTAGTGCTGCCTATACAGGGGGAATTCCGCATCCAACTGGCTACCCGGTCTATATTATTTTTGCTGCGATCTTCCAGAAATTACCATTTGGGTCCCTTGCCTTTCGTACGAACCTATTATCCGCCTGTGCAATGACCCTAACAGCAATGTTGATAAAAAATATTGTCGAACGAGCGACAAACAATTGGTTTTCAGGGGTGGTGTCCTCATTTGTGTTTGCATGGTATCCACTTGTTTGGTCACAAGCAATTATTACAGAAGTATATGGGCTGCACTCTGTCTTCTTTGCCATCTTGATTTATCTTTTGTTGCGTCCGAAACCCGTTGACGGGAAAGTGGGCTTTGTTTTAGGACTATCGATTGGGAATCATCTTACCTCCTTGTTGCTTGTCCCAGGAATACTTCTAGTATGGCTTAGTGATTGGCATGTGGGGGGGGCAAGTGCGAACGCAAAAATGATATTGGCGTCTTTTGTAAATAAGATCAAAAACCTTGGCTACATGTTCTTGGGTATGATTCTAGGACTTACACCATACTTTTTGCTGCCAATTCGATCATTGTCTTCTGCGCCGATCGTATGGGGAGATTCGTCCACCTTGGAGGGATTTCTTTGGATGGTTTCCGGGCAGATGTATCAAGAAAATCTGTTACCGATCTTGTTGGAATTTCCCAGTGACGGACCGTTGGAAATGATTGGATTGTCGGTTAAATTTGGTTTTCTTGGCATTCCTTTGATTTTGGCGGGCATCCTGCCTCTTTTGAGAAATAGATCACTTGCGTGGATTACTTTGACTTCATCCATCATTTTTTCAATCTTTTCATTGAAATACGGTGTGGTTGATGCCCATGTGTATTTGATACCGGTGGTTGTAGTATTGGCAATCTGGTTTGGGCTGGGAGTTTCAGAGATCATGACCATTGCCAAAAGAGTTGGAATGCAATGGGTACCAAGGTTGATAGGTATTGTTTTAATTCTTGGTAGCATTAGTCACTTAATTCAACACTGGAATCAGGTGGATGCTTCCCGGGATGTGAGGGCGGAGGAATTTGGAATGGTGGTCTTAAAAGCTCTACCTGCCCACGCGTTGGTTATTACAAATGGAGATCGCAGTACGTTTGCCCTCTGGTATTTTCACTTTGCATTGGAAAGACGTCCAGATATCAGATTGGTGGCATCCGAACTGATTTCTTATGATTGGTATCGGAACCGCCTCCAAAAAACCTACCCGGACATATCTGTACCACAAAATCCAGACCCTACATGGATCACTAGTTTTGAAAAGGAAAATCCAGATAGACAGATCTGCCACGTGTATTACGACAATGAAGCTCATGTCTATTGTGGATACCAAAATGCCCCCTGAGTTTTGAAGGTTATCTCATTAAGTTGAGGATTTCCTAAAAGTGAACACTCCAGATTATGAATCTGGAGTGTTCACTTTTTACGGAGAGGTAGATAAAAGTGGTTGGAAACTTGTCATGCTTAATGGAGAAATCGTTGAAGATACCTTTTCATGATGTGTTGCATCAATAACACATTGGATAAACCGAGATACCGCCTTAAACGAAAAACAGAATGCATCTTACGTAGGCAAAAGATCAGGCGTCCAGTACGAAGAAAAACAAATGCCCTGGCAAGCTCAATTTGCCAAAGAAGATCATAGTAATGTCCATAACTGCTGATCTTGTCATCCGCCTGGTTGAGAATATGTTCAACGGCTCTATAATCTTTTTGATGCATCAATAACTCAGCATATTTCAAGGCAGTTCTAGCTTCCTGACGTTTGTATTGCCCTTTATGCCGGGGAAACATGGAGAGACTTTCTTCAAAGAGATCTTTCGCTTCCTGGGTACGTCCCAAAATCCCAACGACCTCACCAAGATCTGCGAGCGCGCCTGCAATCAACATATCAGAATTTGGTGTGACCCTGAACAATGCCAGAGCTTGCCTTAGCAAAACTTCTGTGCCTGACAGGTCACCTTGGTCCTGTGTAAGCCAGGACAATACTTGAAGTGGGTGGGCGCGCCAGGGATCGTTGGATGGAGTCTGTTCCAGGACGTTTTGCAGGATTTGCCTGGCAGTCTCGCGGTTGCCCAATGCCCGCTGACATAAGGAGGTCATATAGTAATTTTCAAGAGATTGCCTTGCCTGCCCAATCGCTTGGTAGCATTGTGCAGATTCTTCAAAAGCCTCAATAGCTCTTTGATGGAAGCCTTGGCGATGAAGGTTATGACCTTGCGCTCCAAGGAGATGTGCCAGCTCTTGCTTATTGTTCGCCAGACGGGCTGCTTTAATGGCTTGTTGATCCAGTTGTTGTAAAGAATCCAGTCCGGTCATTGAATCGTTGGCGTACAATGGATTGAATATCTGGCGTAACTGTAAAATACCATTCCAATCCTCCGCTGCAAGCAGATGATCTAATGTTTGCTCAATGATCAACCAATCGTTTTTAGGGATAGAACCTGGATCTATCCCCGGAGCCGATGCTCTTTCAGCCAGTTTTCTCAATCCATTCCACGAGATAATGTCTTGACGATACTCTGATTGAATCATCTCAACTCCTGTTCTTCAACAAATTCGACCAAACTGGGATAGATGGAAAAATTTCCCAACCTTGAGTCGCGATTTGTAATTAAGAACATTTCAAAAAGAATCGATATTGCATCGGAGAGATATGGTGATAGATTGTGGGCGGCAGCCCATTCGCCCAAAATGTTTGAGGTGATGATGAGACCCTTGTATTGTTCCTGGGCGATCCATCGAAGCAACTCCCTGGCTGTGGAACCTGGCTTGCCAAGATTGCCAAGGTCATTCCACCGGACTTGATAAAGATGATTGAGAAGTTCCTTTCCATACAGGCTGGGCAGGGCTTGGACATATGTCCAGGAAAACCTGGCAGCATCGCTTAATATCAGTTGTAACAGCAGGGGGATTCCACCTGTGCGTTCAATCAGCCAGCCACAATGTTGGGAAATTTCAGGTTGAAGGCTTCGAAGAGCAGGGTGTTGGTACTGATGCTGATTTATATGCCAATCTAGGAAACCCTCCACGGTTTGTGGCTCAGTCAATGGCTGTAATTGAACAACCACCCGTTCAGAATCCAGAGATTGAATGCCATGTATCTTCCGAGTAGTCACGATCGCCCGAATATCCCGGGATGTCAGTGCTTTAAGAGAAACTAGTAGTTCATCTCCATTCTGCACAGTTTCCAGATTATCCAAAACAATTATTGCTTTCCTGCCCAACAGCCTGTCTCGAATTGCATGGATCGCCTGCCTGCCTTCCAGTTCCGGCAATCCTAGCTGGCTACAAAGACGCGCATAAAAACTATTCAAATCATAATAACCAGGCTTATATCGGATTATTTTCCTTGTTAAGGGGTCCATATGCTCACCCTTGGCACTATCGCCGAGGATAAGATCGATCGCCTGTTCCTGATGCAGGCAACGAATGATCTTTGCAGATAAAGTGCTTTTGCCCATTCCGCCCTCACCTCCAATAATGATCGTCCGTGGTCCCCGGGCATATTCGAGCAGCCAAAAGATGCGTTGCAGGGCCGATAGTCCCGCCTGTTGTCTGGGTATGGGACAGTCGATCTGCGAATCTATCTCAAGGTAGAGATTGGGTTTTTCAAGCAGTCCCGCAAAGTACGAACCAAAGGAAGATGAAATCGAAAGTCGCTGACTTCCCAGATCAATGGGTGTGTCCCCACATTCCCGCGCATATAACTCAACTTGTGAAACTGGATGACTTGCAGCGGTCAGCCACGATTGGAGTCTGGGAAACCTGCCAAATAAAACTGCTAATGTTTCAGATGGTGACCCTTTCTCTTCGTCTAGACCGGAATTGGTGGAGCGAAAGGGTTGCTCTACAGTTGAGAATGGAGAGGTGCTTATTCCTTTTCGAGTCACCCAACGATGGATTTCTTCTTTTTCCGAAGCGTTTAACTCCCTGTAATTTCCTGCAAGTAAAAGATGGTTGGCATCTTCTGGTGTCCTGATGCCTTCGAACTCGGTCAGGATTGCAACGAGGGCGATCAATGTACGACGATCCTCAAAGGAAACCAATCCCTTATCCATCTCCCAACTTCCAATGTTATTGCGGTTAAAGATGATTCCAACCTTGTCTGAAAGCTTGCGAGCTAGGCTTTCCTGGGAAAGATGCTTACCCTGACGGCGATCAATCGTTCTCTCGCGAAATTGGCGCAAAAGAGTTCCGAACGAAAGGGGTAATTTGTCATTCAGCATAATTCCTCCTTGCATAACCTTGCATACAAATGCCTGGTTGCAGGTGCATTTTGATGCAGCCACTCCATGTAAAGTAGGGACAGGTTAGCTAACCAGCTTGCAGGTTCCCAAAACTGAGAGGTTGCGTTTCGTGTCTTAAGAGGTCAGTAAATTTCTGACCGGGCGCCCCACAAACGAGCCCTCCATTTCTTTCGAAAGGAGGTTCTCGATGACACGAGCAAAGGCTGTCTCACTGCTCTTGGCGGCTGTTCTGATGTTGACTGCGATTGCCGCAGTTGCAGCAACGCCAATTGCAAATACCCTCGCTTCGGCAGTCCTTCCTGGATCAGGAAGTCCATTCGTTGCGATGATGCCTGAAATGCCAGCTGCTTCACCTGCCATGGCATGTGGCGGTTGTTCTGGCGGTGGTTCTGGTGGTGGGTAATCCACCATTCAACTCTAATGACCGGTATGAAGGCAACTTCATACCGGTTTTGACCCTTGTTAAGGCACACCCTGACATATAAACCCGGACCAGTGTTCCATGGGGAAGCCTTCTACATATAACTGACGTTGTGTCATGGCAACGGACTTTGCGGGTGAATGTCCTTGAGAATAATACTCATGAAAAGTGGTCATGAATTTTGCGGATGCCTCATCAAGGATTGGCCATAAACTCCCGACCACACTTCCTGCACCTGCCAGAAAACAGGTGGATGGCAATCCTACATGTTCATCACCTTCATGCAGAAAACTATAAACAGTATTGCATGCTGAAAAAGTCACCAGACCTGGCAAGGGCGATAAATCACGCAGCTGATCCAGCCATATCTCGCCATCATATAACCTTAATCCACTCAAGCGCCCCGTAATTTTGTCCACGGAAAAATGACTGGCAATATGCATCCAGGCAAAGCGGGAATTTCCAGAAATGTCCTGTTCATGGACTGCGTTCAGTACCCGTTCCCAGGTCGCATCCTGTTCCTGTAAAATTTTCCCTGCCCTGCCAATATGGGGTCGCAATGCTTCAATTTCATCTGTAACGAAAGGCAATCGAACCTGAATATCCTGAAAATCGGAGATACCAACCAGTAAACCATGATCACCTGCCTTTGATGGACGCTCCCATAACAAAGACAGGCTATGAAGCGAGGGAACAACAAAGGGGATACACTGCTGGACCAATGCCTGTGTGCTGAACGCCGGAAACAGTGCGCCCCATGGCACTCCGTGTAATTTTTTATGTGGTGAGAGAATCAAAAAGGTATTGGGGGATAATCGATCTGTCAATGTCGAGGGGACGAGCAATCCTCCCAGGAAAAACAATTCATCCTCTGTTGGAACCGAATGTTGTTGATTTTTGGACAGGGTTTCCAGGATGGAATGGAAACGCTCCGACACAAAAACACTATATGAGAGGCATTCATCGGGAGTTAAGACAATGATGTTCAATTGTTCCTTGGTCAGATAGTAATCAAGGGCGATCCATTGTCTGCCAAGGTTGGCATTGGCGTTCGCACGAAAGACCGGGTGGTTGAAATTTCTCAGCATGGTTGGCGTTGATTGTGAATGCCCTTTTCGTTCCCAGGCTGAAAAAAGACCGTCATATTGTTTTGCTTTTTGGATTAACTGTGTGCGATAAGTACGGGACTGAACAGCATTTTTTATCAGATTGTCAGAGTTGGAGGTCTCTCGCAATTTCTCCTGGAGCCAGTTGATCTCTGCTTTGATCTTGTTCAGTTCACGGGATTCCTTGTCCATGGTCGACATCTTCCTGCTCAACAATTGAGTGACCAATGTGGATGCTTTGTTCCCTTCCATGAAATGTAAAGCAAGTTCTGGCTCTTGGGACTGGATCGCATATTGAATGGCATTTTCAACAAAAGCAGCAGGTGTTTGCAGATAGGTACCGGCCAGTGATGGTTGCCAGAAGTTATCACGGATTTGAGCGAGGGCTTTCATCCCCTGGCGATAGTGGGCAAGGATCTGCAGCTTGTCCTGCTCAACATTGACCAAGCCTGCATATGCCCGCCATTCCACTTCATGAAAAACACCTTCACTTAATTTCAACGCTTCTTCAAAGGCACCCCTTGCTGCCGTGTATTCGGATTGTTGTAAATAATAACGTCCCAAAATCACCAGGTTCTCCGCCATATCCAGTGACATGCCCATGTCCTGGAAGGCTTGCTGTGCCTTTAGTAAATGCTGGAGGCTCTGATCATGTTGGTCCTCAATATATAAAAGCGCTTCACCCAGCAATCGATGCGACCGGGCAGCCTGTGGTTTCAAACCATGTTGAATGGAGAGCTCCAGCGATGTGCGCAGGCAATCGATTGCTGCAGGCACATCGTTCATGGCGAACAGAATGCCAGCTCTGTAGTTGTAAACAGAGGCGATCATGGCCTTCTGGTTCGCTGATTCGAGATGACGCGTGGCATGATCCAAATGTTCAAGTGCCCGGGATGGTTGATTCAAATATGACCAGACCAGGGCAATGGATTGCTCCACTGCTCCAAGCCGGACCGTATTATTAAGGGATTTGAATTTTTCTGCTGCCTGTTCGAGATGATGAAGGGCATCTTGATACCGTCCAGCAAACCCGTAGGCTTCTCCCAGGTTGCCACCCTCAATCGCTGCGGGAAGCTGGAAACCTATCCTCTGATGGATCTCTTGGGCGCGCTTGAACTGTTCGATGCTTTGCATGGGAAAACCCCGCAAAAGATTCAGTTTCCCCTGGTCATTCAGGTTATCTGCCATCAACCCAAGGACTTCATGCCTGGAAAAATTATTTCCGGCCTGTTGGAAACAGGCATGCGATTCCTCAAGGAAGCCGGTCAGTAAGTGAACATAGCCGAGATTGGTTAGACAGGTTGCCTGCCATAGTTCCATGCCCAAATCATCAAAAAGGGATCCGGCTTTTTCCAATCGTCTGCCAGCTTCGGACAGGTCCTCTGCCTTGATGAGTTGGCTCAATCCCAACTGCATCTCGGCTTTTGCAAAATCGCTGTGTGCCCCCAATTCGGAAAATACAGACTGGGCCTTTTCCAAATTGACGATCGATTCATCCAACTGTCCTTCACGCCGTAGACTGCTTGCTTTATTAAGCCAACAGCGGGCTTGATTGAGGCGATCGTCGATGCTGGAAAAGTATTGCTCACAGAGCTGGATATTCTGCCGGGCATCATCAAATTTCATCAACAGGATTTGTGCGTATGCCAAAGCCAGACGGCAATGTGGAACAAAGTCCGTGAGATCGCTCTCCTGCAATCTTGCCAATGCCGATGCGAGGGTCGCTTCCGCCACAGATAGATTTGGCTTGGTCCATGACAGACTGAATAACTGCCAGTCACAGGCTGCGATCCAGCCTGCATGTCCCAACATTTCAAAGCCTTGACGGGCACGTTGGATTGCAGCCTCGACTTCCCGCGGGTAACCAAGTTGATTTAACGCGAACCCCAAATACCATTCAGCGAGGGATCGGGTTAAAGGATCAGTTGATTGGCTGGAACTGATTTGCACCATCAGAAGGGCAAGCCCATGGGACTGGCGAGGGGTGACAGGCGCCATGAGCTCGATCTGCCTGCCAAGATCCAGCACCCATCCAGCATCCAAGGCAGGCAATGACTGTGCTATAGCAGGGACTTCTCCCGGCATTAGCTTATTTTTTATCATTCTGTTGGACAGATCAAGATATACCTGAATGGAATGATCCCGTGTCATTTCCCCCCCTATGAAGGAATATCAATGGTTAATTCGAGTGCAGATGTGACATGTTCAATGGAATTATCAAAAATATAATTCAGTGGAATGGTCGGCAGGGGATGTCTGCCATCTTTTGTAATAATAGCGGTCTCTTTATACTTGCCCCAATTTAATGTAATTTCTATTGGGCGAGAGGAATGAATAATTTTATTTTTCGTGGAAATACCTATATTT
>Ga0209066_10002892_pt1 | contig 20202 bp, 19 predicted proteins | sample All_14_2_FD_187198 | JGI IMG/M metagenome (GOLD analysis project Ga0209066, IMG submission 187198) | Freshwater microbial communities in response to fracking from Pennsylvania, USA - Allegheny Zone_MetaG_DW_15 (SPAdes) (version 2) ... | reverse complement strand
CATCCACCCACCCTTTCCCCATCCCGACATGCACTCCAAAGAACTTGCCGCTAGCGACATCAAAGCCTACCTGAAGCAACACGAGGAAAAAGACCTCCTCCGCTTCCTGACCTGCGGAAGCGTGGACGATGGGAAATCCACCCTCATCGGCCGGCTGCTCTATGACAGCAAGATGATCTATGAGGACCAGTTGGCCGCGGTCATGAAGGACTCGAAGGTCCATGGCACCACCGGCACCGATTTCGACCCCGCCCTCCTGACCGACGGACTCAAGGCCGAACGCGAGCAGGGAATCACCATCGATGTCGCCTACCGGTATTTTTCCACCGACAAGCGCAAGTTCATCATCGCCGACACCCCCGGGCACGAGCAATACACCCGCAACATGGCCACCGGGGCCTCGACCTGCAACCTGGCCGTCATCCTTGTCGATGCCCGCCACGGGGTCGTGGTCCAGACCAAGCGCCACAGCTTCATCGTTTCGCTCCTCGGCATCAAGCACGTGGTCGTGGCGGTCAACAAGATGGACCTGGTCGACTGGTCGGAGGAGGTTTTCCAAAAGATCCGTGCGGACTTCAACGACTTTGCCGTGCGTTTGGGATTCACCGACACCCATTTCATCCCGATGTCCGCCCTGAAAGGTGACAACGTGGTCGACCGTAGCGTGAATACCCCATGGTACGGCGGGGCCGCGCTCCTGAACCACCTGGAGAACGTCAACATTGCCTCCGACCGCAACCTGATTGATTTCCGGTTCCCCGTCCAATACGTACTCCGGCCCAATCTCAATTTCCGGGGTTTTGCCGGCACCGTTGCCTCCGGCATTGTGCGGGTGGGGGATGAGGTGGCATCGCTTCCTTCCGGCCGGCGCACGCGGGTGAAATCCATCCTCGGGCACGACGGCCCGGTGGATGAGGCCTACCCGCCGATGGCCATCACCCTGACGCTGGAGGATGAGATCGATGCATCGCGCGGAAATCTGCTGGTGCACCCGCACAACGCACCCCATGTGGGCCAGGAATTCGAGGCCATGCTGGTCTGGATGCACGAGGAAGCCCTGCGGCCCGGTGGAACCTACCTGGTCAAGCACACCACGCAACTGGTGCCGGCCGTCATTTCGGACGTGCTTTACAAGATCGATGTCAACACCACGCGGAAGGTCGCCGATGCCGAAGTGGCCACTTCGCCCCTCGGCCTCAACGAAATCGGACGGGCGCGCCTGACGCTGCACCGTCCCGCGGCTTTCGACTCCTATGTGCGCAACCGGGAAACCGGCAGCTTCATCGTCATCGACCGCCTGACCAATGCCACCGTCGCCGCGGGCATGATCCTCGACCGTGCCGGCGTTCCGGATACGGCCAAGGCCGCCAATCCCGCTGGCAGGAACATCGTCCGCGAATCGAACCTGGTCCCGGATGCGGTCCGCGAGAAATTGCTGGGGCAGCGTGGCGTGACCTTCTGGCTGACCGGCCTGAGCGGCTCGGGCAAGTCAACCATAGCGAAAGCATTCGAGCAGAAGCTCATCGCCCTGGGACACCCCTGCTGCATCCTCGATGGCGACAACATCCGTCATGGATTGAACAAAGACCTGGGCTTCAGCATGGAAGACCGGACCGAGAACATCCGCCGGATCAGCGAAGTGGCTCGCCTGTTCAACCAGGCCGGGCTCATCGTCATTACCGCCTTCATTTCGCCCTACCTGCGCGACCGGCAGTCCGCGCGGGAGATCATCGGGGGCGATGCCTTCGTCGAGGTTCTTGTGGATACGCCCATCGAGGTCTGCGAGAAGCGCGATCCGAAGGGGCTGTACCAAAAGGCGCGGGCGGGCGTGATCCCCCAGTTTACCGGGGTGAGCGATCCGTATGAAGCCCCGGAAAAACCCGAGCTCCGTCTGCCGACGGCCGAACTCAGCGTGGAGCAATCGGTGGACAAACTCCTGGCCCATGCCGCACAGGTCTGCCGGTTCAGTTAGGGTGTTTCCATTTAATCAGTCGTGCGTTCTCTCTGGAATCTGTAGCGGAACTTGGAACAAGTTTCGTGCCTTCCCTCTGCCCCATCCAGAAACACGTTCCGCCTTCGTTTGACTTCGGCGCGACGGGTCCGTGTTCCCCTACTAAAATACTTTAGAGCACGGGCATGCGTGCGAGTGTGAAAATTGAGAGAATCCTTTGCCCGGATCGGCTACTTGCCGGCAACCCGACCCGCCGGTGGCTGGAAGCCGAAAATCAGCAGGGTTTTTCCCGGGGCGTCGGTCGTTGACAGTCCTCCGCGGTACAGCACGTATGAATGGTATTCCTTCTTGTCCGCAGCGAAGCCCTTTTCCTTCAGTATTTCGATGATGGATTGGGATTCGGGCGAAAAGGGCGGGTGGAACGTTTGCATGTCCCGGTCTGAAACCCACAGAGCCTCGCGGAGCGTGTATGGGGGGCCGGGTTGGACAAGACGGACATAGGCCACTGAGAGGACGACTGCGAAGAGGAAGCCCACGAGGGAGATCCGGGCTACCCGCAGGATCCGGGCTTTCAGGCCATTTACGGGGTGCGTGGTCAGGCGCATACCGGATCATTCCTGCCCACCGGCACGGATCGCATGATGCTTTCGTCGTTGGTGGCTTCGATCATGTGGCCCGGTTCGACTACCAGGAAGTCATCCCCGTCCCAATCGCCGTTCACCAGGCGCTTGAGAAGATTCGCGTCCCCGGGAAGACGGTCATACTTCCAGCCCAGCCAGGAGGCGCATTCCCGGGTGAAATTCTCGTATTCGGCGGTATTGCCGACCCCCAGATCGACGTAGGCGGCCGTCGAGTACTTGCGGAACCAATCCTGTTCCATCTCCATCAGGTACTGCGCATTGTCCTCGCCGTATTTGTCCAAATATTGCCGGAAGGTGTCCTCGTATCTTTGCTTGCCGGGGGATGGATGGTTTTCGATCCAGCCCGGCGTATACCAGTACGTGCCGGGGTGGGCATCGAAATACGAACGGTATTTCTCCCGGGACCCGAGGAAGCAGGTGATGCAGTCGTGGGCCTTGGTGATGACGAGCCGTGATTTGCGGGCCGTGAGGCCTTCCACCCCCTTGCTGCAAAGACCATAGCCGAGAATGATTCCGTCCACGGGCTCGGTCGTTGCGTCGATGGCTTTCTGCACCTCGATGCGCAATTGGTGGGGGTCGCAGTGGAGCCCGTAGGGCAGGAACTGGAACAGGAAGCTGTGCGTGGATTGGGAGGCGAAGTGGCACAGTTCGCGCCACAGGACATTGCAGGAAATGATTTTATAGACCTGCTGTTTCATGTTCGTGGCAATGCGGCGGTTCGCAGAACCGCCCTACAGGTCTTTGGATGGGCTTCATTTCAATTTCGCGATGATTTTCTGGACGTCCGAGGGGTGCTTGGGGCTGCGGAACGATCCCGGCCAATAGAATACCCAGGAGAGATAGGACGCGGGCCAGAAACAGAGGGCCACCATCAGGGTTGTGGCAATGGGATTGCCCAGGTTCTTCTGTTTGGTTTCCGTCCATACGTGGACCAGCGAAACCACAAATAATGCAAAAGCCAAAATGAAGACGAGGGCGGTCATTTGTCAACCATGTGCAGGGCAATATAGGGAACGAGATTCAAAAGGAAGATGCCGACTTTATAGGCCGCCATGGCCGCATAGTGGATGGCGTCGAATTGCTCCACCGACAGTTTGAACCAGCGGCTGTGGAAGCGGTAGATCCAGTTGTGGGCCAGCTTGAAGGCAAGAAACCACCACAGGAGGATTCCGTAATTGATGACGGTGCACCACAGGAGGAATTCGCGGGTTGTTTCGGGGTTCATGAAAGGTTCCTTCTCGACTCAGACCAAATTGAACTGGCTGGACGGGATCCCAGCGTGCCCGGCCTGTCCGCCTCTGGAGGAAGGTCCCGCTCCACCAAAGGCATCCAGGGTGGAACGCGATCTCCGAGCGCGTTGGCCTTTTCTTTCGTCCATTCAACTTAATTTGGTATCAGACCAGGGAAGTATGACCCTTTGGATAGGGGAGCCAAGGGGAAAAGGGGGGGGGACAAAATGACAATCCGTCTTTGGCGGAGACTTTCTCTTTCGGTTCATCCGGCCCGAGTGGGACACTCGGCCCTACCTTCTGGATGCTCCGTAAAATTGGGCATTATGGCGTGGCGCCATCGTCCGTGGTGAAAGGGGGCAACTTCTCGAAGACCTCGACGTGGAAATCGCACACCACTTCGACCATCTTTCCGTGGCTCCCGTTGTGGATGCCGCGCCCGGTCTGCTTTTTCATGGCGGCCCCGAAGTCGGCGAATTCCACCAGGGCGTGGTAGGCGGCGAGTTTCGATTTGGGGGGGCGCCCGTATTCTTGAGCAATTGAAATGTGGAGGCTTCGCCCGCCCCGGCCAATTCGGACAAAAAATCGGAGACGGTCTTCAGACCCGATTGCACGGGGACACCCGGTTTCAAATTAAACCAGACGTGGTAGTGGATCATGGCGTTACAAGTGCCGATTGGGATAAATCCCATTACTTGGCTGAAGCCACGGCCTTGAAGGCTGTCCAGGCCGGGTTGATCTTTTCGCCGCGCCAGCCCGCATGCTGCAGCAGCAGGACCATCACCCGCCCGGTGACCGGGTCAATCCAAAGCTTGTTGCTGTAGGCGCCACCGTGGCCGTATTCGCCCGTCAGGACTCCCTTGGTCCCGGGAGGTGGCAGGACTTCCATCCCGTAGCCATAGCCTTTTTCCACCCCATCCTGGAACAGGAACGAGCCAGTGTGGATGGTGGTCATCCTGCTGAAATTTTCTTCTGATACGAAGCGCCGCCCCTTGAACACGCCGCGACCCAGGAGCAACTGCCCGAACGCAACCACGTCCCGGCCGATGGAAAACAGCCCGCCTCCGGGGCAGGCATAACGACCGGGGCCATCCAGGGGAAGGGTCATCTGGCCGATGGGAGATTCGGCATATGCGGATTTGTCCGCTGTCGGACGATAGGTTTTTGCCAGCCGATTCAGATCTTGGGTGGTGGGGAAAAACGTGGTTTCCGTCATGCCCAGGGGGTTGAACAAGCGTTCCTGGAGGAACGACTCATAGGTTTGTCCGGTGACCACCTCAAGTATCCGACCGGCGGTGTTGATGCCGGCGTTCGTATAAAGATAAGCGGTGCCGGGTTGGAACTGCAGCGGCGACATCGCATACGTGATGGCTGCTTCGTGCAGCGGACGGCCGTCGATGACTTTTTCCAACCGTGAAAAGAAGGGCAGTCCGCTGGTGTGGCTGAGCACTTCGTGCACCGTGATGGGATGGCTGGGTTTGCCGAGGACCACGCGGTCGTCGGTTTTCTCGAGAATCACTTCCTGTCCGGCGTAATCGGGCAGGTAGGTTTCAACCGGCACGTCGAGACGTACTTTGCCTTCGTCGACCAGCATCATCAGGGCGGTGGCCGTCATGGGCTTGGTGGTGGAGGCGATCCAGAAAAGCGAGTCCTCCCGCATGGGGGCCTTGGCGTCACGGTCCGCATAGCCCAGCGTGTCGGTTTGCAAGATGCCATTTTGATCCGCGATCATCGCGACGGCGCCGATGAGTTCGCCTTGATCGATCAGGGGTTGGAGGGCTTCGGCGACGGGGAACCGGGATTTGGGCATAATGGGGCAGTATCGGGTTTGCGTGCCGGAGGGCAAGGGCGGATAGGCTCTTAATTCGGTATCCTGGGCTTCATTTGTAGACGCGATCGCTGATCGCGGTGGATTCGAAACAAGGAGGGGCGGCTTGTAGCCGCCCTAGGAAAAGGCACGGCGGTTAAAAACCGCCGCTCCTTGGGGGGAGGGTTAAAATGGCCGGGACAACACACCCCGGCGAGGCTTTGCCTCGTCCGCCACATTGGCCCTGTTCCCTGCCAAGCTGCGGAATGGAGCTCCGCTCGGGATTACTTCGAACCCTTGCGGGTTTGGCACACTTAATAGAGGGGATAAGGGCACCGGGGCCAGCGGCCCCGGCTACAGGGAAGGCCTCCACGAACTTACGTTCGTGGCTACAAGGGGAATGGGCCGCTCTTACAGCATGAGGGAGCCGCCATCGGCCAGGGTGCGGCGCAGGAGTTGGGGATCAACGTTCCGGGCGGCGGTCTGGTTTTTCAAGGCCAGGTAGGCCGCAGTGCCGGCAGCTTCGCCGGTCTGGTTCATGTTGACCATGACGCGGATGGCCCCGTGCGCCTGCTCGTCGGCATCGATGAATCGTCCTGCGGCCAGCAGGTTGCCGTAAGGGCCTTGGGGAACGAGTGAGCGGTAGGGGATCTGGTAGAAGGTGGGATGGGTGGGGGTTTCCTCCCTCCAGCGGCTTTTTAATTCGGGCAGGCCGGGTTGGCAATAAACTTCCCGTCCGTCGAGGTAGCGGAAGGTGATGCCGGGCTTGTCGGTGTGGTGGATATCGACGCGATAGGAGCCGTTGGCGATGGCATCGGGGAACGCCTGGCCGTTCAGGACTTCCATTCCGGTGAGCTGGTGGAGGCAGCGCACGTGGCGGGTTTCGCGGATTCCGATGCGGGCCGGCAGACCCTGGAGGGTGACATTGGCTTCGGGGGAATATTTCCGGAGGATGTCCTGGATGGCGCGGACCTGGCGGCGTCCTTCCATTTCCGCCTTGGTGAAGCCGGTGGCGTCCGAACAGTCCTGGAAGACGCGGGTTCCGGCCAGCATGTAAAGTTGGGAGTTGGGGACCAGAGCCCCCCAGGCAAAACCGTGGGGAATGTGGTATTCCCCGGCATGTTCCCTCAGGAGTTTCCCCCAATCCAACCCATCAAGACTGTCCCAGCCGCCGAAGAGCGCGCAGGTGGTGGAAGGCTGGCGGTGGGCGCCGCGGTAGGTCTCCAGGCCGAGCCGCTGGCAGAGGTCGCCATCGCCGGTGGCATCGATGAAAAAACGGGCCCGGATCGCACCCCGCCCGGATTTGTTCTCCACCAGGACGGCCTTGAGTTCTCCGTCCTCCACATGGGGGGAAGCGAAGGCGGTGTGGAGCCAGGGGGTGATTTTGTTTTCGAGAATGAGTTCGTCGAGTTCGATCTGCATTTCGAAGGCATTGAATGACCAGGCCCAGTGGGGGCTGCGTTCGCGCTCGGTGACAGCCCGGCGCTTTTTCAGGCGGTCCATGAGTTCGACCGACAGGCCGGAGAAAATGCGTTTCTCAAAGACTTCGTCGTACGGACTGTGCCAGACATTGACGAGCGAGAGGGTGGCCACCCCGCCGAAAGAGCCCATGCGCTCGACGAGGGCCACGGAGAGCCCGAGCCGGGCGGCGCGGACAGCGGCAAAGACGCCGGTGCAGGAACCCCCAAGCACGCAGACATCGCATTCCTGGATGACGGGGGTTTCGCGCGCGGGCTCGGCGAGGCTCGGAATCTTCATCCCCCCATTCTCGGGGGAAGGAGAAGGGATGCGAGAAAAGTCCCATGGGGCCCGCAGATAAAGATATGGAGAAAAACAACAAAAGATGATTGGATAATGGTGATTCAAGAAAATGAACACGGAAACCGCCGCATGGGAATTGGCCTCCAAGTGGAGCCGGGGATCGCTGCAACTGACCCGGGCCGCCCGCCGGGTCTTTTCACTCGGGCCCGCGGTCGGGGATGAGATCGTCACCACCAACCGGCTGATCCTCATTCTCCGGGGGAAACTGGATTACACCGCGGAGGGGAAAACGATCCGGATGGGCACCGGAACCCAGTTTTTCGTCCCGGCCTGGGTCCGGCGGGTCTGGTCGGTTCCCCGTGGCGGGTCGTGCGAAATCATCTGGTGTGAATTCGACGATGGCGGGATGGAAAGCGGCTGGACGGCGTGTCGCCGGAGGAAGCTGGACCGGGCGGAATTGGCGCTGGAGATAAAACAGTACCGGAACCTGGTCCGGCGTTTCGGACAGGAGGGGGACGGGGATTGGAAAAGGCTGGGGCTGGAGACGGAATTGAAAACGATGCTGGTCCGCTTTCTGGAAAAAATGGAGGTTCCGCCGCCGGAGACTGGCAGGGACAGGAAGCGAGGGTTGCCCTCCGCATCCATCCATCCCCGGGTGAAAGGGATGCTGAAGTGGCTGGGGGAACACTTCCTGGAAGAGGGAGTGCTGGAAGGGTTGTACCGGGAGTCCGGCATGACGCGGAATTACTTCCGGAAACTCTTTACGGAGGCGATGCAGTGTCCACCACATGTCCACATTGAACGGCTGCGACTGCGCCACGCACGGTATCTCCTGCGTGAAACGGATGGTCCGGTGAAGCAGGTGGCGGCGGCCTGTGGTTACCGGGATGCCCTCTATTTTTCCCGGATATATCACCGTTTCTGGGGGCGGCCTCCGGGATGGGAGCGTGGGGATGGAAAATCATGAATCCAGTTCTTGGGATTACAGACAAGAATGTCTGTGCTACACGGAAGATCACCCTTTGGTGGGTAAATAATTCTCAGCTCCTCTAAAAAATGGAGCCATCCGCGATGGGCCATCGCGGCTACAGGGAAGGCCTCCACGAACTTATCCCGCTATAGCGGGATGGCTACAGGAGGTTCCAAAGGATGGAAAGGCACGGCGGATTGGAATCCGCCGCTCCTTGGGGGGCGAGTTAGATGGCCAAAGGCCACACACCCCCGCGAGGCTGACACCTCGTCGGCCACATTGGCCCTGTTCCCTGCCAAGCTGCGGAATGGAGCTCCGCTCGGGATTACTTCGAACCCTTGCGGGTTTGGCACACTTAATAGAGGGGATAAAGGCACCGCGATGAGCCATCGCGGCTACAGGGAAGGCCTCCACGAACTTATCCCGCGATGGCGGGATGGCTACAGGAGGTTCCAAAGGATGGAAAGGCACGGCGGATTGGAATCCGCCGCTCCTTGGGGGGCGAGTTAGATGGCCAAAGGCCACACACCCCCGCGAGGCTGACACCTCGTCGGCCACATTGGCCCTGTTCCCTGCCAAGCTGCGGAATGGAGCTCCGCTCGGGATTACTTCGAACCCTTGCGGGTTTGGCACACTTAATAGAGGGGATAAAGGCACCGCGATGAGCCATCGCGGCTACAGGGAAGGCCTCCACGAACTTATCCCGCGATGGCGGGATGGCTACAGGAGGTTCCAAAGGATGGAAAGGCACGGCGGATTGGAATCCGCCGCTCCTTGGGGGGATAAAGGCACCGCGATCACCGATCGCGGCTACAGACGGAGAAGCCGGGACGAATCTTGTTCCGGTTTGGGTCCTACTTGGCCTTGGCGGCAGCCATTTCGCGCGTGGGCTTCACATCGGGGCTGGTGAGGAACAGATAGTCGATGTTGGCCGATTCGCCGTTGGCGTTGGTCAGGCGCAGGAGGTTCTTTCCCTGCTTGAACTTCACCAGGAGCGGTTTCTCGGTGACGGGATCGATCGCGGTGGCGAGCTTCCAGTCGTCGGTGCCGTTGGAAAAGCCCCCGGTCGCGGCGAGCGTAAGCGGGGCGTAGGGTTCCTGGACTTCGCCGTTGACCTTGATTTCCCGCTGGCTGTTGTTGGATTCGGTGCAGTAGCAGAGGGAGAGGTTGTAGTAACCTTCCACGGGAACCTCGATTTCCCATTCGAGCCAATGGCCTTCGCCGTTCCAGCCGGAAAGCGAGCTGCCGATGTGGCCGGTTTTGTTGGGGGCCGGGTTGATGGTGCCATCCCCTTCGGCCTTGAAGGCCTCGGCCTGGACAAAGACCTGGGTATTCGCGGGGGCGGGCTTGGCTGCGGCGGCCTCGTCGCGCTGTTTGGAGCGTGTGGTCGCCGCTTCCAGTTCCACTTTCATGGCGGCTTCCTGTTCCTCCTGCCGTTTTCTCAGCATGGCGGCACGGGTGTCATAAACACTGGGCTTGTTGGGCGGCGAGAATTCGACTTTCTGTCCGGCCGCGAGGGTGACGGCTCCACCGGCCTTGGATGGGGAGCCGGTGCGTTTGCCCTTGGCATCGACTTGGTGCATTTCCATGCCGGCCACGGGGGGGAAAGCCAGGGTGACCTGGGTTTCGTGTGTGGAAAGGTTGGAAAGGATGAAGGCGCCGGTATCCGTTTTTTCCAGGGCGACTGTGGAAGGTGTGGAGAGGGTGATCTGGGCGGGGCCGGATTTCAGGCTTTTGCCGCCACCGAGGAAGAGGCCGCTGATTCCATCTTTATCCGAGCGCACAAAAGCCTGGAGGGCGTCGGTTTCCAGTCCGCCTGCCTTGTGGTTTCCGGGACGGTAGGAGGCAAAGCAGAGGTCCTTGCCTTTCACAGTCTCGGCGGTGAGCAGGCCGTATCCTTTTTCCAACGATCCTTCCAGCGCGACTGTTTTGACAAAGCCCTCCTTGGTGCAGGAGATATCCACGGCATTGCCGTAGAGGGTTTCATTGGTCTGGCGGCGCTGGATGAGGGAGCGGGGACGCTCGCGCCCGTACCAGCCGTCTCCGGTGATGATTTCGGTCGGGGTGGCCCCGGCGGCGTGGAAGCGTATGGTCTGGCCGTTGATGGAGTACTTGGCGCTCCAGGCCTTGTCGGTTTTGGCCGCGGTGGGGTTGGCCAATTCCGAGTAACCGCGTTCGCGGGGCTCGGGGAAGGTGAAAGGCTGGAGCGGCAGGTCGCTGGAGAAGTCGCCGCGGATGTGCCAGGCCAGGTCCATCTTGCGCGGGAGGCGGGCAAAAGCGCCGAAAATGTCGGCAAGGTATTCCGGAGTGAGGAATACAGAGCGGTCCATGGTCACGCCGGGGGCGGCGGCCAATGCGTTGCCCCGCTGGATGGCCATGGTGTCGGTATAACCATAGACCAGAAGCTGGCCGTCACTGGCGATCTGTTCCTGCTCGTCCACGGTCAGAGTGTTGTGCGCCAGCGAGGTGTGGTACCAGTTTTTGTAGAGCGGCAGCTCATACCAGACCATGCCGAGGTCGGGGATGAGGCGGCCGGTTTTGGTGGTCCAGAGGTCGATATTCAGTTTGTCGGGATGGCCGTGGGAGCGGTTGGGCCCGTAGTCCAGAAGCAGGCTGACGGTGCCGTCGGCGGTGGTGTTCCGCAGGATGCCGTAGCCCACATCGTTGAAGTTTTCGCTGAGCCATTCGATGGGCGGAACTTTTTCCTTCGGGTCCCGGTCATAGAGTGCGGAGATGGGGAATTGCTGGAAGCGGGTGTCGAGACGGGTGGAGACGCTGGGGTTGTTGAGGATGAGCAGGTAGCGGGGATCCTTGTAGCGGAGGTAGCCGAATTCGTAGAGATAGGATTCCCGGCCGACAATGTTGGTGCTTCCGGAGTCGTGGACCGAAGGGGTTCTGAGGTCGGGGAAGGAGTAGGCGATGGGGGAGTCGAAGAGTTTCTTCATCGCACCGTCCCGGTGGCGGTACATATCGATGCCGTTGCGCCAGAGGATTTCCGCGTCGGCGGTGAGGGCCTGCATGGCCATGAACTGGTAGCCGATGGCCCCTTCGGCCCAGAGCCCGTCGGAGTTGATGGCTTTGTCGCTGAAGTGGATCATGACGCCGCCCTTGGGATTTTCCTCGGTTCCAGCGGGGCCGTAGAGGGCCAGCTTGATCAATTCCTGGTCGTCGGTGGCGTAGCCGGTGATCAGGACCGAGCAGGTGCAGATTGCGGACCAGTTGGTGGGGGAGCGCATGACACTGCTGTTGGCGGCGATGAATTTGGCGCAGGCCTTCAGCAGGTCGTTCTGGATGTGGGTGCGTTCATCCGGCGTGAGGCCCTTGGAGTTGTAGATGAGGTCGTAGCCGCGGGCGACGGGGATGAGCCAGGTGGCGTCGCTCAGGCGCTGGTCGAAGAGACGTCCTTGGTCATGCGTGAATCCGGGGCGGTTTCCGGGGGCGTAACCTTCAAACGCGTCGGCGTAGGCCAGGAGCAATTTCTTGGCCATGTCGGCGTATTTTTCCTCGCCGGAAAGGGCATAGACCGTCCCGAGGTTGGAAATGTGCAGAGCGAGTTCGTTGTGGGTTTTGCCAACTTCCTTGTCCGAGAGATGGGTCCATTTGCCGTCGTCGCCCTTCATCGGCTTGGGCACTTCGGGTGGTTTGGCGAGAAGGCCGTCCATGGCTTTTTTCAGGTCGGCATATTGTTTGGCCAGTTCCGGGCTGGTTTTGAGCATGGCTTTGAAATGATCGACGTCCTGCTGGTCCCACAGGGTTTTGGGGTGGCTGGTGGCTTTGCGGGGTTCGCCAAAGACTTCCACCTTGGGTTTTTCGGCCGATTGGGTGGTGGAGGCGATGAAACCGGGTCCGGCCTGGACGCTGTAGGTGTCCACATGCTTGAGCTTTTCCACCAGGTTGACGGGGGAAAGCACGGCGATTTTTCCAATGCCGCCCCAATTCGGGCCGTCCTTGCCGGTTTTCGGATCCTTGAGGACGGGGTGGGCTCCCTTGAAGATGAGCCTTATATTCTGGCCCGTGGCTTCGACAGGAACCCGGGTGACTTTACCGGGTTCATTGGGCAGGTCGGATTCGGCGACTTGTTTGTTTTCGATATATATGACGACGCCGTTGGCGGTGCGGTTGTTGCGGTAATCGAAAGCGGTGACATCGACGGCTTTGATCTCGACCGGCATGACGAGCCGGATGTCAATGATTCCCCCTTCAATGGGGTCAAATATGGAACCGCTTTTTTTACCGGGGGTCAGGGTGCTTTGGGCGGGCCAGTCCTTGTTGAATTTGGCCTTGCTGCCTTTGGCCGTCGCTCCGAGTTCGGGAAGGGCGGCGTCGTAAAGCTGCTGGGCCTGCAAAGACAGGGCAGGGGCGGAGGCAAGAAAGGGTAGGAGGAGAAGAAGTCGGATCAGCTTCATGGGACATCAAAATTGCGCAGGATCTGCCGGGAATCAATCCTGTAACTCACTGAAACTGCAATTTATTGCAGTGGTGACTTCTGACGGGGGATCCTGGATGAACTCCAAGCACGGATGCCACCCGGCTCATGCGGACAAAACACTTGTTTTGTCGCAGAGCATGCCGAGGAAAAGAGTTGGCTATGAATGGATTACGGAACCAACCAACGGCCTCTAAGGCTGGATTTGGCGAAGAGTAGCACAGGCATTCCTGCCTGTGGCCTTGGGGAACATAGCCCCGGGTCCCCGCCATTCATCGCGAACGAAAAATCAAACCTTGAGCGAGCCCCGGAATGCCCGGGCGCCATAGTAGGACTGGGCGCCATTGTGGCCGACAAAGACGCGGCCGTAGCGTTTTTCCGCGTAGAGGGCACCACCAAGTTTCCGGATATCCGCCGGGGTTTTCACCCAACTGGAGGTTTTCCTGTCGAACTCGCCGAGATTCTGCAGTTCCAGGTATTGTTCTTCCGTCAGAAGTTCGATGCCCATGGCGGTGGCCATATCCATGGCCGTGGTCTTCGGCTTGTGCTCCTTCCGGGACTCGAGCCCTTCGCGGTCGTAGCAGACGCTGGTACGGTCCTTGGGCGTTTCCGCGGAACAATCGAAGAAAAGGTATTCGCCCGTCTTTTTGTCCAGTCCGACCACATCCGGTTCGCCGCCGGTTTTCTCCATTTCATGGAGGGACCCCAATTTTTCAGGATGGGTTTCGAGCTTCGCCTTGATCTTGGACCACTCCAGACCCTTGTGGCGGCTTGTGTTCTGTCCGAAGCGGGCTTCCAAAGTCTTGAGCAGTTCGTCACGTAGCTTGGGTGACCATTCTTTTTTAGTTCCAGTGCTCTTCATATGCGGTTTTTTGGGGGGTGTGCGGTGGTTTGCAACTGAGCCTATTGGCCGGGGTTTCCCTTGAAAAGCCGCAGGATGGCGGGGCCTTTCCACATCCAGAATCCGGAAAGGACCAGGACGGGAACGAAGACATACCTGAAGTAGGGGGCGTACTGTTGTACTTCCTCGGCGGGGCCATAGATGTAGCCGAGTATGGGAAGTCCGAAGAGGATGTGGATCCAGCGGAGGACCGGGTGTTTGGTGCTTGGGCTCATGGAATTTTATACGTGTTTTTCGGAGGATGCAGCGCGCCTCTGAAGAGAGGCCCTGGGGCACCGCGGTTGGTTCGGCGACGTGTGTATTTTTGCAGTTCCCCTGGATTTTGGCACGCCGAAAATGGCGCGCGGATTTGGGCGGGGGAGGAACCGCGATTTGGGATACGTTCCAAAACTTGCGTCAATTCCGGCATGTAGCGGGATGGGTATTCAATTCTGTTGCAGGGGGTATCGCCAAAACGGTCAACTGCCGTGGATTGATTCCGGGCAAATCTTTTCGGCCGGAACGGCCCCGCATCAACCAGACCCGGCCGTGGCGCGGCTCCTGTCCGCCGCAGGCGGAAGCGTAGCGAGAGCAGGAGACGTGGCGCGGGTGGGGCTTGCTTGCATGTGCTGGCTCGATCTCATGTAAGTGCGGGATAATGAAGGCCGATAATCAATATGATTAAAATCCAAGCGGCACAAAAAGATAGTAACTTATGCTTCTTGGATCCATTGGTAATGACATAAATAACTGCAGCTCCCAGAAAAAGAAAAAGCCAGTTATCAGGGGTGTGGTAATACGAATTAACTCTAGAAATGACGGTATCGCTGTCGGTATCTCGAAAGGGAACAAATAAAATTGGAAGGGCCGGCGACAATATTGCAGCAAGAATGGCGACGCTCAAATATTTGAGGCGAATTGTCATATGTAGGCCCATCGGTCTGTTAGCTACTTATTTTTGCTTCGGATGATTTCAGCGAATGTTTCGGTTACAGCGATGTTTCGGCGTAGGCCCTCATCAAGACCGACAAGTGCTACTGTGCGAGTGCCAGAGAATTGCGGTCCTGTATAGAAATCAACTGCTCTTCCAAAAAGTGCGAGATGCTGTTCCGGAAAGCCTGACGCTTCGATCTCGGCGGCCCACTTCAAGAGGGTCTCAACAAACAGCGAATCAATCTCTTCATGTGGAAGCTCGGCATGTCCTCGAATATCGGGGTAAAGCACAAGAGAGCTATAGACATTAATTGCTTGGGGATATTTCTTCATTTGAGTCATCGATCGTCCGACATGCAAATGAGCCTGAATGTTCTTGGGATTCCGTTCGATCTCAGCCATAAGGAAAGCTTGCGCTTCTTCTAGATCACCATGTTCAAGGGCGGCCAGAGCCATTGCATAGTGGTCCAGATCTTTTGAAGGTGTCTTCTTCTTAAAAAAGTCAAACATGGCGAGGGTTCTTCGATAAAGCTAACGTTCGTTATCATGCAGAGCGCTTCGCTCTTGCGTGGATGACTTTGTTAGACCGTATTTTTAGTCAAGATCGACGCTGCTGAGATATGGCCTAGAAATCATGATAATTGTATCGTTTTGATTTGGTTTTGTGGGGTTGCCTTTGTCTGCAGATGTAAAATCAACGTCTACTTTAATATGGAAACAAGATCTGTACATAAAGACTTCTGGCTTTGAGCTTCTTAAACCTCCAGCAACCGTGAAAAGCTTATCTAGATCTGATCTTGTCATGCCGACTTTGATCTTTTGTATCTGCTCGAAAATCTTTCCGATCTGTTTATCCAGTTCGGGGTCATACTGAATATCTTTGGCGGGCCCTAGGGAGGGGAAAATCCATAGTGCCAACAATAGAAAAGATTGGAGATATTTCATATATTTCTATGTCTAACGTTCATCATGACCCGCGAGCGTAGCGAGTTGGGTCAATGACATGGTTCGGAGTTCTAGTTGGAATTCCTCAGTGAGGTTATAATTGTGACGTAGGGCAAGGCAAAACTGAGGCCGTATATCAGAAATAAAAGATGCAGCACCAGGAATGAAATGGCCGCATGCAGAATGACCTGCTTCGTGGTCATGGTAAAACGGATAGCAGCAAACGATGAATATCCAAGATATAGAGCCAAGGCAATTGCCAGAGGAAATGCTGAGTGGGTGGTAAGCTCAGTAAGTACAGGAGGCTCTCTATCACCCAGCATTTCCTTAAAATGGTCACGAAAGAAAACACTTAGGCCGATGACTAAAAGTAGTCCACAAGCCGTGGCAAATGAAAAAGCGATGTGGCTGATCCGATTCATCTTATTCTTTCCGAACGTTAACCGTGACCGAGTGCCACTTGCCTCTGGCATGGCTCCTGCCAGGGAGCGGAGCGACCCGCAGAAGGCATGACAGAGGTGACGCGCAGCGTCATGGCACTTGGGTCAACGGTGTGGTTCAGAGTCTTCATTTTTTTGGTTTGTCTAAGTCTCGGGTTTGATCCCACTTTTCCTTCGAATAGACACCTGACAAATCAATTCTTTCTCCGTTTCTTCCTTCTTGGGATCCTCCTGCGCATCCTGAACAAATAACAAGAATCACAAAACCGCCCACAGTCTTAATTCCACATTGGGTCATAATTAATCTGATTCTGTTTTATGTATTCAACGTCCGCCAGCAGTCGCGCGCGTCTCGCGCGTTGGCAGGCTGGCCTGGTTCGATTATTTTACTTATTTAAAATATGCGGAATTTCCGTATGTATAATAAGCCGATCCGAAATGTTTGACTACATAACGAAGCAGTATCCCATCGATGTGAGGTTGGTCAGTATCGGGGGGAGAGTAATGCAGATCAGGGGAGAGAGCCATCTCCTTTACTTCTTTATTCATCTCCGAGTCTTCGGAGATGCCTTGGAGAGTTTTCGGGTACTGTCCTGTTTCCTCGTGTTTGTGGTAAACCCATATACCTATCTGGCGGATATTGGAAACGTCCCGTGATATTTCCGCGCGGGAGCCTGCATAATAAATAAGTGCCGAGAAAAACACTACTGCGACAATGAGAAATGCCCCAACAATGATAGCCCATTTTTTCATTTCTTTATCGAACGTCCGCGGTCAGCAATCCCCGGAAGCCGAAGGCTGTAGGGGATTGGCTGCACCACCTTGTTCGATTTTTCTGGTTCTAATGAGTAAGCTAAACGTGAGTGCAACTGAGATGGGAATGAGTATGTGCCAGATCAATCGCGGAACTGCAACCCATGGCTGGGCAAACGAGAAATAGGGTGGTCTGGCAAAATCAACCCCTTTTAATAATCTTGGGATTTCAATAAAGTGTGCCCAAAGCTCGCGGCCTAAGTAAAACCATGCAACGAAGGCGATAAGTATAAAGGAGGCCCAATATACTTTCTGAGACTGATACCGACTTAAGGTAAGTGCACAAACTATCAAGAGGGTTGCAATGCCAAAGGCCTCGAAGGATGATGTCCAACGGTATTTGTTAGCCCAATCAGAGATCAGTGGGGCGGGCTCGGGGGCTGTAATCAGAAATGCGATTTGAGCGAAGATGAAAACCACCGATAGCGCCAAGAAACATTCAATAGTGTATCTGCGATTCATTTCTTTTTCATCGAACGTCCGTCATGACCAACGAGCGTAGCGATTTGGGTCAATGACATTGTTCGCTTTACTTTGTCCGTTCTTTAACATCCTCCAAGACATCTCTCATTGAGTATTCACATTTAAAGCTGCCGTCTGGGCCAAACCAACAAACTTTCGGCGCTGTGAGGTGAATGTATGATCTGTCGAGATTGATTCCATGTAAAATACCTTCGATCTCTTTAAGAAAAACCATGTTTCGTCCTGTAGATATATCAAATGGGGACATGTTCGGGCGTGATATTTTGAATTTGATTTTTCCTTCTTTCGGCCCCTTGTAGCTTTTGATTATCTGGGCTTCGGCGATAAGATCATTTTCCCCTTCAATGGGGCTAGCTAAAGTGAGTTGATCGATATTTACGATTGCAACTACCTCCGCCTTCTTGCACATATCATCGAGGCTTAAATATATTGGGGAGAATGCTAATGCGCAAAAGGAACACGTGATGAAAAAAACAAGAGGGATGACCGCGCGTTTCATATTTTCAGCGAACGTCCGCCGTCAGCCATCCCCTACCGCTGCTCAGAACTTGGCATGAGATGTGACAGCTTTGCTGGCGCGGCTCATGCGGACACTACCACAAAACATCGCGCGGTAGGGGATTGGCAGGACGACATGGTTAGCCTTATTTGTTTTGTTTGAGGGCATTGGAAAGGCATGCGCCTATTTTAATCAGGTGTTTGGTATCGTGCTCAATGAATAACATTCGATCTGAACCATCATACAAACGAGTCTTGGTTTCTTCGTATTCCTTCCACTTCGCTTTACCTTTATTCTTTTCTAGGAAGACTTTTACTCTGTCTAAATCATAGTCAGGATAGGCGACCTGATAAGAAGGACTCAGGATCTCTAAGAGGTAATTTAGAACAAGGGGTTTTCCTGCTTCATCGAAATATGCAATTAGCATGAATGTAGGAGTCTTAAATTCTGAATAAATAACCTTCTCGTCTTTAAGAAACCCATAATTCCCGGCAATATTGACATGAGTGCGGGTGTCCCAAGGGCCTGAGGCTTTGGCTGCGCCATAAGCTTTAACAAACTCCTCCTGAGTGTTGTTTAATCCCAAGATGATTTCTTCGGCAGTAGCGATAGATACTGCCATTACAAGAAAACATAATATCAGAGGGTATTTTTTCATGGCTAACGTCCCCGCATCACCCAGACCCGGCCGTGGCGCGGCTCCTGGCTACGAGCGTAGCGAGAGCAGGAGACGTGACGCGGGTGGGTCTTGGGTGCATGCGATTGTTTGGCTGCATTGTTTTAGTTTCCTAAAGGCTGTGTGAGCTTTTTGGATTAATTCACAGAGCTCGTATGTGCATAGGGGGGCCAACTAATGCCAAAAACATAGAGCCAACAGCAAATGTAGATAAAATGCTCAAAATAATGAGGCCGATAATATAATAATTAATGTCAGTTAAGAGTAAAAAAGAGCCTCGAGAATCTGCTATCGCTGCAAACAAGGTCCAGATTCCTGAAATAAAAATCAAACCAAACACGCCATGGCGAAATATAAGGCAAACCATAGGAAACGCTCCTGAATCTGGGTAACCATGAATTTTCATGAACCCAGCGGTAACCAAAAAGGTCATAATAATAACCCCATTTTGAGCTAAACCAATCAAGGTAGCTGGTTTAATTTGTTTCATCATATTCCGAACGTTACTCGTCAGCCGCCGAGCGCAGCGAGGTTGGCTGAACGAGCTTGTTCGGCTTATTTTGCTGGATGGTCATTGACAAGCAAGCATCCGCAATTCGCACACCTTCCGGTCGTAATAGCAATAGGCATTACGTTGGCATTTAGCAATGTGCTACATTTCGGACACTGTAAAGAATAAGAACGTAAGCGGCGCTTCATCGACCAAGCCAATACAATAACATTTCCGACTAGAAATCCGAAAAATATGACCATATAGGCAATGCCCATCCAAGGTTCCTCTTTTTGTTTTTCTGTAATCCACTTTGAGAACGGAAGATTTGCAGAAAGAATGCCAAAAAAGAGAACAATCCATATAATGGAAACCAAACTTTCTCTTTTCTTGCATTGGTCTCTTCTTTCCTTCAACTCGGAGAAAGAAATTGGCCAGACTGCCTTCGTGTAGCGTAGGGAAATCATACTTTTCCCGAACGTCCCCGGTGTGCCAGGCGCGTTTCGCGCCTTGGCTCAACCGGCTGGTTCGTCTTGTAATATTTTAATCTTTTCTAAATCAACCAATCGTCTTTTTACTAAATCAAAATCAGGATCAATGCTCAAAGCCTTCTCGTAATAAATCAAAGCCTCATCATATCGTCTTTGGCACAGAAGATATCCTGCTAAGTTATAGTATGCTTCGTCTATGCAGCCATCAGAACACTCTATAGCTTCACGAGCAATTTTCTCCGCTTTAGGAACATCGCCGATGGCAAATATAATAGAGGCGAGATAGATGAGATATGTAGCATCGTTTGGAACCAGTTTATGAGCTTTCAAATACATTTCTGCTGCCGTTTCTAGCTCACCCATTCTCTCATATAATTTAGCCTTATATGCTAAAACAAGGTGTAATTTATTTGCACCAATCTTTTCTGCATGATCAAGTGCTTTTTCTGAATCATTGTATTGTCCTAGAGATACTAAACATCTGGAATATATGAGCAGTGCTTGGAAGTGGTTTGGATCTTCCGCGAGTATTTTCTCAGCAAGAAGGCGTGTGTAACCTGGTAAATAGTCATCATCATCTGCACTAAATAACTCCTCCAGCAATGTTTTATCTACGGGCATACAGGAATTTTTACGGACGAGTCATGATGGCTGCGTGTTAGGTAAAGATCGAGGCAAAAAAGCGGGGGTGGTGGCGCGATCCAAACGTGGGTTGCGTCCCGAAGGAAGCCGAGCCACAAGTGTGTTGATGACTAAACCAAACGACA
>Ga0209066_10002891_pt1 | contig 20210 bp, 17 predicted proteins | sample All_14_2_FD_187198 | JGI IMG/M metagenome (GOLD analysis project Ga0209066, IMG submission 187198) | Freshwater microbial communities in response to fracking from Pennsylvania, USA - Allegheny Zone_MetaG_DW_15 (SPAdes) (version 2) ... | reverse complement strand
ACCGCTCCCAGCGTTTCCATGATCTGGGCATGGGCGGCCGAACCGGTGCGGATCTTCTGGCCCTTCAGGTCGTCCAGCGACTTGATCGGGTTGCGCAGATGCAGATTGTCACCCGTCGGCGACCACAGGGTCAGCACCTTGAAATCGTCCACGCCCTGGACCATGCCCTTTTCATACAGGTTCCAGGCTGCCGCAGCCGCTTCGACGCCGTTGCGCGCCATCAGCGGCAGTTCCAGCACATGCAGCTGCGGGAAACGGCCCGGAGAATAGCCGGCCACGACCCAGGCCACATCGGCGACGCCGTTCTTCACCAGATCATACTGCTGGAACGGGCTCTTGCCCAGCGAGCCGCCCCAGAAGCCCGTCATCTTCACCTTGTCCCCCATCTCGGCGCTGACCGCGTCCATCCAGGGGATCATGACATCCTTCACGCCGATTGCGCTCTGCGCGGTGAACGACGCAACGCGTACGGTCTCCTGCGCATGGGCGGCCGGCACCGCCAGGGTCACCGCCATGGCGGCGGCCATGAACGTCGCTTTCAAGTTGGAGAGTTTCACGATCTCACTCCTCTGTTCCCAGTGCTATCCCTCGGGCGCAGCCGCCGAGGGCCCCGAATTCCGCAGTTTTCCGCCTGAAAACCGCGGCCGCCAACTTCTTTTGTATTAATTGTAGTACATTTCGGTACCGGCTTGTCAACATCCCAAAGCAGCAGGGCCACCCATAGCCGGGTGGCCCTGTCTCCATACCGTTGATTTCATTGCCGAAATGCGATCCGGACGAGATATGCGGCCCTCTGCTTCCCGTGGGAGACGCCGCTACCCCATAGCTTTTCCGGATTTGCCCAGCGAAGGATGGCCCGCCTTCTGGCAAAGCCCCCGAGGGCGAGGCGAAAATTGCTTCCGCGCGCTCAGAGCTGATCGACAAGCGCCGGAACCAGCCGGCAGGCTGCGTCCGCCAATCCGAATTCCCCGGGCAGGAAATGCAGCCGCATCCTGGCCGCCCTGGCATCCGCCCCGCCGATCTGGATCAACCGGCACGCCATCCAGGCCGATACCGCCGCCCAGCCCGCGCGCAGATAGCCATCGGCGGCAAGGTCTGCGGGCGCAAGCCCCTCTCCGCCTGCCAGAAAACAGCGCGACAGGGTTTCAAACCGGGTGATCACATCGCGCGCGGCCTCGCGCATCGCCGGATCGGTGCAGCCATCCAGATCGGCCCGCGACCGATCCAGGAAAGCACCCAGCCCCGCCCCCTGGTCGCGCAGCAGGCGACGATGCAGGAAATCCTGCCCCTGCATGCCGGTCGTGCCCTCATAGATCGTGATGATGCGGGCATCGCGCAGCAGCGCTTCGATTGGCCATTCGCGCGTATAGCCCGCCCCGCCCAGCACCTGCATGGCAGCGCTCGCCACCGCGAACCCGGTCTCTCCCCCGAAATTCTTGGCAAGCGGCAAAGCCCATCCGGCCAGCGCTTCGGCATCGCCATCGCCATCGCGCGCCAGGTCCATCAGCACCGCGATCTCGATCAGCAGGGCGCGCAGGACCTCCACCCGCCCGTCCATATCCAGAAGCTGGCGGCGGATATCGGCATGCTCGATCAGCGGCAGGGGCGGCGCATCGGGCCTGCCACCCTGCCGACGTTCCCCGGCATAGGTCCGCGCGATGGCCGCCGCCCGGACGGCGATCCCCAGCCCCTGGCAGCCGGTCTGCAGCCGCATGCGGGCGATCATGGCGAAAAGCTGCGGCAGGCCCCGCCCCTCCTCTCCCAGCAGCACCCCCTCGGCACCCGCGAAGTCCAGGACGCAGGTCGGCGAGCCGTGCAGGCCGAGCTTCTCTTCGATCCGGGTCACGGTGATGCCGTTCCCGCGCCCATCCGCCAGGCGATCCGGCACCAGAAACAGGCTCAAGCCCCGCGTGCCGAACTCGACCGGGCCGGTGTGGGCCAGCAGGCAATGGCCGATCCGCGCCGTCATGTCGTGATCGCCGAAGCTGATCCAGCATTTCGTGCCCTGGATGCGCCAGGCCTCCCCGGCACGCACCGCTTTGGTGCGGATGCGTCCGACATCGGAACCCGCATCGGGTTCGGAAATGCAGATGGTGGCCGACCATTCGCCCGAGGCAAGCCGGGGCACCCATTCCCCGGCCAGGGCGGCGGAAGATTCGATCAGCAGATGCGCCGCAGCGCGGGCCGATCCGGCCAGCATCATGAAGGGCATCGCCACGCCATCAAAAGCGAAGGATGCAGCCGTATGAATGGCCAGCGGCAGGGCGGATCCGCCCAGCTCCTCCGGCAGGTCGGTGGCAAGCCAGCCCCCCTGCCCCAAGGCGCGATAGGCGGCGGGGTAGCCGTCCGGGGTTATGACCCGCCCGTTTTCCAGCCGGCAACCCTGGGCATCGGCGTTACGGCCCAGCGGCAGAAGCTCCCGCTCCGCGAAACGCGCCGCCTCGTCCAAGATCGCCTCGACGCCGATCCGGTCCAGCCCGGACCGTTCCGCCAGCCGATCCCAGCCGGGCGTTGCTTCCAGCAGATCGGCCAGCACCTGGCTTGCAGTCATCGCGGGGGCAGGCGCAGCGCGCCATCCAGGCGGATCGTCTCTGCGTTCAGATAGCCGTTCTCCAGGCAATGGCGCACCGCCATGGCGAATTCCTCCGGATCGCCCAGCCGCGCCGGGAAGGGGATGGAGGAGGCAAGCCCCTTCTGCACATCCTCCGGCAGTTCCGCCAGCAGCGGCGTCAGGAAAATGCCGGGCGCCACCGTGTTCACGCGAATGCCGAAGCGCGCCAGTTCGCGCGCCGCCGGCAGGGCCAGCGACACGATCCCGCCCTTCGACGCCGCATAGGCGCATTGACCCAGCTGCCCATCATAGGCCGCGACGGATGCGGTATTGACGATCGCGCCGCGCTCCCCATTCGGCAGCGGGTCCAGCTTCGCCATCCGATCGGCGGCCAGCCGCATCATGTTGAAGGTGCCGATCAGGTTGATGCGGATGACCCGCTCGAACGCCTCCAGCGGCATCGGGCCGTCGCGCCCCAGGATACGGGCCGCCGTGCCGATCCCGGCGCAATGCACCAGCGCGCGCAAGCCCCCCAGCTCGGCACAGGCCGCATCCAGCGCCACGGCCGGGCCGTCGGCATCGGTCACGTCACAGGTAAAGGCCGCGCCGTCGATGGCTTTTGCCACCGCCTCCGCCTTGTCCCGATGCAGGTCAAGCACCGAGACCCGCGCCCCATGTTCCGCCAGATGGCGGGCCGCCGCCTCCCCCAAGCCGGAGGCACCGCCCGTCACCGCCACATGCACACCCGAAAGACGCATCAGCCCACACTCTCCTTAGCCGGATGGATGACCCGCGGATCGTCGCTCCACAATCTCTCGACCAGATCGTCGCGATGACGCAGCACCGCGCGCTGGTTGATGGAGCCCTTATCCGTGACCTCGCCCTTGTCGAAATCCAGCGGGGTTTCGATGAACATCAACCGCATCACGCGATTGGCCGAGCCGGTGGCCTTTGCACCATGGGACGCCAGCATCTCCGCCGCCGCCGCACGCACCTTGGGATGGGCCAGCAGCGCCGCCCCCTCCAGCCCCGGCTCACCGGCAAGGGTCTTCAAGGCGGACCAGTCGGGCAGGATCAGCGCGCCCAGATCCTCCCGGTTTTCACCCGCGATGACGGCATCCGCGCCAAGCCCTTTCAGATCATTGACCAGCGTCGCCCGCAGCGCGCCAACCGCGACCCAGGTACCGGTATTGAGCTTGAAATTCTCCGCCAACCGGCCATCGAAGTAGAAGCCATGGCGTGGCCCATCCGGATGGGCGAAGCGCAGGGCGTCACCGAAGCTGTAGAAGCCTTCCTCGTCGAAGACTTCGTTCGTCAGCTTCTGGTTGCGCCAGTAGCCCGGCGTGACGGAGGGGCTCCTGACCCGTGCCTCATATTTGTCGCCCTGCGGCACCAGCTTCAGCTCGACCCCGAAGGCCGGGATGCCCAGATTGCCCGACCGATCCTGCCGATCCGTGCACATCAGGGCGAAGGGTCCCGTCTCCGTCGCGCCGAAACCGGTGCACAGCAGCACGCCGCCCGGCACCATCTCATGCGACACCGCCGTCATCCGGTCCCAGACGGGCTGGCTCATGCCCGCGCCCGCATACATCAGCATGTCGAGATGGGAGAAGAAGGTTTCCCGCAGCGCGTGGTCCCGCTCGAAGGTATCCAGCAGCATCTGATAGCCGACCGGCACATTGAAATACCAGGTCGGTGCCACCTCCTTCAGATTGGCGATGGTCTTGCCGATGCCGTGGGGCGTTGGCTTGCCCTCGTCAATGTAATAGGTGCCGCCATTATAGATGACGAGGTTGAAGACCTTGTTGCCCGACGCCGTATGGTTCCAGGGCGCCCAATCCACCACCACCGGCGGGGTGTCGCGCATGAAGGCATAGCAGGACGCGACCATTTCCTGGTTTGAACACAGCATGCGCTGCGTCTGGATCACCGCCTTGGGCGATCCCGTCGTGCCGGAGGTGAACAGAAACTTGGCCACCGTGTCCGGCCCCACCGCCTGATGGGCAATCTCCACCGCCAGGCCCGGATCGGCGCGGCAGATATCCTCGAAGCCAAAGCAGCTGCGATCCGACAGGCCGCCCTGGCTGGCGATCAACGGCACGGCCGGGTCGAAGACGGCCGAAACGGCGGCTGCATAAACGTCCGCCCGGTCGGCATAGAGCGCGCCGGGGGTCATCTGCGCCGCGATGTCCTGTAGCTTGGAATAGTCGCGCGACGCGGTGGAATAGGCCGGTGCGATGGCGGCGGACGGAATGCCCACATGCTGGGCGCCCAGTGCCATCAAGGCATGATCGATGCTGTTGCCCGACAGGATCAGAAGCGGGCGTTCAGCGGACAGGCCAAGCCCCAGCAGCACCGAACCGATCGCTTTGAAGCGTCGGGCCGCCTCGCCATAGCTCATCCGGCGCCAGCTATCCGGCCCGGACCGTTCCGCCATCCAGATGCGCCCGGGATCGATCTCGGCCCAATGCAGGAAACGTTCGGTCATCGCCCGGGGAAAGGCCCCCAGCGGCTTGTCCTGTTTTACAATGATGGAACCGTCCGGCCGGGTCTCCATCGTCACCGACGGATCCCAGAGCGCGGGCGATCCTGAAGACCGCCTCGTCATCCTTCCTCCCAATTCTTCTCTTCGTCTTTGTTCGACGTGTTGCCCCCATGTTGACCGAGGATGCGAAATTTGTCTACACGGAAACAAAATCCGATGATACATTCAGCCCGTGGACAAAAGAACAGGGCCTGTTTCGATGGCCCGGATGCGAGGGAGGCTCATGGACGCGTCGACGCCCGACGGCGAAATCCGTTATGAACTGCGCAATGGCGTGGCCTTGATCGGACTGGATCGGCCGCATAAGCGCAACGCCATCAGCGACCGTGTGATCGAATCCCTGGCCGCCGCCGTGTCGCGCGCAGATGAGGAAGCCAAGGCCGCCGTGATCTACGGCCATGGCGACCATTTCTGCGCCGGGCTGGATCTGGCCGAGCATGTCGAACGCTCGATCCTGGAATCGGTGAAGAACTCCCGACGCTGGCATGCCGTGTTCAACCAGATCGAGCGCGGCTCCATCCCCTATGTCGCGGCCCTGCATGGCGCCGTGGTCGGCGGCGGGTTCGAGCTGGCTTCCTGCACCCATGTGCGCGTCGCGGACGACACCGCCTTCTTCGCCCTACCGGAAGGTCAGCGCGGCATTTTCGTCGGTGGCGGCGGCTCGGTGCGCATCGGACGGCTGATCGGCGCGGCGCGGATGGCCGACATGATGCTGACCGGGCGGGTCGCCACCCCGGCGGAGGCGGAAGCCTGGGGCGCGGTGCAATATCGTGCACCGGCCGGCGGGGCGCTGGACAAGGCCTTCACGCTGGCCGCCCGCATGGCGGAAAACGCGCCCTTGTCAAACTATGCCGTGCTGAACGCCCTGCCCCGGATCCAGGATATGTCCTCCGAAGACGGGCTGTTCACCGAATCCATCATGGCCTCGCTGACGACCACCACGCCGGAAGCGCAGGAAAGACTGCGGGCCTTCCTGGAAAAGCGGGCGAAGCGTCTGGACATCCCCGCGGAGCGGAAGGATGCGTAGCAGCGCCGCTCTCGACGGGCAGATCCAGGCCGAACAGACCGGCGGCGAGGTGGAGCGGCCGGAATTCGGGCCGCTGCTGCAATCGCTGGGCTTTCTGCTGCGCATGTCGCAGCTTGCCTCCTTCGAGGATTTCTTTGCCCATCGCCAGGAGCTGGAGCTGGGGCCGGGCGAGCTCAGCCTGCTGCTGTTTCTGGCCAACAACCCAGGCATCCGCCAGGGCGTGGTCGGCCAGCATCTGATGATCAAGCGCGCCCATATGACCAAGAAAGTCCGGGCGATGGAGGAGGCCGGCCTCATCCTGCGGTCCATTCCCGATGATGACCGCCGTTCGGTCGAGCTGCGCCTGTCGCCGCAAGGCGACGCGCTGGCCCTGCGGCTGACGCCCGCCTTCGAAGCCTATGAAGCCCTACCCAAGGGTCCTCTCTCTTCGACCGAAGAGGCGGAGCTGAAACGCCTTTTGCGCAAATTCGCAGGGCTCGACAGCTATCTCGCGGAGGATGGGCAATGAGCATCGACATCGACAAGATCGTCGCCATCGATTTCCACACCCATGCGGAAGAGCCGTGCTGCGGTCCGCGTGACGATGGCTATGACGAGTTCCAGGCCGGGATGGCGAAGTATTTCCGCAACCCGGCCGGCCATGGTCATCTGCCGAGTGTGGAACAGACGGCGGGCTATTTCCGGGAACGCAACATCGCCGCCGTGATCTTCCCGGTCGATGCCGAGCGGGAGACCGGATTTCGTCGCTATTCAAACGAGGAAGTGGCCCGCATCGCGGCGGAGAATGACGATATTCTGATCCCGTTTGCCTCCATCGACCCGGCCAAGGGCAAGATGGGCGCGCGCGAAGCCAGACGGCTGGTTCGGGAATTCGGCGTGCGCGGCTTCAAATTCCACCCCACCATGCAGGGTTTCTATCCCAATGACCGCATGGCCTATCCGCTGTATGAAGCGATTGCCGAGGAAGGGGCGATCGCCCTGTTCCACAGCGGCCAGACCGGGGTGGGGTCGGGCATGCGCGGCGGCATGGGCATGCGCCTGAAATATTCCGATCCGATGCATGTGGATGATGTGGCGGTGGATTTTCCCGACATGCCCATCGTGCTCGCCCATCCCTCCTTCCCCTGGACGGAGAATGGGCTGTCGGTCGCGACCCATAAGCCCAATGTCTATATCGACATGTCGGGCTGGTCGCCGCGCTATTTCCCGGATGTCTTTGTCCGGTATGCTAATACGATCCTGAAGAAGAAGATGCTCTTCGGGTCGGACTGGCCGGCGATCACGCCGGACCGGTGGATGGCGGATTTCGCTCAGATCGATATCCGTGACGAGGTGCGGCCCATGATCCTGAAGGAGAATGCGAGGCACCTGCTTAAACTTTGAACCAGAACCACGAACAGGGAGGACGTGCCATGAAGACCTGCATGAAGACAGCGTTGTTGGCAGTAGCATTGACCACCGGCCTGGCCGCTGCGGCCCAGGCCCGCGATCTGCGCATCGCGCCGGGCGCCCCGCCTGCGCATCCGGCGAACAGCCATCTGTATCAGGGGCTTGCGAAATACCTGCCGGAGGAATCGGGCGGCAAGCTGACCGGCGTCATTCTCGGGCCGGAAGTGGTCGGCCTGCGCCAGATGAAGGATGCCCTGCAGACCGAGCTGGCGGATGTGGGCAATCTGCTGCCGCTCTATTTCCCCGCCGAACTGCCCAGCTTCGCGCTGGCCGGTGAATTGTCCCTGTCGGGTACCGATCCCCATGCGATGGGCGCGGCGCTGACGGAATATACGGTGACCTGCGTATCCTGCCAGGCCGAGCAGACCAAGTTCGGCGTGGTCTATCTGGGTTCGGGCTCCTCCGACCCCTATGTGCTGCTGACCACCAAGCCGGTCGCCTCCATGGCCGATGTGAAGGGGCTGCGGCTGCGTTCGGGCGGGGCTCCCTTCTCCCGCTGGGCGGAGAATTTCGGCGCGGTGCCGGTCTCCATCGGCGTGGGCGAAACCTTCGAATCGATGTCGCAGGGCACGATTGACGGGTCCATCGCCTCGGTCGGCGATCTGTTGTCCTTCCGGCTGGTCGAACTGGTGAAGCAGATCACCGTGGTGCCGCTCGGCTCCTACTTCTCCACCTCCAACTTCGCGGTGGCGAAGAATACCTGGGACGAGTTGGGTGCCGACGAGCGCAAGGCGCTGGTCCGCGCGGCGAACCGGGCCAATGCCGACTTCACCCAGCGCTGGGGCTATGATTTCCCGGTAATCGCCAACAAGGCGGCGGCGGAAGCGGGTATCAAGACCGTAAAGGCGGAAGCGGCATTCGTCGACGCCTCCAAGGCCTTTGGCGCGGCCGACCAGGCAACGGCGGCGAAGATTTCCGCCGAACGCTTCGCCATGTCGGACGCCCCCAAGCGGGTGGCCGACTTCATGGCGCTGGTGGCGAAGTGGGAAAAGATCACCGCCGAGCTCAACCACGACTCCAAGAAAGTGGCCGACCGCGTCTGGACCGATGTCTGGAGCAAAGTTGATCTCGCCAAATACGGCAACTGATCGGCTATGATGACGGCCGGCATCCCGGGAACGGGGTGCCGGTCGCTTCGGTTTCGTGCTTTGGGGGGAAGCTGGGATGGATCGCCTGGAACAAGGCGCCGGAAAACTGGCGCAGGGGCTGGCCCTGATCGGGTCCGCCGGCATCTTGCTGATGCTGGCGCATGTCGGGCTGGATGTGCTGACCCGCAATCTGGTGGGCCGGCCGATCCCCGCCACGAACGAGATCGTGTCGGGCTATTACATGGTGCTGATCGCCTTCCTGCCGCTGGCCTGGGTCGAGCGGCGCGGCGGCATGGTATCGGTGGAATTCATTGATTTCCTGCTGAGTGCGGAAACGAAGCGGCGATCCGACATCTTCGTCTGCTTCTATGCAGCCCTGGTCTATGGCGTGCTGGCCTGGGTCTGCTGGACCACCGCAATGCGGGCCTTCCGCAGCGGTTCCTTCGTCGAGACGCTTGGCCTGGCCGTGCCGATCTGGCCCAGCTATTTCCTGCTGCCCCTCGGCTTCATCCTGGCCGCCGGCATCACCGCCCTGAAGGGCTATATCCTGCTGACCCGCCCGATGGGCCATGGAGAGCGCAAGTGAGCGTCGAGATCGGATTCTATGGCGTTGGCGCGCTGATCCTGTTGCTGGCCCTGCGCGTGCCGGTGGCGCTGGCGCTGATTTCGGTATCCTTCGGGGGTATCGCTTTCATGCTGGGGCTGAAGCCCGCCTTTGGCATCCTGTCGAACACCCCCTACAGCTTCGTGGCAAGCTGGACGATGAGCGCGGTGCCGATGTTCCTGCTGATGGGCTTTCTGGCCTATCGGGCGGAACTGACATCGGGCCTGTTCGATGCCGCCAAGGCCGTGCTGTACCGGGTGCCGGGGGCGCTGGCCATCTCCTCCATCTTCGCCTGTTCGGGCTTCGCGGCCGTCTGCGGCTCCTCGCTCGCCACGGCCGCTTCCATGGGCCGGATCGCGATCCCGGAAATGCTGCGGGCGGGCTATTCCCCCTCCATCGCGGCCGGGGCCATCGCGGCGGGCGGCACCATCGGTGCCCTGATCCCGCCCTCCATCCTGATGATCCTCTATGGCGTATTCGCCGAAACCTCGATCACCAAGGTCTTTCTGGGTGGCGTGGTGATGGGCCTAGCCACGGCGGCCAGCTATATCGCCGTCGTGCTGGTTCTGGCAGCCTTCCGGCCCGATCTGGTGCCGCGCCGTCCCGCCCAGGCCAGCCATATGTCCGCCTTGGAAGCGATCCGGCGCATCTGGCCGGTGCTGGCGCTGATCGTGCTGGTGTTCGGCGGGCTGTTCTCCGGCTTCTTCTCCGCGACCGAGGCGGGTGCGATCGGGGCGGCCGGTGCCATCGTCTGCGCCTGGGCGACCGGCAAGCTGAATTGGGAGGTGATGCGCCAATCCCTGCTGGAAACGCTGCTCACCTCCGCCTCGCTGTTCATCATCGGCATCGGGGCGGCGATGTTCACCCGCTTCCTGGGGGTGACGGGGCTGTCCAGCTTCATCGCCTCCCAGGTGGGCGCGGCCGACCTGTCCTATGTCCAGCTGATGATCATCGTCGTGGCGATCTATCTGCTGCTGGGCACGGTGATGGAACCCTTCGGGGCGCTGATGGTCACCCTGCCGGTGCTGATTCCGATATTCAATGCCGAGGGGATCAGCCTGGTCTGGTTCGGCGTGCTGGTGGTGAAACTGCTGGAGATCGGGATGATCACGCCGCCGCTCGGCCTCAATGTCTTCGTCATACGCAATGTGGCGCAGGAGCATGTGACCGTGGTGCAGATCTTCGCCGGGGTGTTCCCCTTCTTCGTCGCCGATATGATCGTGGTGGCCCTGTCGGTCGCCCTGCCCGGCGCCATCCTGTTCCTGCCCAATCTGCTGGGGTGAACAGGATGGCCCCGCCTGCTGCCCGTCAGCTTGACGGGCAGTCCAGCGCCTTCACCTCTTCCCCATTCTGGTAGCAGATGCGCCGACCGGGGATGGCTATGTCGTTATAAACGCTGGGCTGTATGACAAGCCAGCCATGCAGCTTGCCATTCTTCGTGCGCTGTTCGCTGGCCAGCCGGTTTCCCGAATAATTGGTCATGATGCTGTAAGAGTCGTCCAGCCGCTCGCTCACCATCGTGCTGTAAATGCCGCTGACGGGATTGCGGGAGAAGGTCACGGATAGCCGCCCAGGCTTGCCAGCATGGAATTCGTCATAGCTGTAAATAGCCGTTGGCGAGTTGGTGATTTCGTTCAGATAGGCCCAGTCATGGACCTGCTCCTGCAATGCACCGCTCTGCCCGGCGCTGAGCTGGTTGGAGGAGATCATCTGCACCGTGGAGAAGGCTCCGTCCCGCTTGCCATTGATCCAGACGCCTTCCACCCGCGCCACGCCATTGGTCACCGTGACATGGGGCGCGCCATTGACGCTGATGCGCATGATATCGCGGTAGGACCCAACCAGGATCGCAGGGCCTATCGGCCCATCCGGTCCGCATTGCCCGGACAGCAGGCCGACCCGAACCGCCTTCAGATCCGTCAGCATGGTGATGGTAGAGGTGGCCGCCGCACGCTGGGCCGCCACGAATTCCGCGTGGGAGACACCGCGCAGCATCTCAAAGGCCTTTTCCGGTGCCAGGGCGCAGGGGGTAGCGCGGTCCAGCTCCAGCTTGGCCGGGTCCGTGCCGAAGACGGCAAACTGGCTCTCGAATTTGGCGGTCGCGGCACGCTGTTCGGCTGTCGGCAGCACCGGATTGCCCTGCGCCGCCAGGCTGGCGGAACGGGCCCGCATATCGGATTCGACCATGCCCTGGGCCATGGTTTCCATACAGCCGGCAAGCAGGGGCGCGGCCAGCAGGGCAAAGAGCGGGGCTGCCGCCACGGAACGAAAACAGTTCATGCTTTTTCTAGTCCCTTCGAAACACTTCACTCGGCGCATTGCGGATGGCCGCAGGCCTGCTGGCACTGCCGCTGTACCTTGGCGAAATCGTCGATCAGATTGCAAGCATAGGTCCGGGCGAAATCCTTCGCCGCCGCCCCGCAGGCCTGGGTCTTGTAGGGCACGGAGATGGTGTGGCTTCCCCCCAGCGGGCAGGTGAAGCTGTAGCGATCCTGCTTCAGCGCGCCGGCAGGCGCGGCCGTGCCGCCGGATGCCACCCGCGCCGTGGTTCCGCCGGAGCCGGTCCCGGCTCCGCCCATGGCCCCCTGCAATATGCTGTTCAGGCCGGGCGCATTGAAGTTCATGCCGCCGGTAAACGGGTTGTCATCAATCCCGCCAGTTGCCCCCGCCATGCCGGTGACCATGGACATCATGGCCGTACCATCGCCATTGCCCAGCACATCGCTGACAAAGGCCTGTCCCAATTGCAGCTTGTCGAAGGATGGCAGATCGGAACTGCCGATGATGGCCGCCCCGAATCCCATGGCCAGCACCTGCCCGAACAGGTCGCCGGCCGCTTGCTCCTCCTCCAGCTCGGCCTGCTTCTGCCGCTCGAAGGCTGCAACGGCCTGGGTATGGCGGCGTTCAAAATCCTTCAGATAGTCCGGTGTTGCCCGCACGAAGTTCAGCGCGAAGCCGGCAATCGCATCCTCCGCGATATAGATGCCGGTTTCCGAGTGCCCGTCGGGCAGCAGCTTGCGCCCGACCAGCACGAAGCTGCCCTTCGGCGCATAACTGGAACCATCCGCAGGGAAATAGTCGAAATTGCCGATATAGGCCGCCTCGCGCGGGATGGCATAGACACCCTTGTCATAGCTGGCGATCTTGCGTTCCAGATAGACGTGATGCACGACCTTGAACGTGCCTTCGAAATAGGGATCCAGATGATCCGGCCGGGTCAGATCGTCGCGCACCGCCACGCCCGTGGGCTGAATGCCGGCCTGCAGGAAGCGGGCGTAATCCGCGTCAACGATCCGCATTGCGGGCGTGGGGGCCAGGAAGCCATCCGCCGGGCCGGGTCCTTGCGCCGATGCCTGGGCATCCGCCTGTTCCAGAAGCCGGGTGACGTCGTCGATCATCGCAGCCTTGTCGGAAGCAGCGCCACCCTGCGCCCAACCGCCGGAGGCGGCCTGCAGCAGCCCGCCGGCCGCAATCCAAATTGCCGCGACTTTTCGCCAATTCCGCATCAATTCCCCCATTTCCCAGCCCCCCCAAGGGCCGGAACCAAGCGGGCTAATGTGTTGTATGGATGGGTAAAATGGCAACCCAAAAAAACCGGGGAGCACCGGCCACGCCGCTGCGACGGACCATGCCGCACAGTGCTCATGCCCAGCCATGCAATCGTCTCCGAAGCTTCGTGAAGCTGAAACGCATCTGTCACGAAATATTGCAATCGTCCGGTTCTGCAAATTTTCCTGCAAACAGGATCGGGCGGGATGGGATTTCGGGAAATCGTCGACGGCTTTGATGGCAAGCTGACCAGGACCGACAGGCGTCTGGTCAATACGCTGCTTGCCGACCCGCTGGAGATGAGCGCCGTGCCCGCGCAGGAGGTGGCGCGAACCGCCGGCGTGCATGAATCCGCAGCCAGTCGGCTGGCCCAGAAGCTGGGCTTCGAGAATTACCGGGCCATGCGCGATACGCTGCGCGAAGACGCCCGCAAGGATATCGACACCGCCCAGCGCCTGCGCCAGCGCCTGGACCAGATGGGTGAGCGTTCGGTTCTGGAAGCGCTGGTGGAAAGCGAGATCCGCGCCCTGGCCGACCTGCCGCGACAGGTGCCGGCGGCGGCGATGCGCCTGGCCGCGGAACTGCTGCGCGATGCGGGCGAAAGGCTGGTGCTGGGCGAAGGCCATCTTGTCTCTCTGGCCGACCTGTTCGCGCGCCGTCTGCGCCGTTCCGGTTATCGCAGCGAAGCGGTCGGGCGGGTCGATTGGCATGTGGCCGACCGGCTGGCACCGATGCGGCCGGGCGACGTCATCTTCGCCCTGGCCTTCCGGCGCATGCCCCAGGGGCTGGACCAGTTGCTTGCCGATGCGCGCGCCTGCGGGATGAAGCTGATCGTGATGACCGATCAGAATGTCAGTGAACTGCAGACCACGCCCGACCTGACCCTGGTCGTTTCGCGCGGGGGGCCTGGCGAGTCGCAGTCGCTGACCGTGCCTATGGCGGTCTGCAACGCGCTGATCCTGGAAATTTCCCGCTGTGATGGCGGCCGCTCCCTTCAGGCGCTGGAACGCCTGGACAACACCCGCCGCAGCCTGGCGGGTCCCGCCGCCCGCCATCTTTTCACCCGCCGTCTGGGCCTGATGACCGCCCGAACGCAGGACGAACGTTAAACCTGTCCGACCGAGGAGAGAAATCAATGCGTCACCGCCATTCCAAACCCCGCCTGGCAGCGCAGTTTGCAGCCGGGCTGCTGCTCGCCGGGGCTGCCTTCGCTGCCCAGGATGCCGCCGCGACCGATTTGACCGTCGCCGTGAACACCCTGCCCCGCTCGCTCGATTCCGGATCGCGCAGCGGCAATGTGGATGTGCGCGTCTATTATTCGATCTATGACACGCTGATCCGCCGCGATTTCGCCTCGCAGCCCGATGGCAGCGGCTCCAAGCTGGTGCCCGGCCTTGCCGAATCCTGGACCCGCACCGGCCCGTCCACGCTGGACGTCACCCTGCGCCAGGGTGTGACCTGCAACGACGGCAAGCCGTTCAATGCCGATGACGTGCTGGCCACCTTCTCGGCCGAGCGGCTGTGGGGCCCCGCCTCCTACTACCCGGAAGGGCGCGACTATTTCGGCCATCTGCAAAGCGTGGAAAAGCTGGGCGACTACAAGGTGCGCTTCACCACCGCCGCCCCGGACCTGATCCTGGAACAGCGCCTGGCCAGCTATCAGTCCTTCGTGATCTGCGACGAAGCCCTGATGGCCTTCAGGAAGGACGGCGTCGAGACCAAGACCTGGATGGAACAGGCCGAAAAGGCCATGCAGTGGGCGCCCGTCACCACCGGGCCGTATAAGGCGGTCGAATACCAGAAGAATTCGCATCTGGTGCTGCAGGCCAACCCGACCTATTGGGGCGGCAAGCCCGCGGCCGAGAAGATCACCTTCCGCGAAGTGCCGGAAATGTCGGCCCGTCTGGCCGGCGTGGTCAGCGGCGAATTCGATATCGCGGTGGATTTCGCGCCCGATCAGTGGCAGGTGCTCGACAGCTACAAGGATGTGAAGAGCCAGACCGTATCGCTGGAAAACAGCCATATCCTGGTCTTCAACTCCTCCGACGCGGTGCTGGGCGACAAGCGCCTGCGTCAGGCGCTCAGCCTGGGCATCGACCGCAAGGCGCTGATCGACGCCCTGTGGAAGGGCAAGGCCTTTACCCCGAACGGGCATCAGATTCCGGCCTACGGTGACATGTATGTCGCCGACCGGGAAGGCTATGCCTATGATCCGGACAAGGCCCGCGACCTGGTCAAGGCCAGCGGCTATAAGGGCGAGGAGATCAGCTATCGCCTGATCCCGAACTACTACCTGAACAATGTCGAAGCCGCCCAGATCATCCAGGAAATGTGGCGCGCGATCGGCGTCAACGTTCGGCTGGATTTCGTGGACAATTTCACCGCCGTCCGCAACCCCGGCGCCCAGATCTTCGCCTGGTCGAACAGCTATCGCCTGCCCGACCCGACCGGCGGCCTCTTGAACCTGTGGGGGCCGGATGCCGACACGGTCGTGAAGCACAAATACTTCAAGCCGTCCCAGGCCTATACCGACCTGGCCCAGACGGTCTCGCAAACGACGGACGCCGCCGAACGCAAGGCCGCCTTCAGCAAGATGCTCGACATCTTCGAAGACGAGATGCCGATGACCATGCTGTACAACCCGACCACCACCTATGCGGTGCGCCAGGGCATCCGCTGGAATCCCTACTCGCTGTACTACATGGACTTCCGGCCCACCAACTTCGCCTTCGAAATGTAAGGATCGATCCGGGTCGCCCTGTCCCGCAACGGATAGGGCGGCCCGGCATCGCCGGCATGTCATGACCTCTCTTCTATCCATCCGTGATCTGACCATCCGCTTCGAGACCAAGGACGGCCCGGTCGAGGCCGTGCGCGGCATCGACCTCGACATAAACCGGGGTGAGACGCTGTGCCTGCTGGGTGAAAGCGGCAGCGGCAAATCCGTGACCTGCCATGCGCTGCTGGGCCTGCTGCCCCCCAATGGCCGCGTCACCGGCGGAAGCGCCCTGTTCGACGGGCAGGATCTGCTGCGCTTGGGCGAAGGGGCGCTGATGTCCATTCGCGGACGGCGCATCGCCATGGTCTTCCAGGACCCGACGGGATCGCTGAACCCGGTGCACCGGGTGGGCCAGCAACTGCTGGAAAGCCTGGCCATCCATCGCGGGCTGCGCGGCAGTTCCGCCCTGGCCGAAGCGGTCAACCTTCTGAAACTGGTCGGCATCCCCGATCCGCAGCGGCGGCTGGAAGAATATCCGCACCAGCTTTCCGGCGGCATGAATCAGCGCGTGATGATCGCCATCGCCCTGGTCGCCGAACCGGAGCTGCTGATCGCCGACGAGCCCACCACCGCACTGGACGTCACCATCCAGGCCCAGATTCTGGCCCTGCTGAAACGGCTGCAGGCCGAACGCGGCATGGCGATGCTGTTCGTCACCCATGATCTGGGTGTGGTATCGGAAATCGCCGATACGGTGGCTGTGATGCGCCATGGCACCCTGCGGGAAGCCGGCCCAGCCCAGCGCGTGCTGAACGCCCCCGGCGATGACTACACCCGGCGCCTGATCGATCTGATGCCGCGCCTGGATGTGGCCGCCCCCCTCTATCAGCCGCCGGGGCAAGCCGCATGAGCACCGTACCCATCCTGGAATTCGATCGGGTCGCCCGGCATTATCCGGTATCCGGCGCGTTCGGCCAGCGTCGCGCGCCCGTGCGGGCGGTGGACGGAATCACGCTGGCCATCCGCCCGGGTGAGACGCTGGGCCTGGTGGGCGAAAGCGGCTGCGGGAAGTCCACGCTCGGCCGTCTGGCGCTGGCGATGGAACCGGCCACGCGCGGGGCGGTGCGCTTCCAGGGCCGCGATCTGGCCAGCCTGACCAGGGCCGAGCTGCGCCTGCAGCGTCGCGACATGCAGATGATCTTCCAGAACCCGATGGGCGCGCTCGATCCGCGCATGTCCATCGGCGCGCAGATCCGCGAAGCGTTGGATATCCACCGGATCGGCAGACCAGCCGAACGGGCGGACCGTGTGCGCCAGGCCCTGGCCGATGTGGAACTGGCGCCTGAGATCGCGGAACGCTTCCCCCGCCAGATTTCCGGTGGTCAGGCACAGCGCGCGGCCATCGCCCGGGCCCTGGTGCTGCAGCCGAAGCTGATCGTCTGTGACGAGCCGGTATCCGCGCTCGACATGTCGGTACAGGCCGTGGTGGTCGATCTCTTGGCCCGGCTGCAGGCGCGCCATGGCATGAGCCTGCTGTTCATCTCCCATGATCTGCGGGTGGTGAAGCGCCTGTCGCACCGCGTGGCGGTGATGTATCTGGGCCGGATCGTGGAGCTGGGCGACACCGACGCGCTGTTCGCCGATCCGCGCCACCCCTATACCCGCGCCCTGCTGTCGGCCGTGCCCACGCCGGGCCAGCGGAAAGTCCCCGATCACGGCCTGCTGGCGGGCGACCCGCCCAGCCCGGCCGCGCCGCCATCGGGCTGCCGCTTCCACACCCGCTGCACCCTGGCCCTGCCGGAATGCGCCAGCAGCGAACCCCAGCTTCACCTTGTGGCGCGCGGCCTGAGCACGGCCTGCCACCGCGCCACCCCTGTGACGGAGCATGCCGCGTGAACCCGTTTCTTGTCATCGCCCATCGGGGCTTTTCCGCCCGCCACCGGGAAAACACGCCCGAAGCGGCCCGGGCCGCCGTCCAGGCCGGCGCCGATCTGGTGGAAGCCGATCTGCGCCTGTCGGAAGATGGCGCGCTGTTCTGCCTGCATGATGCCGATCTGCGCCGCATCGCCGGGGTCAACCGGTCCGTCGCCGCCATGACGGCCGAGGAGATCGAGGAGCTGACCGCCGCGCGCGAAGGCGCGATTGCCCGGCTTGGCGATATCGCAGCCGTGCTCGACCGTCGATGCGGCCTGCTGCTCGACACCAAGCTGGCCGGGGATGAGGTGATCGAGGCGGCGGCCGACATCCTGCGCCCGATGCGCCTTGCCGCGCGGACCTGGTTCGGCCTGCGCCATCCGGCCCAGGTCAAGACGGTGCGCCAGCTGCTGCCGGGCGCGCGCGTCCTGGCCCTGATGGCGTCGCCCTCCGACGGTGCGCTCTGGAAGGCCGCGGACGCGGACGCGATCCGCCTGTGGGAGGTGGATCTGCCCGACTGGCTGGCCCGCCAGCCTTACGCCCCGGCCGATATCTGGGTAACCGTGGGCGGTGCCGGAACCGGGCGCGAAACCGGCGATATCGATCCGCCGCATCTGGTGCGACTGGCCGCCAAGGGGCTGGGCGGGGCGCTGGTCAACGATCCGCAGGCCGCCTCCACCATCCTGGCGCGCAAGGAACTTGCCCGATGAAGCCCTTCGTCCTCATCACCGTGCTGGACGGCATGCGCCGCGACCAGATCAGTCCCGATACCATGCCGGTGCTGCACCGTTTCCTGGCGGAAGGCTGTGATTTCGTCGAAAGCTCCTGCGTGTTTCCATCCGCCACCCGGGTCAATGCCGCCGCCCTGTCGACCGGTGCCTGGCCGGGGCGGAACGGCATCGTGTCCAACAAATTCCATGATCGCCGCACCGAAGGCGGCCGGCTGGTGCATACCGGCCTGCTGGAGGATATCCTGGCGGCGGAGGCCGCCCATGACGGCGGCTTCATCACCTCCGCCACGCTGGGCGATGCGATGGCCGCGGCCGGCCTGACCTTCACCGTGGTCAGCTCCGGCAGCGCGGGCACCACGCATATGACCAGCCCCCGCGCATCGAAGCACGGCCAGGTTTCCATCTGCCTGTCGGACTGGCGCGCCTGCACCCCGGAAGGCTATGCGGCGGAACTGCTGCGGCGCTTCGGGCCGATCGAACCGGTGGACATGCCCAATGCCGCCCGCATGGTGCAGCAGACCGACATGTTCCTGGACGGCGTCTATCCCGAGATCCAACCCGACGCGGCAGTCCTTTGGTATAACGATCCCGACCTTACCTTTCACTACAAAGGCATCGGCTCGGCCGAAGCGCTGGCGGCGCTGGCGGCGCTGGATCAGCAATTCGCCCGCCTGCTCGCCTGGGCACACTCGCCCGCGCCGGGTCGGAAGGTGGATATCATCGTCCTGTCGGATCACGGCCATATCACCGCGCGCGAAACCGTGGCGGTGAAGGCGACCCTTGCCCCGCTGCTGGCCGACGGGCTGCACGGCACCATCGGCTATGTCGGCGGCATCCATGCCGAACCGGGCGCCGAGCGGGCCCTGCAGGCTTTCGCCGAAAAGCTGGTGGAACTGCCCTGGTGCGGCCTGGTCTTCTCGCGCGCACGCGACGGGCATCACGGCATCATTCCCGGCAGTTTCGCGCGCGAGATGCTGTTCAACGATCATGAGCGTTCGCCAGACCTGTTCTTTTCGCTGCGCACGGCCGACAGCGCCAATGCCGCCGGCGTCACCGGCGGCTGCTTCTTCGAAGGCGATGTGCCCGAGGGCGGCTCCACCCATGGCGGGCTGATGCGCCAGGAGATGAACTCGCTCTTGGCCATGGCCGGCCCGTCCTTCCGCCAGGCCAAACGCTTCGGCCATGGGGCAGGCATCGTCGATATCGCCCCGACCGTGCTGTCCCTGCTTGGGATTCCTGCACCTGCCAGCATGCAGGGGCGCATCCTGCATGAAGCCTTCGTCGCGGGGCGCGAACCCGCGCGCGTTGACCGCGAAACCTTCCGTATCGACACCGCACGCGGGCAGGCGCGGCTCGACCGGCTGACGGTGGACGGATGGACCTATCTGCACAGCGCGGGGATTGCGTGATGGCGGGGCGTTTCCTGGCGCGCAGGATCGGCCGGGCAGTCCTGACCATCCTGTTGATCATCACCTTCACCTTCGCGGTCATCCATATGACGACCGATCCGGTGCAGGCCCTGCTGGGCGATCAGGCATCGCAGGCGGTGATCGACGCCTATACGCAGAAATTCGGCCTGGATCGGCCGTTATGGGAGCAATATCTCAGCTATCTGACTAATGTGTTGCAGGGCGATTTCGGCGTCTCCATGTCCGACCAGACCACGGTTGGCCGGCTGATCGTGGATGCCATTCCCAACACGCTGATCCTGGGATTGACCTCGCTGGGGCTGGGTATCGTGCTGGGAATCGCCCTGGGCATCGCGGCGGCCTTCCTGCGCAACACCATCTTTGACCGGGCCGTGATGGGCTTTGCCGTGTTCGGCTTCGCCATGCCCAATTTCTTCTTAGGCATTCTGCTGATCCTCTATTTCTCCATGTATCTGCGCATCCTGCCCAGCGTCGGTGCCAGCAGCTGGCAGCATCTGATCCTGCCCGCCATCACCCTGGCGACGCATTTCGCCGGCACCTTCGCGCGCTTCACCCGCTCGGCCATGCTGGAAGTGCTGCATGCCCAATACATGCTGGCCGCCC